>JADMIO010606904.1_pt1 | contig 107286 bp, 91 predicted proteins | sample 8958161 | NCBI WGS metagenome assembly JADMIO01 (sample SAMN16585339, study PRJNA669376) | soil metagenome | isolation source: Crop rotation soil | place: USA: Cullars Rotation, Alabama | collected 2011
GCCGCGACTTCAAGTCACGTGAATTCCAAGCTTCGGATCCCACTGTGCTGGAAAGGATCCTGATCATGGTGCCCGTGTACGAGCGCACGCACGATCCGAACCTGGCCTGGCAGATGGGCATCTTTGCCAGCCTCGTAAGCGGGATCGTGCAGACCGCGAGCGCGTTCTGCGTCGATTGGCTGCGGCGCACCACGCCGCTGGCGGCTTTGCTCTGCCCGCTCGCCGGTCTCGCCATGGCGTTTCTCGGCCTTGGATTCATCTTCGGCATCTTTCAGGTGCCGGAAGTGGCGCTCCTTCCGGCGGTAATCCTGCTGGCGACCTATGGGTCGCGGATGCGCTTGCCCTGGCGCATTCCTTCGGGGCTCGTCGCGATGGTTGTTGGCGGCCTCGCCGTAGTGCTACTGCGAGCTCTCCATGTTTATCAATTGCCGCCACAGCCACCACTCGTTCCTCCGGGGCTGTATCTACCGAAGCCCGTGAACCTGTTGCAGATTCTGTCCCACGGCGAGGGTTGGCGGTACGCTTCGATTTTTCTGCCGCTCAGTCTTCTCGATACGCTCGTCTCCTTACAGATTCTTGAAAGCGTGCGCCTCGCAGGCGACGCCTATGCAACCAGGCCTTCGCTTCTCGTGAATGGCTTGGCGACGCTGGTCGGCGCCGCCCTCGGCAGCGCGTTTCCGACGACGCTGTACATCGGCCACACCTCGCACAAAGCGAATGGAGCGCGAATCGGCTATTCCATTCTGGGCGGTGCGGCAAACGCGGCCCTCTGTCTTACGGGCCTTGTTCCAATCGTTCTCCATATCGTCCCGCTCGAGGTCGTTTCGTTCGTGCTGGTTTGGTTCGGAGTGGAGATGGTCGCGCAGGCATTTCGCGAAGTTCCCGCGCGGCACGCGGTCGCCGTTGCGCTGGGCCTTGTGCCCATGCTGGCCGAATGGGTCACGCAAATCGTGGATTTGACCGCTCGCAAAGCGGGTTCAGACTTGATGACGATCGCGCCGCGCTTCGGCGGCGAGCTGGCGATTTACGGCATGATCGCGCTCGGCCAGGGCGCTCTGATCGTTTCGATGATCTGGGCGGCGGCGCTTGTTTGGGTGATCGAACGGAAATTCCTAAAAGCCTCAGCTTGGATGGTCGTGGCGGCTGTACTGTCCTCGTTCGGAGTGATTCATGCCTTTGTGCTCAGTCAGCAAGGTATTGAGAACCGGCTCGGATGGTGGGCCGCACCGAAATTTGCGCTGAGCTATCTCGCTGCAGCCTTGGCCCTTGTCGTTTGCCATCGGTACGCGCAGGGGAATTCCGCCGCATTTGCCGACTAGATTTTCAGTCCAGAAATCTCAACGTGTAAGCGACAGCCGGATCGAACGGCTTGCCGATGACTTTGAGATCGACGAGCTGGCCATACATGATCGCCCAGCGGGCGGCTTCCATCTTGCCGACCAAAGCGCCGCTCGGATCGTTGCCCGCGACGAAATGGCCGTCGCGCAATTGCTGCCAGGAAAACTGCATCCACTCGGGATTGAGCGCGGGATTGAGGTTCGAAATCGTGGTGTGTGCCGGCGCCGGATCGCTGAGGTAGTCCTTCCACCCCTTTACGGAAGCGTGCACAAACTTGGCGACCACCTCGGGATGCTGTTGCAGGTAGGGTGCCGTGGTAAACGTCACGCGGTAGGGGTTATATCCTGTATCGCTCGTGAGCAGGACGCGCGTCTCGATGCCGGCCTGGTGCGCGAAGAACGGTTCCGACGTGGCGAACGCCTGCTGAATGTAGGATGGGTCCGCGACAAAGTTGGCCACATTCATCATGGCGGGAATTTCGTGGACGTGATTCAGCTGGAACCGCTTCACCACAAACTCAAACCATGTCGAGCCCGTCTTAATCGCGATGGTGTGGCCGTCGAGATCCGCGAAGGAACGAATCGGCGAGTTCTTTCTCACCATGATGCCTTGCGGATCGTTTTGCATGGTCGCCGCAACGGCGACGAGAGGCTGGCCGTCGGACACTCCCTCGAGCACCTGGTCGGACGAGCCCATCCCGAACTGTGCCGCGCCGGATGCGACCTGTTGCTCGACCGAAACGTACGGCCCTCCGGGCTGAATGGACAAATCCAGCCCTTCGTCGCGGTAGTAGCCTTTCACAAGAGCCGTGTAGAAGCCTCCGTGCTCGGGCTGGGGATACCAGTCCGCCTGCAGGATTACTGTGGTCAAGCCGTTTTCGCTCGGCGACTTGCCGCAACCGGCGGCGCACAGCGCAGCAATCGCCCAGAACCAGCGGAGGGAACGTGCAAACTTGCTCATCAGGCCTCACCAAACGGAGAACGTTTCGCGAGCTTAGCACGGCGTCTGCGCGCGGAAGCGGCTGAATGATTTCCATTCAAAAAATCAATCGCCCCGCAGGCGCCGCTGTGTTCTCGCCATGATAGATTGCAGCATGCCTTCAACGGCCCCAGGCAAGCTGCGGGCGGCCGCGACGGACGAAGATCGCATGCGCGAGGTCTTCGAGTTCACGGCGCGGTCGCTGCAAACCGCGAGGCCCGTGCCCTTTGGCGCGCTCATCGTGGATACGAAGACGGGCGAACGCCTCATGCGCGGTGTCAACGCCGTCATGCGTGAGAACGATCCCAGTTCGCACGCCGAAACGCGCACCGTACGCCTGGCGTGTAAGAAGCTCGGGCGTCCCAACCTCGCGGGATACACGATGTACTCCACGTGCGAGCCCTGCGCCATGTGCATGGCCAACGCGCTCTGGGCCCGGCTTGACCGCGTGGTCTACGGCGCGACCATAGACGACGCCAAGCGCTACGTTCTGCAAATTCACATTCCCGCCAACGAAGTGGCGCTGCGCTCGGACATGCGCTGCGTTGTGGATGGGCCCGTTCTCCGCGAGCTGTGCAACGCACTCTTCACGCACCCGAAGATGCAGAAGGCGTTTCGGACCTGGAGCTCTCGAAAATAAGCGCGGGGGAATCTCCGCTTTCAGCGAACGGCCGGCTGGCGAACGACGAATTTATGGATGCGAAGCACATCTCGAATTTCCGGGCGATGCTTGGCGATCCGTCGCGCGTGATCGTGAATCCCCAGGTCGTCGAGCAACTCTCGCGCGACTTCTACTGGTACTCGCCGGTCCTTCGCAGGCAGCTGGACGGAAAGCTCGGCGAAATCGTTCTGCACTCGCTCGACGCCGTCGAGATTCAGAGCATCCTGCGCTATTGCTACGCGAGCGATCTGCCGGTCACCGCGCGCGGCGGTGGCACCGGGAACTACGGCCAGGCAGTCCCTCTGAAGGGCGGCGTGGTTCTCGACTTAAGCCAAATGGACCGGATCGAGTCGATCGGGTCCGATGGCGTGGCGGTTTGCCAGCCCGGCGCGCGCCTCGGAGTGATCGAGGGCGAAGCGCGACGGAGAGGCTGGGAGCTTCGCTGCTATCCTTCGACGATTATCAAGGCATCGCTGGGAGGATTTCTCGGCGGTGGCTCGGGTGGCATCGGTTCGGTGGCGCACGGCAACCTCCGCGATTTTCAGACGGTCCGCGCGCTGGAAGTCGTCACCATGGAACCGGAGCCGCGTGTGGTATTGCACGAAGGCGAAAAGGTGCACGACATTCTCCACTCCTGGGGCACGAACGGCATCATCACGCGCATCTGGCTTTCCCTGGCTCCCGCCGTGGATTGGTCACAATGCGTCGTGGCGTTCGAAACCTTCGGCGCTGCATTCGACTTCAGCGAAAGAATCGCCGCCGATCCGGCCTGGACCAAAAGGCTCGTCACGGTGTTCGAATGGCCGATCCCTTCGTTCTTCACGCCCATCCAGCGCTATGCGCCGGAAGGCAAGACACTCATCTTCTTCATGATCGCGTCGAGCCAACTCGCCGATCTCGAAGCCGCGGCGCACAGAGCTGGCGGCGCGGTCACTCACGCCGGCCCCTATCTCGGCCTGAATGCTCGGCCACTGCTCTCGGACTACACCTGGAATCACACCACATTATGGGCCATGAGAACCGATGAGGCGTACACGTACCTCCAGTGTGGTTTTGATCCGGACGCGGCGCGCGACCAGATGCGGCGGCTGCGCGAGAGGTTTGGTCAGGAGATTCTGTTTCACATGGAGTTCATGAAGAATGGCAACGGGCGCGTCATTCCCGGCGCGATCCCTCTCGTCTACTACACGACGGAGGAGCGCCTGAACAACATGATCGATTTCTGCCGCGAGATCGGCGTGTTTGTGGCGAATCCGCACGTAAACAACGTGGAAGGCGGCGGCCGATTCCGCGCCGACAACGTCCAGCTTCTCGCCAAACAGCGTTATGACCCCAAGGGCTTGCTCAATCCGGGGAAAATGATTACGTTTCACGCGGAAACGGCGGCCGGAGCAATCCCGAAATGAAGACCTGGATTCCCGATGAACGAAATTTCGCGTATCTGAACTGGAAGCAGGTGGACGCGCTCCCGCGCGAATCGACCCTTCTCGTTCTGCCGACCGCGGCTATCGAGCAGCACGGTCATCACTTGCCGCTCGCAACGGACACATTGATCAACAATCTTCTGCTCGGTCATGCACTGGGCAAACTGCCTGCGAAGTTGCCGGTCTACGCCCTCCCGCCTGTGCACTACGGGAAAAGCAACGAGCACATCGGCTTTGCGGGCACGCTCTCGGTCAGTGCGTCAACGTTCATGGCGGTGGTGCGCGATATCGGGTCGAGCGTGGCCAAGGCGGGTTTTCAGCGGCTCGTGCTCTACAACACTCACGGCGGCAATATGTCGCTCGTGGACGTGATGGCCCGTGACCTCCGCGCCGAATTTGGTTTGCGCACCTTCGCGCTGCACGGCTCCGGAGGCATTTGCTTTGAGGGGCTGAACGCGCAGGAGAAAGCGTACGGCTTCCACGCAGGAGAAGTAGAGACTTCCTATTTGCTGGCGAGCGCGCCCGAGCTTGTGGATCGCTCGGCCTACACAACGAACTACATCGCGGATGTCGCGAAACCTGCGACGCTGCTTCCGGAGAACGCACCGGCAGTCTTCGCCTGGCTCACCCGTGACATTGCCCTGAGCGGGGTGCTCGGCGATCCGCGACCGGCTTCGGCCGAAAAAGGAGAGCGCTGGCTCGCGGAAGCGGCCACGCGGCTTGCCTCCGCCCTCGAAGAGATGGCACGCTACCCGAGCCAGCCCACGCCATGAGCGCCTCCCAGTGGATCGATTGTGGCGGAGGCGTCCGCCTGCAGCGCGGTGTCCGCGCGCGCCTGCGAGACGGCGTCGAGCTCGTTTCCGACCACTACTATCCGGCGGGCCCCGGCCCGAACCCCACGGTCCTGATGCGCCAGCCCTACGGACGAGACATTGCGTCCACCGTGGTCTACGCCCATCCCGCTTGGTTCGCTCGCCACGGCTACAACGTTGTCATTCAAGATGTGCGTGGACGTGGGGACTCCGGGGGCGACTTCTATCCGTTCCGGCACGAAGGCGCGGACGGCGCGGACACGATTGCATGGCTACGCGCGCGACCCGAATGCAACGGACGCGTCGGGATGTACGGTTTTTCCTACCAGGGCGCGACGCAGCTCCTCGCCGCCGCGGAGCAGCCGGACGGCCTGCAGTGTATTGCCCCAGGCATGACTGCCTGCGATCTCTACAATGGCTGGTTCTACGATCAGGGCGCGCTGCGGCTTGCATCGACTCTCGGCTGGGGCTTGCAGTTGCTGAAGGAGGACGCCCGCAGGAAGCGCCTTCGCGAAGCGAGCGATCGCCTCGAGCAGGCCTGGGCGAATCTTGCGGGACAAACCTCCATGCTTCCGATTTGTTCGCATCCGGCGTTGCACGGCGAAGGGTTGCCGGGCTACGTGCTCGACTGGCTCGACCATGATGCGCCAGGTGATTACTGGGCTGCTCTCGACGTCAGCCGGCGCATCGACCGCATCCGCGTTCCCGCACTGCACATTTCCGGCTGGTACGACATGTTTCTCCGCGGAAGCATCCACGGCTTTCTCTCCCTCAGCAACTGCGCGGGGAACAGCCTCGCGCGGGAGCACCAGTACCTGATTGCCGGACCATGGGTGCACATTCCTTGGGGCGACCGCGTCGGCGCAGCGGACTTCGGCCCGGCAGCGCTTGTCGATACGGACACCATTCTGCTGCGCTGGTTCGATCATTGGCTGAAGGATGCGGACACATTTTCTGCAGAGCCGCGGGTACGCCACTTTGTGCTCGGTGAGAATCGCTGGCGCGATGCAGATGAATTTCCCACGAATGCAGACCGCGCGTTGTTCCTGCGCAGCGCGGGCAGAGCGAATTCGCGCAAAGGCGATGGAGCGCTTTCCGCAGAGAAGCCCGGATCCGACGAGCAGTGCGACATTTTTACCCACGATCCCGAAGTGCCCGTGGGAGCGCCGGGAGGACCTGCGGCGGCGTTCGGAGCATTCGATCAGTCCTCGCTGGAATTGGGAAACAACGTTCTGGTGTATTCCACCGAGCCACTTGCAAAGCCAATCTGGATGTTTGGATTCCCGCGGGTCGTGCTCTACGGCGCGACGTCCACGCCCAGCGCGGATTTTGTCGCGAAGCTCGTGCGCGTCCGGCCCAGCGGCACGGCTGAATTTATCTGTATCGGCGCGGCGCGATCGAATTACCTGTTCCGTGACGCCGCCTACGTGCCCGACAAAATTCATCGCTGGGAATTCGCGCTGGAGCCGACTTCCTGCCGTTTCGATGCGGGCGACCGGATTCGCCTTGAAATTGCCGGGAGCGCGTTTCCGCTCTACGATCGCAATCCGGGCAGCGATGTGCCCTCGTGCCGCGCCACTTCCTGGGACTGGCGTCGCTCCACTCATTTCGTCCACCACAGTTCGGAACGCCCGTCTGCATTGTATTTGCCCGTCGCCGAGTCGCCATCATGAGCCCGGAGGGGTGCGCGCCGGAAGTCGAGATCGTCGGCTTGACCAAGCGCTACGGCGACGGCTTGCCCGTCTTGGAGTCAATCGACTTGAAGGTGCGCAAGCGCGAATTCGTCAGCATTCTCGGACCGTCCGGCTGCGGAAAGTCCACGATGCTGAAATTGATTGCCGGCCTCGCCGTTCCAACCAGCGGCTCTATTCGTGTGGAAGATAAGAAACCGCAAGACGCGCGAGAAATCATCTCGTTTATTTTCCAGGACGCGACGCTGCTTCCGTGGCGAACCGTGACCGACAACGTGGTTCTCGGGCTGGACCTGGAAGGCGCTCCGCGCGCGAAACGAGAAGCGGAAATCGAAGCGTTACTCAATCTGGTCGGCCTTCGTCACGTGGCCAGGGCTTATCCGCGCGAACTGTCTGGCGGCATGAAGATGCGGGTTTCGATCGCTCGCGCGCTGGCCACGAATCCGCGGCTGCTGCTCCTCGATGAACCCTTCGCCGCGCTCGACGAAATGACGCGAGACCGCCTGAATGAAGAGATCCTGCGCATGCGGTCCGAACAGGGCTGGACAGCGATTTTCGTCACGCATTCCGTTTCGGAAGCCGTCTTTCTCGCGGATCGCGTCGTGGTCCTGGCGCCGAATCCGGGAAGAATCCATGCGGAGATCGTCGTGAACCTCCCGACGCCGCGAACTTCCGCGCTGCGCTCTTCAGCGGAATACGACGCTGTCGTGGCCCGTGTCTCGCACACCCTCCGGGAGACGCTGTGCGCATGAAGCAACGTGCAATCACCGCTGCGAACGCGCTCGCGGTTTTCGGGGCGCTCGTACTCGCGTGGCAAATCGTGTTGTGGGTTTTTCGCGTGCCTCCGTTCATGTTGCCTTCGCCGTGGGCCGTGGCGCAGGCCGTTTACACGCGGCTGCCGAATTTGCTGAACGCGTTCGCAATCACGGGCGAAGAGGCGATTGGCGGCCTCGCTGCAAGCATCGCGGTTGGAGTGGTGGTCGCGCTGCTCTTCGCGCAGTCGCGCTGGGTGCGCAAAATGTTTTACCCGTACACGATCCTTCTGCAGACGGTGCCGATCATCGCGGTCGCACCCCTCATTTTAAATTGGGTGGGAGCTGGGACTTCGGCAGTAACGCTGATCGCCTTCATCATTTCGCTCGCGCCAGTGATCGCGAATACCACGAAAGGTTTGATCAGCGTGGACGAAAACCTGGTGCACCTCTTTCTGATGCACAATGCCTCGCGCGCGCAGATTCTTTTCAAGCTCCGCCTGCCCCACTCTGTGCCTGATCTTTTCGTGGGCGTGCGCATCGCGAGCGGCATCGCCGTGATCGGCGCGATTACTGGCGAGCTGTATGCGGGCTCGAGCCGCGTGGGCCAAGGCGGCATCGGATACTCAATCCTGTACGCCTACTCCCAGCTGCAGACCGATTATCTTTTCGCGCTGGTTCTTGCGGCGACGGTGCTCGGTTTCAGCTTCTTTTTCGTGGTTATGTTTCTGGAGTGGTATTTCCTGCACCGCTGGCACGAATCCGCCCGCGTCATGGAAGTGCAATAGCTCGAAAGGGTACGGAGGCCAAAATGTTGCGTCGCGAAACCGAAACTGGATGGTGGCTCGTCAGGCATCCAGACCACGCGCAGCTCGCCGGCGCTTTTGCCGAGCGCTGGGGCAACGATCTCTTTCCGCGGCCGGAGCCGCGCGAACACGTGCTGCGCGGCATCGCCCACCACGACGATGGCTGGGCCGCCCGCGATGCCTTCCCTCAAATCACGCGGCAGGGAAAGCCCAGCGCGTTTTCGGTGGAGCTGGTCGGAAAATATGCCGCCTTTGAAGAGATCGACCTGCCGGACTACCTTGCGGTGCGTGACCGCGCCGTCCGCATGATCGCCGCGGAAGATGCCTACGCGGCAGTTCTCATCTCCATGCACACATATAGCTTGCTCCACGATCATGCCGATCGTTCCACGATTCGCCCGGACGAGCTTCCGCTGCTCGATCGCTTTCTCGAACAGCAAAAGGATTTGCAGCACGCACTGCTCGGGCAGGTCGTCGCCGATTCGCGCCTTGCGCCGGCCGACCGCAGCGACGATACGATCCTCGATCACTTCCGTCTGCTGCAGGCGATGGATAATCTCTCGCTGCTCACCTGCGTGGACTTTCAGAAGCCGGCCAGCCTCTTGCACGAACTGCCGACGCGGGATGGAAAGCGAAAATCGGTCGAGGTGCGCAGCGCCGGGACACGCCACTTCATTCTGGATCCATATCCATTCGCCGAGCCGATCTTGACGTTTCGATTTCCCGCCCGGCACGTCCAGGGCAAGCTTTTCTCAGCCGCGAAGGAACTGCAGGAGGCCTTCAACGCCGCGCCCGTGGAGATGCTTTCGGTCACGGTCGCGAAGAAGTAGAGAAATTTGATCGCGGAAACACTGGCCTCATCAAGGAAACACTGGCCTCAAGGAAGGTTCGAGACATGCGCTGAAACGATCCGCCACCCTTCCGGAAAGCGCACCCACACCTGGCTCTGCCGTCCTGAAATCATCTGACCGTTTATAACGCGCTCGAATTCCAGCGTGACGCTGCCAAAATCATCCCCGAACGTAACGATGTCCAGCCGGCGAACGGTTCGCGCGAGATTCAGGGGCGAGCGCCCTTTACGAAAGCTTTCGATTTCCTCGATTCCGTACAGATTTTCGGTGATCCCGAAGCGCATCGCATGCGGCGACGCCCAAAACATCTGCGTCAACATCTCCGCGTCATTGGCCGTGAGCGCGGCCTCATATTTGGGATAAAGGGCTTGCAATTCCGCTACGATTTCGGGGGAGTTGATCTTCATGGGGAGCACTCGCGCGTCAAAACAGCATGCAGTCCAGAAGGATTTGCTTCAAGATTGCCACCGAGACAGTATGTCCCAGCTCGGCTGTCGTGCGCAAAAATTCCGTCTGCTCCCTAATGTAATGGATAGGCTGGGAATCGAAAGATAACCGGAAAAAACGACGAACTTGCGGACCTTATACCGCGACTCTGCCCGGCCAATGCGCCGGGCAGAGTTTGTTCGAGCAAGCGAAACGCGGCGTCATTAGGAGGATTCCGACAACCGCGCCGCCGCACTTCGTGAGGAGCGAGAGCGACACAGCCTGTTTTAGGAGATCACTGGACGTTTTCCATTTCAAGTTACGCCAGCTTGGTCGCAAGGCGGCGCACTGACAGAGAAAGCATCAAGCGAGAAACACCACTAAAAACCATGCTGATTCCCACCAGTGTGCCAATCGCCCACTCCGTACTCCATGGCCAGGTTCTCCAAATCAAGAAGGCGAGGATTACCGTAACGATTGCGTCAAACAGGATCCAACCGGCCCCTGGCAGCGACCGAAACCGGAATGACAAACCGAATTCCAGCACGCCTTCGATCCACAGATAAAATGCAAGTGCGAGCGTGAGGGTAACCAGACCCCGAATTGGATTGATGAGCAGATATCCGCCTATAACAAAATAGAGAACACCCAACAGGAGTTCCCAAATGAATCCGCGATTATGACGCGCTTGCCAGGCGTACACGAAATGCATCCCGCCGCTGAAAACCAGCATCCAGCCGACCACTATATTCGCCGCGAGTCCCGCAGCCGCCGGAATCATGATAGCGAGAAAACCGGCGATGATCATGAGCACGCTCAATCCGATCGACCAGCCGATTGACTCTCTTACGATTGGAACAGTTGATGTAGCGCTCATAGTTTGATCCTCCTGGTTTTTAAGAAACTTGAGATTGCGCGAACCCAAACTCTGACTCTCCCTAATTCTGGATCTTCCGCTAACCACCTGGTTTCACTTCAGGACTGTAAGTTTGCTGCACAAAAACGGTTGCAGGGACGGCCTTCCCGGCAGAGTCGCGGATTTTCAGGGCACTCCCGGTTTTGGGATCGATAAGTTCGACACGGATATTCCTCGGCGGTCCGGCCGTCGCGGGATTGGAGGACATGTAGGTGATCACGTACCGAAGGCGCAGGTTTTCCATGATGTCGTCATAAATTCCGGCGACTGACAAAGTGGAGTCAAGCAGATAAGCACGCCCTCCCGAGGCCTTTGCCAACATCTCTAGCTGCTTTTCGGCTCCAGTCCAATCGATGTGCGCAAAGGGTGCTGCATTTCCGTATCCCTCGGCCTCCAATCGCAGGATGGAGCCCAGACCAATGGCATAAATTGGTGTGGCGCAATCCGCGGCCGCCTGCAACACTTGCTGGTAGCTCGTCTTGCTGAACGTGTCCACGCCGGTTGATATGACGATGATCGCTTTGCGGCCACGGACATCCTTCATACGGTTCAATGTCTCAAGAAGTGCATCGTAGAAATTGGTTTCGGAAAAATTAGGTGCCTTGATTGTTTCAAACACGTGATCCAGGACTTCGTGCCCTTGATTGAAATCGGCGAGGGGTTCAAGCTTTTCGTCGTACTTGAAAATGGCAATTTTGTCGTCGTGTCCGATCACATTCAGTAGCTCGCGGCCAACGCGAGGTACTTCATTCTCCAGCATTTTGTTCAATTCGTGATAACGCCCGCCAAGCTCGAGCAACAACGCAACGGAAACCGGTGCGTGCTCAATCTCCACGCTCACATTCTTCTGGCGGACGCCGTCTTCGTACACAGCGAAATTCTCCCTACGGATGTTTGGCAGGAAGTGTCCATTCGGGTCTTCCACGTGAAGTCTGATAGTTACCATGCGGCTCGAAGGATCAAATTCGATCTCAGACCGTTGCGCGCCCTGTTCCCCTCTGTAAAGTGGATTCCCAGGCCTTTGCGGAACGATCACTTGGGATCCTTGCTCAGGCTGCAAAGAAGATGTTGTTTGGGCGTTGGGAGGCGTGCCAAGACTCAAAGCGGCCACGACTAGGAAAAATAGAAACGGTGCCTTATTGGATAGACTCCGGCGTGCCGATTTTGCACCGCTTTCTCCTTTCATCTTGGCCGTCATGTGACTCCTCTCTCTTTCTTCGTCCGGTCTTGCCACGATCACCATCTGCTGCATTCGTGAGTTGGCGAATTTGATATTTAGCTCCTCCCGGAGGGAGACCTTCTAAACCCTCCCTCCGGGAAGTGTGCTTCGCGCGACGCGGGAGTAAATCCTTGGTTTCTCAGTGTTTAATGAATGTCCGAAGTGCCAAGCCTTGACTACTCCTAATGTTGAGGGGGTGCCAAGACCTGTAAGTTGTCAGTCACCGAAAAAACCCCTGGTACAGTCTTAGCCCTTATCTCGGCCATCGTTTTGTCTGCCGGGGTGTCAACGACGCCTTCCAGTGTCACGTGCCCGTTTTCGACAATGATGTGAATCGGGGGCACCGCCTGTTCGGCATACCGAAACAGCGCGCTTTGGCCAAAGATGGCGCGGTATTCAGCCTGGCGAATGCGGTCATCTGAGGGCGACGGAGGAAGCACCTTGATATTGTTCGTCACGCGTTCCACACCTTCGATGGACTTCACTTCGTTCTCGGCCTCGGACTTTAACCACGGTTGCGTCACAGCGCCGTCCAGAGTGACTTGATAACCGTTAACGCTGTATTTCAAGATGTCGAATACCGAGTAGTACGGAAGCATACGCAGCCGATGGCCCACTTCGCGTTCCAAGCTTGATTGCGGCTCCACCGGAATCGCGGAGGCGACGCCGACACTTGCTGCCAGGATAACCATTGCGAGGATCGCTACCGCAGATCGAGTTTTCATCGTTTTATGCTCTCTAGTTAAGGATGTTGTTACGGGGTAACGGCGCCATTACGAAATCTTCGGAGCCGGGGAGCCCTGCCTCATTCGCTAGGCGGCGGCTCCTTTGGCAGCGGGTAAAGTCTTGATTTCAACCTTTCTCGGAAGAGCCGCCGCGTTTACGGGTGCGGTAATCTCCAGCACGCCGTTCTTGAATTCGGCCGTGAGCTTTTCAGTGTCCACACCTTCAGGTAACAAGATGGACCGCTCGAATCGGCCATATGACATTTCACGAAACAGATAATCCGTGCCCTTTTTCTCCTCGCTGGCCTTCTGCTCGGCACTCACCGAGAGATTGTTCCCTTGAAGATTCAGTTGAATGTCTTTGGGATCTATCCCTGCGAGAGCAACGGAGAGATGAAATTTTTTCTCGTCCTTGTCTACCCAGGCCTCTATCGGTGGGACGAGAGCGATCATCTTTGTTCCAGGCTCGCTCCCTGATGGAGAACCGGTGACGAGTCGGTTGAAAAGTCCGTTCAGATCACGCCTGAAATCGAATAAATCGGTGAAAAGTGTTTCCCTTCCTGCCAGATTCGCCATGTGCTTTCACCTCGTTTTCTCGTTGGAAATAATACCGACTCCGTTGAACGCAATGACATGGAGCAACTCTTGTTCCAATGCCAGGCTGAGGTTGGCTATCTTGGGTATCTTCGTTTTGGTCAGTCGATTAGCTCAGCTAGCGTATGCGGCGCGCGAGTTCAACATTCAGATCAAACGAGCAACCCACGTCGGTATATCGACAACGTTCCGACACCGATTCAATAATTTAATGCGACGACTTTTGGAGCCATCTCGAAGTGAACGATAAATCGCTCGGAGCGCAGATAAGTAAACGGACAACGTGTGACCAACGTGAGCGTTCGTCGTCGGGTGTGATCCAAACGTTTGTTGCCGTCGGGAAGCACGATGCGGCGATAAATAACGTTGATTTTCGCAAAGGACGAAAGAAGGTATTTCGATGGCCCGCCTTTCTACGTTCGCGGACGCGCATAGGATAGCCGTCGCCTATGGCCTGCCGAAGTGTACGTTCATTGGAAAGCGGACTTTTCGTCGCGAGCAGGAGGTTCAACGATATTCACGTAGCCAGAAGTTTCCAAGCCAGGAGACAGTTCTGAACTGCTCCGCACCTGGCCGGAAACCTCCGCTACGCCGGCAGCCTTGCGAGGAGGCGCAAAGCCAAGCCAACAGCTACTGATCGCGCTCCGAGGGAAGAAAGGAGTAGTAACTCGCTCTCCATCTTCGGAAGCTATTTTGAAGCTTCATGTGAACTGTCCATCTGCATGTCATTTTCGCTGGCTATCGGGGCCAGTGTGATGATCACTAACTTGGAAGCTCCCACATCATCGTTCTGCGGGGTCACCCGATCGATCTTCGCGTTTTCCATCCCGACGACAGAACTATCCTTTGCGTCATTCGGAGAGGAATTTGACAATGAAGTGATATTCGACGCGACGTTATCCGGCATGGAAGCAACGTTTTGATTATTCGCTTTAGCGAGTTCAGCCGCGTGCTGGTGGGGGTAGACGAATTCGTGTCCTTCCGTTCGCCCGGGGTAAAACCATGCCTCGATGGCCGGAGGCGCGCCCGCAGCCTGTTCTTTGAAGCGGATGATTGGCTTTTCAGGTGGCTTGCTCGTTTCTACCGGTATGCCAAGGAATGTGCCATACACTCGCTTCTCGTCCTTGTCGAGGACTTGAATAACATCGCGTGTGCCGCTGACATCCAATACCTTGAAGACGTAGGTGCCAGGGCCTAGGGCCCTTCCCGGGACCTCGACAGGGCCGCTGAATGTAACTTTTGTTTTTTGGTCCATGTCACTGGCGCCGACATTCGGAGCGGAGACGAGAAGCAACAGCGTCATTGCAACTAAAACCTCTAGCGATATCCGAAATCGCATGGCTGATTCCTCCTTTGTTGAGTTTTGCGAATTGGGTGCGGTTATTGCATTTTCTCCACCAAAACATTGCTCTTACTTCCGACATAGGCTCACTTCACGTGCAATTAGGCTTTCCGACAATCCGCCGGAGACGCGGCCTATGCCGCCATCGCGGCTTCCCCAACCCTGATTCGGTTTTCCACGCTGCGAACTCCGGGTGCTCTCCAGGCAGCACGTTCTGCTTCTTCCTTCTCGAACAGTGAACGAACGGTGCCACTCAGCGTGACCTTGTCGCCGTCTGTCTCGACCTTGATCCGGCTCGCGTCGAGCTCAGCGCTACGCTTCAGTGCATTTTCGATCGTGGTTTTCACTTCGACCTTGCTCACACGCGGTGTGACATTCACAAGATTGGTGACTCCTTTGACGCCGATCAGTTTACGTACAGCGTTTTCTGCTGCTGTTTTCTGGAATTGCCATTCCACATTTCCTTCCAAGGTGATCCAACCTTTGGATACCTTGACCTTGATGTGATCCGCAGGTACCAAGACAGACCACTTGAGGCTGTCAATCGCTGCCTGGGCAATATCCTCATCGGTGCGTTCGCTCGTATACGGTAGACGGATCTCGATTTCGTTCACGACCGCTTTTACACCGGCAACACGGTCTGCGGCATGTTCCGCAGCCACCTTTTCCCAATAGCTCTGAACGCGGCCCGTCAGCGTTACAATCCCGTCTTTGACGGCTACACCGATCTCAGCTGCGTTTATGCTGGGTTCCCAGTTGAGTTCTGATTCAACGTTCTTTTTTAGTTCCAGATCATTCATTGTTATTACTCCTTTCACGTTTAAGTCCTCCCGGTCCTGCCAGATTTGGGAGAGACGGTAAATCGGTTAGAAACTGCGGTTCCGCGAGTTCACAACGCTGGTGGTAAGTTGATGCGCGAGCCTCCACGGTGCACGCGACAATGCGTAACTTGATTGATTTCATGACAAGTCACGTTCCATTATTCGACTCCATCCGTGATGAGCACCTTTCCTTCCATCGCATGACGCACCTGCATTGTTTTGCGTATCTTCGTCACGGTGAATTGATTACGCTGAGCCGGCGGATTGCCGATCGCGTCTGCGGCGGAGCTCGACGCAAGAAATGAGTCGGTATTTCGACAGCATTACGACAGCACATCGGCGATGCCTGGAGTGCTCCTTGCTTGGATGGACTGAGAAACTATTAACAGGATGAGGCCAGTTCCGAGGGAAAATACAAGGTTCACCTTATACCGCTAGCTTCCTGTGTTTAGGCTACTGTATCTGTTATATACATATAAAGGCGGCTACACGCTTCAACAGCAAATGACCCATCTTAATTACTGTTTCCGGCAGTCTTTTGTGATACACGTGGCACTTCTCCTCGCCCCGTGCACCGTAGTGCACTCCAGGGCAATTTATGGAGGCGGCCTTTGATAAGTTCTGGACGTGCCCGGAAACGTATGGAGTCTGCGGCGGCATCTTCCGTAATGACAATTTTACCGCCCTTAGCCGTTGCCGAGCTTATGCGAGCTGAGAAGGAGCTCCGCGAGACTGAAAAACGCCCCTGCCGATGCTGGCTCAAAGTCCCCATCTGACGTTTCTCCAGGATCTGGAAGGCGTCACCGAAGAATTTGAAAGGGCCCTCCACGTCGGCCAAGAACAGATTCGAGGAAAAAAGAGACGACGAAGTATCCCCGCAGGAACGTGCCGGCGCCGTTCAAGCCAACGACCTTCAAGTCCGTCAAGCAGACCTGCCGATGGAATGTGAGGCCGCATGGCGCAAGTAAACGCACACGACCATTGTTCACAGCTTTCCCCTCTAGACGGAGAGGGGAAGATCTATGCAATTGATGGCATCGCCATGGACATCACAGAACACGAGCGGTCACAAGAGGTTCTCCGGCAGAGCGAAGAGCTTTTTCGCCTCTTTGTCGAAGGCGTGCAGGATTACGCGATCTTCGCGTTGGACCCGGAAGGTAGGGTGGTTACGTGGAACGTCGGCGCCGAACGCATGAAAGGCTATTCGAGCCAGGAAATCCTGGGGCGTCATTTTTCCCTCTTTTACGAGCCACGCGATGTTGAATCGGGCAAACCGGAATACGAACTCCAGGTGGCAGCGGCCACGGGCCGCTTTGAAGATGAAGGCTGGCGCGTGCGAAAAGACGGCTCCCGATTCTGGGGCAACGCAATCACTACGGCGTTGAAGGACGAAGCCGGCAAGCTACTGGGTTTTGTGAGGGTGACCCGGGACACGAGCGAACGAAAACGGGCTGAACAAGCATTGCGTGAGAGCAAGGAACACTTCCAGCGTTACTTCGAACTGGGATTAATCGGCATGGCGACGACTTCACCGACCAAGGGAATTCTCGAGGTCAATGATGAGCTTTGCCGCATCCTCGGATATGAACGGAGCGAATTGCTGCAAAAAACCTGGGCGGACCTAACGCATCCGGACGACCTCGTCACCGATGTCGCCCAATTCAACCGGGTCATGGTAGGCGAAATAGACTGCTATACCATGGAGAAGCGGTGGATTCGCCAGGATGGCCGGGTCATTGATTCCATCATGTCGGCGAGTTGCGTGCGGCACGCCGACGGTTCAGTGGATTACTTTGTAGGATTGGTTCAGGACATCAGCCAGCGCAAGCGCGTTGAACGAGAAATGAAGTATAGGCACGACCAACTTCGGCTGGTGCTCGACCTGAATAGCCGTTTCGCCTCGATTTTGGACCTCGCTCAGCTTTTTCTGGCCTTGTCGGCCAGCCTTCGAAGTATTGTACGATCTGACGCAGCCGTTTTGTGGCTGGCGGAGTTGGAAAGAGACCAGGTTCGGGTCCACGCGATTGATTTCCCGGACGGCAAAGGGTTTCTTAACAAAGTCTTTGTCTGCCCGCTGAGCGGGTCGATTCCCGGTCGCGTGTCTGGAACCTCGAAACCTTATTTGTTCACAGGCGTGCCTGCCTGGTTGAATCCCGAGATGCACAACGTTCTGACGGTCGAGGGCTTAGAGTCCGGTTGCGCCGTGCCACTGATCCTTGGCTCCTCCGTTATCGGGATCCTGAACCTCGCTTCCTTCAGGGCGAACGCTTTCACGGAGCAGGACGTTGAATTCCTTGGACAAGTTGCCGGCCTGGTCGCTATCGCAGTCGAAAATGCTTTGCGACATCGCCAAGTCACTGAATCGAGGGAAAGACTCGAAAAAGAGAGGCTTTATCTCGAGCAGGAAATCCGCCGGGAGTACGATTTTGGCACAATTGTAGGCAAGGGCCCCGCTCTGAAAGACGTCCTGAAGCACGTGCAAAAAGTAGCGCCGACGGATTCAACTGTGCTTATCCTGGGAGAAACCGGCACTGGTAAGGAGCTGATCGCCAGGGCTATCCATAGCCTTAGTTCACGGCGAGATCGTAGGTTCGTCAGCGTTAATTGCGCGTCTATTCCGGCGGGGCTGCTCGAAAGCGAACTGTTCGGTCATGAAAAGGGCGCATTTACGGGGGCCATCGCGCGCCAAGTCGGGCGATTCGAACTAGCTGACAAAGGGACTCTCTTTCTTGACGAGGTGGGCGACATCCCGCTGGAATTGCAGTCCAAGCTGCTGCGAGTTCTGCAGGGGCAGGAATTTGAGAGGCTGGGAAGCACGCGGACGATGCGAGTGGAATTTCGCCTGGTGGCCGCGACCAACCGGGACTTGGCCAAGATGGTCGAGCAGAACGCCTTCCGCAGCGATCTATATTACCGCCTGAATGTCTATCCGATTGAAGCTCCTCCGCTCCGCGAGCGCCGGGAGGATATTCCCCTGCTGGTGTGGCACTTCGTCAGAAAGTATGCGCAGCGTATGAATAGGAAAATCGAGACGATTCGCGCGGAAGATATGGAAGCCCTGACTCAATATTCCTGGCCAGGCAACGTGCGGGAGCTGCAGAACCTCGCTGAACGTTCCGTCATTCTGACTGCTGGTACTGTTCTTCATCGGCCGTCCCTTGCCGAGCCAAAACGCGTCAGCGTTCCGTCTACGGGAGGAACGCTTGCGGAAGCTGAACGCGAACACATTCTGCAAGCTTTGCGAAACACCGATTGGGTAATCGGAGGCCCCGAGGGCGCCGCGGCACGACTCGCAGTGAGGCGCACGACACTGCTCTACAAAATGCGGCGGCTCGGCATTTTTCGCCCCACTAGTTAATAGACTGCCGCCGAATCCTGACTCCGTGCAGTTCCGGTGATTCGGCACGGTTGCGGCTGACGTAGCTCTCTTGATGTATTACTGCTTGATATGTTCCGGGTGCGTACTGACCGATCGTTGTCAACATACTGACGCCGTCGAGATCTTCGTCTGTCAATTCCAGTCCCGCCAATACCACTAAGTGCCGCAAGAGGTTCAGCTTCGCAGACCTAGAGTCTCTTCATAGATCGCTTTGATTTTGGAAATAAAGGTGCACGCATAGCAGGCGCAAGGACATGAGAGTTGTGCACAAATCGATCTTGGATCTACAGAACCCCGGTGTAGATGCCGTCATGGGACGAATCAGCCTGTATCCAGAAAGAACTTCCGGTTTCGAGCGTGTAGCTGTAGCCCAGAGGGATCGTGCAATCTGGATCCGCACATTTCGAAATCATAAGCTGTCCTCATCGATCCAGTGCCGGTGTAGTGATTAAGCTGCACTTCGGAGAGTGGAGCAAAACCGGCATGTTCCATCCGATTGCGGCCGCATAACGTCGAGGTGAAAGGTGACGACCATATTCGACAGATCGCAGAAGCACAATCGCAGATACGTCCCCGAATTGGCGATTTGCGGCGTGTTAGTTCTTCTTTCGCTCTACGGAATGATTTGGTACGAGATGAGCGGCCTCCTGAAAAGGGACATCGACGGCATTCTTCTGCTGGCCATTTGCCTTTTAATTGGCAGCATTTTTTCCGTGCAATTCCTGATGATCGCGCGGAGCGTCGGCTGGCTGAAATTTCATAGAAGCATTCGAGCAAAAAAGGACATTCTTTCGAACCGGGTAGAGGAGTTACACCCGGCCGCTGTAGGTGAGCAACTGGCAGGCCGAACTAAGTAGCGCCTCGCAAAATCATGACACTGAGGTGAATGATGGCTGATCAAACCTGCGCTTTGACTGTCTGGCGTACTGAAAATTCCCTTCTCACCCTTGAAGACTTGGCTAGCGCGGCCGGTTTGCACCCGGAACTCGTGGATACGTTCGTTCGCTATCGGTTGGTCGAACCGACGATACACACAGGCTCTTGCCCACTTTTCTCAACTTCGTCCGTGGAACGATTGCGGCGTATATTGCGGGTCAGGCATGACCTGGGAGTGAATTTGGCCGGCGTTGCCGTGATCCTGCAAATGATGGAGGGGATCGAACACCTGGAAGCGGAGCTGAGGCTGTTGCGTAACCGGTAGTCAAGGCCCGTCAATCCGGACGACTGGGAATTTGTACGCTGATCGAAGTTTGGCGCGGAGGTTGGGAAGGATGTTTAAGGGAAGGATTGCGCCAGCGACGTCACTTCTAAAATGCTGGGTGCTGTACTCGTCTCTGCTGCTTGCTATATACATTCAGACTTCTTCCGCTCTCTCCTTACCCGTCGTGGCGGCGCAAAATGGCTCTAACGGGTACACCATCTCCCGGACCGTGAACCTTGTGGAGTTGCCTGTTACGGTGAGAGACCGCAAGGGCCGATTTGTTTCTGGTCTCGCGCAATCGAACTTTCAAGTCTACGAAAACGGAAAAGTGCAGGATATCACTTTGTTTCGAAGCGAAGACATCCCGGTGACGGCAGGATTGGTGGTGGACCACAGCGGAAGCATGGGCAACAAACGGGACGAGGTCATGGAAGGAGCGAAGGCATTTGTCCAGGCAAGCAACCCGCAGGACCGTGAGTTTGTGGTCAATTTTAGTGACACAGTCGCATTCGGTCTTCCCGCGAGTACTCCATTCACCAGCAACCTGGAAGATCTGCGAGCCGCGTTACTCGCTACTCCGTTGAGCGGAAAAACAGCCTTGTATGATGCTGTCTCGGCTGCATTGGAACATCTTCAAAACGATCAGATCGATAAGAAGGTTCTACTTTTGATCAGCGACGGAGGAGACAACGCCAGCAAGCACGATTTTGCGCAAGTGCTCCGGATGGCGCAGGCTGCCAATGTGGTCATTTACGCCGTTGGATTATTTGACGAAACCAGCACTGACCAGAACCCGAAGGTTCTTAAGAAGTTCTCCGCGGAAACGGGTGGAGAGGCGTATTTTACCAACTCAGTCGCAGAAGTTGTCAGTGATTGCCAGCAGATCGCCGCAGACATTCGTCACCAGTACACTCTCGGCTACAATCCGCCAGATGCTGAACACGGTGGATACCATATGGTTCGAGTTAAGGTGACCGCATCTGGTCAGGGGAAGCTGTCTGTGCGCACGCGGGCCGGTTACTTTCTCCCTTCCAACATGCCAGCACAGTCTGACGCTCCACACTGATATTCCTGCGGGAAGTAAGTCGCCGTCATCTTACGTCCCGCAACTCGCGGTGAAATACACGTGACGATCCTCGACGCAATGCCCGGGTCTGGTGTCATATCTATTGAAAGCGACCGCCCACTGTCAGTATCTCGACAGTGACCAGCCCTTCTTAACTCGACCAATGGCAGTGAAAGGTTACATTGAATTACTAACCTCTTCACAATGCAAAGTCTAAGGCCCGGTAAAGACTCCCACCAGGTTTGGAACATCAAATGCGCATGTATCTAGCTGTATAGGCGTGCGCTGGGGCCATCTGTTTTACGGAGCCGCACACCGCCTATGACAATCAACAATCAGCTCGAACGACGTGCGTGAATGCGATCCCTGATCATGGTGGACCTAACCAAGAGTACGTTCGCAAATAGCCAACCATCGCACTGAGACCGGGTCGATGAGGGACAGGAGAGTTCGATGAAGACTATTGAACAGCCGATTGATTTTGCAGGCATAACGCTCGGAAGGCGTCAACATATCTGTGCTCTCTTTTACTCAAAGGAACAGGAATACCGCGTGTTGTTGCCTTTCATCAAGGAAGGACTCGAACGCGGGGAAAAGGCGTTCCACATCGTCGACCCAAAGCTTCGGGACCAGCATCTCGGGCACCTTCAGGCTGCCGGGATCGATACCTCGGCCGAAGAGCACGACGGGCAACTTGAGGTGCGCCGTTGGCATGATACTTACCTTCGGGACGGTCACTTTGGCCAGAATCGTATGATTGCTCTGATCAAAGAGGCACTGCAAGCGGGTCATAAAGATGGGTACAAGCAAACGCGATTAGTCGCGAACATGGAGTGGGCGCTAGAGGATATGCCCGGAGTTAATGACTTACTTGAATATGAAACGCGTCTGAACCGCGCCTTGCCCAAACACAAGGACCCTGTGATATGCGTCTATGACTGCACTCGGTTTGGAGCCGGAGTGATAATGGACATCGTGCGTACACATCCAATAGTAATTGTTGGTGGTCTCCTGCAGAAAAATCCGTTTTTCGTCCCCCCCGATAAGTTCCTCCGGGAATTGCGCAAACGGGGTGCCTACCAAAGGAATGCAGCTTTGTAAGCCATGAAAAGCAGAAGAGCCCAAACAGAGGATCTCCGTCACGCAGTTAGGGACCTTGTGGCTCTCTCGACCATGCCCGCAGCCTGGATCGGCTGCGATCCACATCGCCTTGCGGAGGGTGTAGTCGAATTGTTGATGGGCGCCTTGCGGCTCGATGTCGCTGGCGTTTGCCTCCAAACCGATAACTCGGAAACGTGCATCGAAGCCTGGCGGGGAGAGGCCTCCTCGGTCTTTCCGGAATGGCTCCGCGAGGGAACATCGCAGGGACTATGGCGGTCACCTCAAGATGGAACGCCATGGATTGTTGCAGACCCGGCCGCCGCCAATACTGCTATGCGCGTCGTAACGATTCCTTTGGGTGTGCAAGGGGATTGCGGACGAATCGTGGTTGGTTGTTCGCGTACTGACTTTCCGAACAAACTCGATAATTTGCTGCTTTCCGTTGCTGCTAATCAGGCAGTTACTACATTTCAGCTTCAATGGGCCAGGGCGCAACTCGCCCAGGCCTGCGAAGAACTGCGAACCAGCCAGCAAAAAGAGCTTGGGGCTGCCGCATTCATCCAGCAGGGTCTTATGGCCGCGAAGATTCCCCAATCTGCGTTCGCGACAGTTGCTGTTAGAAATCTCCCCTGCAAGGAAATTGGTGGAGATTTCTTCATCGTGGACTTGATCGACGATTGTCTCGCTGTAGTCGTCGCCGACATATCTGGCAAAGGCACCTCAGCGGCCATTATGGCCTCTCTGCTGCAGGGGATGATCATGGCGGACTTACGGGCAAGACTCCCCCTTCGTGAAATAGCATACGGCGCGAACAATTTCCTCTGCACTCGGGAACTAGATCTCAAGTATGCGACTCTGGTGATCGCATGTGTTCGGCCTGATGGAGAACTGGAGTATATCAATTGTGGCCACATACCTCCGCTGGTGACCAAATCGACCGGCGGAATTGTGCGGCTGCGTGAACACAATGTTCCGGTTGGCCTCTTGTCCAATGCGGAGTTCCTGAGTGCGGGATTTCGCTTGAGCCCCGGCGATCGTCTCGTCCTTGTGACCGACGGCATCACAGAGGCAGAAAACGCGGACGGAAATTTCTTCGGCGACCAACGCCTGGAGGAGTCCGCACAGGGAGAAAGACCTTTGGAGGAGATTTTTACCTCCGTCCGCAAGTTCTGCGTAGGGCATCCCCTACAAGACGATTGCACGATTCTCGAGCTGGCATACGCCTGCAAGGGCACGCTCGTATCGCACTCTGCCGCTGTAACGTTTCCATGAAAAGGCGGATCTAAAATGGCCTTAAAGATGACGAATCGTGAAGTGGATGGAGTGGCTGTACTGTCGCCTGAAGGCCGCATCGCGCTCGGAGAGGAACGTAACGCGCGAGGCGAAACGTGAAGGACTTGGTCGCCGGCGGTAAGAAGAAGGTTCGCGACGGGAGAGGCACGAGTAACGCTCCCGGAGCTCGTTGATTGCCTCCGGCTGGGCAAGGGGAAGTCCGGTTGCGTCCGGGGGCTTGCCGGACTGCGCCAACCAGAATGTCAGCATTGAAGATCGACCTTTGACGAAATCCAGGGATCTAGCGGGAAAGCTCGCTTGGCTTTGGAAAGAGCTTCCGCGTTGCGGACAGCATGAAGAGGGTCGGCGGGGTGGTTCTCGGGGGTTTTTTAACGTCTCCCTGATCTTATTTCTGAACAATCATCGCGTCCGAGCCGCTTGTCGATCGCGTGTCGGATTGCCGACACCCGTTCCGAATATGACTAACGTTTTCTAACCTTCGGACTGCCCTTAACTATCACACAACCCAAAAGATATATAGTCGTGACGTTATCTTCCTTGGTTGGAATTTCACGTGCTCTGTTGACCCATGAGGTGATCGCGAACGGCATTTGTTGAAGAAAAATGTGGAGATGGAATTGAACTGGGTCCAAGTCTTAACGCCGAGATCGGAGTCACCGCGAAAGCCGGTGTCGTAGCGCTGACAGGAAATGTTTCGAGCTTCTGGCACAAGTCGGCAGCAGAGCGAGCCGCAATGCGTGTCGCCGGCGTGCGAGCCAGGACGAATGAACTAGAAGTCCGCCTCCCAACTTCCAGCGAGCGAACCGATGAGGACATTGCCCGAGCCGCAGTGAATCGCATCAACTGGACTATTTCAGTGCCCGCGGACCGGATCACAGTTTCTGTGTCCAGAGGATGGGCGAAGTAAAGACCGAATTCAGTCCACGGGGTCTCAGAAGACCATCGATTGTAAGACGCAGTTATCAAGGAGAAGTTATGAAGAACAGAATAAGCCTCGCATTGGCAGTAATAGCCATTCTATTGTTGAGTCTTGGGACGTTCTCTTGTAATTCCACAAAACCAGCTGGAGGCACTGCTTCGGCCGACGACTCGACAAAAACACAGCCGACGACCCAGTCCAAATCTAATCTCGACACACAGCGCCAGCAGGTCGAGCAGCAAGCCCGGCCGGGCGTAGAGAAAGAAAGGAAAAGGGCCGAGGAGGAAGCGGGAAGAAATCTGGACCAAGACGCCATGGCCGCAATATCCGAGACGCAGACAGCGATCAACGCGATTGCCTCGGGCAAATCGGACCAGGCCCTCGCTGCGATCGAGCGAGCCACGGGTAAGATCAACATCTTGCTGGCCCGTAATCCCGCGACCGCTGTGATTCCTGTCAACGTAAATGTGGAAGTCATCGATGCCGCTCCGCACGACATTAAAATCATCAAGGACCTGGCGGAGCACGCAGCGACAGCCATGGCCGCTAGAGATTATCCGGCCGCGCGTGTTTTGCTGGCCGGGTTGACCAGTGAAATTCGGGTACGGACCTACAATCTGCCCTTGGCAACATATCCCGAAGCCCTGAAAGCGGCGGCGCGCCTTATCGATCAAAAGAAACAGCAAGATGCCAGCGATATATTGCTGACCGCCCTGAACACTTTACTGGTGGTCGATCGAGTCACCCCATTACCGCTGGTGATTGCGCGAGAAGCCGTTAACGCCGCCAAGTCGCAAAGTCAGAATGACAAACAAACTGCACAAACGCTGGTGCAGACCGCTAACAATGAAGTTGAACGAGCCAAGGAACTTGGCTACGCCTCGCAAGCGCCGGAATACGAAGAGTTGCGCGCCGACATTTCCAACTTGCAGAAACAGCTCAAAGGTAATTCAGACGCCGGCGCTATGTTCGCGAGACTTGAGAATAAATTATCGGCGTTCATGAAACGTCAGTCACAACAGGAACGGTCCGGCGATGCGCGACCGCAAGGCTCATGAATCTAGAAGGGAAACGAACAATGGAAAACCTGAAAGGTGTAAAGGTAGCGATTCTAGTGGACAGCGGTTTCGAGCAGGTCGAATTGGTGGAGCCGCGCAAGGCCCTTGAGAACGCGGGTGCGGAAACTCGTATCGTGTCTCCAAAAAACAAGCGAGTCCGCGGCTGGAACTTCACCGAGTGGGGCGAGGAACTACCGGTGGACGTAGCACTCGACGAAGCTCAGCCAGGCGACTTCGATGCGCTGCACTTGCCCGGTGGAGTCATGAATCCCGATCTGCTGCGAATTCAGCCGAAAGCCGTGGCGTTCGTGAAAGCCTTCTTCGATGCCGGGAAACCAGTCTCCGTCATCTGTCATGGGCCATGGACTGTCATCGAAACAGGCGCGGTGCGAGGCCGGCGTATCGCCTCGTGGCCTTCATTGAGGACGGATCTACGCAATGCGGGTGCTGACTGGGTCGACCAGGAGGTGGTTGTCGATGGGAACCTTGTGTCCAGCCGCAAGCCAGAAGACATCCCTGCATTTAACCGCGAAGTGATCAAACTCTTCAGCCAGCCGCGTGCCAAGGCGGCAAAAGCATTGTGAGGTTTTCTTGGTCCGAACTTCACCAAATCGAAGAACCGCGTCGGTTCGACAGGCGCCCGACCGCGCCCTTAGCATGAGCGGCCTGCGCGGAACCCGGTTGCCGTCCGGTCAGCTAATTCCTGTCCTCGGCCAAGGCACTTGGCACATGGCTGAAGATCCCGCACGTCAGAACGAAGAACTTGAGGCCTTGCGGCTGGGCCTCGATCTCGGAATGATTCTGATCGACACCGCCGAGATGTACGGCGATGGAGCTGCCGAGGAACTCGTTGGTAAAGCCATCGCTGGACGTCGCGACGAGGTCTTTCTAGTAAGTAAGGTGCTGCCCCAAAACGCAACACGAAGCGGGACGATCTCCGCGTGCGAGCGCAGTTTGCGACGTCTTAAGACGGACCGTCTAGATCTCTACCTTCTGCATTGGCGCGTTGAGACTCCGTTGCAAGAAACCCTCGCTGGCTTCGCCGCGCTGGTGCGCACCGGCAAGATTCGGCACTGGGGTGTGAGCAACTTCGACGCTTCCGATATGGAGGAACTCGTAGGTCTCCCAGGCGGATCGACGGTGGGAACCGATCAAGTGCTCTACAACCTGAGCCGGCGCGGCATCGAGTTCGATTTGCTGCCGTGGTGCCGCAAACGCAGCATTCCCGTCATGGCTTACTCGCCTGTCGAGCAGGGCCGCATCGTAGCTCGTGCCGAATTGCAGGATATCGCGACACGGCATAACGCGACTGCGGCTCAAGTGGCGCTCGCTTGGCTCCTGCGGCAGGAAGGCATTATCGCAATACCCAAGGCGAGCATACCGAAACACGTCCGTGAAAACCGGGCTGCTCTGGATCTTGTCCTCAGCGAAGAAGATCTGGCGGAACTCGACTCAATCTTTCCCCCGCCTCGCGCAAAGACGCCTTTGGAGATGCTATGAGGAGATACGAAAAGTGGGTGATTTCGTTCCAAATCAGACTTGTCCGGCACGATGCTAACAGGAGACACGACATGGTTAATGTAGCTCTTTTTATTCGCTTGGAAGCAAAGCCGGGCAAGGAAACAGAAATTGCAAGCTTTCTTCGCGGCGTCCTCTCGGTCGTAGAGCAGGAGCCTTCAACCACGGCCTGGTTTGGAATCCGGTTGGGGCCGTCAACGTTTGGGATTTTCGACCCTTTCCCGGATGAGGCCGGGCGCCAGATACACCTCGCAAGGCGCGTTGCCGCCGCACTGAAGGAAAAGGGTTCGGAGCTTTTCGCACAGCCGCCCACGATCGAGAAGGTCGAAGTCCTGGCGGCCACTTCCGCGCTAAGTGGACGGAATTGAGAGGGGAAATTTCGTCGCGAAAAGCAGCCGAAGCAGGAAAACGGAGGGCATTGTGAAGAATTCCGGAAGCACACCGAAACGCACCCTCCCCACCACGATGAAAGCCGCAGCGCTCGATCATTTTGGTCCTCCGTCCGTCTTGACCTTGCATTGTCTGCCGGTACCGGTCCCACGACCTCATCAAGTGCTGATTGCTCTGCACGCAGCAGGTGTAGGCGTCTGGGATGCGTCTATCCGCGATGGCTCTTGGCGCCCGAATGGACGTTCCCGATTTCCGATCGTGCCCGGAACCGACGGTGCGGGCGTTGTCGTGACCAAAGGTGAGCGTGTACGTCGTTTCCAACTTGGCGATCGCGTGTGCGCCAGCGGTTTTGGGTTCTATCAAGAGTACGTTGCGGTCGACGCTAACGAGGTTGGCCGCGTGCCCCGCCGGCTTGATCTCTTGCATGCAGGTGCCGCCACCACGACCGGCCTCACGGCGCTCCAGGGGATTGATGACGGGCTGCGGGTCCGCCGAGGTGAGACGGTCTTGATCTTCGGAGCGTCGGGAGCCGTCGGCACGCTCGCGGTACAGTTCGCGAACCGGTGCGGGGCTCGGGTGGTGGCGACGGCCTCCGGACGGGCTGCGATGGCCTTGGTTCGGCGCCTCGGTGCCGATGCGGTTATCGCCACCCGGAAACAGGATGCTGTCGCAAATCTCCGAAAACTTGCTCCCGGCGGAATTGACGCCGCGCTTGCGCTCGCGGGCGGCGACTCGCTGGAACGATGTCTGGACTGCGTGCGCAGTGGAGGACGGATCGCCTATCCGAACGGCCTAGAGCCGGAGCCGCGGCGTCGCAAGGGGATTCGGGTATTGGCCTACGACGGCGAGGCTGGGCCCCGCCAATTTGCGCGGTTCGCGCGCGCAGTTATGGAGGCGAGACTCCGCGTTCCAATCGCCGCCATCTACCCTCTTGCTCACGCTGCAAAGGCGCATGCCCGGCTCGCGCGAGGGCACATCCTGGGGCGGATCGTATTGCGGATTCATCCGGGGAACCGGTGAAACCCATCGCACAGGTCTCAAGTCAGGAAGTAATCACGAATCGTGAGCGCCGAACTCAATCTTAATGCTCCTTCTGTGCGAGTGCTTGGGACGCGGGGTTCCGCGGCTGCGTACGCTCTCCGCGATTTCCTTCATCGAAGCGATATTCCGTTCGAGTGGGTTGAGCTTGCCACGGACGAGCAGGCACGCGAACTGGCTCGAGTCGATGGGTTGCGCGACAGCCGCCTGCCTGTCTGCCTCTTTCCAGACGGTACTCGTTTTGAATGCCCCACCGTCCGCCAGGTCACAGAGAAGCTCGGGTGGTTTCAGAATGTTTCGAGCGCAGAATACGACTTGGCGATCCTCGGCGCCGGTCCAGCCGGGCTCAGCGCGGCTGTCTACGGAGCCTCCGAGGGACTTAAAACTTTGCTGATCGAACGCTCCGCGGTCGGTGGGCAAGCTAGTACCAGTTCTAAGATTGAGAATTACCTCGGCTTTCCTGCGGGGATCGCTGGGGCCGATCTAGCGAAACGCGCCCGCGAGCAGGCTTCTCGTTTCGGAGCCGAGATCATATTGTTGCGGGAAGGTGTCGGCGCCGAGTTTCTACCTGGCAAGGGCATAGGCTATTTGGCCGATGGCACGCGTTTTGTAATGCATGCTTCGGTCTGCGCAAGTGGCGTTGAGTACCGTCGCTTGAATCTGCCCCGTGAAGACCATTTCCGGGGTGCGGGTGTCTACTACGGGGCCGGTGCAAGCGAAGCCTTGCTCTGCAGCGAGCAACGGGTCTTCGTAGTGGGAGGCGGCAACTCCGCCGGACAGGCCGCCATGCACTTCTCCCGCTACGCCCAGAAGGTCACCATGGTAATTCGCGGAGACGGATTGAAACAGACACTTTCGATGTATCTTGTCGATCGTATCTTAGCATCGCCCAACATTGAGGTCTTGCCCCGTTCCGAGGTTACTGTTCTGCACGGTGACGATATGTTGCGCGCGATCACAATCACGAACAACCAATCGGGTGAACAGCGGACGGTCGAAACATGCTGGCTGTTCCTGTGCCTTGGTGGCGTGCCGAGTACGCCGTGGGCGGATGGTCACCCTATTGTGCGCGACGAACAGGGTTATCTTGTGACCGGACCGGATTTGCGCCACAACGGCCGATACGCAAGAGAATGGCCTCTCGACCGGGATCCGTACTATCTGGAGACGAGCATGCCCGGCTTGTTCGCAGCCGGCGACGTCCGCCATGGGTCCGTGAAGCGTTGCGCTTCGGCCGTAGGTGAGGGCGCCATGGCAGTTACATTTGTGCACCGTTATTTGGCCAATCGATGAAAAGCACCTTGGCAACCTGTGCTCATCCGCAGCAAATTCGGCCAGTCACACCACACACCCCTCAAGGCTGTGAGGAGTGTCTGAAGATAGGCCAAGCCTGGGTCCATCTGCGTTTGTGCCTGGAATGCGGACACGATGGGCTGCTGCGACGCCGCATGCAACCGAGCACTTCCATCACACGCATCACCCCATTATGAAATCTTTTCAGCCTGGCGAAGATTGGGGCTGGTGCTATGTTGACATGCTAATGTTTGAGAGGCTATGACGGTTGTTCACGCAACCCCGCCGTCCGAACCTAAGTTGCCTTAGCGTCATTCAAAGGAGTAATCGGACAGAGAAGCAAGAATTCGATTGTCAGACAACGGAAAGCAATGGAAGCAGGGTGCGGAAGGCTGCCGAAGCCTTGGGCCGTTCAACGAGCAATGGATTTTCGAAAGTTCAGAAGCGGGTCATATCGGCTGCAGCGAAAGCAAAGATGTCTCGCGCCGCGAAGAACGCTGGGCAAAAGTAAAAGCACAAGCAAAGAAAGTGGTGAGCAAGTCCGGGTAGGGCTCCTGACTTGCTGCGCCAAGACTTCCTAGATCATGGGACGGCTGGCAGCCCATTATATACGCAGAACTTGTGCGCTTCTCTGCCATGAGGTAGGAGGTGGGCTAGAGAAATCCAATTCTTGATGGGGCATGTAAGTGTGCAGACGACCGAGCGAACGCTGTTCTGCAGGAAATGCGTGGAGCGCAAGTAGTGGATTAGAGATTCAGTTGCCAGAACTTCCTAGGCCAAGATCCGACGATGCCACAGGAAAGTTCAATTGAGCCCACATTGTCATCCGTGAAGATAGCTGCGCGACGCAGTATCGCAGATCTCTGCTGGCCCCGCTACGGGAGGCTAAATGTCGAAAAAAATCGGCTTTCTTTCCTTCGGGCATTGGACGGAGTCTCCCGGCTCACAAGTACGCTCGGCAGCCGATTCCCTGCTCCAGTCTGTTGAGCTTGCGGTTGCTGCGGAAGAACTGGGTGCGGATGGCGCATTCTTTCGCGTTCACCACTTTGCGCGCCAGCTCAGTTCGCCGTTCCCTCTGCTTGCCGCAGTTGGCGCACGCACGCGTACGATCGAGATCGGCACGGCTGTAATCGATATGCGCTACGAAAACCCAGCTTACATGGCTGAAGACGCAGGGGCAGCCGACGTGATTGCTGGGGGACGACTGCAGCTGGGCATCAGTCGCGGCTCACCGGAACAGGTGATCGACGGCTGGCGTCACTTCGGCTACACGCCGATGAAAGGCGAGAGTGATGCGGACATGGGACGCCGCAATGCGGAGGAGTTCCTCGACTTGTTAAAGGGCGAAGGCTTCGCCAAGCCAAACCCACGGCCCATGTTTCCGAATCCGCCGGGCTTGCTGCGCCTCGAACCCTATTCGGCAGGCCTTCGCGAGCGCATCTGGTGGGGCTCCGGCTCGAACGCTACTGCGCGCTGGGCCGCAAAGCTCGGCATGAATCTTCAGAGTTCGACGCTCAAGGATGATGAAAGCGGCGAACCGCTGCACGTTCAGCAGCGCAAGCAGATCGAAGCATTTCTGGAAGCCTGGAAAAAGGCCGAGCACAGGCGAACTCCGCGCGTGTCGGTCAGTCGAAGCATCTTTCCGCTGGTGAACGACCTCGATATTGCCTACTTTGGCCAGGAAAAACGCGATCGCGATCAGATCGGCTTCATCGACGAGAACACGCGCGCCATTTTTGGCCGCTCTTATGTCGGTGAACCCGACGCGCTTGTTAAGGAGCTCGCTGGGGACGAGGCGATTGCCGCGGCAGATACACTACTTCTGACAATCCCGAACACGCTTGGGGTGGACTACAACGCACACGTGGTCGAAAGTGTCTTGAAATACGTCGCTCCGAAGCTCGGCTGGCGTTGACCCAAAGTGCGGACTCTGCCTGAGCGTACCTCAAAGCCCGGGCGCTGGTGATAGAACTGTGATACTTTTTGGCTCAAATCCGATCAAAACGGTACAAACGTTTCAAGTCCGGTGACACTGTAATGCGGCGGCTGGCTGCGGCCTTGAGAATTCAGTTCCCTCTGAGTGCACAGTGCAAATTCGAACTTCAAGCGAAGGCGGCAGGGCGAGGAGCAGGGGCAAGCGCCGTCAAGTGGTGTGGATGGAGTGGGCCAAGTTTCTGGAATTGCGCCGCCGGTTTACTCGCTTGAGCGCGCGGTACAACGCCGTTTCGGATCCCAAGGTCAAACTCCAAATCCTGGGGAAAATCCAAAAAGTGGTGAACTCGCCGTGCCGTTTGGCGGTGTCCCGGTACGAAAGTTATTCGGACGACGATGTCTTCGGCAATTAATCGGCTTCGTTGCGACTCATCAACTCACAAGCCGCGGAATTGGAGCGCTTGCCGCCCACGGTCCGGTACGAGCTGTCCGCGAGGTCGAAGATTGCTGAAATGCTCGGGCGCCGCCCGGGGAGCCTCGGCACCCGCATCTTAATCTGGTGGCCCGGTGTACCCCAGGCCAATGGCGGATCAGCTCTTTCTCCCGCTACTCTTCCTTCCGCTACCTTGCTGCGAAGAAAACCGTTCCAAATGTTGTACCCAGATTCATGCCGGCCAGCAGTTCGTGCGTGACTCCATCTGGAAGCAGATAGGTAACTGCCACGCCGGTCGCCGTCTGGTTCGGAAAGGCGCAAGGCGCGCCGCCGAAGGTGAGGCTTACATCGAAGAAATTCTTGTTCGAGCTGTCGGGCGTGATGCTTCCGGTGAAGAAGCAGCCGGCGCTTGAACCGGTGACGGTACCGTTCGAGTTGATCGTCGCGGTGGTTGACATTCCGTCCAGCAGATTTCCGGACCACATCCCGGAGAGTGCGCTGATTGATGCCGCCGTATTGTAGTTGAAGACGGAAGGACTGAGGGCGGTCCCGCTGAACGCGTACGTAGTCCCGTTATCCGTGATGCTGCCGCTCACGCTGGTGCCGGCGACGAAGGTTGCGCTGACACTCCCCGAATAAACAGCGCCCGTGTAGTAGAAATCGTGAACGGTGGCATTGTAAGTGCCGTTTCCGGATGTCCCCTGGCCTGTGAGCATCCCGTAGACGATCGGTTCCGTAGATTGCGTAGAACTTGTCATTGGGCAGGACAAGCGTCACAAACGAGTATCCGTTTGCGAAGGTCCCCGAATACACGCCTTGCGCCTGCCCTGTGTAACTCGTGCCGCCGCCAGTGCCATTACCATTGGAACCGCTGTAGTTCGCGCCACAACCCGCTAAGAATAACGCCATCCCGCAAATTAGCCCGAGCTTCCGTAGCATTGCACCCCCTCGATGACATGAACCGGCATGACTGTTCCTCGATCGCAAGCAGCCCTGCGAGCACATAACCATTCTAGTTATAATGGAGAACAAGTAAACCAGGATTTTTGAATGCAGTGCGGTCCTGATAACGGTTATCGGCGTCCCGGCGGCTTTGTGGAGTTAGAAAGGACAGCCTGTTCCGCAGATGATGGAGAAAGGCCAGGTTCTATCGAGCGCGCGATTCTTTCCAGTGCAGGCGTGGCAACTCGATGCCAGCCAAATCTTTCAGGTATCGATTTGCCAGCTCTTCCGCGCGATTTTTGCCTTGCTCGATATCGGCCACCGCTTCAGAAGGTGCAATCCATGTCTTGGTCTTGACGTTAAAGACCGACGCCTGGATCCCTTGCGCATTATGTTCGGAAAAAAGCCTCAGGTGTTCGCCACCGATTTCAATTTCGGCCCACACACCATCTGTCAACATCGAGCGAACCTGCTCCCTGCCGGGTATTGATTTCTTCGAGAGGAAAACGTTCTCCCAACCACTTCCACTTTCTTCCGTCGCCTCGAGTTCGCCGACGACGGTCCGCGTCGAAGACTTGGCCAGCTCAACCAGTATGAGGCCATGCAGATTCTTCGGCGAACGGTTTTCATTCGGAAGTTTCTGTCCGTTGCACGACCTCAGGGTTTCGCTGTCAGAACCTCGTGTTCGCTACTTGTCGTACTGAGCCCACACGCGTTTGACGTGGAAATCATCGCTCAAGACCATCGTTTCCGCCGCCGGGAGGTCGTTCACGCTCTTGTAGACGATGGTCAGCGCATCGGTTCCGTGGAAAATGTCTGATTTTTTGGCGAGCAAATCGTCGTACTTGCTCGCGCAGTGATCGCAAGGCGTCGAACTGGTGGTGATCTCGGTCAGGCGACGCACGCCGGCTGCGCTGATCTTGGCGAGCCGTTCCGACGGCGGCCCGGAAATCATTATTACGATCCAACGTCTGCCAGCGTCGTTAGTTCGCAGATGCGGTCAGTCTCTGGACTTCGTCGGCAAGCAAGGTAATTTCGTCGGATTTAGAAACAACGGAGGCCACGCCGGCACTTCGAGCCGCTCGGTCCAATACTTCATCCTTGAACAACGTGAACAATATTATCGGAGTGGTCGGAACGACTTTTTGAAACAGGAATGCGGCTTGTAGTCCGTTCACACGAGGCATGGAGAAATCCAGTACGATGAGGTCCGGTTTTAATTCCAAGCCTTTTTCCAACCCTTGGGCGCCATCACATGCTTCGCCGCACACTTCGATGTCAGGGTGAGATTCGAGGAAAGCACGGATCAAGCTTCGCGTTAGAGAGTTGTCGTCCACAAGAAGGATTCGCTTCGTCATAGCAAGCTCTCGAGGTTGGGATTGGCTGGGAGGGAACGGAGGGCTGTAATGGGGAGGCTAGTCTCGCGAGCGCCAGAGGGCAATACATGGTTCTACCCTGAATCTTAACGATAACGTTAGATCACACCAGTTATCCTAACGAACCAAATCTGTGTGGCGGCGCTTGAGTGAGCCGGCGAACCTGCGGATCTGGCCTCTATCTATGTCCAGCGTGCTGCGCAAGATGAGAGCTTTACGATGGGGAACATCTACGGAGCGGGAGGTGGAAAGGGGCAGCCGTGATGCCTGGTTCTGGACTTCGGGTGAATGCCGCACAGCAACCGTTCACTGCTTATCCAGCATGGCCGCACGGTGAAGTCGATTTCGCAGAATTACAAGCCGACGAACCAGCGGGCGGGAGCGGACGGTAGGTTGATCTCGTGCTTTAGCGCGTCGACCGTGGTTTCGGACGTAATGGCAATGCGCATCAGCGCGTGCGGGTTGGTCCAGCGTGCGTTCAGGCGGCCGCGGCCAAGGGTGGCAAGGCGATAGCCGGCGCGCCGGGCGAGTTTGCGCAGCAGGCGGTTTTGCTTGTTATACGGGTAGGCCAGCGTGGTCACCGGCCGGCCGAGCATGGCTTCGAGTTCCGTGCGCGAGCGTTGCAGTTCTTCCCAGGCATCTTTTTTTGAAAGGGACGTGAGCGCGCGGTGCGTGCAGGTGTGAGAACCGAAGCACACACCTCCCGCACTCATCTCTTCGATTTCGTTTGGGCCGAGCATAGGTTGCGCCGGCTCGGCCTTGTCCCAGGTGCTTGCCTTTCCAACGTAATCCGCGATCAAGAAGACCGTCGCCGTCATGGCGTAGCGCTGCAACAAGGGCCAGGCGTTTTCATATATAGAGCGGTAGCCGTCATCGAAGGTGAGCGCGATCGGACGCGCTGGAGGCTCACTTTTTCCGGCGCGGATCGCATCCCAATCATCGAGTGTGATCGTTGTGTATCCCCATTCTGCAAGCGCAGAAAGCTGCTCTTCAAACTGCACGGGCAAGACGTAATTGGGGAGATAGCCCGGCGCGGGGGGCGGAATATCCACCTTGTGGTACATCAGGATCGGAAGCGTGAGCAACGGCGCGCGCCTCACGACCCAGTGGAAAGAAGGCGAGCCTTGGGCAGCGGCGACGCCGGCGGTGCAGGCACGAGTTGGGCCGAGCGGAGTTCCGCAGCGAGAAGATCCGCGGCGGTTCCCTGCGACCACTCGAGTTCCTGGAGATGCGCGTACTTCAGAAGCGCGGCAACTCCGCTCATGGCCGCCGCCAGCAATCCGGCGCGGCCGTCGCGCCAGCCGCCAGCGATGGCGTACTCGCGAACGAATCGCCAGAGCGGACGGAACGCAAGATCTCCCAACCGGGTCTGCCTGCCGCGTTCGGCAAGATCCTGAGCGGCCCAGCGCGAGTAGCGGATCATTTTTTCCATGTGGTGCGCGAGACTGAGGTAGGGCCGGTGCTCGATCGTGCCACGCAGCAGACCAATGTCGCCGACCGGTTCCAGATCCTCGTGAACGCGGCGCTCGATGAAACGTCGATTTTTTTGGAACAGGCGCACGTGGGCTTCATTTCCCCAGCGGCCGTGCCGCAACTCGTGCTCGAGATAGAAATTACGAAATGGAATACGGTACGCCTCGTGCGTGGGAGCGTGGAGCACCTCACCGATCTCCGTGCTCAACTCCGATGAAACGCGTTCGTCGACGTCGAGGGCGAGTATCCAACGGTTTCCGGCCTCGGCATTGCCTGCATTCCGCTGGGCAGCGATGGTTGCACCCGGGAGCCTTAAGACCTTTGCGCCTATCTGCTCCGCGAGTTCCACGGTCCCGTCATGCGAGCCGCCATCCGCGACGATCACTTCGTCGGCCCAGGCGAGACGCGCGAGGGCCTGCTCAATCCGGAACGCTTCGTTGAGCGTGGGGATTACGACGGTGACGGGAACCTTCGCCACGGCGGAACTGCCCGCGGGTGAACAGGGTTTGTGGCAGACGCTTGCCGGATGCGCCGGACCTGGGGGCGCATTCGAACCAATAGAAGGGACCACAGCCCACCTCCGACGATGGGTTACGGGGCCTCAAGTGCACCAGTGCCGGCGATGTTACAGGCCGGGACAAACGGGCGCAAGTCGTTCCTGTTCCGTTAATTTCTACTCCGGTGTCTAAATAGTATCGCAAAACAAGCGCGACAGGACTTAGGCGGAGCGCCGCGAGTTGCCAAACGGGCAATGCATGCTTGAAAAAGATTTCACCGGGTGATGAATCCGAATGCGAGACTTCCGGGTGAGCGCTGACTTTGGTCACGAAGGGCACGGTGCCCAGCCGCGCAACTTGCGCCAAACTATGTGAAATTCGCCGGATCGAGAGGGGTCAAGCCGCGGGCGTTAGGCAGAGTTTTTCCTCAAGGAACCGGCGAGTGGTTGTACATGCTTCCTCGTATTGTTGGGGTGGGCAGCGGCTTCTAAAGTCGGACGAGTTGGAAAGGTGCCCTCTTGCATCACGGACTTGCGGTCCTCCTGATTTCCCTCATGGGCTTGATCCTGGGTCTCCTCGGAGGCGGAGGGTCGATCCTCACGGTGCCGATTCTGGTTTACGTGCTGCGGATCGAAGCGCATGAGGCCATCATCCTGGCGCTGGTTCTGGTGAGTTGTTCCTCGTTCGTCGGCACACTCCTGCAACAGAAATATTCACACGTAGCCTGGAAAGAGGGCCTGCTGTTCGTAGGCATCGGCGCTCCATTCAACTTTTTGGGAGCACGGCTGTCGCAAAGCGTTTCGGGAGAAGCGTTGCTGCTCTCGTTCGGCATGGTGATGTGCCTGTCCGGGATCGCCATGCTGTTCCGGCGAAATCAGAACAACACGGAGAAAGAGCGGAGCATGTGGCCGGTGGTGTTATCCGGCGCCGCGGTGGGAATGCTCGCCGGCTTTCTCGGGGTCGGCGGCGGTTTCATGATTGTGCCGTCGCTCGTTCTGTTTTTGCGGGTGCCCATCAAGGCAGCGACAGGAACTTCGCTGCTGGTGATAACCGTGAACAGTGTCATCGCATTGGCGGCGCATCACCACGCGATGGATCCCAACTGGATGATCCTGATCGAACTTGTGCCGCCTGCTCTGCTGGCGACGTATCTGGGCGTGCAGGCGGCCCGCAAGATGAGCCCGCAGACGCTTCGGCATATGTTCGGCGCGTTCGTCATACTGCTCGGCGTGCTGATTGTGACGAGCAACCTCATCAGCCTCGACAAGCACCGGGAAGTGAATGCGGCGCCGCCGACCGGTCCACATGTAGCGCGCGCCCTGGGTTCGCACTGAATTCCCGTGATTCGTGAATCGTGATTCGTAACTCGTGAAAATCATCCTTGTCGATGGTCAGTTTAAATTCACCCACTATGAATTTGAGATTGAGAATCACGCATTAGGAATCACGAACCTCGCTCTCCTAGCTTGCGCCCGCTGTCCGCGCTTTTCCCGGTTGCAATTCGACCTTGATCCAGCCCGGCTCGCGGCGATCGAAGGCCTCATAGGCATCGATGGCCGAGGTAAGCGGCTCGATCTCCGTCAGCACTTGTAAAGGATCCACTAAGCCCGCGCGAATCAAGTCCAGCAATCTGGGAATGTACTTCCGGTGATTGCAGTTTCCGGCGCGAATGGTGAGATTCTTTTCCATGGCGTCGCCGATGGGAAACGAGCGCATCGCGGCCGGATACACGCCGATGATGCTGAGTGTTCCAGCCTTGGCGAGCGCCTCGATTGTCCACTGGATTACTTGAGACGGCGCATTGCCCGGTTCCCAGTTTTCGCCTTTGGGCGCGGTTTTCGGAGCGACTTCCTCTACTTCCTTCTTGAATTTTGCGTCGGTCGATTTCTTGCGGGCGGGACCGCGTTCCGGGTGAACGGCGTCGACACCTACGGCGTCAATGGCGCGGTCGACTCCGATGCCTTTGGTCAACTCGTGGATTGCCTCGATGGGATTCTCGGCGTCGAAGTCAATTGTCTCCGCGCCTTGATTGCGAGCCATTTCGAGGCGGGACGGGACCCGATCCACCGCAAACACTCGCCCGGCGCCCATCAGCTTGCAGCTGGCGATGGTGAATTGCCCGACAGGACCGCATCCGAACACGGCGACCGTGGACCCCGGGTGCAAGCCGGCGAGATCGGCGCCGAAATATCCTGTGGGAAAAATGTCCGAAACAAGAATCGCCTGCTCGTCGGAGATGTCTTCGGGAAGCTTCACCGGGCCGACGTGCGCGAAGGGGACTCTGGCGAATTCCGCCTGCAGGCCGTTGAAGGGCCCGCTTTCCTTCGGTCCGCCGAAAAACGCCGTGCCGCTGTCCTTGCCGTTTGGATTGGAATCGTCGCATTGCGAGAAATATCCCGCGCGGCAGTATGAGCAGGTTCCGCAAGCGATGGTCGAAGGAATGACGACGCGGTCTCCTTTCTTGAGATTGCGCACTCCCTTCCCTACTTCTTCAACGACGCCGACGCCTTCGTGGCCGAGGATGGTGCCGGGGACCATGCCAGGCACGGTGCCGCGAACGAAGTGGAGATCGGTACCGCAGATGGCGCTCGCCGTCAGGCGGACGATGGCGTCATGCTGATCCTTGATCTTCGGTTCCGGAACGTCGTCAATGCGAATGTCGCCGATTTTGTGAAATACGACCGCTTTCATGGAATTCTCCTTGGTGTGGCTGAGGCGTGGGTAGTCGCCCGGCTGAATCCCGGAATGATGAACCTCGTTGGGAGCGGGCAGCCATACCGCTAATGCTGGATTTCTTGGGGGTTGCTTAGCGGCACGTGCAGGGGAGCCGAAACCCTGTCGGGCTACGTGGTTTTGCGCCCTTATTTCCGGCTTAATCCCTAGGGCCGCAGGAATCCGCATAGTGTGAGACTGGAGGACATAAGAAGGAAGGAAATCTCGATGGGAAAAACCAACTCTCGATCACGCTCGCTCGTGGACCCAGTGGATCTTCCGCCTCTGGATGATGAGAACAAAGTGCAGGTGATCATTGAAACTCCGAAAGGAAGTCGAAACAAATACGCGTTCGATAGCGAGCACAGAATTTTTACGCTGAAGCGCGTGCTCCCCGCGGGAATGACCTTCCCCTACGACTTCGGTTTTGTTCCCTCCACCAAGGCCGAGGACGGGGACCCCACCGATGTGCTGGTGCTGATGGACGAGCCTGCCTTTCCCGGATGCCTTTTGAAGTGCCGGCTGATCGGGGTGATCGAAGGCCTACAGGGAAAAAAGAAAAAGGGCGAGCGAAACGACAGAATCGTGGCCATCGAGGAAGCCAATCACAGCTACGCTTATGTTCGCCATGTGAAAGAGCTTGGCAAACAATTTGTCCGCGAACTGGAGGAGTTTTTTGTGAACTACCATGAATTGGCGGGTGAAAAATTCCGGGTCCTCGACGTGAAAGGACCGGGAGAAGCTCGCCGCCGCATCGATGACGGGATCAAGGCTCTGCGAAAAGGCCGGGCATGACGACGCCTTTCGGCACCCACGGTGCCGATCGCGAACGGGCGCGGAATGACGGTGCAACCTCAACCGCGGCAGGACAATCCAACACGTATACCGATCGACATGGGTTTTGGTGACGCTCACCGAGGCAACCGGCCGAATGACGCTGAACTTTGTGAAACGAAATCTGAACGGGAATTCGCGAAAACAATTTTTCAGAACTCCACGCGCGGCCTTCAGGATGGCGTTGTTCTTCCTGGTCGTGCCTGCAGTCTCGTCGCAAGGCTATGCGGCAGTCTCTGAACCAACTGCACAAAGAGAAACACAAAGCAGCCACCAAGGCCCCGCTGGTGATCCGGCTGTGCTGCGGGCGAACGAGCAATCCACAGGTAACGTCGGGGGAACCGTGGTCGATTCGTCGGGAACGCCCGTTGTTGGCGCGCAAGTCGCGATCTTTCCCGGCAATGCCGCGGCTCGTTCCCTTGGGCCAGGCGCGACTTCAACCGGCACGGACGGGCGGTTTTTTCTTTCGAATGTTCCGGCTGGAACTTTTGAACTTACAATCACAGCGGATGGTTTTGCCTCAAAAACCACGCAATCTTCCGCGCCAGCCGGCGACGTCCTGGAAATGGGCCGGATCGTTCTGAGTGTTGCCGCCGTGAAGACCGAAGTGCGCGTGTCGGCTTCGTCGTTCGAGGTGGCGGAAGCGCAGGTGAAGGCTGAAGAAAAGCAGCGCGTTCTCGGGTTGATCCCGAATTTCTACGTGAGCTTCGTGCCGGATGCGGCGCCGCTCGCCCCCCGGCAAAAATTTCGCCTGGCCTGGAAGACCGCGATCGATCCGGTTACGTTTGGACTGGTCGCCGGCTTCGCGGGTGTGGAGCAGGCGCGCAACGATTACCCGGGATTCGGGCGTGGCGCACAGGGATACGGCAAGCGATTCGGAGCGGCATACGCCACGGATGTTACCGCACTGTTCCTGGGAAATGCGATTCTGCCGACCGTATTCAAGCAGGACCCTCGTTACTTTTACAAAGGAAAAGGCAGCGTGCGCTCGCGGGCTCTCTATGCCCTCGCCAACGCGTTCATCTGCAAAGGGGACAACGGGCGCTGGCAGCCGAATTATTCGAATATTCTCGGCGATCTGGGATCCGGCGCGATTTCCAATTTGTATTATCCGCCGGAGAATCGCAACGGCGCGAAGCTGACCATCGAAAACGGACTGCTGGAAATCGGGACGAGCGCGGCCTTCAATTTGATTGAGGAGTTTATTTTGCCGAAGTTGACTTCCCACCGGCCGGACCGGGCTGCCCCCGCTCCTTAATTTCGCAGGCCAATCGCAACGGCAGGCGGCGAAACAAAAGCCGCCCGCAGGATGCCGGGCGCCACGGCTATTTTGCGGCCTGCTTGCTGGTGATTTGCGAGCCGGTGCTTTCTCCTGTGGGATCGACGAACCCGATTCTGTCGCCGAAATATTCCGTGAACCAGACTCTGCCCTTTACGTCAGCGCCGATGAAGCGGGCATAGGAACGATCGGGGCGCTGCGGGATTGGATATTGCGTGAATTGCTCGGACTGTCTGTCAAAGCGCGTGATGTTGTTGCCGCTCATGTCGGCGTACCACATGTTGCCGTCCACGGCGTTGTAGGTAACGCCGTAGACCGTGGCGTTCGGCGTGGGCGGCTTGAAGAAATTCACCGCGCCCGTTTTTACGTTTACTCGGCCGAAGCGGTGCCCCAGGAAATCGCCGAACCAGAGATTATCCTGCGGATCGACGGTAATGCCGCGAATGCTCACGGCTCCCTCGGGCCGCAGGTCGTGTGTTTCTCCCGTGGCCGGATTGAGCTTCACGAGCGTGGCCACGGCAATCTCGCTGAACCAGACCATCCCTTCATTGTCCACGGCGACGTCGTAGGAGCGGCCCTGCGCCGGGTGTGACTCGCCGGGAAGCTCGCCCCAATCCTGCATGGTTCCCTTCGGATACGCCGCGGGAACCGCATAGGAATGCGAGGCAAACTTCTGCGTCTTGACGTCGAAGCTCCACAGGTCTCCGGACGTGCCGCCGGAAAACCACACGTTGCCCTGATGATCGAGCGTGAGCGTGTGTGCCGGAGCCTTCTTCTCCGGCCAGTAATATTGCTTCACTTCGCCGGTCTCGGGATCGACGGAGGCGAGCTTGGCGGCGTCGTTCGTATGCGCGAGCGCAACCCAGTAGCGGCCATCGCTCGCGACAGCTCCGGTATGGGGGCGCGCCTTTTCGGTGAGCAGCGGATACTCCTGGAAATTTTCGGTGGCCATGTTGAAGCGCGTGGCCTTGTTGCCGTAGAAGGATTCCTCGCCGAACCAGGCGACGTTGGTGTGCTGGTCGATCTCGATGCTGTGCGGGCGGGAAATCTTCGTGGGGACGTCATATTCGATGATCGTCGCGCGCAGCGCTTGGTCGGACGGCTCGGCGTGCTTGACGTGCGCTTTCAGCTCGGAGGCGTCAGCGTCGAGACTGAAGTAGGGTGAGCTGGGGCCGAATGTCTTTTCGAGCGCGGCGCTCAGCGCGTCCAGTTCCTTCGGCGTGGCGTTGGCGAAGGGTTCGTCGGTCGCGCCCTTGGTCATCTGCGGAAGGAAATCGCGCCATTCGGCGGCGGTCTGGCCGCGGCGGTGAATGATCGTGGGCAGGCTGTGGCACTCAATGCAGCGCGAGCGAATCATGCGCACTTCGGGCGTGTCGGGAAGAAGACTTTCGAGCTCGGAGCCGGTGAGACGCGCGAAGGACAGATTCGCGGGGGCAAGAGTGAAGCTCGTGTCACCGGCCTTTGCGGCGTCCACCGAAACTTTCTTCACCGCGTACCCATAGGCCTCCACGGAAACATCGTAGGTCCCTGCCGCCAGCGAAATTTCGTAGCTTCCGTCGTTTTGCGAATAGCGGCTGACGGTCTTGATCCCTGACTTGGCGCTGACAATCGCGCCGCGGACCGGCTTGCCGGACGTGTCCGTCACTTTTCCCTTGATTGTCGATGCCGCGGCGGCAGGGGGCGCAAGGGCGCACAACAACGCGAAACATATCCGAAACATTCGTCCGGATCCCCGATTCATAATGCCTCCCGTGCGTCCTGAAAATTCTTGCGCGCCGTTTGGAAAGGGCGCGGCCCCGTTTGCGTGCTTGGGCGGATGCTAGCAGGTTTTGCATGCCGGTGCCATCGAGTAACCTGCGGTGCAGAGGGGTGCGATGACCGGGACCGGTGTTGATTGAATGGCGGAAAGGCGCAGCAATCGTTCGGCGCCGGCAGTGCCTGGAGTGCTAATTTTCATGGCGCTTATCTGCTTCTATGTTCAGGTATTTTTCAGGCTGAGGCAGGCACAATAAGTGCGTCGCAGTTGGGTGCAAAGAGCCCGTTTTTCTTATGCGGGGCTAAGAGATGTTTCTGCGGCGATCGGACAGCGCGGCATCGCGCTGGCAACTACCGTTCAAAAATAGGTTCGAAAATACCTGGACCGTTGAATCAGCGGCGCGATTTGGGAATTTGACTCGCATGCGGGCGAAGAAAGACATCAACTCATAAGGAGCGTTCAATGAAGTTTTCACGTTGGGGCCGTATCGCAACAGGAGTTTCTCTCACAGCAGCTGCGGCGTGCATGATCTCGGCGTCTTACGCCAAGCCGAAACCGCAGCCGCAGGCATCGGGCTACCATCTCTTGAAGACCATCAACCTGCCGGATGCTCCGGGGGGAGCCGAGTACTACGACTACATCACGGTGGACGCGGCCACGCGGCGCGTGTATGTGTCGCACGGCGCGGAAGTCGTGGTGCTGAACGCCGATGATTACTCGGTTGTGGGAAAGATTGAAGGGCTGTCGCGCAGCCATGGCGTGGCCCTGGCGCCTGACCTCGGCAAGGGTTTTATCACTGACGGCGATTCCAAGCCCACGGCCACCGTGCAGGAAGCGGTGGTGTTCGATCTGAAAACGCTCAAGGTGACGAACCACATTCCCACGGGCCAGCCGGACACGGATGCGATCATCTATGAGCCGGTGACCAAGAAGATCTTCACGTTCAACGGCGACAGCCACAACACCACGATCATCGACGCGCAGAAGGAAAAAGTGATCACCACGCTGGACCTGGTCGGTAAGGTGGAATTCCCGGCCGTGGACGGCAAGGGCATGGTGTATGACAACAACCCGGAGAAGAACGACATCGTGGCGATCGACGCCAAGACCAACACCATCAAGTCGCGCTGGCCGACCGCTCCCGAAGGCGCGCCCACCTCGATGGCCATTGACCAGAAGAACCGCCGCCTGTTCTCCGGAGGGCGCGGGCCGCAATTCGTGATCATGATGAACGCGGATAACGGCAAGGTGCTGTCGTCCTTCCCGATCACCTCGGTGGTCGATGCGAACGCGTTCGATCCGGGCACGGGCCTGCTCTTCGTAGCGACGCGCGAAGGCGTGATGCACATCTACCACGAGGATTCGCCGGACAAGCTGAGCGAAGTGGAAGCGGTAAAGACGGAATTCGGAGCGAAGACGCTGCAGGTGGATCCGAAGACGCACAACGTGTTCCTGAGCACTTCGGACTTCAACCCGCCGGCCGCTCCGACGGAAAAGCAGCCGCACCCGCAACCGACGGCGAAACCGGGCAACTTCCGCGTGCTGGTGTTTGGAAAGTAAGAGAGGTTACAGGTGGAAGTTTCGTCGCGGGGTTTCGCGCCGGTGATTGCCGGCGCGAAACCTGCGATGCCTGCCGGTGGATCCCGCCGCTTTTGTCCCGTCGATTGAAGAAATTCTGAGGCTTCGTCCTCGCGATTTCATTAGCTTGCCATTTGTGGCGCCGGCGTCTCGCCGGCGGTTTTCTGCGCCTGGCAATCTGCAAAACCGCCGGCGGGACGCCGGCGCCACCGTCTCGCTCTCGCTAGTCTCTCGTTTCGTAGACCCACAGTTCTGCGCCTCTGCCGGCGCGAGCCGGAACCGCCAGGTAAAAGCTGTTGTGCTTGCCAACCTGGCCTGTGTAGGCGCTGGTGCGGGCGCCGATGGCAGTGGGAATTTTAGCGATGCGCTGGTAGCGGTCTGGATCAATTTGCTGGTACACGAAGATGTAGCCCTCGCCGCTGGTCACGTAGATCCTCTTGCGATCCGGGTCCCAGGAGATGTCGTCTGTGTCGATCGCGCCGGGGAGGCTGGCGATTTCCTTGCCGGAATCCATGTCCAGAACGAGGAGGCGCGCGGGCTTGCGCGCCGCCACGAACATGCGGCGATGCGGCTCGTCGAGCGCCATCGGGAAATTCGTGCCTGCGCTTTGCAACTTCCACGTGGCGATCTTGCGGGTGTTGCGGTCGATCACGGCAATCTGGCTGATCGAAGCGAGGTTTACGAAAATGCGCGGGCCCTTTTCCTCGAGCTGAAACGATTCGGGATGCGCGGCGAGCTTGAAGTCCGGCTCGAGGCGCTTATTGGTCGCCGCGTCGATGATGCCGATGGCGCTTTCCTCGTCGTCGCCGTAGGCCACATAGACGCGCTTGGCGACGGGATCGTAGCGAAGCTGGTCGGCATCCTCGGAAAATTTCACGGTGTCGATCAGCTTGTAGGTGTCGGCGTCAAGAATCTTGCAGGCCCCGTCGCCTTCGTTCGAAACGACGATGCGATTCGAATCCGGAAGGTAGACCACCATCTGCGGCTTAATGAAACCTTCCTGAATGCTATGCACGCGGCGGCCGCGCTGCGTATCGAGGACTTCGACGGAGTCATTTCCGTAGACGGAGGCAAAAACGCGGCCGTTGGCGTTGTCGACAGCCATGTGGTCGAAGCGGCCTTCAACGCCGGGCATGGGAATGATACGGACAAGGACGAGCGGCGCGCTTTCGTCCGTGGGCAGTTCCTGGGCGGCAGCGCCCTGCGAGAAAACCGCGATCAGCAGCAGGGATGCCAGAAGACAGACTCGCGCGGTTACCGCCATGCAGAGTTTCATGTTTGGCTCTTTTCGGAAAATTCCTGGCGCCGAGTTATATCGCAACCGCTGCCGACATGTCACCTGAAAGACGTGCGATTCAATTTGCGTACGGAGTGGAAACTAAGGGGACGGAGTTCGGCTTGCGACGGTGGCGCGGCGGGATTGCAGCTCCTTGGCCCGGGGTGTTCTTGCTGCTGCCAGGTTCGCCTCAATGGCATCATCGAGCAGGGACGGGCTTTCGGGCGCCGCGGATAATGCGGAATCGTACTCGTCGGCTGCTTCCGCGAACAGGCGGTACTTCGAGTACACGTAGCCGCGGCCCAGGTGCAGCGCCAGGTCGGTGGCGTGCTTGTCCCAGAAATCGAGGTCGGCGGCCAGTTGCTGCTTCTGGCGGGCGCCGAGAAGCGAGAAGTGCGATTCCTCCCAGTCATTCGCGTCGCCGAAGGTAATCGTCACAACCAGCTGTGGATTTGGCGCTTTCGCCTGCAGGGCGGCGAGCGCAGCCGACAGGGTTGGCGACTGGAAGCTGCCCGAGGTTCCCTCCACTTCCGCGGGACCGAAAACGGTGGTGTCCTTCGATTCGGTGAGTACTGCGATCCGGATTTTTCCAGGGGCAGAAGGCCACCGCACGGAAAAGTGCTCCGGAGCGGCGGCGCTGCCTTCCACAGGCCAAAGAATTCGGGACGTGGCTGTGTGGCCCCGGGTGGCGCCGGGAACGCCGAGTTTCTTCAGGTCGTTGACGATTTCCTTTGTGTATTGAGGGTCGGAATCGATGGGAGCGATCACGATGTTGCCGTCCGTTTTGCGGATCTGCCGGAACCCGGCGGGCAGCAGCAGTTCGATGAATCCCTCGCCGGAGCACTGCACTTCATCCTTGGCCCTCAGACGCAAGCCGGAATCCTGCCGCTCGGAAAGCTGGCGGCGTTCTTTATCGCGCTTGAACCACGCCGGACTGCACTTCATCTTCATGATGCGGGCGTCGGCAGGCTCGCTCGATTGCGCCGCGCAATCAAGCGCTGGAAGAGCCACACCAAGAGCGAGGGCGGAAACGGCGAGCAGGAGAGGGCCGCGCATCACTCGCCCTCCGAGTGTGCATCGGCGGCGGGAGCGGCCGCTGCGCGGGGCAAGTGAACGGCGCTCGCGAGGCGACTCGCGGCGATCGTCGCCAGCTGTTCGATCGGCGAGTGGATCAGCAGAACTACGGCGACGATTAGAAAGTCGTCCCACATCAGATGCGTCGTGTGCACCGTTTTCAGCTCAAACCAGACGATCGCGACGGCCATTCCGAACGCTAGATAGACCGGCAGCGATCGCTCCAGAAATGCTTCGCGCTCCGGCTTTTTGTTTTTCAGCGAAATTACGAGGATGATTCCGAAAATCGCGGCGGATAACGCGATGTCCGCGATCCAGCGCCCCAACTCGGTCAGTTTGAATAGGGGGCGGCCGTTCAGCAGCGTGTGGGCAGCGCTGGCGTGCAGGAAGACGCCCGCGTACCGCTGCCCGGGCCTGCCCGGAACCGTGAACGTATCACTCGACGGACCTTCATATTTCCCGCGGCCGATCAGCACAATGCTGCCGGCAAGCGCCTTCTCGTGCTCCTGCACAAACTTGGAAAAGTCCATGCCGGGCGTGACGGCTGGAGACTTCGCGATGAAAGTATCCAGGGGACTGTAGTCGACGAGGAACTCGTTCTGAAAAACACGATCGCCCTGATTGGCGAGACGCGACTCGACAAACGGCTTGAGGTAAAGCGGCTCCGGCGTGCCCACCGTGGCGAGGGCATATCCCATCGAAGGACAGTGGCCGGTGTCTCCCGCGGTGTACGCCGTTTGGGGAGTTGTGTAGTTGATGTCCATCTTCTCGAGCATCGAGCGTGTCGACTCGTTCGGCCCGGGATGCGGCACGTCGACGCAGGCCGCGAGCGGCAGGTACTTCGGATCGACGAGCCATTTGCCGGGACCGAGACTGATCGAGCTGCTGATGCCGACGCGAATGGGCACGCCGGAGTCTTGCAGCTCGAGCAACCGGTTGAGAATTTCGGGGTCGGCTGCATCCGCATAGCCGTGCGGGCTGGGCGAGAAATCGACGTCGAAACCGATGGCGCGCGGCTTAGGATTCAGAGCGACGAGCGCTTCGGCGAGTTTTGTGAAGTCCGTGCGATCGGTGACTCGGCCCGGCATCAGCCCTTCGGATTCGCGCATGGGTATGCTGCTGATGTCGATCACAACGATTTTCGGATTCTCGCCGGAGGACGTGCCGAGGTTTCTTTGCAGCAGGCCATAGCTGGCTTCCTCGAATTGCTGGTCGAGGTCGGTCTTCTCAAACTCCATCTTGGCGAGGACCAAAAGCACAGTAAACAGCATGCTGATGGCGAAGCTGATCCACGCCTGGCGTGTATGCGCGTGCGGGTGCGCGTGGTCGGGAGGTTGTTGCGGCTCGGCTGCAGCCGGCGGGCTGGGAGCGCCGTTCTCTGGAGTCTCGGCCATGGAACTGGACCGCGCGGGTGGAATCATCTCACTTCTGCGCAGGGAATTTCTAGAGTTTCGATTTTGAGGCCGGCGGGAACCGCTCCCCGCGCGCCATGGGAGTTGCTTTCCGGGCGCCAGCGGCCGACTAGAGCCGCCGTTCTTCGCAATTGAAGAGCGGCGCCAGGGTGACTACTATACTGGCCGCGGACTTGTTCTTTTTGAGGTGTCATCCCGAGGGCGGTTTTTGCCCGAGGGATCTGCTGTTGTCTTTGGCCGTGGTCCAACCGCGCGGGCTGCCTCGTCCGCGCGGAACGTGGGCTTCGCCTGGCACATAAGAAAGCAGATCCCTCACCACCGTCCGCAAAAAACGCGGCCGGGTTCGGGATGACAATTCGGTGGCGGGGGCGTTGGGGCCGAGGTCGTGGGTATCGGGATGCGGAGGGTATATGGAGCTCAATCGGCGGAATTTTTTGGAAGAGATTCTCGCCGTCGCGGCTGCCTCAGGCGTTTTCGCTTCGGCGGCCGGCTCAGAGCCGAGTGCTCCGAGCGCGCAGGCCGCTTCGCTTCCGGCTGCGCCTCCGGGCGTTTCGGAACTTGGCGCGGCGAATTACTGGAGCCAGTTTTACTCGCCCGTTGATCCGACAGCGCCGAAGAACCGCGGGCCGCGCGGCCACGTTCCGCAGACGGAGCGGCAGGTTACGTTCCTGCACTCCAGCGCGAAAGGCCTGCGCTACGCGGACGATATCACCGAAGACGAACTGCTCGACTATCCCGGCGACGTGCAGGTCAGCATGGTGCTGGGGCAATTTCGCCCGGGAAACACCGATCAGGATTTCCTGAAGCACGTGCAATCGTCGCAACTGCGCGTGGACTGCGTGCAGAACAAACCTTACCGAGACATTCTGGCGCCGCTGGCCTGGTGCGCGATGGCTTCCTTGAAGACAAACCAAGCTGGCAAGCTGCCCTCGCTCGGCTCGCTGGGTTTTAATTCGCCGAACGCGATGAGCGGCGTGACCAAGGTCCTTCTTCCCGGCGGGATCGGGAAGCTCGCGGTGAACGTGTATGTCACGAAGGGGCAGGCGCTCATCGAGAAAATTCTGAAGGAGGCTCTGCAACTGGCTCCGGCTGTAGCGCCGGTGATGAATTTTCCGGCGATCAGCGTGCCCGCGCTGCGGACGTTTTCTGAAATTTTTGGCGCGCTCGAAGAGCGGTCGTCCTTCATCATGAGCAGCCAGTTGCAAGACGTAGTGGCGACGAGACAGGCGCTGGCCGACCCGGACCGCGCGATCAGCTACGTGCACCTTGTGCCCGGCGAGTACGTGCTCGTGCCGAAAGCGCACGTCGATGACTTGAAGCCGCACATCGAGAAGCTGCAGCTGCAGCAGGGATATCTCGTGGCCACGGACGCTTCGCCGGACGATCCTGTTTCAACGCGCAAGGATTTGGCGGTACCCGGCGTGACTTACGCGACGCTGCGCATCAGCATTAGCCCCGCGGCGGGATCGTCTTCAGGCTCGCCGGGACCGAGCGGCGGCGAAGGCTCGAGCGGTTCGGGCGGTGAATCGCCGAAAAAGGCAGGCGGCGCGGGCTCCGGCTCATCACAAGGCTCGAAAAGCGGCGCTCCCTCGAAAGGAAAGTAGTTCTGCGCGGCCGCGATCGTTCCGATTGTGCGTTCATCCGGTTCAAGCGACAATGCGCCTGAGGTTCGGCCTGGCTCGATGCGATTCCGATTGAAATTTGTTTTGCTCGCAACTGCGTGTGTGGCGCTCGTGTCTCCGCTGGCGGCGCAGACCAAGCGCGCGCTTCTCATCGGCATCAACACTTACGAGGCCAAGGGCAAAGCGATCAGCAAGCCCGCCGGACTTTCCGCACGCAGCGGCGCAACCGACGAAGGGCGTTGGGACTTGCCGGAATGGGGCAATCTTGACGGATCGCTGAACGACGTCGAAGCCGTCCACCAGCTTCTCGCCAGCCGCAAGTACGGCTTCGCGGAAAACAATATTCACATTCTTTCGGAAGCGCAGGCGACGCGCGACGGCATCCTGCAGGCGATGAAAAAGTATCTGCTCGAGGAGCCAGTCCGCGGCGATACCGTGGTGTTTTACTTCGCGGGACACGGCTCGCAGCGCTACAACTCGCTCACCGACAAGCCGTTTCACCTCGACGAAACGATCGTGCCCGCCGACGCCTCGAGCGGCGCCTTCGACATCCGCGACAAGGAAATCGCGCGCCTCTTCAACCAGGTCGTCGACAAAGGCATTTTACTGACCGCCATTTTTGACAGCTGTCACAGCGGCTCGATCGCCCGCGGCATTCCCACCGGCTCGCAAGGGAAACCGCGCTTCCTCGCCTACGACCCGCGCGACGCCGCCGATCCACCCGACAAAGGCCCGGACGGAAAGCCGGCGGCCCGACCCGAAGACCGTACGGGCGGCGCCATTGTTCTTTCCGCCGCACAACACGACCAGTCCGCATCCGAATGGACGACCGATGACGGAAAGCCGCAAGGCGCGTTCACCGTGGCGCTGCTCGAAGCACTGCAAAGCCTCCCAGCGAGTTCCTCGGCGCAGGATGTATACAAGCGCGTAAAAGTGCTTCTGATGGGCATGGGAGTGCCGCAGCAGCCCGATCTCGGCGGCCCGGCCGATCGCACGAGACTGTCCCTCTTCAACAATTCAGCGGGACCGGAGCGGCTGACGGTCGCGGTGCGCCCCGAAGGCGTGAACAGCGACGGAACTGTGGAATTCGACGGCGGGCTCGCGCTCGGGCTCGGCCATGGCAGCGTGCTGCGCAAAGTGGGCGTTGCGGCGGGCAAGCCGGATGTGCGCGTTCGAATTACCGAACTGCAAGGTCTTTCGAAATCGCGGGCGGAGTTTCTTCGCCGGGCGGACGCGGATGGCGTGCAGCCGGGAGATTTGTTCGAACTGACAGAATGGGCAGCGCCGGAAAATAGCCGCCTGCGCGTTTGGATGCCTCCCGCGAATCTTTCGGCAGCGAGCCTCACGCAAACTGCAAACGAAGCCGGAAAGCTTCGAACAGCGCCAAATGTGAAATGGATCGACGATCCAGTTTCGGCGGCTCCTGATTTTGTGATGGCCTGGAGCGGCAAGGAGTGGACACTCACGAAGCCTGGCGGCGCGCCCGTGGGCCTGGGGTGGAATCCTACGGCAGCCGCCATCGCCGGCAAATTGCCGGCTCAGGGCAAGGCGGGATTTTTTCTGGCGCTGCCTCCATCCAGCGAACTTGCGTCCGCAATGAAAATCGCGAAGCAACAAAACGCGGGCGATAGCGCCGTGGAAGTTGCCGCTACCACTGAGCGCGCGCAGTACCTGCTCGTCGGGCGCGCGGCCGGCAGGGATACTGAGTATGCCTGGGTGCGTAAGAGCGTCGGCGACGCCGACTCAAAGGCGAAATTGAATTCGAATGAAAATGGGAATGTCTGCTCGACGGACTCCCCGTACCCGCCGCGCACAAATTGGCTGCCCGCGGGCGCGAGCGGCGATTCCTTGGGCAAGGCATCCACCACGCTCACGGAATATGCGCAACGGCTGGCGCGCGTGCGCTCGTGGCTGGAGTTGCCGGCGCCTCCGGGAGGTGCGAGCGACCCATTTCCGTACCACCTCGCGCTGAAGCGCGTGGGCGGAGGCCCGGACGGAAGGCCGGGTAGCAGCGGGCTTGTCCAGGACGGAACCGTTGTGGAGGATGAGATGTACGGCCTCGTGCTGCGCGCCGAGGGAAAAATTGCTGCGACGACTCCGCGCAGGTGGGTGTACGTGCTGGCGATCGAGTGCAGCGGAGAAGGTGTGCTGCTTTACCCCCGCTCCGCCGAGGGAAATTTCCTGCCGGAAAAGGGACCCGGCAACAATGCCTGGCCATCGGAAATCGATTTGAGCGGATCGGCAGGGACGTTCAGCATCAGCAGCCCGTTTGGTGTGGATACGTATGTGCTGCTCACGACTGCGGACCAGATTGCGGATTTGAGCGCGTTCAATTTTTCGGGCGTGCTGCAAGCAACGCGCGGCGGCGCGCCATCGCCGCTGGCTCAACTCTTGCATAACGCGAGCGCCAATACGCGCGGCGGGAATCCATCCGTGCCGGCGAACTGGTCGGTGCAGTACATGCCGATTCGGAGCGTGGCAAAGGACACGCGGCCGTGATGGTTTCGGGATCGCGTGCCGGCGGTGGCTTGTGGCGCCGGCATCTTGCCGGCGGTTTTTGTCTAGCGATCTGACAAGAAAACCGCCGGCGAGACGCCGGCGCCACAAAAAAAAGAGCGCCCGCACCTTCCGGAACTCGTCCAGCCTGCTCCTGCTTGCCCGCATGTGCGGGGTGTAATTTTCGGCTGTGTTTTGATAGCATCGCCCTGCGGCGTTTTTCGTGCGGCCGAGGTTACTCCCAGCTCGATGCGGAACGATCCAACCGTCCCCCCAGATCTTCCGAACCTTGGCACGGCGTTTTTTCGGGTAATCCTTCCATGAACGAGGATTCTTCATTGCCGGTTGAACCGAGTCTGCGGCTACGGGCGCGCTGGTGTGGGGCCTTACTAAGCGCATCATTCGCCACGCTGGCGCTTGCTGCGCCTGCGATCCGCGCGCAGGGTTTCGGGCTCACCAGGAAAACCGTGAAGCTGCAGCGGAAGATGCCCGCCAGCGTTCATCTCCCCGGGCCCAACATGAACGTGCAAGCCGCCGCGCATGATGCCGCGAACACGGACTCGGCACACATGCTCATCGATCTGCTGACGACGCAGCTGCAAAAATATGACGGCAAGCTCCAAGTAAAAGAGACATCGCCGGACGAAACGATTCGCTGCACCATCATGACGTTTGTGATTCCGCCGCCCACGCCTTTCTCGCGCAACGAAGTGGTTTTCCAGAAAGGCCACAACGTGGAGGAGCCGCGCCAGTATTACAAAGTGACCGGCTCGGTGAGCGTCAACTACCAGGCCAAGGACTCGCAGGGGCGCATCCTCGATTCCGATGCGGTGACGGCGAACTACTCGCAGGAATTCGAGGCGGGGACGAACCAGGCGGCGGGCGAGTCCATCCAGTCGAAGGTGACGAGCCCGTTCAAGCGGCTGGCTGGAAAGAAAACAGATGAGGCGTTCGGCCCGCCGAATCCCATCGAATTGCGGCAACTGCTGTTGACGCGCGCGGCCTCCCAGATCGCTTCGCGCCTTGTGAACACGGACGAAACGCTCGACGTTCCTCTCGCCCGCGGAAAACTGGACCAAGCCAACAATTTGGCCGAGAAAGGCTTGTGGGAGCGCTACCTCGAAACACTGGAGACGATGACTCCGCTGGGGAAGACCACCGATGACGCCTACCGGCTGTACAACATCGGCGTCGCCTACGAGGCGCTTGCATATCAATCGGAAGACAAGAACGCGACGGAAAAGTTTTTGGAGAAGGCGGCGATCAGCTACGGCAAGGCGATTGACGCGAATCCCGGCGAGAAGCAGTTTGCCGACCCGCAGACGCGCATCGAAACGGCTGTGGCGCATTACAAGAAGCTGCAAGGCGGAGGAAGTTCGCTGAGCGCGAAGTCGGATCCAGCGCCCGCGGCCGCCGGGGCTGCTTCGCCGAGCACTCCGGCAAAGAGTTCCTCCACAATCAAAAGCACGCCAAGCACTTCGGGAGGCGGCGCCGGCGCGCGCTCGGCTTCTGTTTCGACCGCCAAGCCCGCGACGACTCCGTCATCGCCGCCGTCGACCGTACCGGCGGCTCCTGCCGCGGCTGCGAAACCGATCGCGCCCGCGAAACCGACGACTCCGGCGCTGACGAACGCGCAAGTGATCAAGATGGCCAAGGCGGGAGTCGACGAAGACAATATTATTGCGACGATTCACGACTCGACTTCCGTGCAATTCGATTTATCGCCCGACGGGCTCGTCGATCTCGCCTCCAACGGCGTCAAAGGCAAGATCGTGGCGGCGATGCGCGAGCGCGCCAAGCGGGCTGTCGCGCGCTAGGCGCGGGGTAAGCGGTCCGATCCGCTGCTTTTCCGAAACCGGATTCATCCAGTGAAATTTTTCACGCAATTCGGCAATTTGCGGCGGTGGAGCGCCTTCGCTCCGCTTCTTATGTGTCTGGCTGTTCCATTCAACGTGCGCGCGCAAGGAGAACGCTGTGGGACCGGCAAGGATTTCGAGGTGCAGGCACTCGAGCAGATCAAGACCGGCGCGCAATCCGAGGTGGAAGACGGGCTGCAGCTGCTGAAGCACGCTACCGAAGTGTGCGCGAGTTATGGCGACGCCTGGTACTACCGCTCGCTCTTCGAGCGCAAACTGGGCCAAATTCCGCGCGCCAACTATTCGCTCGACAAGGCCAAACTCTTCGGCTCGCAAGCGATGGATGACGGCGCGAATCCGTTTGTGCTGGCCGCTCCTGTAAAACCGGGCGAGACGAAGCTGCCGCCGGTGCGCAGCAAATGGGCGCTGGTCATCGGAATTTCGCAGTTCAGCGATCCGCGCCTGAAACTTAATTACACGACGAAAGACGCCAGGGATTTCGCGGCCGCGCTTGTCGATCCGAAAGCGGGGCGATTCCCTGCCGCGAATGTGCACGTGCTCGGAGATGCGGAAGTCTCCACGCGCAAATTTCGCGAGGAATTAAACTGGCTGGCGCGCAGCGCGCAGGAAGATGACCTGGCGGTGATTTTTGTGGCGACACACGGCACGTCCCGCAAGGAAGACACCGCGGACGTGAACTACCTTGTGACTTCGGATACGGACCTCTCTTCTCCGGACACCTTATTCGGCTCGTCGCTGGCCATGGTCGATCTCTCCGACATTGTGCGCACGCGCGTGAAGGCGCGGCGCACGGTGATCCTCCTCGACACCTGCCACAGCGCCGGGGCGATGGCAGCGAAGACCGAACGCGCTACGGGACTCGTCGATTATCCGCCTTCGGGTGGCGTGATCGACCGCATCCGCCAGGGCGTCGGCCGTGCGATTCTTACTTCCAGCCAGCAGGACCAGTTTTCGTATGAGGGTGCGCCGTTTCAGAATGGCTACTTCACGCATTTTCTGCTGGAAGCGGTGCGGCAGAACAACGGCATGAACACGATTCAACAGGATTTTGAGTACGTGAAGGAGCAACTGCCGAAGGCCGTGGCGGCGCGCCAGCAGGGCTCGCGCGGCGTACAGTTGAAGAATGACGTGCCGGCGGCCGCGTCCGCAACCCAGGTGCCCGCTCTGAATGTCAGCGAACTGGGCGGGGACATTGTGTTGGGTGTGGCAACGTCGGCGCCGTAACGATGAGCTTGCATGAAATCGTCAGGGGCTAAAGCCCTTTTCCGGCGAGCTGAATGTCACGGCTGAAGCCGTGACCTACAAACCGGGGCCTGCAATTCGAACATGGGCTGCGCATCGGTCCTGGGCTGCGTACTGGTTCTGGACCTGCGCATTGATCCGGGCTTACGCTTCGATGCGGTGTGGCGCACCGAGTTGGGGCCTCGCATCGATCTACAAAACTACGGCAGCGAACTTGGGTACGGAGCGTGTACATTTAGCGCTTTGGTTGGGAAATTTAGACTCTGAGCAGAAACAGGAGGCTGATATGCGATGGGTGCGTGGATCGGGCCTTTTTCTTGCGGGGCTTTTTGTCGGATTGCTGCTGATGCAACCCTCAGCTTCGCCGCAAACAAAATCTTCGGGGATGCGGCTGAATCACTTCGGGCTGTTCGTGAAGGACCTGGATGAATCGACCAGCTTCTATACGAAGAAAATGGGTTTCAAAGAGGCGTTTCGATTCAAGGATGGCGCGGGAAAACCAATCGTCTATCTCCAACTCAACCACGACACGTTTCTGGAACTGACGCCGGCGGACGCGGAGCATGCGGCCGGATTCTCGCACGCCGGCTTGTGGGCGGACGATCTCGAATCGACGGTCGCTTCGCTGCGCGCGCAGGGCATTCAACTCGAGGATATTCATCTCGGCTCGACCAAGGCGCCGCTGACGAACATGTACGACCCGAACGGCGTGAGGCTTGAATTGCTGGCGTACCCGCCGGAATCACTGCAGCGCAAGGCGATCGACGCCTGGAAGTAAGTCGACTGGAGAACTTCGGACGAAAGTTTCGCGCCGTATCGCTCGCATTCGTTGTTGTAGGTACGAAAATCGCCGGCGGGACGAGGACGCCGGCGCCATGAATTGCGCTCGCGGGCCGGAACGGTTTTAGTCTCCCGGAACCGGCGCGCTTGCTCCCAGAAGATCGCTGATCTTGGTCAGCAGCGCTTCGCGCGTGAACGGCTTGGCTAGAACGGTGGCGTCCGGCTGCAAGAGCTTGCGGTGAGAAAAGCCGGTATAGCCTGACATGAAGACGACTTTCACTTCCGGGCGAATCTCCTTCACCCGCTCGGCAAGATCCTTTCCGTTCATGCCCGGCATGACCACGTCAGAAAGCACGGCGTGAATCGCGCCTCGATGCAGTCTCGCAATTTCGATGGCCTTATCCGGATGGCCGGCCTGCAGGACGGTGTAACCCGCCTCCACCAAAAATCGGTTCGTGAGCAGGCGAAGCGGCTCTTCGTCTTCGACGAGGAGAATCGTTTCCGATCCGCGCAAATTTTCATACGCGGCCGGACGCGCCCCTGTCGCGGTGGGCTGCGCGTCGACCCGCGGCAAATAAATTTTGAAGGTGGTGCCGTAACCAAGCTCGCTGTAGACCCAGATGTGCCCTTCGCTTTGTTTCACTACACCGTACACGGTGGAAAGGCCTAAGCCGGTCCCCTGCCCCACGGGTTTTGTGGTGAAAAAAGGTTCAAAGACACGGGCCTGTGTCTCAGCCGACATTCCCACGCCGTCATCGGACACCGCGAGGAGCACGTAGGACCCCGCGGGCGTTTGCAAATGCTGGCGCGAATAGTCATTATCCAGTTCCACGTTGGCGGTTTCGATTGTGACGGTGCCGCCGCTCGGCATCGCATCCCGCGCGTTCACCACCAGGTTCATGACGACCTGCTCGATCTGCGCGCGGTCCGCCTTGATGCTTCCGAGCGACGCGGCCAGCGACGTCTTCAGCTCGATGTCTTCGCCAATCAAACGGTGCAGCAGTTTTTCCATCTCGACAACTGCGGCGTTCAAGTCCATCACGCGCGGCTCAAGGACCTGCTGCCGGCTGAACGCCAGAAGCTGGCGCGTGAGCGTGGCGGCGCGCTCGCCGGCCTTTTTGATTTGCGCGACGTCCCGCAGGAGCGATGCCTCATACGGCAATTCGCCTTCGAGGACTTCGCAATAGCCGATGATCACGCCGAGAAGATTGTTGAAGTCATGCGCGATGCCGCCGGACAGTTGGCCGATCGCTTCCATGCGCTGCGCCTGGCGAAGCTGCTTTTCCAGAATTTTTCGCTCGGTGATGTCCTTAAAGATTGTGAACAGGCATTCCTGCCCGGCCACGTGAATCGGCTCCGCTGAACCAAGCCCTTCGCGACGCTCCCCCGACTTCGTGCGGAACGCAATTTCAAAATCGCGCACCGAGCGTGCGGCTCCCAACTGGTTTACGATCTTCAGGCGCGTCTCGGGGTCCTCCCAGAAGTTCAGCTCCAGCGAAGTGCGCCCGATCACCTCCTCGCGCCGGTAACCTGTCACGCGCAGGAAGCTGTCGTTCACATCGATATATCGCCCGTCGGACATTGTGGCGATGCTGATAGGCTCGGGATTCACGTTGAACGCGGCGCGAAACCGCTCTTCGGACTGCAACTGGTCGAGCAGGCGCTGCTGGTCGATGCCCTCCTGCCGCAAGCGCGTGATTTCCGTCACGTCTTCCACACGGTGAATGATATAGAGCACTTCGCCCGCGTCGGAAAGCACGGGCACATTGACCGGGCTCCAGTAGCGCTCTTCGAAGCCGCCGCCTTCGGAATCCGGCTTGCGGATGTCGTACTTCTGAACGGGCATGGCGTCCGGCGTCTTTTGCTGCAGGACGCGCGTCAGCGAAGCGCGCAAATTTCTTACGCCCGTGGCGTCCGGATCGTCCGGATTATCGGGAAACGCTTCAAAGATGCCGCGGCCGAGGATTTGAGCGCGCTCGGTCAGCGTGGCGCGCGTGTAGGCATCGCTGACCGCGACGATGCGCAGGTCGGGCGCCAGGACGAGGTAGAGGTTCGGCGCGCGCTCAAAGAGCGCCTGAAAATTTACCGTGGAAAGACCGCGATCGCTGTGTTTTGAACCCATTGTCCCAAGAGCCCCACACCCGCCATTCGCGCCATCGTAGCAAGGCCGCTCGACTGCGGCTACCGGGGAAAAGTCGAAGTATGTCGAGTTTGTTACTTCACCGCACGATTGATGACCGTGCGTTATCGCCGGCGATAGGCACGACGGGCAACTACCGACGCGCGAATACAGGAATTTCGTAGGCGGGTCTACGCTCAATTCCGGATTTCATCCAGGCCCTCTGAACAGGTATTGGTGGGAGGGCCGGCCCACGGAGGCTCGTCCGATGCCGTGGCAGCAATCTGTACGGAGTCTTTTGCGCGGCCGCATTTTTCGTTTTGTGATCCTCTGTGTCATGGCTGTCGTCACGCTGGCGGCCATTCTGCTCGCGATCCGATGGCCTTTTACGCAGCAGCGTGTCTTGGAATCTCTGCGGGAGAGCTGGCCGGGTTCCGTACAACTCCAAAGCGTGCGGTCCACCTATTTTCCTCATCCCGGCTGCGTGGCGGAGCAAGTTGTTCTGCGGGCGTCCTATGGGCATTCCGACAATCCTACGATCGTCGCAATCCCGAGAGCCCAAATCCGGGCAAATTATTTCGATCTCTTTCTCAGGCCCGGCCGGATGGCCCATCTTTCCGTGGACGGACTTCGCATCGAAACCGGCGCGGTGGCCGGCAATTCGCACGGCGAGTCCTCTGAGTCGAGTTCGCAGCCCGAAACGGACAACTCATCGACCAGTTCCGTCACGTTTGCCCAAGTCGACATTCGTGATGGCGCGGTCATCGTCCATCGTTCCGGTGGAAAAGATCCCCTTACATTTTCTCTTATGCATTTGACACTCGGCTCGGTGCATGTGGGCTCGGCTATGTCTTTTGAGGGCTTGGTTTCGAATCCGCTCCCGCCGGGCCAAGTTGAACTGCGCGGACGATTTGGCCCGTGGGCATCGCAAATGCCGGGCGAGACGCCGCTCTCCGGCTCCTACACGTTTACGAACGCGGACCTCGGAGTGTTTCGCGGCATCGCAGGGCTCTTATCGTCGAGCGGAACATTTGCCGGAACGCTTGGAAGCCTCGAGGCCAAAGGGGATATCGCAATTCCTTCGTTCGAAGTCACGCGCGCGCATCACCCCGTCGATCTGAAGTCGAATTACAACGCGGTGATTGACGCCATGAACGGAGACGTCACTTTGAAACAGGTGGATTCGTCCTTCTTGCGAACCGCCGTGACGGCCAAAGGCGCGATCGCGTCAATGCCGGGCAAGCACGGGAAGACCGCTTCGCTGGATCTCGATACGAGGCACGGACAAATTCAGGACGTGCTGCAGCTATTCGTACAAAGCAAAACGCCTCCCATGAACGGCGCCACCCAATTTACGGCACACGTGACGATTCCGCCGGGTGCGGAGCCCTTTCTCACCAAAGTTGCGTTGAACGGCCATTTCGCCATCGAGAACGCGGTGCTCACGAATCCAAAGCGCCAGGACGACATCAACCAACTGAGCAAGCGCGCCAGCGGCAACAAGGATCAACCGCAAACCGAGAGCGTTTCCGGTCGCATCAACGGCGACGTGCAGTTGCAGAAGGGATCCGCACTGTTCAGCGCGCTTTCCTTCGAAATCCCGGGTGCCGAGGTGCAAATGAAGGGCCGCTACCAGCTGACCAACGAAAAAATCGATCTCCACGGAGACGCCAAGACCGAAGCGTCGCTGTCGCAGGATACGACAGGCATAAAGTCGGTGCTGCTGAAGCCGGTGAACTGGATTTTTAAAAAGAAGCATGCCGGGGCCGATGTGCGCGTGGGAATGACCGGCACGTATGACGATCCGCACTTCGGAATCGAAGTGCCGGTCAAGAAATAGTCCGAGCGAACCTTCAACGATTCCTCTTAAAAACTCACAACGTTTTCTCTTTTAGCCGGCGGCCCCAGTCACCGACGCAGCCGATTTTTGTGTCGCTACCGCGCGGCAACCCGGCCATAATGCGGCGATGAACTGGACCGGTCTTTCCGCCGCGCCGATCGTGGCGATCCTCATCGCGATCAGCTTCGCGGCCGGGCTCAACGTTTACGCGACGGTCGGCGCTCTCGGATTGCTGGCGCGATTTCACCTCGTTGTCCTGCCTGAGTCCTTGACGGTGCTGCAGAACAACTGGGTGATCGGCGCAAGCGTTTTGCTCTTCATTGTGGAATTTTTCGGCGACAAGGTGCCCGCCTTTGACCTGGTCTGGAACGCGCTGCATACGTTTGTGCGTGTGCCCGTTGCGGCGGTGATTTCGTATCTCGCGGCGTCGCAGCTTTCGCCGGAACTGAAGCTGGTTTGCACCTTGCTTGGCGGCCTGATCGCGCTGGCGGCTCACGGTGGAAAAACCGCGGCGCGGGCGGCGGTTACGCCTTCGCCAGAGCCGCTATCGAACATCGGCCTCAGCGTCGGCGAGGACGTCGCAGCGATCGGATTGACCTGGCTCGCAACGAAGCATCCTTACCTCGCGGCGGGAATTGCGCTGGCGGGCGTGGCGCTCGTGCTGCTCGTCATCCACCTCGTGATCCGCTCGCTGCGCGCGCTGTTTCGAGGCGCCGAGCGCGCTGTGGAAGGGTAGACCGACGCGCGAAAATGAATTTGTCATCCGACACGAAAAAAGTTTGTCTGAAGGCCGTGATGCGCGCGGCGAACGGCAAGCGCGTTTGGAGCGGCGAGTACGAATGTTCGATTTGCGGCATGCGCTTTTTTCCGGATGCGAGCGACCCGGCGAAGCTCACACGGGATTTCGATTCGCACCGGCCGCAGCATGAAGCCACGGCGGCTCCGCGCGAGAACTGAGATTCACCTACGATGAGATTCACCTGCGGCGCTGTGTGCGCTGGAATTGGAATGCAGAGGGGTATGCTAGCAGCAGAGCCCCAGGCCGAGGCCTTCTTCACACTTTGAATCGGGCCGATTTGTGCGCTGCAAACACCGCACAAACAGCAGTGTCCCGGGCTACTTCGCTGCCGAGGCGTTCAGCTTTTCGCCCATCACCCAGGCTTTCATCAGCTTCCAGTCCGGGTCGTCCTCGTTGGCAAACTGGCGGCCGCCCTGGTGCGTGTCGGCAAGGCCGCCCGCTTCGGGCGCCATGGGCATGCGCAAGAAGAGGCTGAGCGACGGATTGCCGGGGACTACGAGTTTCGAGACGGTCTCGAAATTTTTGCGGGATTGCTCTTCGGTCCAGAAGTTCGCGCCCTGCGGCAGCATTTCGAGGCTGAGCGGCCCGCCGCCGTGGCGCATCATTTGGTGGCAGACGTAGCAGCGCACGTGCTCGTCCGAACGCCGCTTGAGGAAGATCGGTTCGACGCGCGCCTTGAAGAAATCGTAGTCGAGCGGCGGCTGCGCGTCGGCGGAGGCGCCGCTAGCGCCGGACTGGGCCGCGGCGGCGCGAGGGGCCGCAGGCACAGCTGCAAAAATCATGAGGGCCGCTGCCGCGAGGAAGCCGGCGGAAATAAACTTCGGCATAAATCCTGGACGCATAGTCACCTCGATCGCTTCTCGTGGCGCCGGCGTCTCGCCGGCGATTCTAGTTGGTTGCTATATTGCTTCGCCGCCAAAAACGCCAGCGGGACGCCGGCGCTACAAATTCTTACTTCAGCACCAGCGTGCTGATGCGGTCCGGCATTTCGTGAACCGGGATTCTGGTGATTTCCTTGATCGCTGTCACGTCGATCGCAGTGATCGATTTCGTTCCGCACGTGGAAATATAAACGGTCTTGCTGTCCGGAGTGAACGTCACCCAGGCTGGACCTCCGCCACGCGGCGCCTTGCCGGGCACTTCCGTCTCCGGAAGCGAAACGTGGCCCATCAGTTTCAGGTCCGGCAGCGAGTACACGAATACCGCGTTCGCGGGCCTGCTGTTCGTCCATAGCGTCTTGTGGTCCGGCGCGATGCCGATCCCGTGGCTGATGCCTTCGCATCCCGGGGGGAAGCCGGTCGGCTCCTCGGGATTCTTGATGCGGGCCACTTCCTGGTGCGTGTTGAAATCGATCACGGAAAATCCGTTCGTCTTGTTAAGCTGCGCGAAAATGCGCTTGCCGGAACCGTCCGGATTGCTCTCGACGATCACAGGGAGCACGCCCTGGTCATAATTCACTTCCCAGGCGATTTCCATTTTCTGCAGGTCAAACACGGTGATGAACTGGCCGCCCGGGGAGCCGGCCGCGGCGAATTTGCCGTCGTCCGTAAGCGAGACATCGTGCAGGCCGCGGCGCACCGGGATGCTCTTCACCTTTTCCAAGGTCTTGGAATCGATTATGTCCAGCGCTCCGGCGTCCTTCGCTTCCTGGCCGGTGTTGCGGATGCAGACGACGATCAGCCGGCCGTCGTTAGTGACCATGGCGTCATTCGCCCAACCGCTGAGGGGCACCTTCTTGATCGTCTTGTTGCTCTTGCGGTCGCGCACCTCGAGCACATCTTCGCTGCGGCTGGTGATGTAGAGGCGGCTGCCGTCCGGCGAGAAGCGCACCACTTCGGGCGACTCGATACCCTTGATGACCTCGATGACCTTGTTCGTCGCCGGATCGATGACGTCGATCGTCGTGCCGCCGCGATTGGCCACATAGATGCGCGCCGTAGCCGCCGCCAAAGGCAGCGCGATAAGCGCGAGGCCGAGGACGATCCACAGAACTTTCCACCCGCTGAGTTGCTTTTTCATATTGATGGCGCTCCTGAAGCGAAGAACTCTGCCGCTGTGGGGCAGAGAGTAGAACCGAGCGGGCGGCAAGTCAAGCCGCTGAAGCGAGGGCGTCACCCGACGGAATCGGAGCGCGGTGGCGGCAGAACGCACACCCTGCGCGCGAAGGATGCCAAATCAAGTCGATCCGGTTAGAGTACCGGAGTGATCGGGGAAATCGCGGGATCTATTTCGCTGGGGATCTGGATTTACCTCGCGTCGGCGCGCGGTAATTTCTGGCGCGTTCGGGCTGTTCCGGAAGGTGCGGCCGTGCCTGCAGGGAAGCCGCCCGGCGTCGCCGTCATCGTGCCCGCCCGGGACGAGGCGGAGGTGGTTGGAGAGGCGATCCGTTCGCTGCTTCAGCAAGATTACTCGGGGCCCTTCCGCGTGTTCCTCGTTGATGACGCAAGCACGGACGACACTGCAATGATCGCTCGCCGCGCCGCCTCAGAAATCGGAAAGAGCGATCTTCTCACCGTAGTCGCCGCGCGGCCGCTGGAGCGGGGCTGGACCGGAAAACTGTGGGCCATGTCCGAAGGTTTGCGGGCCGCCGCATCCTACGGCGCGGACTACATTCTCTTCACGGATGCGGACATCGTTCATCCGGCCGGGAGCATCGGGGCGCTCGTAGATCGCGCCGAACGTGGAGAGCTCGCTCTTGTTTCGCTCATCGCGCGGCTTTGCTGCGAGTCGTTCGCCGAGCGCATGCTGATTCCGGCGTTCGTCTTTTTCTTTTTCATGCTCTACCCGCCCGAATGGGTTTCCGAGCCGCGACGGCGCACAGCCGCGGCGGCCGGCGGCTGCATCCTGATTCGTGAGGTGGCGCTCGCGCGAATGGGCGGCCTTGCCGCGATCCGCGGAGAGCTGATCGATGACTGCGCCCTGGCCCGCGCGGTGAAACAAAGTGGCGGCAGAATCCGGCTCGGGCCTGCAGCGGAAGTTCGCAGCGTACGCAGCTACGCGAGTTGGCGCCAGATCGAACGGATGATCGCGCGGACGGCGTTCACCGAGCTTCGCTATTCGGCATTGCTGCTGGCGGGTACCTTGGCGGCGATGCTGCTCGTGTTCGCCGTGCCGCCTGCACTGGTGCTGTGCGGTGGGTGGAGTGCAGTTGCCGGCCTGGCGGCGTGGTTGCTGATGGCGGTTCTTTATGCTCCGACGCTGCGGTACTACAAAACCTCGCCGCTCCAGGCTGCTTTATTGCCTCTGATCGCCGTCTTTTACATGGGAGCAACGCTGCACTCCGCGTTGCTCCACTGGAAGGGCCAAGGAGGACAGTGGAAGGGGCGCGTTCAAAATGCCTAGCGACAGAATGAAAAATTGATTTGTCATCTCGAGCGGAGCGAAGGATCTCTCCGAACGCGCGCCACAGCGAGATCCTTCGCTCCGCTCGAGGATGACAACGAGGAACTTTCCCGCAGGCTGAGGCCTGCAGTGCCTACTGCGCCTTCGTCACCCGCAGGGCCTTGTCGAGCTTGAAGTTCAACACGGTTTCGACCGGGATGCGGATGGCGCTGCCCTTGGTCAGAATTTGTGTGAGTGCGCCGCCACCGGCTCCCGCTCCGGCTCCGATTGCCGCGCCTTTGCCGCCGCCCGCGATGGCGCCGATAATTGCGCCGAGCGCCGCGCCGCCGCCGGAGTAGATCGCCGTGCGCTTGTTCGCTCCGACGCCCGCCTTCCCTTGCTCCACTAAGTCCGAAGTGCTGACCTGATACTCCTGACCGTCGATGGCCACTTCCTGCACGTCGATTACAAGGTCCGAGGCGCCTCGAATTTTGCCGCCCTTGGAGGCTGACCGTATGATGAGCTGCGCGTTGGCGCCTTTCGGGATGACCGTTGCGCCGTCCGCGTCCAGCACGTCTTCCGTGACTTCGCCCGCGTAGGTTTGCCCTTCAACGGCTTTTGCGGAATCAATCGTTTCTTCGGTGCGGATCGATACGGTCGTGCCGACGGGCACGACATAGGTCTTCGTGGTGATCGCCGATGCCGGCGGATGTGAGTGTGTCTCCGTCATGCCGTCCGGCTCAGCACGCATCCCCGGCGGAGGGGGCGGAGGAGGTGGCGCCGGGCGGCTAGCCGCCGGCTTGGGCGCGGAATTCGAGGACGACGAGGCGCGCGGCTGCTGCGTGGGCGCCTGCGGCATGGGGGGAGGAGGTGGTCCGGCATTGCTCGCGGCGGTTTGCGGGGCGGCGGGGACCGCGTCGCCGTACTGGATCGAGCTGACCTGCTTCACCGGGATCGTGCGCGTGATGCCGTCATCGCCAACCAAGGTAACTTCGGTGGCCGAATTCTTGGTGATGGTGCCAGTCGCCAGCGTACCGTCGCGCAGAGAAACCGTGGCGTGGGGCGCGCCTTCCGTCGAGGATTCCTGAGCTTTCTGCCCGCAGGAAGAAAGCAGCGCGCCAAGAACGACCGTGATCACCGCTAGTTGCCATTTCATGGTTTGCCTCCGAACTTGCCAAAAGTATAGCGCCTTAGGCCCGCACAGTTCTGCTGGTGTTTAGAGTTTCGCAAGACCAAACCAGGTTGCCCCGGAGGGTTCTACCCGATAGTGGGAATGTAATCGTACAGGTGGCCTTCTGAGGTGCTTCCCATGTTTCCCAAAATGTCGAACCCGCCACGCCGATCGTGGCGCTCTTTCCACAGATTTCCACAGGCCGTCACAGCACATTTAACATTTCAGATTTAACGAACGTGTTATACGTAACTGGTCCCTGCTTCACCCTCTAGCCCGCGGCAAACACAATCCCGAAGGTGGTGCCACACAATGATCGAACCAAAAGCCGTACGTCCCGGAAGCTTTCATTTTCACATTCATTGGTCAACGAGCATCCTGCTTGACTGGCAACCTTTCACGACTCGGGAGCACGCCGTCGCGTGCGCCAATGATCTCGTCAGACCTGGCGAAACATTCGTTATCAAAACGTGTGATGAAACCTGCATGCGATGTAATTGGCAAAAGAGCCGCGAGCAAATGATTTCTTCTGCGTATGCTCAACATCGCGCAGCATCATGACGTGCTTCGAGGTGCTTACCGGATGTTCCTTGTTGGCAAGCGGCGGTAGCACGGATGTGAATTAGCTACCGCCGTTCTGCTTTGAGAGGCCACCCAAAAACATATTCCGACCAAGGCACAGGTATCCATGTCTGCGAGGAGGCACATCGTGGCAGAAAAAAATGAAAGTTTCTGGGAAGACCTTGTTCAGGCAATCGTCGCGAAAGAAGACCTGGAATTGCTACTGGCGTTGCTAAATGCGGTGCCTTCTCAGGAGAATGTCGGCCCGAACGTCCGAGCCGTCGAGCCGCTGGCGAATTAACATCCGTGTGCGCTACCGGTTGAAGAGTTCGTGCCGCCCGGCCTTCTGGCTGTAGCTTGGGTTCTTGATCTCTAGCGACGCCGCCCTGTTTTTGGCCCGGCCCCTCGGCTTCGCTATGATGCCTTGGAGGTCCCGGGCGCATACCGCTTCGAAAAGCTTCACGCCAAACGTACAACCGAAGTGGAGGCTTCCCGAGGTTTGCTTTCGGTGAGTACAGGTACCAAGTGGCTCCGCTAACCTATGAGCACCTTAGCGAAGTCGAGCGCCGTCCAAAACCGTGGAAACAGATGCGCGGGAAATGGATGCGGAACGAACGAACCAGGCGTTGCGCCTTAGGCTCGCAAGGCGGACACCGCCGAACGATCAAGCCGCGAAAAAAGAACGGCGATATCCGATTCCTCGGGCTATCGCCGTTTCTACCGTCAAGTAATTGCTCGGATTGGGTCCCTTTGTACCGCTTACTGCAAGCTCTAAAAAACCTTCACGTTGCACAACTGCTGCCAACCATCTTCACGTTGGTGACGGTCATGTGACCGTGCTCAGCCGCATCCTTGTCAACGCCGTGCTCTTTCGCTTTGTTTTTTGCGTCTTCCTTGGCGCCGTGCAGAGTGGCATTTGACACCACTCCGGTGGCAGAAATCGTGTGACCGACATGCTGAGCTAGATCCACGCCGTCACTCTTAACTTCCCAAGTACTGCCGTCCGCACCTGTTAGAGTGAACTCCTTAGCGTCCTCTGTTTTGCTCAAGCAACCTTTGATCGTTCGGACTTTCTTGTGCGTCACGGGCTTGTCTTGACCGTTCACACCTGCGGCAAGTCCAATTAAAGCTAAAACTGCGGCCAACATCGTAGCGGTAATTCTCATTGAATCCTCCGAGAAAATCCCAGGCAGAAAGCTCGTCAGGCATGTCTCGATTTTATTCCACGTTCTGACTGGCTCTATCGGGCCATAACCTGAGATCCGAGTGCCAGAAACTGGATGGACGCGCCGCCAGCAGCGCCGGTATGTGAGCGATCGATCACTTGGCGGGACGGTCTGAAACGTCTTTTTTCCCATCCAAGCGAGCGAACGCTTTCATTACGTCTTGCTCCGTCCAAGTTCGGGACGTGTGCCGAAGGGAGCGACCGCACGATAAATCGTCCCCCAGCGCCGCTTCTGAAATGCGTGCTGACCCAATTACCCACTTTTGGAAAGCTCATTCTTTCGGCTCTGTCGTGCGAGTCAACCGCGGAGGTATCCGTTTCATCGCTCAGTACTTGGTGTTCCTCGTTGCTGGTAAGATGCGATCCGAAGCAATTGGAGAATCAGATGGATCTGCTGATCCGCAATGCAAGGACTTCGGATGATCAGCCACTGACGGACATTGGCATCGCCGACGGCAAATTCGTTGTGCTGGAAAAGCAAGTCCAGGGACAAGTGGCCCGGACGATCGATGCGGGCGGCAGAGCCGTCATTCCTGGCCTAATTGAACCGCACTTGCATTTGGACAAGTCCATGCTGCACCGCCGGCTGCCAACCAGGCTCGGGACATTGGACGAAGCGATCCGCGTTACAGGCATGTTGAAGCGCAGGCAAGAGCGCGAAGACGTATTGAATCGTTCGCGGCAAGTTCTCGATATGGCGGTTCAGAACGGGACGGTCGCGGTCCGTGCCCACCCCGATGTCGACCTTCTGCAAGGCATGATCGGAATTGAAACATCGCTTCAACTGAAAGAGGAATACAAGTCGCTTCTCGACCTACAGATTGTCGCTTTCCCTCAAGAAGGCATTCTCAAATCAGAAGGCACCTACGATCTTATGGAAGCAGCCATGGGAATGGGGGCCAATGTAGTCGGTGGTTGTCCCTACAGCGAGGTCTCGTGGGAAGATGCACGCCGCCACATAGACATGGTCTTCGAACTGGCTGAAAAGCACGATGCAAGTGTCGATATGCATGCGGACTTTTCGGATGACGTCACAGACAAGCGCTTTGCGTGTGCCGCATACATAGCGCAAAAGACGATCGAATGCGGTTACCGTGGCAGAGTCTCGCTGGGTCACGTCACCAGCCTCGGTTCACTCACCGCTGAAGAGCTGAAACCGATAACGGATTTGCTTCTGGAGGCGGACATCAGTGTGGTTACGTTACCCGCTACTGACCTTTATCTCGGTAGCAGAAATGATGGCAGAAACCAACGGCGAGGCTTGACTGCTGTAAGAGCGCTTTACGATGCCGGTGTCAATGTGACGTACTCCTCAAACAATGTGCGCAATGCTTTTACACCATTTGGCAAGGCAGACATGCTGATCGTTGGCAACATGCTCGCGCATGTCGCCCAGTTCGGTACACCCGAGGACCAGGCGGCTATTCTGAAAATGGGCACGAAAAATGCAGCCCGCGCAATCGGAATGGGAGACAACTACGGAATTGCGGTTGGCAAGCAAGCCGACCTCGTTGTCATGGATACCCATCAGGTCGCCGACGTACTGTTGGATATTCCTTCTCGCTGCTGGGTCGTGAAACGCGGCGCGATTACCGTGACCACTCGTCACACTTGCGAAATCCATCGTCACCCGGTTCCGTGACGATGGGCATACAGGTCGGCGGCTCGCGCGCTTTTTCGTCTGAGACCTTCTGTTTAGAAACAACTTCTGACTAGCCTATTGTGTTGCATCGACCAGTTGAACCGGCACGACTTAGCGGAGGTTAGCTGGCAAGCCAGGCTTTTGCTTCTTGCTCGTCTCGATACGGCCGGATTTCGCAAACGTCGCTGACCATATATGTGACCATCATCACCAAACCAAACGCGAAGTCCGTTGAAACTAGGACTGCTGTGCGACCCAAATCGTTTTCTTGGGCCAGTTCCAGGATCAACGCAATGAAGCGGCGTGTTTCCGCTGCACTAACTTTCGGCACAGCTTGCCGTGCATCTACGAATTCCCGATATGAAAGACCGTGCGCCTTGCGCTCCTCTATTAGGTGAGCTTCCATTTCGGGAAATCCAATTGGCCCAACGGCTAGTGCGTTGAGTTGACGCTTCGGATAGTCGATTGAAAAAGTGATGGGCATTTGGGCTCCTCGGCAATATTTATGGAAAGACCACCATAGTGTACGAAAAATCAGTTACCGGGAACCCGACTTCACAGGCGCGAACCCTAATACCTTGCAAAATCGGCGTCTCTCCGAAAGCCCGGAAAACGCTTCTATGAGGGTTTCGCACGCATGGGACGTGCTGACGTTGCTAGGCACAGCGCGACCAAATTTCATGCCCGCAACAGTCACTTTCTGAACTCTCAATGCTTTCGAGCGAAGGCAATGGCCCGAACCAGTCATTAGAATGTTGCCGTCGGAAATCGTTTCGAAAATTCCTCACTGCCCTAACGTGATCCGTGAGCAGCAGTTGAAGTTGCCGTAGCCCTTGTCGAAGCTTCTTGATCTCATGTTTCTTCATCTGAAATCTCTGTGAGAGTCTCAGGTCTCCTCATAAATGATGACGCTTTTTCGCGGGGAGGGGGAATACAGTAGTGCACGTAGAACCGGCTAAGATAACCGAGCTAGCTCGCTTACAGATCCACAATTTTTAAGATTCCCGGATGTTTTCGCCGAAGTGCGCTGCCGCCTATTCCGCCACAGCTCTCGTTTCGCTGTTCTTCTTGCGCATCACCTGGTGGGCGATGGCGAGCAGGTCGCGGTTCGTGACGTTCTTCGATGTATCGGCGAGGGAGACAACGCGCTTATAACACTCGTCGAGCTCTTCCTTCGACGGCTGGTAGCCGACATCGACAAGAGAAGACCTCAGCGCGTTGCGCCCGGAATGCTTGCCGAGCACTAATTGCCGTTTGGGAACGCCGACCGCTTCAGGGGAGATGATTTCGTAGGTGAGAGGATTCTTGAGGATGCCGTCCTGGTGAATTCCGGCCTCGTGCGCGAACGCGTTCGCGCCTACTACGGCCTTGTTGGGCGCTACGGGCGCGCCGGTCATTTCGGTTAGGAGGCGGCTGGCCGCGTAGAGCTGGTTCAAATGTATGTTCGTTTTTACGCCGAGCGAAGCCTGGCGCACGTTCAGCAGAACGACCACTTCCTCGAGCGCGGCATTGCCCGCGCGCTCGCCGATACCATTGATGGTCAGTTCGAGCTGGCGCGCTCCCGCCTGCACCGCGGCCAAAGAATTGGCAACGGCGAGGCCGAGATCGTCATGACAGTGCGCGCTCAGAGTGATCCCACTCGCTCCGTCGAGGTGCGCGATCACCTTGCGGAACATTTCGGCATATTCTCCAGGCACGGCGTAGCCTACCGTGTCCGGCAGGTTGACGATCGTGGCGCCGGCGCGTACGGCGCGGCTTACCGCCTCGCAGAGAAACGCAATGTCCGTGCGGCTCGCATCTTCGGCCGAAAACTCCACCTCGGCGCAGTGCTCGCGCGCATATTTCACGTTATTGGAGATCGCTTCGAGCGCCTCTTCACGCGTGATGCGCAGCTTGTAATTGAGGTGCAGGTCGGAGGTTGCCAGAAACGTATGCAGGCGCGGGTGCGCGGCGCCAGAGAGGCCCTCGAGCGCGGCATCAATATCGTCGCGGCGGGCGCGAGCGAATGCGGCCACGGTGCAGCCGCGAATCTCGCGGCAAACGGCGCGCGTACCTTCGAGGTCGCCCTGCGAGGCGATGGGGAAGCCGCTTTCGATGACGTCCACACCGAGCGCTTCCAGCTGCCGCGCGATGCGAACTTTTTCCGGCACGGTCATGGAAAATCCGGGTGACTGCTCGCCGTCCCGCAGGGTTGTATCGAAGGTGCATACGGTTTCCATGGCACTCTCCACTTCACCTATTGGACATAAACGGCGCCACAGCGGCAAATTTATAATACTTGTGAGTTTTATAAGACTGACTTATGGAGGGTGTATCCCGCCTACAGGTAAGCACCGATGTTCGGTTGAAGGCGAACGGCGCTACAAAACCTTGAATTGCTCGGCAATTTCGACTTGGTTGGGCAATCCGCCGAAATGCAGGTGCGTGAACTGGGCGAATGCTGCGAGCGGCGCGTCTGGACCATTGCCGGGGAATACGTGGAGCGACGCGGCGTCCATCTGATCTTCGAACAAAGAACTAGTCATTACCCGCCTCCTATCGCATGAATCCGGTTCACAGTAGCGTGGAAAATGTACTAAATCATTTCATCGGAACCGGCGTCGGGCGCCAGAGCTGGGCGGCTCTGAACGAAGTCTTCCAGCTTCCGGATCGCGTCACGGCGAAAGTCGTCAATGGCCTTCGCATACGTGGGTGAGCCCTCCCGCGTGACCCAGGAACTGCTCGACTTTGCACTGCCTGGGAAACAAGATTCTCGGAAACTGGGAATACCGTCCGAAGGCCACTTTCCAGTATCGAGACTTCACAGGCGGAATCGGTACTTCTAGGGCATAATTCAAATTCCTAAATTTGGCAAGCGAACCTGATCTGTAGGGAATGAGCAAGTGAGCACCTATAGCGTGGCGGTCTTGGGAAACGTCGAGAAGTGTCGAACGGAAGCCGAGGTCTCCCGTGGCGATCGACTCGTCGCGGTTGTGTATGAGTCTGCTGACGGTTGGCACACTGAGATCGTTGACGGCAATCTCGTGGTCCCCCAGAGTAGTTTCGACGCGGCTCTAAATAGTGCCCGGCAGACACTGTCTCAGTACGTTAATCGACTTGGCTCGAATCCACCGCGTGGTATGACTGTCGGAGCCCTTTCGCTGTGGCTAATGGTTAAGAGCGACGGTAACGCAATGGGAATCGCTCCTAGAGACTAGAATCGCCACGTGACTACCTCGGCTAGTTTCCGGTATCCCGACATATCGAGACTTGGCCGGACATTGAGGTGCTTCCTTCTGCTTACTCCTGAAGAGGATGATCCCTTAGCGCCGAGGATAAGAAGCCCATGGTGCAGCGTTGGCCTGGTAGCATCTGCAAGCCATCAATACTTGTAGGTGGCGTGCTACCCTGCGGAAACTGCTGAGGTACATCCTTCGCCTGATCGATCAAGTGCCGTCTGTGGCCTATGCTCTTTAGATTGTGGCAAAGGCGCGACTCAAGCACTCAAATTCGGCTCACCAGGAGTTGTCCGCTGCAGCAGACCGGTGCCTCCAGAAGTTCCTCAGATTCTTCCCGGCAGGCTTCAAGGATCCGAAATATGAGGAATGGGAACGCGGCTATAAGTGGAACGCTCATCAAAGATGGAATGAGGAGCTCAATCGAGAAGAATTCCGGTCACTGTTGATCGCAGGCCAATATATCGAAATTTCTGAACGTGCCGTTCGTATCGAATCGCGAACCAACCTTCTGTTTTCATTCGAGAAGATGGCAATCCGGGATGCGGTCAAGTCAATCGCAGGAGCTTGCTCCTTCGCCACCGGCCTTTATTATCTTTTGCATGGTTCTAAGAGCGACGAAGAACGGTTCAACGACTGGTGCAAGGCTCTTAAAACGCTACCTCAGAAAAAGACCCGGGTCGTCACATGGCCGATTGCCACAGTCTTTGCGTTCATTGCATTGCCTTCGAACCATATCTTCTTGAAACCCACCGTTACTCGTGCTGCGGCTAGAAAATATGATTTTACATTTAAGTACGAGCCGCGCCTGGCTTGGGAGACGTACGAAAGCCTTCTGAAGTTTGCGGGAAGAATTGGTCTCGATCTTCGCGACCTTGGTCCTAGGGATATGATCGATATTCAGTCATTCATATGGGTGCAAGGATCCGACGAGTACCAAGAATAGTAGAGAAGACGACTACTCGGGCTTGACCGTGTGTTTGTGTTTCTTCATTTCAGGAAGTCTGGCATCATCGCCGGACAAGCGCGAAATAGCGCTCGCCTCAGTGCTTGATAAACAGGGTGGTCTCAAGGGGTCGCTGCAACATTGGCCTGTAGTTTATCCGCTGGAGTTTGAAATCCCAAGGTTTGTCGCGGCCGGGTGTTGAGACGCAGAGCGATCTGGTCCAACTCCGATTGCGAGAAGGTGGACAGGTCGGCTTTCTTCGGCAAGTACTGCCGCAAGAGACCGTTCGTGTTTTCGTTCGAGGCCGGGTGGCCCAACTTGTCGCAGTACCGAGACTCTTGTCGAACGCGACTGCGATTTTTCGGGTGCCCGTTCCTTCGCGGGGTTCGAAGGGACGGGGTTTTTACTCGGCCATCGAACACGACTTGACGGACTACATAGATGAGAATGCGAACGGCTTCTGTCCCCGCTTGACGAATAGAATGTTTGAGCTCGAAGAACCCCCGTCCCTTCGAAAGCCGCGAAGGAACGGGCACCCGCAAAGGCAACCCACTTCACAATCGATGCCTGACGTCCAACAGTGCTTCGCACCCAACGAAGGGCTCAAGACTAAAATCATCTGAACGGTTGGGACACCCGCCTGATGGCTCTGATGCAGACGCCGCATCGTTTTCGCACGTGGAGGGCCGGGTGAAACGCTCCAGGAAATTCCTGGCCATTCGCGGACTAACGCCAACCACAATCACGATCTGAAAAATGTCTTCAAGGGCGCAGCGACTCGCGCCGCTGCCGTGCCTGGACCGTTCCAGGACTTTTACGCTGCCTTATTCGCCAAGGGAATGAAGCCAACGATGGCGCGGCTCACCCTGGCTCGCAAGATCGCGGCGATTACTTTGATCCTTTGGAAGAAAGGAGCCCGCTTCGACGCCGAATATCTGAAGCAACAAGCAGCTTGAGCGTCTGTCGAGAGCCCATCCCGCGATTCATTTCGCGTGATGGCCGGTTGGTTCTTCAGACGCTCTGGTTCGAGGGTGAGTATCCATAATCCTGTTAGGCGGTGCTTCGGCACGGAGTCGTTCGAGAAACCCTATGCCCCCTCGGACAACCAGAAAAAGCGATAGGCCACGAGTCTCAGATAGAACCATGGTTGGCACCGTGCAACCGCGCTGCTTGTCTGCGTCAGGAACCGAACGGCATCGTTACGGCAGCACCATGAATCCGCGGTTAGGGAAATCTCACAGCGTCTCGTTTCATGACTGGGGCTGGATGGCAAGGTCGCTCGCCGTCGATGGGGAGGGATTTGTCTTGACATCCCCTTTTATAGAACAAGATTATCGGATACTGGCAATCGCGGCCCAGACCACTTTCCGGTATCCCGACTTCACAGGCGCAATGGCGACTTCACAGAAATTCGGCCTTCCATGTTGGCTCAAGGACAATTAAGCTCACTCACGCCGTGATGCTTGTTTCACTGTCGGGTGGAAGATTCAGCCTCACGCCATGGCGTTCGGGACGCGTAAAAACACTTTTCCAACTAACCGTGGCCCTGTTGCTGTTGGCACAAGCAGCCATTTTCCTTGCATTCGGTCAAGAGCGAAAGTCGGCTCCCAAGGTAATCTTAGAAGTCATCAACAGACATTTCACAGTAGGCCGTCGTATCTCCTCTCTGGACCTCCGGGTCTACTCCGACGAAACCGTTGAGTGCCATACCGAAAAGTATTGGGATGAAGCTGACACAGTCAGACGCCAACACGCTTAGCTCGGTGGAACTTCAACGCTTGCAAGCGATTTTGAATAATCCTTCTCTTCTTCAAGCGAATAAGGAGTACGGATTGATGGCCGTGGTCATTGATTCTTGGATGGAGTGGGATATTAGGGTGCCTCGGGATACTGGTGCATTGAAGATCAAGGTGCTCAACTTTGCCCCGGCATCGGCGCGGGAAAGCAACCAAGCCTACCCGGCCTCGGTTTAAGCACTAGGCTGTTCAATTTGGAAGCTACGCAATGAAGTGTACGGAGATACCGAATACAATCGCGGTGCATTTTACCGCGTGGATGAATGCAAAGAGGCCCTCGGAACTCAGTAACGCCTGATTGGACGAGATTCTCCCTAACCAAAAGATTGTCACTGATTTTATTTGGCGATAATAATACTTAGCAGGAGTTGACGCGATGCAGAAATATGGTGGGACGGTCTCAACCCGAGTCGCTCATTGTCCCGGGGCGCGTCGCCGTCGCTTCATACCAAGACGAAACAATTGGGACAGTGGATATCCGAATAGGAGCCCGATGCCCAAGCAAAGCCCTAGTACGGTGGTGATCGTCAAGTACGCGTACAAGTACTCTTCCCGACCAAACCGATGGATTAGACTCGGAATCAGCCAGCCGAAGATCAAAGCCGCAAAAAAAAGTGACGTAGCCCAGATGAATATCCTCTTTCGCCTTTGGGAACGGGAAGCTTCATCCGTTTCGCCCTCATCGTCAGGAAAGGGTCTGGCCCAAGTGCGTGCGAGAACTTGTGGGCGATAGACAAAGAAGCAGTACAGGATCGCTCCAAAGCAAAGTCCAACCAACAACAAAATGAAGGACGCAGTTTTCAACGCGGGGGTTGAAGTGTCCAACCGGGCCCAATATCTCCACATTCCAAACCAGAGAAAGAACAGGGAGATTGGTCCCAACACACCTTCGAAACCCCAAAGCACTCGTTCCCACGAGGATTGCTTCGCAGGGTCGACAAGTCCAAAAAAGATTGGGCCGAGGGCGACGACAAACAAGGTCGAGATACAAAACAGGGTGAGAGCTTGGCGGGAGACCTGCCAGGTGTCGTTGAACCAATCAAAGAGACCCGATCGGTACATATCCCAAGTCTATAACTAAAATGGAGATTAAAGGGGTCCTCTCTCAAAGCCTGATAAACAGGATTCTCGGAAACTGGGATTTCCACGGGCCTAGGAAAAACGGGCGTGACGTAAACGGGAACCCGGAACAGGCTGTTGGTGTCTAAGGCAGCATGAAACTCAATGGCGCTGGCGCAGCTATGCCCCTCTCAAAGTCTCTTTTTCAGATTGAAAGCGTTCTTTACCTCGCTTTAATCTTGGCAGCGCCAACCCGTGCCATAGCGCAAACCACCGAGACGTATTCCAACATGGACTTTGCGCTGTCGGCGGTCAGGCGAACTTTTAATGTGTCTACTGGACTCGAACTGTCGGTCGGCGATAGGGATAAGACCCCGATTGTGCTCGATCTGTCTGGGAATAGCGTTGCGCGAGTTTTTGATTCTTTAGTGAAGCAACGGCCCAAGTATCGTTGGGTTTTGAACGATGGTTTCTACGACGTATATCCAAAGGCAAAAGCTCAGAGTTTTTCGCAAGTACGAGTTGCGAGCTACGTTGTAACGGATGCGAGCCTTAGAGAAGCGGTGGATCATATCGACAAATTACCAGAGGTCGAGCGATGGCTTGCAAACCATCACAAGCGCAGACAAGACCTTATAGGCGGGAGCCGTCTCGGGCCAGCACCGCCCGAGGAAAAACGGTCAGTTAATCTGCAAGACGTTACAGTCCGCACCGTATTGAATCGGGTTTATCGAAGTTTCGACCAAAAACAATGGACGATCTGGAACCAGGGGCAAGACATCGGAATGTCTTTCTCATTCTAAATTTCCCAAGTCCCGTGAAACAAGATTCTCGGAAACTGGCCATCGCTTGATCGCCTACAACCAGATAGTCATTCAAAGACGATGGGGTTTCGATGCCGCTCTGACGCGTCAGCCAGTTCTTCCATATCGGCGAAGAAGCTCTCGACCTCGGGTGATAGCTCAGTGCTCACAATTCTCCTGACTAAAGCTATCTCGTTCCTTAGCGAACCCAGATCATCCAGGGAAAGGATATCTCCTGCGTGTACGCCGTTATTCAAGACTTTCCCAATCAAGACGGTGTCAGAGCCTGAGGAAGCTAAGATTGCTTCTAATTCGGCTCTCAAAAAGTGCACCATTGCGATGTTGCCGATTCGCTTTTCGACGGCCTTAACTTTGCTGCTCCAAGCGCGGTCCATTGCCACATCGGCAAAATCCACTTGCCCGGTTCTCGGATCAACCGCAATGAGACGCAAATCCTCCTTCGTAAATGGCAACTCCTCAATTCGTCTGTAGACTGTGGCGTCCAGACCCATCTCAGCCTTCCCTCACGTCATAGCATGAATTGGAGGATAGTACAGAAGCGTCAAGCCCGACGATACTTCGTCCAAGTCCCGCGAAACAAGCTTATCGGAAAATGGCTACGCAACCGCTCGATTATTGTTGCTGGGCGGGGCTGCGACGAAAGCGCTGACCCAGGAAGGCCCCAAGTGCTCCGTACAGAATGAAGTTGGCTCCGAGTACGATGAGTGTCAGTGCGATTTCGTGTGAACCGCTGGTAGGCTTTGCCAGAGCTAAAAATGAAAAAGGAACAAACACGAGCAGTAAAAAAGGGCTTGTTGGCGTAAAGATGCCCAAGAAGATCCCCACCAGCACACCGACCGCACCGGAAATCAAGAACCAGCGCTTCATCACCCTCCCCGTTTTCCGCTGCACGAGTATGTGAAAGGGGGAACCAAAAATGAGGCTGGATCGTAGCTTACCGACTTGCCCTCGGCGAGAGCCGAATGCCAAGTCCTGTGAAACAGGATTCTCGGAAACTGGCTTCGGACGGTTCCCGAACCTCAGAAAGCGGCTCTGTGAAATTCGCGGCACAAAAGTACTACGAATTTACTACAGTGCTGCGTTTTGGGGCGTTCGATTGTTCTGGCTGTTTCAGATAAATAATATAAAATCAGGCAGATACAAAGGTGCGGGCCTGTAGCTCAGCGGTTAGAGCAGCGGACTCATAATCCGTCGGTCCCAGGTTCAAATCCTGGCGGGCCCACTTGCATTTCGTTCCAACCCGATTCGATACGGCTCCCGCCGTTAATGTGGGCGCTCCGCCGGTGATGTGCGCGGTCCGATATATGCGGCTCGTAAGCTTTTGATTCAGTCGCGGCCGGTGCGAATCATTCGCCAGCCTTCTTTCAGGCGCTTTTCGGTTTCGGCTTGGTTCGCGGTGGTGATTCCGCAGGGGACGTTGTGGGCTTTGCAGGCTTTGAGGATCGTTTGGCGCGCGGCTTCGAGTTGGGGCGAGTCCTGCGCTACGCCCAAGTATTGATGGAGGTCGCCGCCCACTCCCAGAAAAATGGCGCCGACGCCGGGCACGGATGCGATTTCGTCAACGTGCTTCAGACCTTCGAGCGTTTCAATCATGGGGATGGCCAGCAGATCCCCTTCCGGATTGAGCGGCCAGACGTCGGCATGACGCAGGTACTCCGCGGGAGCGACGCCCCAGGCGAACGCCGCATTCGCCGGAGAATAGCCGCGCAAGCCGGATGGCTGCGGAAACTTTGAATTTTCGGGCTGCGGGTAGCGCATGAAGCGGATGAGTTCGGTCATCTGCTCCTTGTTGTCGACGCCGTTGAAAATGATTCCCATGAGGCCCATGTCGAGGGCCTGTTTGACGATCCAGTCATTGGCCTGCAGATCGCGGCCATATGGCGGAAAGCGCGCGAAGATGGCGACCTTCGGCTGCGGATTTCCTTTTTTGAGCGCCGCGGCTTTGTCCACGCTGGCGGCAATGCAATAGGCAAGACCGTCCAGGTTCAGCGGGCCGTGCTCCATATCGACGTATTCATAGTCGAAGTCAAGGCGCGCGATGTTGCGGCAATTCTGCAGAGACATGTCGTCCGTCTGCCCGCCGATCATGGGCTCGCCGCGCGCGAGTTTTTCGATCGCCGGGTTAAGGTGCAGCGGCGCGGGCTGCTGCGCGGAAACCGCGCCCGCGCAGAGAAACAATGCAGCGGCAAGCGTGAAGAAAATCTGTCGTAATAAGGAGCGCGCATTTCTTGGAGCCATGGAGAAAACGCGAGGCAGGAGGCGCATCGGCAAGTCTCCTTCGAGGAAAGCTTGAGGCCGACGATACGCGCTGCGCGCGAGACGGTCAAGCAGCGATGCGGATTCGAAAAAGGTTAACTTCAAAGAGTACGGGCTCACGGCTCAGACGAAAAAAGGCCGGGCGGATCGCCCGGCCTTTTCTATTCCGTTTCGATGGGCCCACGATCAGCGCCTACGGCACTACGTCATAGCCCTGCACGATGGCGTCCGTCGTGCCGTGGTGATTGACCACGATGAACAAGCGATGGAGCGAGGGCACGAAGAAGCCCGTGTTTGCATGGAAGGCGGTAGGCACCTGGCCCAGAATGTCATAGCGGTCGCCCTCTTCGGACTTCTCCCAGATTTTGAGGAAGGGCGTGCCGACCATGTACAGGCGGCGCGTCGTGGAATCCCAGATGGCGTCATCGTAATCGCCCTGGCAGAGCAGCGACGTGATCAGCTTTCCGGATTCGGAGTCAATCACCAGAACTTTTCCCGGATCGCGCGCGTGCACGAAGAGACGGTGGTCCTCTTCATCGAAGGCCATCGAACCGAAGTTCTTCCCTTCTTTGGAAAAATCCCAGGAGCCCACGACGGCCTGCTTTTTGCGGTCGACAATGTCCACGATGCCCTTGTAGTAGACGTTGACGAACATGCGCGGACCCTTTTCTTCCATGCGGACCGACTCGATGCGGTCGCCCTCGGTGATCTTGATGTCGGTGACTTTTTTGTCCGTGGACGTGTCAATGGCGCTCAACAGTGTGTAGTCCTCCTTGGCCTGCCGCCCGCCATTTCCGACGTAATACATCCGGGCTTCGGGGTCGAACAGGCTGACGTCGGCGTGTGCGTCCATGGGGATCGTGCTGAGTAACTTGAACGTGGTCCCGTCGAAAATCGCCACCTGGTTCGGGCCGCCGTCATCCGCAACGTAAAGCTTCTTGGACTTGGTGTCATACCCCATGGAGTGCGGCGCCTTGGCGCCCGTGATTTTGCCGATGACCTTGTTGGTCTTGAGATCGATCACGACAACGGTGGAGTTTTCCTCGGCGGCGACGAAAAGGCGCTGGCCGGCGGGATCGAGAGCGAAGTGGTCGAAGTCGCCGTCCTTGAGGCCGGCGAGGGGAATTGTCTGTGCGAGCTTCAGCGGCCCCGGCACCTGAGCGTGGGAACGAGAAGCACTCAAACCAACAAGGAACAAAAGTGCAAAGACCGCGGTGAATTTCCTGACCACTTTTCCGCCTCCTGGCAAGCGTAGTGTACGGCGCGTTGCGAGATTAGCTCGCAAGTCTCCGACCGGTGAAACCGGAACATGGTGGAAGATTGCGGGAATTTTAAACCGCGCCGCGCAGGGTGGCAACGGCTTTCAGGACGGCTATGAAAAAGCTTTAACACAGAGGGCACAGAGAAAATCTGAGGAACCTAACCTTCTTCTCAATCGCACCTGCCTGGGTTTTCTCGGTGTTCTCTGTGCCCTCTGTGTTAAAGCTTTTTTTGCCGCGCACGATAACCTGCCCGTGCGCGAGAGTTACCTTGTTTCGCATTTTACGAAGGCCTGCGATTCGCGGAAACTGTTTGACACTCCTCCGGCGTGTGTGATTTCCTGAACACACGAAAAAGCCCGCTATTCAGAGGGTTGGCGTGAAACCTGGGTGGAGTTCCCAGCATTTTCCTTCCATGAGGTGTGAGATGAAGGCCAGGCTTGCAATCGTGTTTGTCCTGCTCGGCGGCATCCTCGCGGTTTCCGCTCCCATATTCGCGCACCACGGAAATTCCGCGTACGACATGTCCAAGACCGTGCCGCAAAAGGCCACCATCACCAAGTTCGAGTACAGCAATCCGCACACGCAGGTGTATTACGACGTGACCGACGAAAAGGGCAACGTCGAACACTGGGTGGCGGAGACGACCAATCCCGCGATGCTCAACCGCGTTGGCTGGAGCCGCGACACGCTGAAGCCCGGCGACCAAGTCACGCTCTGGGTCAATCCGAACAAGGTGGGCGCGAAGATTACGTTCCTGCAGAAGGTCACGCTGCCTGACGGCAAGGAACTGTCCACAGCTAAGGCGTTTTAGTGCGCGGGAGCATCTTCATGACGCACTCCACGACGCGAAGGACCGATCGTTTCGCCATTGCAATCGCCGTGATGATCGCCGTCTGTGGCGTACCCTTGGCCGGGTTCGGTCAGACTTCCACGCAAGCTCCAGCCAAACAGACTCAGACCGGCAGGGTGTCAGCTGAAAAGAAAACCATGCCGGGCAAGCCTCCCGCCGCGGGGCATCTCTCGCACGATCTATCCGGCGTGTGGATGCAGTATGACGACGGCACCGCGCCCGGCTTTTCGCGCATGAACGGCGTGGACGATCGCACGCGCCCTCCGCTCACTCCCTGGGGACAGGAGAGATTTGACGCGGCGAAGCCCTTGATGGGGCCGCGCGCCGTGGGCGGACAGGAAGACAGCGCCGCGTTGCACTGCGAGCCCAGCGGACCGCCGCAGCTTTTGATCCTGCCGAATCCGTGGGAGATCGTGCAGATTCCGGGACGCACATTCATGTTTTTCGAGGAGTATCACATCTGGCGCACGATCTGGACCGACGGGCGCCCGCTGCCGAAGGATCCCGATCCCAGCTGGCTCGGCTATTCCGTGGGCCACTGGGATGGGGATACGTTTATCGTCGACACCGTAGGCTTCAACGACAAAGTCTGGGCCGATCTTTCCGGAAATCCGCGCAGCGAAAAGGCGCACCTGATCGAAAAATACCGGCGGATCGATCACGACACGCTGGAGCAGCAGATCATCATCGACGATCCGATGTCGTACACCGCCGAATGGGTGAGTCCGCCGAAGCGGCACAAGCTCGAACCAAAGTGGGAGATCGCCGAGTGGTTCTGCGCTTCGAGCGAATTGCAGACGTATGACAAGGATGTGCGGAAGCCGTCCGGCGGGGCGGAGACGGGGAAATAGCGCGCTGAAACAAGCGCAAACAATCCGATGGGAATTTTTGGTTGGAGGGCCTTCGCAACTTCCGTGAAGAACAGGATGCACATCGCCAGTTGCTCCCGCGCGGTGGCGCTTGTCGTGGTCTATGCTTTGGTCGCTCCCTGCTCATTTGCGCAGGCCAACCCTCCTTCGCAAAACGATAAAGCTGCCGTGGATTCCTCGGCCGCGCAAAACGGCGGCACGGGTCTCTCGCACGATTTGTCCGGCGTGTGGATGCAGTACCGCGACGGGGACGTGCCGGGCACGCCTGGAATGAACGGCGTGAACGAGCACTTTCGCCCGCCGCTGACTCCGCTGGGGCAAAAAATGGTGAGCGGCGCGAAGGCGCTGCAGGGCGAGAAGGCCGTGGCCGGCAAGGAAGACACTTCCGTGCTGCGCTGCGAGCCGAGCGGGCCGCCGCAGGTTTTGATTCTGCCGAATCCGTGGGAGATCGTTCAGATTCCCGGGCGCGTGCTGATGTTTTTCGAGGAGCAGCACATCTGGCGCGAAATCTGGGCGGATGGCCGGCCCATGCCCAAGGATCCTGACCCGAGCTGGCTCGGCTACTCCGTCGGCCACTGGGAAGGCGACACGTTTATCGTCGAAACGACCGGCTTCAATGACAAGGAATGGGTGGATCTGTACGGCAATCCGCGAACGCCGACGACGAAGCTGACCGAGAAATACCGCCGGCTCAATCACGATACGCTCGAGCAACAGATCATCATCGAAGATCCACGCGTTTACGAGAAGCCCTGGGTGAGCCCGCCGAAGCTGCACAAGCTTGAGCCCGGATGGGAGCTGGCCGAATGGTTCTGCGTGATCGATGAGAACAGCGTGTACGACCAGGTGGTGCGCAAGCCGGCGGGCGTGGCGGCGCCGAAGAAGTGAGGGTTTAGTAGAACAGGCTTTCAGCCTGTGGATTTCCAGTAGTGCTTGGCATGTTGGCTCCTTCCGCGCCAGGTCCGCTGCTTAAAGATCGAGTCGCGGCAAGATCATGTGGAACTCCACAGGCTGAAGCCTGTGCCACTTGTGCCGGGTGCCGCATCCTTCACGGTTTTTGTGAAGGGTGCGGGTTTGCTGCGAGGCCCAGCGTGGATTTGAAGTCAGTGCCAGCGACGCGAAACCCCGCACCCTTGAAAACCGCAAGGGTGCGGCACCCAGGGTCCCGCAGCCAGCACGAAGATTCTTGGCGCTTGCGATCGAAAACGAACACCGAACGAGAAAGCAAAGGAGCAATGGACAAGCCTTCTCTCCGCGATAAAATTTTGCGCTACAAAATTCTGACGGGCGCCGGCTTGGTGCTGATTCTCGCGACTTCGGTCGCGTTTGTGCAGGCGGATCAGGCGGCGCAATCTGCGCCGGCGGCGAGTGCCTGGCACCTGCCCGATATTCCCTGGGCGTTTCCCGTTCGCGCTACGAATCCGCCCGAGCTTGACGCGCGCAGCGGCTCCATCCACGTTCCCGGCAGCTCGAAGACCTATACGCAGGAGCAGATCGACGACATCAAAAATCCGCCGGACTGGTTTCCCGATGAGCACGCGCCGATGCCGCAGGTAGTGGCGCACGGCGCCGACGGCGGCGTGCTTGGATGCGCTTCATGCCACCTCGCTTCCGGCCTCGGCCACCCGGAGTCCGCCTATCTCGCCGGGGAATCCGCGGAATACATCGAGCGGCAGCTGGCCGACTTCAAAGCCGGGCGGCGCATGGGCGAAGCGATGAATGACATGAGCCGCAACCTCACCGACGAAGACGCCAAGGTCGCGGCGGAATGGTTTGAGAAATTGCCGCCTCTTCCGTGGAATCGCGTGGTTGAGGCGGACACGGTGCCGCAGACGTTCGTGAACGAGCATCTGATGCGCATGCCGCTGCCCGGCGGGCAACGCGAGCCCATCGGCAAGCGCATCATCGTTCTGCCCGAGGACATCGCGCGCGCCGAGAGCCGCGACCCTCACTCCGGATTCGTCGCCTACGTTCCGAAAGGCTCGATCGCCAAGGGCAAGGAATTTGTCACCACGGGCGGCGGCGGAAAAACGGTTCAGTGCGTGATCTGCCACGGCTCCACCCTCAATGGCCTGGGCGCGGTCCCCGCCATCGCCGGCCACGATCCCATGTACGTTTTCCGCCAGCTCTACTACTTCAAAGACGGCTCGCGCCACGGTTCCATGGGCGCGCTGATGAAAGGCGTAGTCGCCCAAATGACCGAGGACGACATGATCGCCATAGCCGCCTACGTCGGCTCGCTGCCGCCGGGCAAACATGACAGCGCATACAGCGGCACAAGCTCCAACCTCCAAGCTTTCAAATAGGCTTGCGAACGTTGCCTCGATTCTCCAAAAGGACGAATCCGCATTTTGCCAACTCCTGTCCGAGCCATTGCGCCGGGATCGAAGTATGAAGCGACTCTCCTTGCCGGAGTATACGGAAGGTGCCGTCCTCGTTTTTTATGATCTCCTAAACTATGAGTTTCATGGCGTTTGAAATTCCTACGGATCCACAAGCAGTTTTCTTTGTGGCGCCGGCGCCACGAGAGGATGCGCCTCAGAATCCGAGTTACAAATTTGACCTCCTGAAATCGAACGTGCCATTGAGCGCGGGCGCGTCTGCATTCGTAGCGCCGGCGTCTCGCCGGCACGTTGAGCTCTATCTTCTCGTGCCGGCGGGACGCCGGCGCTACGTTTCGAAGCACGCAGGCTACGTCGTGCGCCTCTGGAGACAAAGCCTTGCGCCGGAATCGGCCACAATCCGGTTGCGGCGGTTTTATGCAGACGCATCTATCGCGGCGAAAGCGTCAGTTTGTGCGCCGATTGCTTTTCGACTGCAGCGCGGGTGAACGGCAGGTTGAAGTAAACACCGTCGGCTAGCTTTTCTCGTGTGTTTCCGTAGTAAGGGCTTCCCGGCTGCGCGGATTCTCCTGGCGCATTGGTCGCCATGGTCTTGTCCACGTCCGCGAAATCGATGATGCGGCGGAAATTCGCTCCGGTGGCGTTGACGTCGTTGAAACCTCCCGGCCGCTCGACCGGCTTCAGGCTGAAGGCGTCGATGAACATGTGCTGCAGCGGACTCTGGTTGATCCGGCCGTAGCGCCACTCGGACGGGTCGGAGCCCCAGTCCTTCGTCACGCGGTCAAGCGCCTCGAGCAAGCCTTGCTCGACGAGCGCTTGCCGCTCCGGACCTGGATTGGCTGCCACCGCTTTTCGGCCGGCTTCCGTCGTGGTCCAACGGACGTAGATCGCGCCGGCCGTCGTATCCTTCGTTAGAAACCGGTCCCACGCCGCGATCATGGCGCGTGCTTTCTCGGCGTCTGGATTTTTGGCAGTCCATCCCTTGAAAAGCGGAGCGTCGCGCTCGGCGTGCAGCGAGTAGTTATCCTGCTGGATGCGCTCCATGTCCTCGATGGTGAAGGGCTTGTGCTCTGCGATTTGCTGGTCGAGCAACTGGCGGATTCGCGTGATGCGGGCGATGTCTGCATCTCTCGTGGTGTTGTAGAAGACCGGCCGCCCTTTGTAATCCTGCGGGTGGGTGTTGTTGTTGGCGGTGGCGATGTAACCGCGCGCGGGGTTGTACTCGCGCGGAAGGTCGCTGCGGAATCCCTTCCACTCATACTTTCCCGTTCCGGGGACGGGCAGCCGTCCGGTAAATCCGTCGCGACCGGGCGCGAGGCCGGAGACCTGCAGCGCGATATTTCCCTTCTTGTCTCCGCAAATCAAATTGTGCGACGGCAATTTCCAGGACATGGCGCGATCGAAGAAATCCTCGCAGCTCGCCGCTTGTGCAAGCTTGAAGCTGCCTTTCACCGGCGCGGTGCCCGGCTCCTGGTCCGCGGACCTGGCGGCGAAGGCGAGGTGCCGCGCCTGGTCTTCGTAAAACACCGGGCCGTGTTTGGAAAACTTCAACTCCACGACGCGAGGCTTGTTCTCTCCCTTGACCTTGATCTCCTCGCGAATAATTTTCATGGGCACCCAGGCACCGTTGAACTTCGTCTCGTTGACATTGGCCGGGTTGGTCTCTTCGACGTAGGTATCCACTTCGTCCGTACCGGCAAAGGTGACGCCCCAGGCCATGTTTTCGTTGCTGCCGAGGTCCACGCCGACAAACGGCGGCTCGCCTCCGCCGATCACGTGCCAGCCTGGCGCGTCGAGATGCACGAAGTAGCGCAGCGACGGCATGATGATCGCGCGATGGGGATCGTTTGACAGGATGGGAAAGCCGCTCGCCGTGAGCTTCGCGCTGACCACCCAGTTGTTGCTGCCGTCCATGTCCTGCAGTTCGGGAATCAAGCGCGCCGCCTGACTGGCCGGCACGAGCGAGCGGTACGCTTCCACAATCTCAGGAGGCGGCAGCTTGCCGGGCGCGAACGGGTCGTCATCGCCTTTTTTTGAAGCCGCCAACGCTTCTTCCGTGATCCAGTTGAGGTCAAGACCGTCGGGGACTTTTAAGTCGTCATACGGATCCGGCGCGGCACGCCGATTGGCTTCCTCGGCCCCCAATTGCTTCACGTTGAGCGCGAGCTGAATTTCGGAGGACGGGCCGCCGCTGGTGCTGTCGATGTTGAGTTCCGCCCAGCGCAGCGTCACCGTTTTGGCCGTCCATGGCTCCGGCTGGATGCCCGTCAGCTTGAATTCGACCGGCAAGTTATCGGCGTGGGTAGCGACATACGCGTTGTGGCCGTTGGCCCATGCGGTGAACAGGCGCTCCGCATCCGGGTGATAGCTCGTCCACTCTTTCGCGTCCCACGGGCCTCGGAACATCATCAGGCGAGCGCGCGCGTCGTAGTCGAAGGCCTTCGGTCCAAAAATCTCCGCGAGACGCCCTTCACGCCAGCGGCGCCACATCTCCAGCTGCCAAAGGCGGTCCTGCGCCATCACGTAGCCCTGCGCGAAGAACAGGTCATCGTCATTCTGCGCAAAGATATGCGGAATGCCCTGCTGGTCGCGGATGATTTCCACCGGCCGTTTTAATCCATGGACGGTGAGCGTTCCATCGATCTTTGCCAGCGACTGGCGCGCCAGTTCGTCGAGTGACGCGGGCGCCGCAGCGCCCTGCACCGTGCGCTCCGAGCACGCCGAGGTGAATGAGACGAGGGCAAGCAAACACAGCACGCACGCATGAAGGCGAGGCAGAGACATTTGGACTCTCCAGATGGCCGGGCGAATTCTAGGCGGGTTTTACCACTAATCGGAATAAATATGCCAAAAATCCCACATGGAAGGCGGCAATAGGTCTTTGCTGCTACGAGCGCTTCGAGCGGTGTCGCATCGAACGGTGAGCAGCTACGTTAGGGGAACAATTGGCCGTACTTTGGCGGACTAGCTAGAGAGAGGCGTCCGGCATAGTTAACCGTAACTTAACATATCAAGAACGCATGACAACCCGAACACATCAGACTCGATATACTGAGCAGCAGTCGAATACTAGAGACGGTTTGGCAACTCTTGGATAATCCTTCGCCGCTTCTGAGGTCTTTTCTTGCGCTCCTTGGTGTTTACAAAAAGCTCCCCGTGGACGCCGATTTTTTGGGGCGCATGGACGCTTTGGGTTGGATTGGAGATTGCAGGGTCCCGAATCAAGCAGTCGGATGACTCCTCAAACGCGTCTGACCGGGGATCGCTGACCCTTATCGTGGTTCTGTGGTGGCTCGGAATGGCAACGGATTTTGCTTCCTCGCTTCTCCTACCGCAGGCGGCCATGGAAGGCGGACGCGCGCCAGTGTTCGTTACAGGCGTCGTCCTGATGCTGGGCGGAGTTGCGTTTCGTTGGTACTGCATCGCAATTTTAGGGCCGTATTTCACGTTTAGTGTTGCGATTCAAAGAGACCAAACATTGATCGAGGCGGGGCCGTATCGCTATCTTCGTCACCCATCCTATACGGGCGCTCTCATCAGCATTTTGGGATTTGGGTTGGCACTTGGGAACGCGGTAGGGCTTGCAGCGTTCCTCGCATGCATGAGCATTGCCTATGCTTATCGCATACCAGTCGAGGAAGCAGCTCTCACCGCTGGCTTGGGAGATGCCTATGTGAAATACATGAGCCGGACCTGGCGGCTCATGCCGTTCCTGTTCTAGATCGCCATGACTAGGCGCAAGATCAGCAGAATATGATCTCCAGACGCGAATTCATTTTAGGCTCTGCAGCTCTCGCGCTCTATCGAGGCGGCGTGGGAGCACTCTCCGCCGAACCCGCGCCGATCCTAGTCAACGATATCCATTCCGAACTCAATCCCACTCGTGTGCTCGCGGTGGAGGAGCCAAAATCTGTCGAGGATATTCAGAGGATTGTCCGGGCCGCTGCCAAAGATCGAAAAATCATCTCGGTTGCAGGCGGGCGCCATGCAATGGCAGGGCAACAGTTCGGGACTGATTCGATACTGATCGATATCCGAAAGATGAATCGTACTCTTGGTTTGGAGAATGAACGCGGCATTTTGGAGATCGAGAGCGGGATCGAGTGGCCCGAACTCATTCAAAGCTATCTCGGGCTCCAAGGTGGCGACCATCCCCACTGGGGAATTGCCCAAAAGCAGAGCGGTGCCGACCGCCTCACCATTGCGGGAACCATGGCAGCGAACGCGCATGGTCGAGGCTTGACCCGGAAACCCTTCATTGCTGACGTCGAGTCCTTCGCGCTTGTGGATGCTTCCGGGGAAGTTCGCACTTGCAGCCGAAGTGAAAACTCCGAACTGTTTCGCTTAGTTCATGGCGGCTACGGGCTTTTTGGAATTGTTTCCTCCGCGCGGTTACGCTTAATTCCACGAATGAAGGTTGAGAGAGTCGTCGAAATTAAGACGGTCGATGACATACCTGCGGCGTTTGAGAAGCGCATCGCAGACGGTTTTCAGTATGGCGATTTCCAATTCGCAATCGAACGCGAATCGGAGGATTTTTTGCATACTGGCGTCTTCTCTTGCTATCGCCCTGTTTCCGATGACACACCAATGCCGCCCGGACGAAAGGAGTTGTCGGCTGCAAGTTGGATGGAGCTGCTCTCACTAGCGCATACGGACAAAAAGAAGGCCTTTCAGGCCTACGCGGACTACTATCTCTCGACAAACGGGCAAGTCTATTGGTCTGATTTGCACCAACTAAGTTTTTACCCGGATCATTATCACCGCACGATCGATGCGAAATTCCACGCTCCCTTTCCCGCCAGTGAAATCATCACCGAAATTAATGTGCCGAGATCGGAGTTGAAGAGTTTCTTCGACGAGGCGAGAGACGATTTTCGGAAGCACGAGGTCGAACTGATCTACGGCACGGTTCGGATTATTGACCGCGACAACGACAGCTTCATGCCCTGGGCAAGGGAATCCTACGCCTGCACGATCTTCAACTTACACACGGTCCACAGCCCCGAAGGAATCCGGCGCTCCAGAGACGCGTTTCGGAGGCTTATCAATATGGCGGTCCGGCGGAAAGGTACGTACTATCTGACGTATCATCGCTATGCCACCCGCTCTCAAATCGAAAGCTGCTACCCGTCGTTTCCTGAATTCCTCAAATTGAAGAGAAAGTACGATCCTGACGAGCGGTTCCAAAGTGATTGGTACAGACACTACAGAACAATGTTCGCTGACCGACTTTAAAGTCTCCCGATTATCCAGATTCTGTCCAATAGATCGTGTTCAGTGGCGCGCGAGTCGAAAACCCGTCCCTTCGAACCCACGAAGGAAAGGGCAACCGAAAAATCAAATCTTCCTGACAACGCCTGCCAAATGGGTAGACGCTTGCTATGTTCTGATGGAAACCGACAGGCTGAAAGCCTGTCCTACTTTTTCACCGGATCTTTTTTCACCGGATCGAGAGAAGAGACGTAGGCGGCTACTGAAATGATGTCGTCCTGCGTCAGGTTGGCGACTACGCTTTTCATCATTTCGTCCATGTCGCTGTTGCGCGCGTTTACCTGGAAGCCGGCGAGCTGGCGCACGATGTAGGTTGGCGAATGTCCGGCGATGTGCGGGACGGGGCCGACTCCTTTCAACTCCGGGCCGTGGCAGGAGATGCAGGCCGTGGTCTTGCCCGCGCCGGTCGTGGCCAGTTCCTGGCCCTTGGCCATCGCGCCCTTGGGAACGTAGGCGACGAAACCGATGTGCGGATCGCGGCAGGTGATGCGCTCAGGGTCCTCGGGGATTTCGATCACGCGCTCGCCGATCGGCTCCATCTTGCCGCCGGGACGCGCGTACCGCCGGTGGCCCTCGTTCACGTACGTCTCGGGCACCATGTCCGTTTCCACCACGCGAATCCATTTGCGCGGCGGCTGCGCGGCAAAGTAGGCGGCGGCTTCCTTGATGTCCTCTTCGGTCATCCCTTTGGCAATGTCACTCATGCGGTGGCGGGGATCCATGCGGATGCCCTGCTGGAATTCATGCAGCTGGGTGACCATGTAGTTGTAGGTCAAGCCGGTGAGATTCGCGGATTCTGGATGCCCGCTGCCCGAAGCCAGGTGGCAGGAGGCGCAGCCGGGCGTGGCCTTTCCTTCTCCCTTGGCAACGACTCGCGGAAACGGGCCGTGCTCCTCGGGGAACCAGTCCGGAGGATTAAAGATGTCGTCGATCTGCCCCTGCGTGTAACTGCGGTCGCTGCCGGGCACGTGCTTCACCTGATTCAGATCCAGCTCAGGAAAATCGGGCGACGGCGCGGGAAAGGCAAAATCGAGGTCCATGCCGTCACGCCAGCGCGAGTCGGGTTTCGGGCCGCCGAACGGCGGGACCAGGAGCAATGCGAGCCCAAGTGCGCAGAGCGCAATCTTCATGAATGCCTCTCCCCTAAACTCGATGGTGGTTGCCGGTCGCTGCCGACGCGGGCTCGCGGCGCGACGCACGCGAACGAAGCCCAACCGCATGTCCCTGGGAAAAGAGCCGTCCTCCAACTTATGAATAAATTCAATCACGAACGCGTTGCGCTGTAAAGATTGCCGCGCTGGCGAATTGGCCCGCCAGTTCATCCTTTCGTCGCGGCGGCTGGTGCCGGCGATGTGGCTTTTGCGGACACCGGAGGCGTGGGGAGCCAGCTCTCGCCGGGCTGAAGAATGAACGTGTGCTGCAGCGAGTACCAATCTTCCTTGGCCGACGCTCCGCTTGCCGGCGCCTCTTTCGTCGATGTTCGATCCGTTGTCGCATCGGGGAGAGGTTCGTTCTGGTGGAGCTGGTAGCTTCCGACGAGCGCGCGCGTCACTCCGAATTGCGCGTCGGTGTGGAGGTGCGGATCATCCGGCGAATAGATCTGCGACGTAATGGTTTTGTAGCCAGTCTTGTAGATGAGGAAGTGCAGATGCGCGGGACGATAGTTGTGGCGCCCTTGCGCGCGAAGCAGCGCGCCGACGGGGCCATTGGTCGGAATCGGGTAGCCTGCGGGCTTGATGCTACGGAAACTGAATTCGCCATTTGCATCCGTGGTGAACTTGCCGCGCAGGTTCATCTCGGCCTGTTCGGGGTCTTGATTTTCGTACAGCCCGACAGGGGAGGCGTGCCACACGTCTACTTCAGCTCCTTCGACCGAGCGGCCTTCGGCGTCGCGCACCCAGCCTTTGAAAAAGAGCGCGGGCCCCGGCGTCGGTGAGCGCAAGAGGGAGCCTCCGTTCTCAGTTCGCGGCGAATCTTTTCTCCAGAACGGGCCGAGGAGATTCGCTGAAGTTTTGGTCGCCGCGTTCGGGCCGTTGTTGAGCAGGCAGACGAGCGTGGAGACGCCGAGCGTGCCCATGAGCAGGCGCACTTCGTTGTGGCTTTCGGTGGTGAGCTGGCCGAGCCGGGTGATGTAGGAAATTGCCTCGTCGAATTCTTTTTCGGTGAGGCTGACTTCACGCACGAACGCATGCAGGTGCCGGATCATCGACTGAAGGATCTCGCGCGTGCGCGGGTCGGCGGCGCGCTGCGTTTCGGCGAGGACGGCCTGGGTGAGTTGATCGATGTTTTCGATGATCATGGTTGTAAAGGAAGTAATGAAAAATTTGAAATTTCAAATTTTAAATCTCGGTCTCTGTGGCCCTCCGCCTTTCTCCGCAGTCCTCTGTGTTAATGCCTTGACGTCAAAATCTCTCCTTGCTCATCGTCCTTTACTTCCCTTCTTGCTCTCCGGCGCGACTCCGGCGGGCTTCCTCACCGCGTCGCCATAAGTATTCTCTTCGTCCACGATGCAGAAAAATTCGGCGATTTCCCAGCTCGGCTCGAGCTTGAATTTTTGCGGCGGGCTGATCCACGGCTTCGTGTAGGACTTTGGATCGTCCATGATGATCTGCATCTCGAGCGTGTCATGATCGAGGCGGCGGTAACGCTCGACGAGGTGCATCTGGTCGCTGCGGGGATTGCCGTAGGAATCGACCCAGGGCTTGTCGTTGAAACCGATTGTGTCGACGATGTAGGTGTCGCCTTCCCAGTGGCCGACGGAGTAGCCGAGGAAGCTTTGGTCGGGATCCTTCGGCAGCGGCCGGCCGTCCGACCAGATTGTGCGCCACAGGTGATACTGCTCGAAAAACTGAAAGACGCGGCCCGGAATTTGAATGATCTCAAATGGATTCGGGAGCACGAGCGATTTCGGCACCGCTTCCGGCTCGCAGTGCAGCGCGGGATTATTCTCTTTGCCGGCGACGGCGCGCGGGCCGACAAGCGGCGCGGCGGCATCGAAACGCGCCTGCCCCCACGGCGTGAGCGGCGGGCGCGCCTTCTCGTCGATGCCGTCCATGTGGATCGAGTACGGCATCCAAACGCCCGATAAGTCATGCGAAAGCGCGCCAGGGCTGTCGCTTGCCGGTGCAGCCGCCGGCGCTGCAGCCGTTTGGGCGTGCACGGCCGCTGGTCCTGCGGACAGAACGCTGCACCCAACCAGCAGGTACGCCGGATACCTTCGCAGACGATTCAAGAGATTGATATTCATGCCTGGCGTTTCATTCTCCTTCTATTTCCCGGTGTCGGCCGCGGAACCTCCCGCCGGCTTGCGAACCTTGGAGGAGTATTCGTTCTCTTCATCGACGATGCAGAAAAATTCGCCGAGCTCCCAGCCCGGCTCGTGCTTGTACAGGCGCGGCGCGTTGATCCACTTGCCGGTATAGGCTTTCGGATCGTCCATGATGATCTGCAGCTCGAGATTGCTTTCGTCGACGCGCCGGTAGCGCTCGGTGAGGTGCATCTGCTCGCTGCGCGGGTTGCCGTAGGAGTCCACCCAGGGCTTGTCGTTGAAGCCGACCGTTTCGACGACGAGCGTGTCTCCCTCCCAGTGCCCCACCGAGTAGCCAAGATAGCTCGGGTCGGGGTCCTTCGGAAGCGGGCGTCCATCCGTCCAGATCGTGCGCCACAAATGAAATTCCTCGAAGAACATGAACATGCGCCCGGGAATCTGCACGATCTCAAACGGATTCGGAAGGATCAACGATTTCGGAACGGCTTCCGGCTCGCAGCGCAGAGAAGGATTGTTCTCTTTGCCGGCATGCGCGCGCGGGCCCATGAACGGAACCGCAGCGTCAAAGCGCGCCTGCCCCCAGGGTGTGAGCGGCGGACGCGCGCTCTCGTCGATGCCGGTGACGACGGGCTCCCCGTTCACGCGCTTATCGGGGTACTGCATCCATACGCCACTAAGATCGTGCGAGGCAGGCGCAGCGGACGAAGAAGAAGCCGCGGGAGGAGTCGCCGCGGGCATGGCCGCCTCCCTTGTAGTTTGCGACGGAGTTGTAGCCTGCGCATGAGAAGCGAGCGGCGAAATCGCGACCACCGCCGCGAGTGTTGCCAGCAGCGAGAACGGACTCGTATTGAGCTTTCTGACTGTGCCCATGTTCCTCTTCACCCTTTTGCTCGCGCCCTACTTCTGCGCGGGCGCTACACCCGCTGGCTTCCTCACCGCATCGTCGTAGGCATTATCTTCGTCCAGCACGCAAAACCATTCGGCAATTTCCCAGCCCGGCTCGAGCTTGTGCAGCTTGGGTGGACTGACCCACGGCTTCGTATACGCTTTCGGATCGTCGATGATGATTTGCAATTCCAGCGTGTCGCGGTTCACGCGGCGGTAGCGCTCGATAAGGTGCGTCTTGTCACTGCGCGGATTGCCATAGGAGTCGTCCCACAATTTGTCGTTGAAGCCGACGGTGTCAACGACGAGCACATCCCCGTCCCAGTGCCCTACCGAATAGCCGAGATAAGTGGGATCGGGATCTTTCGGCAGGGGGCGCCCGTCGGTCCAGATTTCGCGCCAGATGTGGCCCAGCTCGAAAAACATCAGCATCCGCCCCGGAATCTGCACGATCTCAAACGGATTCGGAAGATTGAGGAGCTTCGGCGGGCCGTCCGGATCACAGCGCAGCGCGGGATTATTTTCTTCACCGGCAACGGCGCGCGGGCCGACCAGCGGGCGCGCAGCATCGAACTTTGTTTTCCCCCAAGGAGTAAGCGGCGGCCGCGTGCGATCGTCCACGGCATTCATTCCCGGAACGCCGGGCACGTCACCGTCGGGATATTGCATCCACACGCCGGAGAGATCGTGCGACGCAGAAACGGCGCCCGCGACCGCAGTCGTAGCTGCGCCCACAGGCGCCGCCGATTGACCCGCCACGGACGGGGTGAACCCTGTGAGGCAAACCGCAATCGCAAGCCATAAACGGGCGCTGATGCCTCGCCCAATTTCGCTGCTTGCTCCGAAGAGACGGAAGATGAACGTTTTCATTTTCCTTGAAACAAGAATCCGCACTCGCTGCCACAAACCGTGCGTGAGAATTCTTTGCGGGAACTATAGGACCGCGGCCACGCGCAAATCAAGTTGAAGGATCGCCCGGGACGGCCACACCGCAGGCACTCGCGCGAATCGAATCCCTCACAAATCAATCTGATAGTGGATAGGCAAAGCGTGATGGAGCAGACGCGGACGCACGACCCTTCGTAGCGCCGGCGCTTCACCGCAAGTTCCGCTTTTCCGCGAGCATGCCGGCGGGACACCGGCGCTACGCTGCCTGAACGGGCAGGTTCGCGCCTAGCCGAACGGCGGATGTAATCGTCTTCTGCATCCTGCATTCTGCACGTGGAGGTTGAAACCATGTCCACAGCATTGATCGATTTATCGAACGCGCTGGCGAACGCAACGGACCGCGCAGCGGCGGGCGTCGTCGCCGTGCACACCGAAGCGCGCGGATCGTCGAGCGGCGTGATCTGGCGCAGCGGGATTATCGTCACTGCCGAACACGCGCTGCGGCGCGACGAGGAGATTCAAGTGACGCTGCCCGACGGTCGCATCGCGTCGGCAACTCTTGTGGGGCGCGATGCGTCGACGGACCTCGCCGTCCTCAAGTGCGCTGAAGCTACGAGAGCAGTTTCTCAGTTCAGCGAGGGAGCTGCGGCCAAGCCGGGAAGCCTCGCGCTCGTCGTCGGACGCACGCGCGCAAGCGGCCCGGTCGCCGCGCTCGGTGCCATCAGCCTGGTGGCGTCCGAGCGGCGCACCTGGATCGGCGCGGCAATCAGCCCGTACGTGCGGCTTGACGTCGGCCTGCAGCCGACCGGAGTCGGCGGCGCGGTAATCGACGCCGCCGGAGGCGTGCTCGGCATCGCCACGCCGCGCTTTGCGCGCTTCGGCGCCATCGCCGTGCCGGCGGCCACCGTGAATCGCGTGATCGACACGCTGCTCAAGGCCGGGCACATCCCGCAGGGCTATCTTGGCGTGGGATTGCACCCGGTACGATTGCCCGAATCGCTGCGCCAGTCCTTGCAGCGAAATGAAAAGACCGCCGCGATCATCGTGGAAGTTCAGCCGGAGAGTCCCGCGCAAAAAGCGGGCCTCTTGATCGGCGACCTTCTGCTCGCGTTTGGCTCCACGCCGATTGCGCGCGTCGAAGACGTTCATGCGCAACTCGCGGGTGACGCGATCGGCAAGCCCGTGACGGTGAAGTACGCGCGCGGCGGCACGGCACAGGAGACAACCTTAACCGTCGGCGAGCGCCCGCACGGAGGCGACTGACATGGCCATTCCCGGATTCGGAGAAATCGCGGAGCAACTGCGGCGATCCACCGTGCTCGTGCAGTCAGGCGGGCGCGGCGCGGGCTCCGGCGTGATCTGGTCGGCGGACGGCGTGGTGGTGACGAATTCGCACGTTGTACTCGGCCGTGCCATCACGGTGCATCTGTGGGACGGCCGGGAATTCGAGGCGCGAGCGCATCTGCGCGATCCCCGCCGCGACCTTGCCGAGTTGCGCATCGATGCGGCGGATTTGCCCGCTGCCGTGGCCGGCGATTCTTCGCTCGTGCGCGCCGGCGAACTGGCCATTGCAATCGGCAACCCGCTCGGATTCGTCGGCGCGCTCGCCACGGGCGTGATTCACGGTGTGGGCCCGGTGCAAGGCATCGGCAGTCGCACCTGGGTGCAAGCGGATGTGCGCCTCGCACCGGGAAATTCCGGCGGGCCGCTCGCGGACGCGCAGGGCCGCGTCATCGGCATCAACACGATGGTCGCCGGCCGCCTGGCGCTCGCGATTCCCAGCAATACGGTGCGCGAGTTCCTGGCGACGGGTCCGGCGAGCGCATGGCTCGGCGTGACCGTGCATCCGACGCTTGTGCCGCGCGCGCCGGCTGGTGCGACGGCCGCGGGGAAAATTTTCGGCCTCGTCGTGCTTGAAGTTGATCCAGGAAGTCCGGCGGAGTCGGCGTCTCTTCTGCCTGGCGACATTTTGCTGGGGCTCGAAGATAAACCGTTCCGAGCGGTTGAAAATTTGTCCGATGCGCTGCAAGGCGCAGCGGGGCGAGTGCTGCGGATGGAATTTCTCCGCGGCGACTACTCGAAAATCCGCCGGGTCTCGATTCAACTCGCGCCGTCTGCTACAGCGGCGCAACCTGTGGCCGCGTGATTCGCGTCTTCATCGTCGCCGCTTCCCCGCTCACGCGAGCAGGCTTGGAAAACCTGCTCGCGGCGCGCGGCGTCGTGGTCGCCGGCAGCACCGGTGCGATTGAGACGGTAGCCGGCCTTCTTTCGGATGCGGCTCCTGACATTGTGCTGATCGATGCATCCGGTCAAGCCTACGAAGAGACGCTCGAAACTTTAGCCTCGAGCGGGCTAACCGCGGACGTCGGCGTAGTCCTGCTTGCCGACGCGGCATCTGCCGCAAGCTCGAGCGAGGCCGTTCACGCCGGTGTTCGGGACGGCGTTCGGGACGGTGTTCGGGCCGGAGTTCGGGCGGTGCTGCCGGGAGACCTTTCCCCCGAACAGCTCGTCGCCGCGCTGGAAGCGGCAGCCAGCGGCCTTGTTGTGCTTCATCCGTCGCAAGCAAACGAAATTTTGAGCGCCAATGCCGGCGCGACTCCACGTGCAGCCGCGGAAGAGTACGCCGAGGCGCTCACGCGCCGTGAACTTGAAGTGCTGCAGATGCTCGCAGGGGGACTCAGTAACAAGGAAATCGGGTCGCGTCTGAAAATTTCCGAGCACACGGCAAAATTTCACGTGGCCGCGATCCTCGGCAAGCTGGGAGCCGGAAGCCGCGCGGAGGCTGTGTCGATCGGGATTCGCCGGGGGCTGGTGCTCTTGTGAATCGGATGGAACGTGCCGGCGAACCTTTTAGAAATCGACAGGCTGAAGCCTGTCCTATTTAAGCTTCGCTGATTACCGTGGAGGCTAGAAACGTCTGCGCGAGATGGTCCCCCCAGGCTTCCTTGACTTCGAGAGCGATCGCGTAGGACAGAAAGCGATCCAGGTCCTGGGGCGTTGCGTCGGCTGGATTGAGACGGTTCAGCGCATCCTGGTGAACTTTCTCGAGGAAGAGGCGGAAGCCGGCGATTTGGTCGAGCAGTTCACGTCCGAGTTTTGTTCGGCGCTTTAAGAACGGGGCCCAGCCGAGATTCACGGCGACGAGCGCCGCCACCATGATCGCGAACTGCAGCGAAACGCCGGACGCGAGCTTCGTGAGCAGTAACGCAATCGCGCCTCCGAACACCGCGATGGCGGCGGTGCCCGGCAGCAGCATGAGCCCGCCTTTTCCCGACCGCAGGGCGGTCCGCCACGCCGTTGCGAAGGAAATTTCGATCATCATTCCCAGCATCAAGCCGCAGAATAAAATCCACATGGTAAAGAAAAACGCGCCGCCCGGATCGCGCCCCTGCGCCGTCACCGCCAGCAGCAGCGCACAAACGAACGTGGCCAGCACGCCGAGTGCGATCACGCCGATGTGCCGCGTCATATATTTTCCAGCGAAGCGGCGGGTCAGTTCCTGGTGGATCACGTTCACGTAGCGCGCGTTTTGCGCCTGGTTGCGCTGGTCGAGAGATGGCGTCAGCATGAGTTCCGGAGCATCGTCGAAGAGCGCGACCAGCAACTGCCGCTCTTCGTCGGCGAGCGAAGCTTCGGTAGCGCGATCACTCATCAGCCGCGAGAGCTTGTACTTGCCGTCCACCGGCTCGACGCGAATGCAACCCTGCGCGGCAAGCTGCGCGATCACCGCGGCAAGCGTTCGTCCGTCCGTCGTGCCCGTGGTCACGAAGCGCACCGCGGCAGGCGAAAGACCCTCCGGCGGATCGTAGCGCGGAACAATGGTACCGGGCTTCGGCTCCGGCCCGATTCTGATCCAGGCCACTAAATAAAACAGGAAAAGCGCCGCGGGAACGAGCAGCACCCAGCCGCCGCGCTTTAGAACATCGAACGGCGGTTTGTGAATTGCGCCGGAAGGAAAAATCAGCGCGAGGCTGAGGCTCTGTCGCCGGCGAAGATTTGTCGCTCTGTACCCGACGCCGTCGGAAATACCTTCGAGAGGCTCCAGGATCGAGTCCGAGTTGCGCGCGCCACTTGGCCCGCGCACGCCAATTCGCGGCTCCGCGTGCACGTTTTCAAGCGCAACGCGCGCGGGCAGATGCACCACCAGGATCGCCTCGGCCACTCGATCATCATGACCGTGTCCCAGGGCATTCCAGTACAGCACGTCGTTTCGATCGCCGAGCGTGAGCGCGGATTCGACCGTGTAACGAATCACAAATCGGTGCTCCCCGGAATCGAACGGCGCGCCCTGGGGGCCGATCCACAGGTGAGAATAACTGTAGCCGGCTCCCTCATCGAAACCGACTGAAGCGCCGTCCTCGGTGACCTCCACAACTTTTACGCGAATTCCGTTGTCCGGCTGGTATTCGCCGACGTAGCGTGTGTCCCAGCGATCGTCCGGAGAAACCGGCATGTCCCGCCAGAAGCCGCGCTTGTAAGAAGTCGCGGCGTTGCGGACCGTGAACTCCTCGCGCACATCGAGGGTGGAGTCCGCGCGAACGGTCACGTCGGCGCGGAAGGAGGTCATCCCAGCCACCTGCGGGTCTTCCTGCGCCGCCGAGGCTTCGCAGAAAAACAGGCCCAGAAAAGAAAGGGCCGAGAGAAGGGGGATCGCGAGCGCGCTAAACCGGCGAGGCATGAAGAAAGCTCCACTCCACGCAGAAACGATGTGCAGTCGTAATATGATAACCGTCCGGAAACGTTCTTTCGGGACCAGCGTGTTGGAGTGCGGCGAGTCGTGTACCCCCTGAATGGCCCCAACGACTCTTATTTTCGGGGAGCTTCGCGCGGACGCGGCCGCACCATGAGGTACCGCAGCGTACCCACAGCACATCCGTCGCATACTTGCCGCATCAAACCGCGAAGGCAGAGTTCTTCGCCGACTCTTTCTTCCCAATTGCTCTTCAATTCCTCGGACTACGGCAGGATGTACCTCAGCGTCGCGAAGCCCATGACCAATCCGGCGTCCCGCGGCGTTCCGGCGGCAACGGACCACGGCGCCCGCGTAAGCCAGGATGCTTGCGCGATGACGGCGAGTTTTCCGAAATTCGGGCTCTCCCAGAATTTTCTCAGGATTCCAAAAGTCGCTTCGCGAATGACGCGATTGGAGGCCGAGCTGGAGCCGGGAAAACCGTAACCGCAAAATCCGAGAGCGCCGCAAGAGGTGTTCGGCGCGACCGAAACGTAATTGCGGCCTGCGTAAACGCCGCTGTAATAGCCGAAGTAGGTGACGTTCCGCTGCGCCTGCCACTCGAAACCAACGACCGCCGAACCGGAGTGGAGCGGCGAGATCGTGTACGCCCCAGCGGAATTTGCCGGGCGCACGACAAAGTCGGGCGCGAGCCCCTCGATATAGCGTCCTCCGCCCGCGCTCCAGTAAGCGTTTTCAATGAAGCGGAAATTGTGGAACAACTCGAGGTTCGCGTTGAAGGAACCTCCGGCCCCACTCGCGGTGGAGTTCACATTCACCAGCGGCGTCGTGCCGGTTGCGGGAACGAACGTATTGACCTTGAACGTGCGGTAAATTCCCGCCACGTCGAAATGAATCGAACGGCCCGCGAGCTTGGAATCGTAGGCCAGCTTGGCTATGAGGTCCGGATGCACATTGGGCGTATTCGTATTGCCGCCCCAGGTGGCGCCGTTCGTGTCCGCCTGCGTGCTGATGAAACCGCTGGGAAGCGTGAGCGCGCTGCCGATGAATTGCTGCGGATTTTCGGCGGAAATTCCGAGCGCCAGCGTGTCGCTCGGATGGTAGACGACGCGAATTTGCGGCTGCCTCTTCCACACCACGCCCAACTGGTAGTTCGCGTCGCAATCGAGTGAGTAAAAGACATCGTTGGTCATCGGTTGCAGGCCCCGGCGATTGGGTGTCATCAACGACCAGTCCTGGCCGCCCAGGATTTCCCATTTGCCGCGGCTGACGTCGGCAAAACCCAGCCTGAGACGCAGCGTCACCGAGTTGCTCGTGACAGCCATCGTCGAAGCGTTGTAGCCAAGAAAGTCCGTTTCGATGTATCCGACGACGTTCCAGCCGTTCACCCTGGAATCGGCTTTCAGGCTCACGCGGGAATTTTGCTGGCTCATCCGGAATTCGGAAAGGCCGGCAGCAGGGTAGCCGGCCGGGACGCTGTACGGGAGCGTTCCGAACGTCGTCGCGATCCCGCTCCCGACCGTCCTGGACCGGAACACGGAAGTCAGGTCCAAAAATCCTCCCGGCCAGAAATTTGCCCGGCCGATCTTGAAGAACAGTGGAGACGCTTCCGTTTTTTCGTCGGGATTGCTTCTCGGCTCCGTCGCGGCCGTCGAAGCAGCTATCCCATTGCTGGCAGGCGCCGTCGTCTCGGCTCGCTCCGCCGATTCTCCGCTCAAGCCGTGGAGTTGCGATTCGAGGCTGTTGAGCCGGTCCCGCAATTCCGCGATGGTAGCCCTTTGCTCCGCGTACTGGCGGGACTGTTCCTCGAGCATCTGCCTCACGATGGCGATTTCAGAGGCCGCTTCCGCCGGTGCGAGCGCGGTGTCATGCGCACCTGCCTCTTTGACGGAGACTACTGGGGGCTTCGCGAGACTCGATGGGGTTTCAGATGCGGCATCGCCGCCATCGCGAGCAAAGGCGGCACCAGGGCTGGACGCCAGCAATCCAATCAAAATCCACTGAGCAAAGTGCAAGCGCACGGGTTCCTCCCGATCGTCTTTTGAGGTCAGGAATGATCGGTGGAACGTGCTGGGTTCGCCGCTCCAGAATCCCAAGCTGGAGACGGCCGAGCCTGTTCGTGACTACCACACCGCGGAGGGGCCGGCGGAATCGACGCGTTTCCGGCGGGCATGCCTAACAACTCTCCAACTGTAGGGGCGGGATTCAGACCTGGCTACTGTACCGAGGGACGGATTCGAGGTTCATAAAGACCGCCGGGACAGCTCGGCCCGCTGCGGCACCGACCGGCGCGCCCTGTGCCGCCTTAGCACATCTCGAGGCTCAAGTGAGAACCGAAGGCAATTCGGTGAACGCCCGGAAAGGTCGCGTCGGTCTAAATAAGCCAAAATGCAAACCCGGTAGAATCGCGATGACACTCAGATAATTCAAAAGAAACGAGTATGGATTTTGCACCCCGGTTTTGCTATAAGCAGAAGGTCTGGTTAGGTCCCGGAACACTCCACCTTTCCGGTTCCAGCCTGCGTGCTCATGGGGATTGGGACATGAGTCTGAATGCGACCGACACAGGTGTGATTCGGGGAGTAGTGTTTTCCGCCAGGCAGCGAGCTGCCTGTCCATCCCTAATTTTGCGGCGTGTCTCCGTAACGATTCAAATTAAACCGTCCGGGGCGATCGGCACTACGGTCCTTCGCTAGATCTGAATTACTGAGGGGAGCGAGGAGGCATTCATGGCTACCGCAGTCACTCACTATACTTCCTATAAGGCACGGCCGTTCACGCGCGAGCAGCGCGACAACACCACGATTCTATTCGGCGGCCTCACGTGGAAGCACGAGCGCCTGGTGCAGGGCGTGTTCAACAACCTGAACTACAAGGCCAAGCCGCTGCCGAACATCGCCCGCGCGGACCTCGACGCCGGCAAGGAATTGATCGACACGGGCGCCTGTTGCCCAACGATCTTCACGACCGGGAGCCTCGTCAACTTCCTGAAGACGGAAGTCTCCACCAACGGCAAGCAGAAGACGCTGGATGACTACGTATTCCTGACCGCGGGCGCCTGCGGCCCCTGCCGCTTCGGCCAATACCACGAGTCGTACGAGATGGCGCTCGATGGCATGGGGCTGAAAGACTTCCGGCTATTTTTGCTGGCGCAGGATCAACTCGATCAAGCGCCGGAAAAACCGGGCGGCCTCGAAATCAACATGCACCTCAGCCTTGGGATCGTCTGGGCGATCCTCGTGGGCGATATCCTGACGGACATGGAGTACGCGACGCGTCCCTATGAAGTAAATCCCGGCGATACGGACCGGGTGCTGAAGGAGAGCGCCGATTATCTCTTCGAAGTCTTCCAGAAGCGGCCGCTGCGTGACAACAAGTACGGCATGCTGGCCTGGCACTTCCTCTCCGGCTATTTCGCGGACGCGCTGAAAGTGGTGCGCAAGAAATTCGACGCCATCGAAGTTGACCGCCTGCAGGTGAAGCCCAAGGTGAAAATCACCGGGGAATTCTGGCTGCAGACGCACGAGGGCGACGGCAACTACAACATCAAGCGCTGGCTGGAGCAGGAAGGCTCGGAAGTGCTGCCGCCGCCGGTAGCCATCTGGCTCGGCTATTTGCTGCACACGCCGCTGTGGCGCATGGCGGCCAAGCCCGTGATCGATAACAAGCTGCGCATGAAGATGGCCATGGTGAAGGGCCTCGAGAAGCTCTACAACGGCACCTACAACCGTTTCCGCAAGGCCATGAACAACGTGCCGCACGAACTGCCCGACCAGGAAGAGATGAAGCAGCTCGCTTCGCCCTTCTTCCACTTCGAGCTGCGCGGCGGCGAAGGACACATGCTGATTGGCAAGGCGCTGCACGCGCACCTGCACAAGACGGCTAACATGACCTGCGAGCTTTCGCCGTATTCGTGCATGCCGAACACCATGTCCCAGGGCGCGATGGCCAACGTGCTCGGCCGCCATCCCGACCTGCTCTACGCCCCGATCGAAATCAAGGGCGACGCCGAAGTGCACGCGCTCTCGCGCTGCCAGATGATTCTGACCGAAGCGAAGAAGCGCGCGCAGTCCGAGTTCGTCGAAGCGATGGCGCGCACCGGGATGACGCTCGAAAAGCTGCGCCAGATCGAAGAGAAGCATCCCAAGGTGAAGAAGGCCACCTACCGCGTGCCGCACATGGGCTACGCGTCCACGGCGGCCAACTACGCCATGCACCTGGCCGCGCTGTAAGGTTTTTGGTGTCATCCCGAACCCGGTTTGCCTGAAAGGCAAACCGGTGCGAGGGATCTGCTTTTCGGACGGAGCCGGGACAAATGCGGATCCCTCACACTGTTCGCGAAGACGCGAACAGGTTCGGGATGACAAGGGTTAAAGGAGTTGAGTTAAAAGGGTTAAGAAGGCGACAAGGGCCAAGGGGATGACAAGGGGATCACATGGCTGACGGAAGCTTCGTCCAAATCGCTCCGCTGATGCGCGACACCGGCGTCATGGAAATCAAAACGCCCCAGAAGCTCGCGCCCAGCACCAACGGCGCGATGATCTGCGGCATGGACGTCGGCAGCACCACGGTGAAGTACGCCCTCTGCTCGCCCTCCGGCGAAATCATTTCCCAGGCCTACGAGCGCCACAACACCAAGCAGGGCGAAAAGGTCCTCCAGTTTTTGTCACGCCTCGAGGCGCAGCATGGCCTCACCGCCGGGCGCGATCGCATTTTCTTTACTGGCTCCGGCGCCGGCCTTCTGGCTCCCACCGTGGGCGCCAAGATCGTGCAGGAAGTCGTCGCGGTGGCCGCGAGCGTCGAGCGGCTCCATCCCAATGTGCGCTTCGTCAGCGAAATCGGCGGAGAAGATATGAAGACCATCTTCTTCAACGGCGACGGCACGACGAAGAGCAAGCAAGTGCTGATGCAGAGCGCGTGCTCGGGCGGCACCGGCACGTTCATCGAAAAGACGGCGCGCAAGCTGCAGATTCCTCCCGAGCAGCTTTCCGAGATGCGCTACGTCGGCCACACGCTGCACAAGATCAGCAGCAAGTGCGGCATCTTCGCCGAGGCCGACGCCAACACGCTGCTCAAAGCCGGCGTCACGGTAGATGAAATCATCGCCTCGCTGTTTGAAGCGGTGGTCTACCAGAACCTCGCGACGCTCACGCGCGGCAACACGCCTTCCCCCGAAGTGCTGCTCCTCGGCGGGCCGAATCTTTTCTTCAAGGGTCTGCAGGAAGCCTGGCGCAAGCACCTGACGCAAATCTGGGAAGAGCGCAAGATTCAGATGCCCAACGGCAAGGCGCCCGAGGAATACATCAACGTGCCCAAGGACGCGCTGTACTACGCGGCCCTCGGCTGCGTAGAAGTGGCGCTCGGTGAGCAAGCCACCGTCGGCGTGTACACGGGCATGAAGCAATTGCAGTGGTGGATCGAGGAAGGCCAGTACGAGGACAAGAAAAAGCAGGGCCGCGGCGGCCTGTGTGAGAGCGAAGACAACCTGCGGACGTTCATCGACGTGTACTCGAAGATGGACGCGACCGCGCAAGTGAATGCCGCGCCGAAAGAGCCGGTGGTTTCCGTCGAGAAGAAGAAACTCGACCATGTGGTTGTGGGCTGCGATTTCGGCTCCACCACGGCCAAGGCCGTGTGCCTCTCGCCTTCGCGCGAACTGCTCTTCTCCTGCTACGCGCTCAGCAAAGGCAACCCGATTGAGGACGCGAAGAGCCTGTTCCGCCAGTTGCGCGCGGCGATCGGCGACGGTGAGATTCTGGGCCTCGGCGTTACCGGCTACGGAAAAGATTTGCTGAAAGGCATTCTGGGCGCGGATTGCGGCGTTGTGGAAACGATTGCGCACGCTTCCGCCGGCCTGCACTACTTCCCCGATGCCGATTGCATCTGCGACGTGGGCGGAGTGGACGTCAAGATCATGATCCTGAAGAACGGGACCGTGAGCGACTTCCGCCTGAACTCGCAGTGCTCCTCAGGCAACGGCGCATTTTTGCAGGGCGTTGCGGAACGCTTCGGCATCCCTCTCAGCGAAATCGCCGACAAGGCCTTTTTGGCGCAGGCCATGCCGCAGCTTTCGATGGGATGCGGCGTGTTCCTCCAGAGCGACATCGTCAACCAGCAGCGCAAGGGCTGGCAGGCCGAGGAAATTCTCGCGGGCCTCTGCTCCATCCTGCCGCTGAACGTGTGGATTTACGCGGGCGGCTTGAACAACCTCTCGCAGGTGGGCAAGAAATATATTCTGCAGGGCGGCACGCACAAGAATCTAGCCGTGGTGAAAACCCAGGTGGACTTCATCCGCTCGAAGGTGCCGGACGCCGAAGTCGTGGTGCACCCGTACTCCGGCGAAGCGGGAGCCATCGGCGCCGCGCTCGTATCCCTCGACTGGTGGGAAAAAGGCGGCGTGTCGAAGTTCCGCGGCTTTGACGTAGTCGAAAATCTGACCTACGCCACTACCACCGCGAAAGAAACCGTCTGCAACTGGTGCCCGGTAAACTGCCAGCGCAGCTTCATTGACGTCGAACTGCCCGGCGGCCAGGGCCGCTCGTGGAGCAAAGTGCCGCTCTCGCTCGGCTGGGAGCGCGTGATCGTGAACAACTCTTGCCCCAAGGGTCTCGTCGAAGACCTGAGCGAGATGAAAGTGATCAAGGCCGAGATCGAGAAAACGAAGAATGCCTTTCCAAATATTGCAGACCTGGTTCGGAAAGAAGGCTTCCGCCGAACCACCGTCTCCGCCTAAGGACCGCTCGAAGGTCCGCGTCGGGATCCCCAAGGTCCTCAACGTCTGGAGCACGCACCAGTTCTGGGTCGGCTTCCTGCGCGAGATCGGCATCGCCTCCGAAAACATCGTCTTCAGCTCGGACACCTCCGAAGAGCAGGGCCGCGAATTCGGCAAGGGCCGCGGCACGGTGGATTGCTGCTATCCCGTGAAGGCCATGAGCGGGCATTACGGCGAGCTGATCTTCGGCCAGAAGAAGAAAATCAACGTCATCCTCAGCCCGATGATCTATTCCCTGCCGTCCTTTTTGCGCGGCCACGTTTCCGAAACGCTGGCGTGCACGCGCGTGATGGCCGGGCCCGAAAATATCCGCGCGGGATTCATGAAGGAAAGCGACGTTTTCGGCGACAACGGCATCCAGTACGCCTCGCCGTTTGTGAACATGGCCGAGCCGGAGATGGTCGCGAAGCAGATGTACGACGCGCTGAAGGACGTCTTCGCGCTGGACATGGCCGAGACGCAGCGCGGCGTGGACGCTGGCTACAAGGCGCTGCGCGACTTCAATGAAAAGGCGCGCTCGGAAACGCGCAAAATCCTGGCCTGGTGCGCGCGCAACAACAAGCCCTGCGTGCTCGTCCTGGGGCGGCCGTATCACATGGACCCGGGCATCGGCCACGAAATCGAAGCGGATCTGCAGGCGCACGGCTACCCGATCGTGTGGCTGCAATACCTCCCGATCGACAAAGACCTGCTCGACTGGATTTTCGGCGAGGAAGTTGAGGCCAAGAAAATCCGTTCGCCACTCGATATTTCCGACGTGTGGACTTCGTCCAACAGCAGCAACACGAACGAGATTCTGTGGGGAGCGAAATTCGCCACGCGCTTCCCGTGGATCACCTGCGTACTGCGCCTCTCGAGCTACGAGTGCGGCATGGACCAGCCGACCTATACGCCCACACAAAAGATCGTCGAAGCCACCGGCACATTATTTTTCAAGTTTGGCGACCTCGATTCGACCAAGCCCGCCGGCAGCGTCAAAATCCGCATCGAGACCATCGTCCACTACCTTTCCAAGTATTCCGAGCAGATCATCCAGAAGAAACTGGCGCTCCTCTCATCCGAATGCCCGCTGTTGAAAGATGGTGCGCAGCAGAACGAGAAGCAGTTCGCCGCCGCAGCCGAAGCTGACTGATTCTCCTCCAGGTTTTCTCCGCCTTTCCAGCACATTGGGATCCTAAGCTTAGAATTCCACGTGGACAAGTTGTCGCG
>JADMIO011482750.1_pt1 | contig 107261 bp, 82 predicted proteins | sample 8958161 | NCBI WGS metagenome assembly JADMIO01 (sample SAMN16585339, study PRJNA669376) | soil metagenome | isolation source: Crop rotation soil | place: USA: Cullars Rotation, Alabama | collected 2011
AGGTGAGCCAGTGTGATTACATTTGCGGCCTAACTGTGGCCAGTCCAGTTACGCTGGAGTCACTAGTATTTAGGTGACACTATAGAAGCGGCCGCGACAACTTGTCCACGTGGAATTCTAAGCTTAGGATCCCAATGTGCTGGAAAGACGATCGCGGAAAGTAATGAAAGTGTGAACAATACTTTTTTCATTTGATATGAGTTGAAGAGTTAGTAAAAATTAATGGGTTAATAAAAATTAGATTCCGAATACCAGTCCGGCGAGAAGAACTATGAAGCCAGAGATATTGACGATCTGCCGCACATTATAAAATGCAAACCATCTGTTTCTATACTGACTCCAATCTGCGGGATAGTTTGAAATTGTCCAGGAGTTGAAAACCTTATTCAGCGGTTTGTTTCCTTTTATGGTGAGGATCACGTCGATGATCAGGGCGAATAATGCAATAATCGAACAGATAAAGAGCATTCCTTTAGGATTAGTCACTGAAAAACTTGTCAGCGCGACAGATGCAATCAAAGCGCAATAGTAGACACCAGTTAGTCGACTACGAAGGTTTTTGTCCAGCAATTGGCGTGCTTCAATGTATGCTGTTGCCTGCATATTTTTCATCACGTTAGACATCGCCAGCATATAGAAGAAGCTCTGGCTGATTACAGCTGCATAAAGCAACAGGGTAATAAATAGTGTTATTTTAATCTCCATGGTCAAGGTTTAAATAGTAAATAAAATCTGTTGCAAGGTAGACGGGTGAAGGGGTGGAGGCAAGGGGTATATGACTGGATTGAATGAAATGGGGGATGAATGGGGAAGGGTGAATGGTGAATAGAGAATGGTGAATTGGCAATCGTGAATCGTCAATCGTGAATCGGCAATCGTGAATGGGGAATAGTGAATAGTAGTAAACCGTCGTGTCCTTCGTGTATCCTTTGTGTCCGTCGTGTTGCTTCTACGCAATTCTGATATCAGACTGGCGTCTGGTAGCACGACGGACACAAAGGATACACGAAGGACACAACGGGTTTACTACTGTTCCCCATTCACTATAAACCTGTTTCGGGTAGGGGTTCTGTTTGATTATCATCTAAAAAGATTGCAAGAATGGCTTCAGCAAACCAACTAACCTGTGACCGGAAGAATCGTCGTTCAGAGGAGGTTGGATAGTCTTCGGGGCGTTTTGCCCCGGGAAATTCAATTGTCAGTACCCGCATTGCAGGCCGGTTCTTTGACTGACCCACGACAGCTGTTGTGCCCCATGTACCCATGGAAACTCCACTGCCGCGATTTGCCTTCAATGAAGATCCGGACATATTTCTTTTTTGAAACTGACCTGCCGGAGCAGGGGCAGGGTCCTTGTAATAAAGTGCAGTTGGTTTTTTATTTAGACAGTTACCTGCAACATTTCCTCCTTTGCCGGCAACATATTTTGCCATGTCTACAGCAAGACTACTATCGCTGGTATAGCCTAATGCAAATCCAAGGTGATCTGTACGTGGATCAGCATAAATACCACCGTAGCCCGTATTGCGAATGGCATGGAGATTTGCTATGCGTTGAGGCTCGTAAGTCTGGATCAGTTGCAAAAGCAGCTGGTTTTCTGTTTCAATGGTACGATCCATGTGATCGGTGGGTTGTAATTCACTAAAAGATCTGCCGGGAGAAGGCATTTGCCTGTTGGGGTCTACTCCATTTCTAAAGGAGTATCGGCCAATATTTTTATCGCTTCCCGCTTCTTCAGGAAAACTGGCAGCAATAGCGGCATTGTCTGGAAACAATGAAGGTACCACTACAACAGTATAGTATGGTTGACGATCCGATTGCAATAATTGTCTGATTAACTCATTGGCAACTTCGATTGAAGATAGTTCTGAACCATGTACTCCGCCAATGATCAACGCCCGATGGTCTGTTTGGCCCGGAAAATACCAGGCCTGTATCATTCTTCCCTGCTTGCTGAATCCCATTTGAATTCTTGCCGGATTGGCCTGGCTGAGAATGTATCCCATATCTTCAATTCTATATGAACTATTGAATGCAGCAGGTAATAAAGCGGAGTAGTTTAATTGTTGTCTGCTTGTGTCTGAAATTATTTGTGCTGAATATAGAACAGGCATCTTTGTCACAGACATACACATGGTACAACCCAATAGTGCTACAAAATGAATTAATCCTCGCATGATAAACTTGTATTGAGCTAAGCCAGATGATTAGTATTACAATTTGATAAATTCTACTCTGCGATTCGCAATCTTGCCTTCTTTGGTTTTATTATCTGCTACCGGTTGTGTTTCACCCTTGCCTTCAGTAGTTAATCTTGTAGCATCCACACCGAATTCAGTTATAAGAAGTTCTTTCACAGCGGCTGCTCTTTTTTGTGATAATTCAAGATTAGCCTTATCGTCGCCATCACTGCTGGTATGGCCAATGATTTTCAGTTTCACTCCTGCATTCTCTTTCAATACACCAGCAATTTCCTTTACGACAGCATAAGATTCGGGTTTAATAACAGCGCTTTGAAAATCGAAAAGAATACCTGTTGTCGAGAACTTTCCTTCTTCAATTAGTTTATGCCTTGTATCAGGGCGACCTGTTGCTACTTTTAAATTGCTTACAAACACACCATACTTTTCTTCGGGATAGTTTGTATGACCCACTTCAAAGAATAATTGATTGAGAATTTGGCCTGCAGGCACTCCTTTAGGGATATCAAATACTTTTTCTTCATTGATCCACATGCGATATCTTTCTTTTTGGATCTGGATCGACACATGCACCGATTTATAGAAAAATTTATGCAGATTATCCTGTGCCTTTGGATCACCATTGAAATAGGCTCTGTTTTCAAGAAAGCTATTTAATCTCACTTTTGAATTTCCTTCTCCAGGAAAAATAGTTGCAACTACTGCTGCATTTTCTTTGTATTCACGCAGGAAACGATTGCTACCTGGATCCTCATCTTTAGTCGAAAATAATCCAAAGCGAATATCAGGATAGCCCCAGCCATTATTTTTCAATTGCAGAACGATATCAAATTCGACTGTATAGTTTTCGCCAAATGCTTTTTTATTTCCGCTTAAATAGATGAATTGTTTATGCATGCGGAGCCATTGACCGGGTATGTTTTCGATAAGGGTTGTTTCTCCGGAGCCGGTCGTATTCCAGTTAACAGGCAGTTCTCCAATGGCATCCTGGGAAAAATCTTCTGCATAGATGATGGAATCGCCTGGTATGAAATCAAATTTCGAAAATGTTTTAAAACCATTTTCCGCAGAAGCTGCCGGAGTTTCTTCTTTGGTCGTGGCGGCCTTTGTATCGTTAGTTTCAGGTGTTGATTTTCCTTCTACTTTATCCAACGCTTTATCCATTTCCTTATCTATTCTTTGGTCAGCGCGTTGCTGAGCTTTGTTTTTAGCTTTATCAACGAGCTTACCAAATTGAGCATTTGAAGTAAGTGCAAATGAGATAAAGAATACAATTAAAATGGCCCCATGTTTCATAAAAGAATAATTTAGGGCGCAAGTTATTTTTGATCAGCTGAGGAAAGAATCCATGAATGAATGAAATGGAAAAATGAAAGAATGAATTGGCCATTGTGAATTTTAAGGGCACACTTTAGAACCGTTTATTTAATTATTATGTTTGCAGGCAATACTCAGCTATTCAAATTATGAATAAGAAAATCAGAACGTGGTCCGGTCGTTTGTTCCGGCTATTTACCATTGTTATAGCAATTTTATATTTATTGGTTTGTTTAGTTCCTTTTCTGGATCCGGGAAAATTCTGGTTTGTTGCAGTTCTAGGACTGGGGTTTCCTTTTTTGCTGGGTATTCTCATACTCTGTATTATTATCTGGATAATCAAAAAATCGAAGAAGTGGACGATTGCCCTGCTTGTAGTATTGTTACTTGGATGGCAACAAATATCAGTTGTGCTGGGCATGCATTTTTTTCATCCGAAGTTTGATGCTGCAAAAGAGGCAAACACTATTCGGGTATTATCCTGGAATGTATCACGCTGGGATGAACAGAATAAGGAAGCAAAGGGCGGAGTGAGTTTTCGGCAGCTAATGATGGATGCTGTGTATACGCAGGGGGCAGATGTATTATGTTTTCAGGAGTTTTTTGAACCGGTTACACCAGGAAGATTCGATAAGAACATTGAAGCAGTTACCCGGATGGGCTATCCTTATCACTATTTCTTTCCCAGTTCTTCCATATGGAATGGAGAATTGAAATTTGGGTTAGCAATTTTCTCCCGTTTCCCGATAGTTGATTCCAATAGTTTGAGTTTTGGTTATACTCCCCATTCTGAAGGATTGGCCTACGTTGATATTAATGCTGATGGAAAGCGGTGCCGGGTTTTTACCTTTCATATGGAATCGGCAAGGGTAGGTAAAGTGGGATATTTTGAAGCGGAGAGTGCCCGGAGAGCTGCAGGTAGTTTAAAGCGCGCTTATGCATTGAGAACTGCGCAGGGGCAAATGGTTAGTGAAGAGATTAAAGCCAGCCCTTATCCCGTAATTGTATGTGGAAATCTGGGGGATTTACCGAATTCCTATGCATATTTCAAAGTGAGGGATGGACTAAACGATGTTTTTTTGAAGAAGGGGCTGGGATTTGGAGCCACGTTCCGGTTTTTTTCGCCGACCCTGCGTGTTGAATACTTTTTCACAAGCAAAGATTTCGATATTTTACAATATCACCGACCGGAATATGTTTATTCGGACCATTATCCGATAATTACCGACCTCCGGTTGAAATAATCTTTTTTTTCTTTAAATGAGGGATTTAAAGCGGATAATGGCAGTAAAAAGGTAATTTTACTATAACCACTAAGTGTTATTTCTAAAAAAATCTTATTAATTCTGCTGGTTTTACGAATATTTATATAATTTAGAGCTCGGATGCGATCCAGCATCTAGTTCCCAGGAGAATACAAGTCCTGGAAATACCTCTGAAGAAACCCTTAGTTTTAAACGATTTCTTGTCTCCACCATCCTTGATCAAAATCAAAGTGCTTTTTGGACTAAGCCACCACTAGTACTTGCTCCAATTCCGTGATTACAACGTTTGTCTCTGAAATTTTAGCGTTTTAGTCAGCAACCCCCTTATGAACTTATGAGAAGGAGCATTTTAAGTATTAATGGTAACAGGTCCATGAACTTTTTGGTTCAGACGGTATTATCGCCGAGCTATAATGTCCTGGCCGTGTCGGATGTGTATGCAGGAATGCACGAGTTGAAAAGAAAGGACACTATCAGCCTTATTATCATCGATGCAGATTATCAGACGAATGAAAGTCTGGATTTTATTCACCATGTTAAGACCAGTAGCCTTTACCAGGAAACTGCCGTATTCGTCCTTGCGAGTTCGCAGAACTGGAAAGATCGTTTGACTGATGACCATTTCATTAGAGTTGATGAGTGTTTTTATAAACCGTTTAGCCCACAGAATTTGTTGCAGAGGATTAATGAGGTGATTTACGGCACAGCGGAAAACATTAGTTCCATTTAAACCTTTTAATCCTTGAGATATATGTACGCAGAAAAATCTACCCTTACAACATTTGATGTCGGACGCCGATGGAATAAGTTTGATAATATTCCATATGTAGCGGGAGGCAAAAAATTACTTTCTTTCCTTTATTTGGGAGATAAGGACCAAAGCTTAAAACACTTTTCACCATATTTCGAATCAGGTATGTTTGTAAGTGACTTCAATGAAGCCACTCAGCTTATCGACAGCTTGTTCAGAGTTGAAATGCCTGATACTATCTTTATTGATCTACCGCTGAACAGAGCCGAAATGGTTCAATTTTGCGCTTTCCTTAAGTCTAAGAGCTACGGCAGCAAGCCTGTTGTTATTTACAATGAGAAAAGGCTGGATGCGACCAAGATCAATTTTTTACAAAAAAATCACCTGGTGGACGATGTGATAAGCATTCATTCTGAGGGAATTAACTTTTATAATAAGGTCCAGTTTTTGAAAAAAGTAAAGACTAATCAGAATGGTTTAAGTGTAAGTCGTCCGGCTCTTCGAGACAAAAACCTTGCCGAAAAGCACAATTCTATAGTAAAAAGAGTAATGGATATTGTTCTGGCTTCTTTGATCATTGTAATGCTGCTTCCTTTCCTTTTAATTATAGCAATTGCTATTATGATTGAATCAAGAGGACCAGTGATTTATACTTCTGATCGTGCTGGTCGTGGATTTAAGATTTTTAAGTTTTACAAGTTCAGAACCATGGAAGTAGGAGCTGACACGAGGATAAATGAACTATGCCACCTGAATCAGTATCAGTCAACTGAAGGTGGTCCGGTGTTCATGAAGATCAGTAATGATCCAAGGGTTACGAGAGTTGGAAAAATTCTCCGGAAAACCAGCCTGGATGAGATTCCTCAATTGATTAACGTATTAAAAGGTGATATGTCGCTGGTTGGTAACAGGCCGCTCCCATTATATGAAGCTGCTAATCTTACCACTAATGAATGTGTTGAAAGATTTATGGCCCCAGCCGGTATTACCGGACTCTGGCAGGTCATGAAAAGAGGAAAAGATAATATGTCAGCAGAAGAGAGAATAAGCCTCGATATTTCATATGCCCGGAAAAGCAATGTGGCATATGATTTCTGGATCATGGCAAGAACCTCGACTGCACTTTTTCAGAAAACGAATGTATAAACAGGCGAATTGCCTCTTTTTACAATAGTTATATCTTTAACCCGTACCTCCAAATGTAAACTGATGCTGAAGGAAAACTTTCCCTTGGTTTCTGCAATCACCTTAAATTGGAATAACACAGAAATAACCTGTGATTTTCTTAGGTCAATAAGGGAACTCAATACTTACCCCAATCTTGAGGTGATTGTAGTGGACAATGGATCTAAAATAGATCCTGCGCCTGCGCTTACAGAGGCGTATCCCTCCGTCAAACTTATTCGCAATAAAACAAATCTGGGCTTCGCTGCAGGAAACAATGTGGGACTTCTTCAAGCTGAGGGTGATTACTTCTTCATTGTTAATAATGACACCGAAGTTACACCAGGTCTGATTGAAGGACTGGTGGATATATTTAACCGCCATCCTGATGCAGGACTGGTGAGTCCGAAATTTCATTATTATTTCGAAAAAGGCACTATCGAATATGCAGGTTATGAAACAGTAAGCAATTTCACAGGAAGAAATGGAATGGTTGGATGTAAAGAAAAAGATGAGGGCCAGTACAATGAGATTAAGATTACACATTACGCGCATGGCGGTGGAATGATGATATCACGTGATGTGTTGGAGAAAGTAGGGTTGATGCCTGAAGATTTTTTTCTTTATTACGAAGAACTCGACTGGGGTGAACAAGTGAAGCGCCATGGTTACCAGATCTATTACCAGCCAAAATCGTTAATTTATCACAAGGAGTCGATGACTAATGGGAAGGACAGTCCATTAAAAACTTACTATTTGACCCGTAACCGGATTTTATTTATGCGCCGAAATAAGCCTTTACGCAACTATATGTTGTTCCTGGCATATTTCAGCTTATTTACTATTCCTAAGAACACGTTTTCGTTTTTATATAAAGGAAAGAAGGAACATTTACGACTTTTCTGGAGAGGGATCTTATGGCATTTCAACAGAAAGTTCACTATTTAGTTTAATTGATCATTATGTGTGGCATTGCAGGATTTATTGATTTCAAAAAGAACACTTCTTTTTCAGTATTGAAAGAGATGACCGATGCATTGACACATCGTGGACCTGATGATGCAGGTTATGAAGTATTTGAAGCCGGTACAGCCTCGATCGGCCTCGGTCAACGTCGATTATCCATTCTGGATCTTTCAGCACTTGGACACCAGCCAATGCATTTTGGTGAGCATCTTGTCGTAAACTTCAATGGTGAAATTTACAATTTCAAAGAAATCAGGAAAGAACTTGAGGACAAGGGCTACTCCTTTAATTCATGGTCAGATACGGAAGTTATATTGAAAGGTTATGACTGCTGGGGCTTAGACGTGTTGCAAAAATTTACCGGGATGTTTGCCATTGCTTTGTATGACAAACAAAAAGAAGAGGTTATTCTAGTTCGCGACAGGGCAGGAGTGAAACCACTTTATTACTATTGGAAGAATGATGTTTTGTTATTTGGTTCTGAATTAAAATCCCTGTACGCACACCCATCTTTTGAGAAGAGTATTGATGTAAACAGTCTGGCACTTTACCTTCAGTTTAGCTATATACCTGCACCACATTCTATCTTTCATAATACATTCAAATTACTTCCAGGTCACATCCTTACTATCAGTCTAAAAAGCAAGCAACAGGAAATAAAGAAGTACTGGGATGTCTTTGATCATTACAATAAATCGAAGATTAGTGTTTCCGATACAGAGGCTATTGAGCAAACAGAAGCCTTAATGAAAAAAGGTTATGAATACAGAATGGTAGCCGATGTACCAGTTGGTGTTTTCTTAAGTGGCGGTTATGATAGTTCCAGTGTGGCTGCTTTATTGCAATCAGGCCGGACAGAAAAATTAAAGACTTTTACAATTGGCTTCCATGAGCAGGAATTTAATGAAGCACATGAAGCAAAAAAGATAGCGGATTACCTGGGCACTGATCATACTGAATGGTATCTTACGGCGAAAGAAGCCGGTGAAGTATTGCCATTACTTCCCGAAATTTATGATGAACCCTTTTCCGACAACTCTACAGTACCTACCGTACTTGTCAGTAAGTTGGCCAGACAACAGGTGAAGGTGGCTTTAAGTGCAGACGGAGGGGATGAGATTTTTGGTGGTTATGGTAAATTTAATCAGGCCGAAAAATATACTACTGCTATTCCTTCTATTATTCAGCGATTGCTTGGTAGTTCAATGTCGTTAATCAACCCGGCTTATATTCCATATTTCAATAAGAAATACAATTTTACGACGAGATATGAAAAGATGAAATTAATCTGGCAGAGCCAGGATCCTGTACAGGCCGTTAAGTATATCAGCCAATATATACCGGAAAAAGAAGTAGAATCTTTCTTAGGTAAATCATTCGAACGTTATCATACTTTTTTTGAAGAAGGAAATAAACTTGAAAAAAATGATGGGGTAACGAATCACCTGTTAGCTGTCGACTATAAGACGTTTTTAGTGGATAATAACCTGGTGAAAGTGGATAGGGCAACGATGTCGGTGGGACTGGAAGGCAGAGAACCGATGCTTGATCATCATTTGATAGAATATCTTGCACAATTGCCTTCTTCATTCAAAATACGCAATGGTGTAAATAAGTGGTTGCTTAAAGAAATTGTTCACAGATATATTCCGAAGGAATTAATGGAAAGGCCCAAACGACCCTTTATTGCTCCGCTGATGGTTTGGTTCAGAGAAGAATTAAAAGAACAACTTCGATATTATCTCAGTGAAGCAAATTTGTCCAAAACAGGAGTGTTTGATCATGCACCGATCATCCGGTTACGTGAGGCCTATTTATCGGGAGAGAAAGTAAATTATCAAAAATTATGGCAGGTTCTTGTCTTCCAGCTTTGGTATGACAGGTGGATTGCAAAACTATAGTTTGAATTAAATGTCGACAAAAAGGAAAATAAGAGTGTTGGAATGCATCCGCCAGGGAAAAATTGGCGGTGGGGAGTCGCATTTACTTAGCCTGATGGAGAATATTGACAGGCAATGGATTGATCCTGTTGTATTGTCATTTACAGACGGTCCAATGATTGACAGATTGAAGCAACTGGGCATCACTACTCATATAATTCATACTGAAAGGCCGTTTGATTTTAGTAAGTGGGGAAAGGTTAAGAGGATTTTGACTGATGAAAAAATAGAATTAATTCACGCACATGGAACGAGGGCAGCCAGTAATTTGACTATACCGGCAAAGCAACTTGGTATACCGCTGATCTATACGATTCATGGCTGGTCATTTCATCCAGACCAAAAAGCAATTGTTAGGAAATTGAGAATTGCGGGCGAACGATATCTGGTATCCAAGTCATCTCTCAATATATCTGTTGCCGCATCGAATCAGGAGTCGGGAAAAAAAGTGATGCCGGATTTTGATTCGGTAATCGTGAACAATGGCATCGATCTTGGAAAGTTTGATCCAACCCGACAATACCCGGATCTTAAATCCGAACTGGGCATACCATCGGATGCTATGTTGATCACATTTATTGCGAGGTTTACCCTGCATAAACAACCGCTGGTTTTGCTGGAAGCTTTTCATAAGCTGGCCGCTTCATTACCAAATGTGCATTTACTGATGGTAGGCGAGGGAGATCAGCGGGAGGAAGCTATGAAAATGGCAGCTAATTGGTCCGAAAACAATCGCATTCATTTTCAACCATTTCGCCAGGACGTTCCGGCCGTACTTGCAGGTTCTGATATCTTCGTTTTACCCTCATTATGGGAGGGATTGCCAATCGGATTGCTGGAAGCAATGGCAATGGGAAAAGCAGTTGTGGTGACCAATGTTGACGGATCCCGCGAAATAGTGCGTAATCAGGAAAATGGATTGATGGTGAATGCGGGTGATGTCGGGGAATTGTGTGATGCGTTAAAGCAATTGGCCAGTGATAAGGAGCTGCGTAAAAGGATTGGCTACCAGGCTGTTCAGACGGTTGCAACAGGATATGACGCTACCGTAATGACCAGAACAATTGAAAGTTATTATCAAAAGGTGCGGGATGAATTCTATCGGTTGCCGGGAGTAAAAATCAAACCGGTTTCTGCCTGAATTTATAAGCAGTCTGTGTGGGGAAAAAACTAGAAAAAACCCCTAACAAAAATTGATATATCGATAAAAAATCTATTACTTTGCTAACTCTATGGTGTAATGCCATCTTTTAGTGTAATCTCCTAGTTATAACCACCAACTTCCATTTCTATTGAATTTCCTCTAGGCTGTACTTAGGTATGGAAAGGGAATTTTAGTCATCCTTTCTCTGATTTTAATGCAGGTTCAATATCATCCAAATGCTTTGGTGCATATGGTGCGTTGTGTTTTTGTGTGTAAGCGTAAAGCAATCAAAGTCAATTCAATCAACGTTCAATTTAGTTTTTTTGTTTTTTAATAAAAATAAGCCTCGTACAATGCGTAACGTTACCCGACTACTGCTTCTGATAATTTTGTTATCAGGATTAGCATTTCAAGAGAAGGTTTCTTCTCAGAGTGTCATTGATCCCAGCGATCCGGTGATCACTTATAACTCCGCCACCCCACCAACCGAGCCAGCATTTGGCCAGATTGGAAAATGGGTTAGGACAAAACGCCTTGGATGGAATACTGATTCCTACAAGTGTTATATCTACAAAGGCGTTCCATTCCGTCTTAAGTTTCCCAAATCTTATAATCATACAGCGGTTGACGGTAAACGTTATCCGATGTTATTATTTTTCCATGGATTAGGAGAAACCGGTGTTATTTATGACAACGAATATTCATTGTATCATGGAGGTGAATTATTTAAAAACAAGGTGGATGATGGAAGTTTCGATGGATTTGTATTAGTAATGCAAAGCCGGGGAGGCTGGGGAGAAGGACACTACAACTATCTTGTTGAGATCATCAACTATATGGTTGCCAATAATAAATTAAGTCCGTTTCAGATCACTGATAACGGTCTTTCAGCCGGCGGCTATGGATCATGGGATATGATGATTAAATATCCTGCTTATATCGCCCAGTCATTACCAATGTCTGGTGTTGGTATTTCATACCGGGATAATATCAATACATATAAATACACTCCTGTTTGGTACTTCCAGGGCGGTCTTGATGGTGCTCCGCACCCCAATACAGCACAACAGGTTATTGATGCAATCAACAATGCCGGAGGAAATATAAGATATACGCTTTATCCCTCACTGGGACATGGTACCTGGTACACGGTATGGAATGAGCCAGACTTTTTCCCATCATTGCAGCGAGTGTATTCTTCAAATCCCTGGCCATTATATGGACGAACAGAATTTTGTGCCGGTGATCCCATCAATGTGAACATTGGTGTGGCGCCTGGTTATGATCAATACGAATGGAGAAAGGATGGTGTTGCTTTACCTAATACGGGTAATAGTATCCAGGCTACAACGGTGGGTGTTTATTCCGCAAGACTGAGAAAGGGTACTGTATGGTCCGAATGGTCGCCCGTACCGGTAGAAATTAAAATAAAAGCACCAACTGTTACTCCTAATATTTCAGTTGTACCTGGAATGAGCAATGTAATTCCAGCATTGGATACTGATAGTGTAACGCTTAAATTACCGACAGGATACACATCTTATGTATGGCAGAAAGTGGGTAATTCAACTACATTAAGTAGTACCAATACACTTACCGTTGGTTCACCTGGTGATTATATTGCCCGGGTGACTGAACAGTATGGTTGTTCAAGCAGTTTCTCAAGTCCTTTTACTGTAATCAATGCAAACGGACCTAACAAGCCTAGTCCGGCAGTGAATCTTACTGTTTCAACAATGTCAAAAACTTCATTAAAACTGGATTGGAGTGATAATCCTGCACCTCAGTTTAATGAAACGAATTATGAAATTTATCAATCGCTTCAGGCTGGTACCGGCTATAAACTGGTAGCAGTTACTCCTGCGAATGCAACTACTTATACATTTAATGGCCTTCTGGCTAATACAAAGTATTACTATAGAGTCAGAGCAATTAATAATACTGCAGCATCTGCTGCTTCGAATGAAGCGTCAGCAACTACTGAGACTGACTCTCAGCCGCCGACTGCTCCGGCTAATTTGACTATTACGGGTACAAACAGATCTTCTGTTTCATTATCATGGGGTGCGTCTACTGACGATGTAGGTGTAGTTCGCTATGATATTTATGTAAATGGTCAGCGTTCATATAGCACCACAACTGGTACTACCTTCACTGTTCAGGGTCTGGAAAGAGGAGTATCATACAACTTTAAAGTCGTTGCGAAAGATGCGTCAGGAAATCTGTCACCTTTTAGTAACCAGGTTACCGGTCAGCCAATTCTCGTGGGTCTGAACTACAAGCATTACACATTTACGGGTACATGGAACCAGTTACCTGATTTCAGCACACTCAGCCCTGTAGTTACCGGTGTTATGCCAAATGTGGCCATTACACCAAGAGTTCAGGATGAGAACTTCGCATTCCTCTGGGAAGGTTATCTGAAAGTAACAACTGCGGGAACTTATAATTTCCGTACTAATTCAGATGACGGAAGCCGCCTATATCTCGGAGCTTTGAATGGTAGTGGTTCGCCTTATAGCTTTAGTGCAACTCCGTTGGTAAACAATGATGGCTTACATGGCGGTCAGGATGCTACTTCAGCTAATATTAACCTGTCTGTAGGTACTTACCCAATTGCTATCACCTTCTATGAGCAGGGTGGTGGAGAAACTATGTCAGTTTCCTGGAGAAGAGGCAGTGCTTCTTTTGCAGCTATTCCAAACGCGAATTTCGCTGATGCACCAGTAAGTAACGGTTCTGCACCTGCTGCCCCTTCATTACTTCTGGCAACAGCAGCTTCCCACAATAAGATCAATTTAACCTGGACAGATAATAGCAATAATGAAACAGGTTTTGAAATCTGGAGATCGACTAATTCAACTACTGGTTTTGTTGTAGTAGGTAATGCGAATGCTAATACCACCTCATTTAATGATAGTGGTACACTTGCTCCGGCAACAACTTACTATTATAAGATCAGATCAATTGGTCAGTTCGGTGAATCTGCTTTGGTAGATAATTTGACAGGAGCTCCAGAAGCAACCTGGCAGTTAAACAACAATTACAACGATGCAAGTGGAAATGGCAGGACGTTGACCCAGACAGGCACTCCTCTGTTTGTTGATGCCGATAAGAAAGAAGGTACGCATTCACTTAGCTTAAATGGTACTACTCAGTATGCTACCATTCCCAGCACTGGAAGCTTCCTTCAGAATTCTTATTCTGCGAAATCAATCACTTTCTGGATGAAATCAAATGCGAATACTGGAAACAGAATCATATTCGATATTGGTGGAAGTGATGATGGTCTTGCATTAAGACTTAATTCAAATACATTGATCGCTGGTGTGTCATCTGGAAATTTATCACTGACACGCAGGAATTTCAGTGCACCTTATACCAGCACAGACTGGAACCACATTGCATTAGTATATAGCACCAATACGCTGCGCCTTTATATTAATGGGGTACAGGCATCTGGTTCTATTACCAATCTGCTGTTTAGCAGCCTTGGTACTACAACTAATGGTTCAAGGATCGGTTCTAACAATGGTACAAATGCATTTGATATTACCAGTGGACTTGGTAATTTCAGTGGCCTGATCGATAATTTTGAAATATATGGCAGAGCATTATCTGCAGCAGAGGTAAGTGCGCTTATGACTGCTGGTCAGATTGCTCAATCGTTTGCTACTACATTGGCTGCACCTCCTGCTCCAGCTGTTCCAACTAGTTTGTTGGCCAGCGCTGCAAGCACAACCACTGTGAATGTAACCTGGAACGATGTTGCTGTGAATGAAACCGGTTATCAGATTTACAAGTCGAATACGACAAATAATAATTATATCCTTTTGGCTAATCTGCCTGCAGGCGCCACTTCTTATATAGACAATGGATTGTTCTCTAATTCTGTCTACTATTATAAAGTGAGAGCAATGGGTGCTGGTGGAAATTCTGCTTATAGCAATGAGGATAGTGCGAAAACAGCTAATAATGTACCTGTAATTACAGCGATCGGCAATCAGAACATGCACAAGCTGTCTACAGTTGTATTGAATGTTTCGGCAACAGATGCTGATGCAGGATATGTCACACTTAGCCTGTTAAATGCACCTCCATTTGCAGTATTGCAGCAAACTGCCAGTGGTGTAGGTACAATCACCTTTACACCAAACGGTGCAGAAGGTACATTCAGTAATGTAACAGTACAGGCAACTGACGAATCAAATGGCAGCAGTTCAACTTCGTTTGACCTGGTAGTCAATGACAACTTCAGTCCTGTGATCAGTTCAATTACAAACTACACATTGGCTGAGAATCAAACTGTATCGATTAATTTAACCGCTACAGATCAGAATGCGGGTGATGCGATTAGCTGGGCAGTAAGCAATCTGCCAAATGCTTATACACTAACACCTGGAGCTAATGGATCGGCTACCTTGTTATTGCAGCCTAATTTCTCAGCATCTGGTACTTATGCAGTGGAAGTGAAGGCGACTGACGGTAATGGTGGCGTAGGAACACGTGTATTTAATCTCACCGTAACTGACAGAGATCCAAATACGAGGATCTTTGTAAGAGCGAAAGCCAATAATGAAGCGGGATTCCCATGGAATAATTTTGCAGGTGTAGTAACCAATAATCTGGTAGACGAAAACAATACGCCAACAAATGTTGGAGTATCCTTCGATCCAAACTGGTACTGGAATACTTTCACAGAAGGAGCTACAACAGGCAATAATTCCGGAGTATATCCTGATGCGGTATTGAGAGATTATTACTATTTCGGAATATTTGGTGGTCCTGAAACAGTGAATGTATCTGTAACAGGTCTTGATCCGGCTAAGAAATATCATTTGACTTTCTTTGCTTCAAGCATCTGGTCAGGTGCTGCGGACAATGGAACGACTACCTATACAGTAGGAGGTCAGACGGTTGCCCTTGCTGTTCAGAACAACAGAAACAATACTGTTTCATTGAACAATCTGACGCCAGCAGCAAACGGAACTATCGTATTTACGATGGCAAAAGCACCTGGTGCTCCGGCTGGATTCCTGAATTCACTTGTAATTACTACCGTGTTTGATGATGGATCAGCTCCTGCTACACCTAAGTCGCTCGTTGCTGCTATCCAGGCTAATCAGGGTGTGAGACTTAGCTGGAATGATGTTGCTTACAATGAATCAGAATATCAGATTTATCGTTCACTTAGCGAAGGCGGACCATTTAGCCAAATCGGAACAGCGCCGGTAAATGGAACAAGCTATATAGACAATACAGTTGCTGGTGGTGTTACTTACTACTATAAAGTAAGATCAGTTAACAATTATGGTGCATCAGCATATACCGATGTAGTTTCTATTACTACTGAGAACATTGTTCCGTTGATTACTTCTATTAACAATGTAGTATTGAAGAATAATCAATCACTGAATGTTAATGTAGTTGCTTCAGATGATCCTACTGACAATGTTGTATTGACAGTAACAGGATTACCAGCATTTGCAAGTTTTGTAGACAATGGAAATAAAACTGGTGTAATTAGCATTAATCCAAATGCGGGTTCAGTCGGTGTCTTTAGTGGAATTACTGTCAAAGCAACAGATAATACTGGTGCAAGCAGTACAACCACATTCGACATCTTTGTAGTTGAAAGTGCAGTTTCATCAACATTTGTCAACTTCTCTGATGGTAACGAACTGCCATCTAAACCATGGAACAACTGGGCTAATCCTCCAATGGCTGGATCTTCTATTAGCGGATTGTTAAATGATGAGAATGTTAATACCAACATGGCTATTACTTTGACAGATGGATGGGGTTGGTGGTCTTCTACGGGTAACAGACCTAACAATGGAACTGAAGTTTATCCGTCTGGTGTTGTCAGAAAGGCTATCTTCTTTGAAGATGGTAACAATCACAGAGTTACTGTTACTGGTCTGAATCCGGCTAAGAAATACAATTTTGTGTTCTTTAATAGCCATGATGTGGGCGAGAACGTTACAACAAACTATACTATTAATGGTCAAACTATTTCATTAAACGGATCATATAATAGTAATAAGACTGTACAGTTCAATGGTATCGTACCTGCCGCAAATGGCCAGCTTGTAATCACAGTGTCCAAACCAGCTGCAGCCCGATATGGAATGTTGTCAGCAATGGTGATACAGTCATACACTCCGGCACAAGTAACAGTACTGAATCCTGGAGATCTTCGTATGATAAACAACACTCGTACAGCGATCACCTTGCAATGGCAGGACAGAGCAGATAATGAGACAGGTTATGAAGTATGGCGCGCAAACGCGGGAAGCAGTACATATACATTGCTGACGACCCTGGGTGCAAACGTTACGACATACACCAATTCAAATCTGCCGGTAAATTCTAACTATACTTATACTGTTCGTGCGAAAACAGCTACGCAGTTTTCAGAGTACAGCAATGCAGTTAGAGGTTATACATATGCAACAGTTGTCAATATCAATTTCAATACCAGCGCATATGCGGCTCCTGCTCCATGGAACAACCTGAATGCCCAACCACAAGTTGGAATGAGCTGGAATAATTTCGTAGATGAGGCAGGGATACCTACAAGTATCGGAATGATCGAGACAGGTGTTTGGGATGGTTTATATGGTGGTGGTTTGACAACCGGTAACAATTCCGGACCAGTGCCAGACAAAGTAATGGTTGAAAGCTATGGTTTATTTGCAGGTAGAACTTCCGATGTGAAGATTACCGGACTTAACCTGTCGAAGACTTATGACTTTACCTTCTTTGCAAGTGCAGCGGCAGGTACAATCGATGCGACTGCATCATACACTGCAAATGGTAAAACAGTATTCCTGAATGCTGCTTCAAATATATCTGGAACAGTAACCATGTTTAATGTAGTTCCAGATGAAAACGGTGAAGTGTTGCTGACAGTTTCTGCGTACCAGACTTCACAACTTGGATTAATATCATCCCTGACCATTAAAGGGTTCGATCGTTCTACTCTTAGCATCCCTCAGCCTCCGGCAGCGCCACAAGCGAGAGGAGCAGAAGAAGAGCAGATTGTTACGAAAGTTGATACAGTTGTTACAGAAGCGAAGACCGCAATTGTAGCGGTAACAGCAGAGCAGCCTGAGCAAGTGTTACAAAAAGCTGAGGTTAAAGCTTATCCAAATCCGTTCAATACAAGTTTCAGCCTGGCAATCAAATCAGTTAAAGACGATAAGGTTGACGTAATAATCAGCGATATCAATGGCAGACAGGTTTATCAAGGACATTTCGGAAGTGTTAATAAAGGCACCAATAATATTCTAATTAACCCTGCACAGCAATTGAAAGCTGGTATTTATATGGTAACAGTAAGATTTGCTTCTACAGGAGAAAAGAATGTAGTTAGAATACTCAAGAACTAACAGAGATCGATCAGATATTCAATAAAAACCAGGGGCTGTATTCGTACAGCCCTTTTTTATTGCAGAGGTTTAAGGGGGGGATGGTGAATGGGGAATGGTGAATCGTGAATGGGCAATCGTCAATGGTGAATGGTGAATAGTGAATGGGCAATCGTCAATAGTGAATGGTGATTTAAACACAGACTATTCACCATTCACCATTCACGATTCACCATTCACAATATGCGGGGTAAACGAAAACCGTTAGTTAATAGATCAGTAATAGCACAACCAATAGGTCTATTCGTATAGGGAAAATGATAGGTCTTCCCGAGGTGGCCTAAGCAGGTCTTTGAAATGAACTCTAACGTGATTTTTTTTTATTTATGCTTTAACCACTGCAGTCTTAGCGATCTTTTTATTGGTAGGTTTCGTTAAATAGAATAATCGCCAGGCAAAGTTGTCACGGATAAAAAGGTTATAGAGTATAACCGGGATGATAACTCCGGCAGCGATACCTGACAGTAATAGAATCACTGAGTTCTCAATCCCCACGACCTTTGTCAGGACAGCTCTGACCAGCGCGGCGATCATTACATGCATCACGTAAATGTAGAGTGAATGGAATCCAAGGACACGAAGAAAGGAAAGAATATTCCATACCTGGAGGTTAAAGGCCAGTACGAACATGCTAAAGCAACCAATTAAGGCAATAAGTAGAAATTCGACGCGATTGCCGGAATATTGATTGAGGTAATACAGCTGAGTTGCAACAAATACAGGAATCACCAGGATTAATGTCAGATGACTACGAAGGAAGCGTTGGACCCTTTCTTTAAAAAAGAAATCAGTGATGGCGTCTCCTAAAGCGAAGAAAAAGTAAAATTCCATCCAGTCTGAAATCATCGTCACACGCTCAAAGTAGGGAGACAAAAGATATAGGCAAATACCAACCAGCAATTGAATCCAGGAAGATGGGCGGAGTTTTGTTTTTACCAATACATAGATCATAGTCGTATTGAATAAAGCCGGGAGGTACCAGAATTGATCTAAGGCTCTGGGCTGGTATAGTATGTATGTGTAGTCAATTAATGACCTGTTAGCATTAGTATAAGATCCCAGCGCTATTTGTAAACTAACCTGGATAAATGCCCAAACCAGGTAGGGGTAAAACAAATTTTCGAATTTAATATATAGCAACCTGGAGAAGCTTCTTTTTAAGATTGTTCCGTTGATAAAAATGCCGGAGAGGATAAAAAACAGCGGCATTCTAAAGCTGTAGAATATCTCGTTAGCTCTGACGAGGTATTCAGGAACATACAATTTGCTACGTTCCAAACCGATCAGAACATGCCGGTAAACAACCAGGATAATTGCTATTCCCCTAAGATAATCTACCCATGGATAGCGATCTTTTTTAAGGATTGAGGTATTGAACAGATATGATAGCCAGTCTTTTGGTGATCGACGAACTATTTTCATAATTCAGCAGTTTGAAGACGTTTGGCCTTTTCCCAAATGGCAGATTGAGTTCCCCGAATGAAGCGAAAGAATCCACGAAATACGGAAATATTCATGAAAGTAAAATAATAAGGTAGTTTAAGCAGGCCTGGACGTTTTCTTGGGTCGATAAAGGATGCCGTGACAGCCAGTGAATAAAAAGCGATCTGAAGAAATAAGATTATTGTATACCAATAATTATTTGATTGTATTACCAATATAAGATTTGAAATTAACGCAAATACGAGTGACAATGGTGTTAATGTCCAGCGCAGGACCCGATGGGAAATATATAAAAATGAAAGTCTGAAATGTTTCCAGAAATAGAAGAGTGGCTTCAGCATTACAATAGCCTGAAAACCTCCTGCAGCTATTCGTACTTTTCTTTTTTGTTCGTCTTTTATTGAAAACGAGGGCAGTTCCATCGCGAAAGCATCGGGTTCGTACCTTACTCTAAAGCCTTTTTGTACAGTTTTTAAGGAAATAACAAAATCATCCAGGATAATATCGGCTGCCAGCGGCTCATACAGGTTTCTTCTTAAAGAAAATAGTTCGCCTGCAGCGCCAACAACGGAGAAAAACTCCGAATCTATTTTCTTAAGCCATGATTCGTATTTCCAGTAAAGGCCTTCACCCTGGCCTACTTCATCCTCCCTGTCAGTCAAACTAATTATTTTCTTTTCGCCGGCTACGCCACCCACCTTTGGATCGTGATAATGTCGGCAAATATTTGCCACGGCTTCTTTATTCAGAAGGGTATTTGCATCGCTTATTACCAGTATCTCATTTTTCGCGGTTGCTATAGCGCGGTTTAATGCTGCTGACTTACCCTGGCGGTCAGTTTCGTGCAGCAGTTTAATGTTACTATATCGCCGGACAATCTCTGACGTATCATCAGTGGATCCATCGGTAATGAACAAAAATTCAATTTTATCCCCCGGGTATTCCTGGCTTAGGGAATTAAGGATCTTTTTTTCAATAAAATCTTCTTCGTTGTATGCTGCAACAATAAATGAAACGGAAGGGCTGAACGCTTTTGTATCAGGTAATTGAAGTTTTTTCCGGGTTAATAGATTTACGAGATATACAATTAACGCGTAACCAGCATAGTTATAGAAAATAATTAAACAACTTAGAACAAATACGACTTGCCAAAACAACATATACTACCACTTAATGATGAATAAAAATAGCTATTGATTTCTAATAAATCAACGCTGGAAAGGCCTTATTTTCGCCTAATTTTAATATATTGCTGCAATATCAATCAGTTGCATAAATGGAACCTAAGAAGTCAAATATTCATGAGACTGGGATGGTGGTATCTGCTGCTGTGATAATGATATATTTTTTCTGTAAAACACTTTTTTTCTGATCTGTCTACACAATGGGAAGTTTTGTAAGTTTCAGACATAAAGTGATGAAAAAACTCACCTCGTTTGCTGAAAAAGCATTTCTTACCCAAAAACTCAATAACTGGCTTGGCTTTGTAGTATTAGGTTTAGTTGCGTTGGTATTTGGATATCTGATTGCTACACATGCTACCATTGGCCTGGGTATTTTTGTAATTTTTCTGGGCATCCTGGTTGCGATCATTTGCATGGCTAATGCAGAACTGGGGCTATATATTACGGTAATATTTTCCTTTTTCGCTTACCTGATCTCCCGGTTTCTCTTTTATGGCACACTTCAAATAGGTGTTATTTGGGATGGACTTATTTTGGTGACTTTTCTTGGATTGTTTGTAAAAGGAGTGGATTTCAAATCCAGCCTCAATGAATTTTTGAAGACACCCGTTGTGGTCTGCATGTTGTTTTTACTTTTCTATCTCGGAATTGAAATGTTTAATCCCCAGTCCAGATCATTCGATGGCTGGTTCCTTGCATTCCGAAAATTTCTCGGCGGGGTATTATTACTGTTTACAGCCTATACTGTGTTCGACAGCTACGAAAGGATTAAGCGGTTTCTGACGTTGGTGTTTGTACTTTGTGTATTGGCTGCATTGTATGGTTGTATCCAGCAGTGGCATGGATATTTTGATTTTGAAATGCAGTTAATTCTTGCTGATGAACACGGATTCGGTTTAATTTTCGTGGAAGGCGAATTCAGGAAATATTCCACTATGTCGGATCCGGCGGCATTTGGTATTTTGATGGCGGCATGCTCGGTTCTTTTTCTTGTACTGGCTAACGGGGAAAAAAATGTTCGGCGAAAATGGATCATGATCGCAGGTTCTTTGTTAATGATTCTTTCCACCGGGTATTCTGGTACCCGCACCGCATACGCCATTATCGTAGCCGGACTTGCTTACTTTATCCTGCTTAATCTGGATAAGAAATCGACCAGGATCTTTGGCATCTTTGCTGTGTTAGCTTTCCTTGTGTTGATGTATGCCCCATATAGCAACAAAACTATTTACAGATTCAGGACTACTTTTAGTGGATCAAAAGATGAATCCTATAATGTGAGGGTTAAGAACAGGAAATTCATTCAACCTTACATATACTCCCATCCGCTGGGCGGAGGGCTTGGAACTTCCGGTGCCTCCGGAATGGTATTTCATCCAGGCCATTACCTGGCGGGTTTTCAGCCAGACAGCAGTTACTTAAAAAAAGCAACAGAAACTGGCTGGCTTGGTCTCATTTTGATTTGTGTTCTTTATTTTATTATTTTAAAAACGGCCATACAGGGATTTTTCCGGACCAGATCGCCGCAGATCAAGCAAATGTATGCTGCCTGTCTAACGTGTATTTTTTCCTTATATGTAGCAGAATTCGCACAGGTAGCCATTGGCCAGATTTCAGACATAGTAGTCTATTTCCCGTTGGTTGCCGTGATTTTAAAATTAAAGAATTATGATCAGGAAACCGACCAGCCTACTGCGGTATAATCTTCCATTCATTACTGCTGTTTTACTCACTTTTCTCCTGGTATACCTGATTGGGCAAAAAGTCATTTCTTTTACAGGCGGAATATTCATCTATCCTCTTGATGATCCATACATTCATATGCAAATAGCGAGGAATATTGTGGAGTCCGGGGCATGGGGAATCAATTCGGGAGAGTTCGGTTCAGCATCGTCTTCTTTGTTTTATACAATATTGCTTTCAGTTCTTTTTAAATTGTTCTCTATAAATGCAAACATTCCATTGATCATAAACTGTATAGGTGCCGTTTTTCTCCTTTATGTAATTCAGCGGTGGTTAAAAAGACAGCAGCTTACGCTTTTAGCCGAGATGCTAATACTATCAGCCGTCGTGTTATTGGCGCCTTTACCGGTATTGATCATTAGTGGAATGGAACATGTATTACAGGCACTGTTCTTCTTTTTATTTGTTTCTGGTTTTGCTGAATGGTTTAATAACAAGGAAAAATTGTCCTTTTCCAATTCTAAAGTTCCTCTCCGGCTACTTGTTCTCGCCATTCTGGTTGTAATGATTCGTTTTGAAGGTCTCTTCCTGATATTTGGTGCATGTTTAATGCTATTATACAGAAAACAAATTTTCTCATCTGTAGTATTAGGTGGTATTGCTTTATTACCTGTAGTGTTGTTTGGATTGTATTCTATTAAACAAGGAAGCTATTTTCTGCCCAATTCTGTGCTGGTGAAATCAGAAGGAATTTCAATGACTCCGGGTGGGATAATTCAATTCTTCCAAAAACTTTTAATAGACAAGCTTACTATTGTTGATCCTGATAGTGTACCAGTTGGGTCGCCCAGGCCGGGAATTTCATTGCTATCCACGCAAAGGCTTCTGATGATTCTGCCACTTCTGTTTATTGGTTATAAGTTATCGAATAAACTAAGTAAGTCTTATGGTTACATTCTTTTATTACTGATGATTGTAACTATTTTACACCTTTGTCTTGCAGCAACGGGCTGGTTGTATCGTTATGAAGCCTATCTTGTTATTACAACTATTGTTTTAGCGGGCTGCCTGCTATTCAAAGTTACCAGCGGACAGCGTTTAGTTGGAAATTTCTGGTTGAAATTAAGTGCAGGCCTGCTTGTATTTACGTTGTTCTTTCCCTGGGTTTTACGATCCGCCGCCGCCTATACAAAAACTTCACAAGCCTGTATCAATATATATGAGCAACAATACCAAATGGGGCAATTCCTGCAACTCCATTATGATACCAGTGTGATCGCAGCCAATGATATTGGAGCGATATCATATTTCACACATATTAAAACCATTGACCTTTGGGGGCTCGGAAATATCGAAGTTGCGAGAAGTAAAAAAGGAAAATACTGGACACCGCAATTTCTGAACAGTCTGGTAAATTCAAAACAGGCAAAAATTGCTGTTGTTTACGATGAATGGTTTGATCCGGATCTGCGCAGACGATGGACTAAAGTCGCAAGTTGGAAGATCCCCAATAATGTCATCTGTGGTAGCGATGTGGTAAATTTTTATTCAGTCAGACCCGACGATGCAGCCACTCTTAAGTCAAACCTGCAATCTTTTCAGGCAAGTCTTCCTTCCGACGTGGCGATAACGTGGTACTAATTAATTAAACAGGTCTTTCTTCAGGGATTACCTGGGGAGCTGGTTTCGTTAAATTAACTTTTTTCGGTTGGGTGAAAAACTTATCCTTTAATTTAATAAAATACAATTCAAAGAAGGAATAACTCAGCTCTGATATTGCATAAACTGTAGCGACATAAGGGATAAATAATAGTGCTTTCTCCAGGTAGGTGTCTGGCTTGAATATATTATTGAAAATGTAAACAAGAACAATCCAATGAAAAATGTACATGCCATAGGAGACTTTGCCAATCCGGACGATCCACGGATGTTCCAGGAATTTTCTAACCCAGGGAATTGACTTTGTACTATTTGCACTAGTAAGCACGAGTATAACTGCTGCACAGAAAATATTGATCAGGGTATAATGCCAGACATGCTGGTAGTTGTTGATAAGCCAGTGGTTATAGCCGAAATCGTCCCAATAACTTAGATTAGAATTGCTAAACAGGTAATTAATCAGCCCAGCGGCAAAGAAGATCAGGATGATGCCCCGCAGTATATTAACTGGTTTTTTGATCTTTTTGTCCAGCATGAAGACTGGAATTATACCACCAAGGCAAAATGCATCCAGATGGCTTAATGTGTTCCAATACACGGCGTCAGCAATAACTTCCACAGGCAATCCTTTACTTTTATAATACTCACCAAGAAGGAATCTGATCGCTGGAGAAATCACGATAATTCCGATCATCAGATTTTTTATAAACTTTGGTGGACACAAAAAGATAATTAGTGGGAAGAGAAAATAAAATTGTTCTTCAATAGACAAGGTCCATAGGTGGGTAAACAGAGGGTTGCCCTGCCATTCAGGAATTAGCCTTGAATAGTTGACGGTATAGGTAGCGAGATAGGGAAAATAAGTAGGAAAATAGCTGGGGAAATGAAATAAAAGGTAGGCCAAACCTACGACCAGCAAATAACCGACATATAGTGGAAAAATACGGAGAGACCGCCTTACCCAAAATTTCTTAAACTTAAATTGAAGGGAATCTGGTTTAGATTTTTCTTTCCAAAGGATTCCGGTAATCAGAAAGCCGGACAATACAAAGAATAACTGAACTGACACCCAGGTAAAATGAGCCAGCTCTGCATGATAGGTCATGATGAGTAGCAGTGCTAATGCACGAATACCGTCCAGACTCTTAATATATCCAGTATTTATCTTCTCCATACAAAGTATACAAAACGTTATTTGGTGGTTTTTGGGGCAGTAATGGCAGTTGGGGGAGGAGGATTAAGAACAGACTCTAAAGGAACTCCAATAATTTCTTCAATCTGGAGTTTCAGCAGTTCCTGCTGGAGCTTCATATTTACGTTTCTGGAAAGTTCTTCGTTCGCCGTTCTCATGGTGTTCAGGTATGTCTCTACGGTAATGGCACCTTTTTTAAAGTTTGCTTCTGCCTGTGCTGCTACAACCGAGACATCATTTCCCATTTCAGATTGTATTTCCATCAATGCTCCCAGTACCTTATACTGTTTGTATTTAGCCAGGATTTCACTTGAAATAGATCGGGCAAGATCTTCCTGGTTATTCTTACCCAGGATAACAGCCTCTTTGGAAATCTTCACTTGTTTTCCCTGTGAAAAAATAATACCCAGCGGAATGCCCAGGGTGAAATAAGACTGGGGATATACAATAGGCGCAGCCGGATCTGTCTTGGTAAATGACTGAACGTTGTAACTCATTGAAATAGTAAAGAAGTTAAGCCATGAGCTCTTAGTTCTTTTGAGATCCAGCTCATTTATTTTAAGCTGACTAAATGTAGATTTATATCTTGGACTTGTCAGTGCGAGAGCAACCAGTTTTGGTTCAATCAGTGTATCTGCAGGATCATTGAATATCCTGTTGTTTAATGAAATGATATCATTGGTGGTGCTGTCAATTTGTGAGAAGGCCGTTACACTGCTGAATAAAATGGCAATCAGTGTAACATAAAAGCTAGTTAGTTTTCGGTTCATTTTATATCGCGTTTACATTTTCGAGATCTACTTTGTTTAAGACAGAACCGGAGAATTTTCCATTCAATTCCTTGAAGAATTGTATGGAATCTTTATCGATTTGCTTAATAATTTTGGTGGCTGAGAAAATTGCTATAACGCCGTCAACATACTTTACTAATTCTCTGCTGTCGGAAAAATCGTTAAGCGGTGGTCCTTCCAGGAAAATGTAATCGAAATCATCAGTTAGAGACTGCAGGTGTTTTAAGACAAGCCCATTGGGCAAAATTTCTGAGGGAGTATAGTCGCCACCTTCAGAACCCAGTACATATACATTTTCCGCCAGCATTACAGATTTCTCTTTAATTTCTGACCGGATAGATTCTACGTCCTGACTTGTCATTTTTTCCAATACGGGCTTGGCACCTGTTTGTACAGTAATATCGTTATTGCAAAAGTTTGTATCAATAACCAGTATGCGCTTCCGGCTTAGACTCATGCTGTAGGCTAATGCCTGGATAAGTGTGGTCTTACCTTCGCCTTTACTTGTGCTTGTAAAAAGAAATATTTTCTTGCCATCCCGCTCCACTTCATAACGAAGTTTCCGGATTGATTCCCGGAAAACATTACTTCTTTTCTTTTCATCCAGATCGACTTCATTCACATTGCCGGCAACAAGGTCTTTCAGGTTCCTGTGTTTTAGGTTTTTGAAGTTGACCATACTGATCATCTTCAGGTTTACTGCCTTCGAAAAAATGACAGGTGTTTTGATAGAAGAATCCAGGTATGTTAACAGAACTATGATCAATATGCAGGATAAGAAGGTGACTACGCCGGCCATACCTACGATCATCTTTCTCTTCGATGGTTCAGCCTCAATGGCAGGTTGGGCCAACTGAAGCGGCCTGAAATTATTGACGGTAGATGAACTAATATCAACAGCGTTACTGTATTTAGTCTTAGCTTCAAAATATTCCCTTTCAGCAAGTTTTACTTCTTCCATCATGGTTTCTACATCGGCTCCGCGTTTAGATACGGAAGAAATGTTACCCTTGAGTGCATTGATCCTGGATTCTATTGCCGAAATTTTATCTTTACTTGCCTGGATATCGGACTCCAGATCTGACTTGGATTCCAATAACTGGGCACGGTTGCTGGAAGGCTCAATTGCTGAACCGCTGCTATTAGAGCCATTTAATTTTTTCTGGTACTCGTCTTTTAGCTTATTATATTTTGCGAGGGTTGTCTGATCACCAACTTTCAAATATTCTTTATAGGCGTCATTCATTGCTTTTCTCGCAATAACTGCTTCTTCATTATTTGATTCCGGACCGCTTTGGCCGGTTGTTGTAGTTCCTCCGGAAAGCGCCGCTAATTTTTGGTTCACTTTTCTGAGTGCGTAAAATGATTCAGTCTGCTTACTGTTTTCTGCCATTAAAGTTTGCTCCAGATTGGCAATAATATCAAGTTTGCTCGCACTCTCTGTAGTTGCATCTATGGTGTTTTCACCGCGTAAAAGCCTGTTTTTTTCATCAAGATCCAGTTTTTTCTTTTCCATGATACTTTGTAAAGTGTCTATGGATTGCTGTGATTTTGAAATTCGCATGCTGCTATAATACCGAATGAACTGATTGTATATGTTATTGACCATATACGCTGATAGTTCAGGATTCTCAGTAACCGAGTTGATTTCAATATAATCCGTTCCGTTGACTCTATAAATATTTAGCGCCTGCGATAATGACTTGTAATCGTAACCGTATAGTGTAAGCAGATCCAGTAATTTTTTTTCTTCAGGTTTAAATGAGGTGAGCATGCTCATCGTTTCCAGCCTGTTCCTGAAGACATTCTTTGCGTTCGCCAGATTCACCTGTTTCAAAACTGGCGAGGCTAACTGAACTTTATTTAATTTTCTGAATGGTGCCGAACTATCCAGATCATGCAAAATGATCTGATATGACAAAAGACTAATAACAGAAGGCGATTGAAAAGTATTGATGGCATTATTAAAACGCACATCGGCTTCAAAAATCTTTGTTTCCGTTAAAGTGATATCTTCACTAATATTGAAACCAGTCGATATCCTCGTTGTTGATTTGTAATATTTCGATTCATTTCTTGTGAAAAACCAGGCGATGAAAGCGGCAAGGATGGCCGCGCCAATGATGATCCATTTTCGTTTTAGGAGTACGCGGACAAGGTATAATAGATCCATTTAGGTTCGGGTTTTGAGCAAATTTTCGTCGGAAAAATCAGCCCAAAATATGCAATTTTTCGCGAAGCTAATAGCCCATTATTAAATATCTATTTTTTAACAAAATATGTATACGTAATAATATGGTTATGAATATTTCTGTAAAATGTTTAAGTTTGGCTCTTCATTTTGAAGAAATCCCGGGGTACACCTATCTAAATGTTTATGTTTGAAAACCTTATCTATATTCTGTACGGGCTTTTCTTTATCTATTTCGCAGTTTCTGTCTTTTATTTGTTTCTGCTGACATTAGGTGGAAAGTTCTTTTATAAGACAGTTCCGACTCAAAACTCTGAGAATCATCGAAATAACAGGATAGCGATATTAGTCCCAGCATATCGTGAAGATGGGATCATTATTTCCACCGCGGAGAACCTGCTTTCGCTTGATTATCCCAGACAGAATTTCGATGTTTATATAATTGCAGATTCCTTTCTTCCAGAGACTATAGTTACTTTAAGAAAGATGCCTTTAAAGGTTATTGAAGTATCTTTTGAAAAGAGTACGAAAACAAAGGCGTTGAATTCAGCATTCGACGTGATTCCGGCAAACTATGAAATAGCTTTGATATGTGACGCAGATAATATGCTGGCAAGAGATTTTCTTAAAAAGATTGACAATGCGTTCGCACGCGGGTCTATTGCTGTGCAGGGAAGGAGGGTAGCTAAGAATCTCGATTCTCCATTTGCTACACTTGATGCATGCAGCGAGGCGATCAACAACAATATTTTCCGGAAAGGGAACAATGGAATTGGTCTGTCTTCTGCAGTAATCGGATCGGGCATGGCATTCGAGTTTGATGTTGTGAAAAACATTCTGAGTAAAATCAATGCGGTAGGGGGATTTGATAAGATTTTACAACTTGAAGTGGTGAAGAAAGGTGCCAGTATACGATACCTGGAAGATGCGATAGTTTTTGATGAGAAAGTTTCGACCGCTGAAGCATTTCAACAGCAAAGGAAACGCTGGGTATCGAGCCAGTTCGTATACTTCAGGCAGTTTTTCTTACCAGCTTTGCAACAGCTTTTCAAAGGTAATTTGAGCTATTTCAATCTGGCTGTTCTTTGCAATATTGTTTTACCAAGAGCGTTTCTGCTTGTCATACTTCCAATATTCGCTGCTCTGTCCTTTTTCCTGAGCTCATTCTGGGGGTTAATGGCCACCGGAATATTTGTCCTTTATCTGATTACTTTGGCGATTGCATTGCCCCGACAGCTTGTAAACAAACAATTACTCAGGGCTGCATTAAGTTTGCCCAAGGCAAGTGTGCTAATGATCCTGACGATTTTTCAAATCAGAAAAGCGAATAAGAAATTCATTCATACCGTTCATTCTAAAACAGAAGTTACCAATATTCAATTTCAGGATAAGGTAAGATAAACACCGAACTCATGCCATCGTCAACACAATACGAATACGAAAGGATTGCGGACCGCAAGCGGGTAGATTTCATTACAAATATTCTCCAGGGAGAAATGCCCCCTAATTCCCGTGTACTTGATGTAGGTTGCGGAAATGGAGTAATCAGTCGTCATCTCGGAAAAATGGGATACGATGTATTGGGGATAGACGTAAGCGATAAGACCATAGATATAGCCCGATCCCTGACCACATTGCCAAATGTAAAATTTGCAAAGAAAAGTGCCGAAGAACTGGTGGCTTCCGGAGAGAAATATGATGTGATCGTTTGTAGCGAAGTGTTAGAACATTTGACAGATCCCGGAGCATTATTGAAAGTCCTGTATGATACGCTTGCCGATAAGGGAAAACTTATCGTTACAGTACCAAATGGAAATGGGCCGAGGGAACTTTTAGTAACCCGACCAGTATTAAGTATGCGAAAAAGGAAAGGATTTTTGTGGAAGCTTACAGAAGGTATCAAGAAGTTATTCGGTTATAAGGGAGTTACTACCCAGTCTGCAGCTGATAATCTCGATCATATTCAGTTTTTTTCAAAGTCTGATCTGGAGAAACTTTCCGCTGCACATAATTTCAAAATAACAAAATTTGGCAAGGCAAATTTTGTGGAAGATGTTTTTCCGTTTTCCATTTTTACCCGCAAACTACCGGTCTTACAGAAAATTGATTGTAAATTAGCTGATATCCTCCCCATACAGTTTTCCGGAGGTTTCTTTTCAGTTTGGGAAAAACAAACACATTAATGAACCGTCGCAAAGCCATCATTCAAATTTCTATCGCAGGAATTGGGGTACTAGCTGCTGCAGGTGGATACAAATGGTATTCTATTAGTAAGGCGCCTGATGTCGCCTATCTGAAACAAAATATCCCCTTATTGTCAGCCCTGGCTGAAACGATCATACCGTCGTCTGCTGGTTCACCAGGCGCTGCTGAAACTGGTACCGGCTCGTTTATACTTACCATGATCCGGGACTGTACGATCCGCAAGGAGCAAAACAATTTCATAGACGGACTAAAAGATTTGCAGAATTATTCCGTTAATAACTATGGGAATAAATTTGAATCCTGTCAGGAAGCAGATCAAATAACGATCCTTGAACATTTTGAAGGCAAAGGCAAAACCATACGCGGAATTGCCGGTAAGGCAAAGAACAGATATCTTGGCCGTTCTTTCTTTACCATATTAAAATCTTATACAGTCGAAGGGTATTGCACATCAGAGGCTGGTGCAACCAGGGCTCTGGCCTATTCGCATATACCAGGAAGTTATCAAGGCTGTGTCAACATGGAACCAGGACAACGGGTCTGGGCTACAAATTAATTATAGATGGGAGACCCCAAACAAGTTTATCAAAATATAAAGGCTAAAAATCAACTGACTTATGACGCCATCGTCATTGGTTCCGGAATTAGCGGGGGATGGGCTGCCAAAGAACTTTGTGAGAAAGGATTGAAAACACTTGTACTGGAGAGAGGGAGGAATGTAGAACATATCAAAGATTATCCAACCGCCTTTATGCATCCCTGGCAGTTTGACCACCGGTTAAAGCCTACGGAACGGCAATTAGCTGAAAATCCTATTCAGGCTGCAGTTTCAGATGAGGCAACTTCGCAGTTCTATGCAAAAGATCAGGACCATCCTTATATTCAGGACACTCCTTTTAACTGGATTAGAGGATATCAGGTTGGAGGCAGATCGATAACCTGGGGCAGGCAGTGTTACCGTTACAGTGAAATAGATTTTACAGCCAATGCAAAAGATGGGCATGGAGTGGACTGGCCTATCCGGTATGCAGATCTTGCGCCCTGGTATGATTATGTAGAGACTTATGTTGGGGTAAGTGGGAAAAATGAAGGGATCACCAATTTACCGGATGGCAACTATCTGCCACCAATGGAAATGAATTGTATTGAAGACCATTTTGCCTCTAAGGTTAAGACTGCATTCAAGGGAAGGGTGGTTACAATTGGGAGAGTTGCCAATCTTAGTCGGGGCTGGAATGGCAGGGGACCCTGCCAGTATCGTAATCTTTGTTCCAGAGGATGCCCTTTTAGCGGGTATTTTAGCAGTAATGCAGCTACACTGCCCACAGCCGCAGCTACAGGCAATTTGACGCTAATTTCCGACTCCATCGTTTCAGAAATACTGTACGACAAAGAATCCAGACGGGCTACAGGGGTAAGAGTTATTAATGCTCAGACAAAACAATCGGTTGAATATTTTGCAAGGATAATTTTCCTAAATGCTTCGACAATTCCGACAGCTGCCATATTGCTTAATTCCACTTCAGCTGAATTTCCGAGTGGTTTAGGTAATAGCAGCGGGCAGGTGGGTCATAATCTAATGGATCATTTTACAGGTACTGGTGCAACAGGTACTTTCGAAGGTTTTGAGGAAAAGTATTACTCGGGACGCAGGCCGGTAGGAATTTATGTTCCCCGTTACCGTAATATTTCTCCGGAGTCAACTCAAAAGGACTATCTGAGGGGGTTTGGCCTGCAGGGAATGGGCTCCAGAGCCGGCTGGCAGGAGCAGGGAACAGATTTACCGGGATTTGGAAAAAAATTCAAAGAACAACTCACCAAACCTGGGCCCTGGCGTTTATGGCTGGGAGGGTGGGGAGAATCACTTCCCTATTTTGACAATAAAGTCAGTCTGGATAAAAATCAGAAAGATCAATGGGGAATACCACTTGTAAAAGTGTTTTTCGAATACCATGAGAATGAGGAAAAAATGCGCAAGGATATTCGTGAAAGTATAGAGGAAATGATGACTGTTGCCGGTCTGACTAATATCCATTCCTATAGCCATCCGCCAGTGGGAGGATCAGCTATACATGAAATGGGAACTACCAGGATGGGAAGAGATCCCAAAACGTCCGTATTGAATGCATTCAATCAGATGCATGATGTAAAAAATGTGTTCATTACTGATGGTAGTTGTATGACTTCATCAGGCACAGCCAATCCATCACTCACTTATATGGCGCTCACGGCACGAGCCTGCGATTATGCAGTGAATGAATTGAAAAAAGGGAATTTGTAGTAATCATCCATGTGAACCGCGGTTTTGCATGATGACATTATTTATTTTTAGTTTGAAAAAAGCAAAATAGAATGATGAAAATGTTTAAATATGACTGTTTATGAGTGATAAAAAATCGGATAAACAGTGGAGCCTGGTGCTGGAAAATAATTCACGACTTTTTGATTTTAAGTTAAAAGAGTTGCGTGAATACAAAGACCTTTTATTCCTTCTGGTTAAAAGAGACTATTTGTTTTTTTACAAGCAAACGATCCTGGGACCAGTTTGGTTTTTTCTTCAACCACTGCTTACAACTATCACGTTTGTATTAATATTTAAAAAGGTAGCCGGATTGTCAACTGACAATATTCCAGCGCCTCTGTTTTATATGGTAGGGGTAGTTGCCTGGAATTATTTTGCGGACTGTCTGGTGAAGACATCCGGAGTGTTTAAGGACAATGCAAATGTGTTTGGTAAAGTTTATTTTCCGAGACTGATTATTCCCTTAAGTATTGTAATCTCCAACTTGGTCAAGTTTGGGGTGCAGTTGATATTACTGGTCCTGATGATCATCTACTATGCAGTTTTTGGGGAGTATGATTTCCAGTTTGATGTTCACTTATTACTGTTTCCCTTCTTAATTCTAATGATGGCATTGCTGGGACTTGCGTTAGGGATGATCATTTCAGCTTTAACCACCAAGTACCGCGATCTGGCATTCCTGGTTACTTTCGGGGTGCAACTTCTGATGTATGCCACGCCAGTGATTTATCCACTTAAATCTGCCCCCGAAAAGATCAGAGACATTATCAGTTTAAATCCACTTAGCCCCGTAATTGAAGGATTAAGACTGGGAATATTAGGTAAAGGCGATTTCGATGTTTCGTCTTTTATGTATTCCGTTGGTATTACGCTGGTCCTGCTATTCATTGGAGTACTGGTATTTAATCGAACCGAGAAAAATTTTATCGACACTGTATAATGAGAAATACATCAAATAAACTGGCGATCAAAGTAGACAACCTTTCTAAAGTATACCGGCTCGGTGAAATAGGAACGGGTACCATTTCCCGCGATATTGAAAGATGGTGGGCATTGATGAGGGGAAAGGAGGATCCTTTTTTAAAATTAGGGGAAAAGAATGATCGTACCCGTAAGGGTGAATCAGACGTTGTGTATAGTCTGAATGATTTAAGTTTTGAAATCAACTCTGGGGAAGCAATAGGAGTGATCGGCCGAAATGGTGCTGGTAAATCCACTCTGCTTAAAATATTATCAAGGGTTACTGCACCATCAAAAGGGAAAATATTTATCAATGGCACAGTCGCATCTTTATTAGAAGTTGGAACTGGATTTAATCAGGAACTTACAGGAAGGGAAAATATTTATGTAAATGGTGCTATCCTGGGGATGAAGAAAAAGGAGATTACAAAAAAGCTTGATTCGATAATTGATTTTTCTGGTGTTGAAAGATATATTGATACTCCTGTTAAGCGATATAGTAGCGGGATGTCGGTCCGGCTTGCTTTCGCAGTGGCAGCCCATCTTGATTCGGATATATTAATCGTGGATGAGGTTTTAGCAGTAGGAGATGCAGAATTTCAGGACAAATGCCTTGGAAAAATGGATGGGGTTATCAAAGAGGAGGGTAAAACCATTCTTTTTGTTAGTCACGACATGAATGCCATCTCCAAGCTTTGCCAGAAGACAATGATCCTGGAAAACGGTTCTTTGAAGGAGATGGGTAAAACGGAGGATATAGTGAACCTATATCTGGAATCTTACTCTAAAAATTCAGCTGTAAAAGAGTTAGGTAAGAATAGTGGCAAACCGGTTTATTTTAAAAAAGTCACCATCACTAACGAAAAGGGAGAGCCGTCAAGTAATTTCTTTTATGACGAAGCAATTTATTTCGATTTTGAGCTGGGTGTAAACGACCCTAACTATAAATGTGATTTGTTCGTGACTGTGCTGGATTCTAAGAAACGTTCAGTCTTTTCATGTGAATACACTAACATAAACAGGAGTACGCGGCTTAAACTGGATTCGCGTCAGCTTGTTAGGGGGAATTACTCTATCGATGTCTTTATTCAAATTCCCTGGGTAGTTAGAATTGATATGGCAGAAGATATCTGCAGCTTCACTGTAATTGATAATGGCTCCAATTTGGTAAAACATGCGGGTCACGATTATGGGTCGGTATTTGGAAGATATGAATGGGAAAAAATTTAATCGAAAATGTTCTCTCTTATTATTTGTGCCCGGAAGGAAGATATATCCCGTGAGCTAAGAGATAATATTGCTCAAACTATCGGAGCTGAGTATGAGATAATCGTTATCAATAACGAGTCAAATCAATACAACATTTTCCAGGCATACAATAAGGGGGTTTCTATGAGTAAGTTTCCCTTTGTATTGTTCATGCATGATGATATTTGGTATCATACCAGTGACTGGGGAAAGAAAGTCAGCAGTTACTTTGAAGATAGTGGGGTAGGAGCTGTAGGTGTTGCAGGAACCCCTTATATTCCCCGGCTTACAGGAGCCTGGTGGAGTGCGGGATTTGGTTATCTGTATTTGCTTCAGACCATGCCGAATGAGCCTGAGCCGGTATTACAAAATTATGCTCCGGACTTTTCGATACCAAGAGAGGTAGTTGCACTTGATGGAGTATGGTTTTGTATCCGGAAGAGCCTGTTTACCCAAATCCGGTTTGATGAAGAGAATTATCAGGGCTTTCATTTTTATGATATAGACACTACTTTGCAGGTATATCATTTGGGTTATAAATTGCTCTGTATAAACGATGTTCTCATCCACCACCAGTCAATTGGGGTTTTAAATAAGCAATGGCTCCACTATCTGTTTGTTTTCCGTAAAAAATGGTTGAACAAATTGCCTATATCAAGTATTGATGCCGGGTTTAAGAAAAAATCTGAGGGAGAGTACAGGGTAGTAAATACTTTTGTTAGTGATAAGCTTCGTATTGTTGGAGATAGTAAAAAAAACCAGCAGCAGGCGAGCTGGTTTGCACTGAAAGATCTTATTTCCTATCCCCGGTTATTTCTGTATTATAAAACCCCGGTTTGGATTTTCCGGCTGGGCCTGAAATATTTGAAGAGTCTTTTTTAAACGGGGATCAGGACTTTCCTCTAATCAATTTATTCTTTCTGCTTTTTATTCTTGAAGGAAGATCGTAGTCACTGACGGCTCTTTTCTTTCGGGCAATAAATGACTTCGACTGATTGATAAAATGCAGTACCCGGTTCGATTTGGCAGAAACTAATTCCATTCTTGCATACTCCATATAATTGTGTTTTCTCGCTCCATATCTGGCAGTTATTTCAGTCCATTCATCTTGAGGATTTACGCCAATCTTAACATAGAGTTCACCCTGTCCAACTGGCAGTGTATGTTTCATAATTACAGTGTCAAATACTACCAGTTTATCTTCAGGATATCCCAACAATTTTGACCATACTGAATCGATGCCCCAACTGGAACGATTTCCAATAAATGAAGGCAGGCAGGTAATCAGTGCTTCTCTGCTGAACATAGGAGCCATCACTTCAATCTGACCTACAAAACGGCAAAAGCTTTTTTCCTTTTTCTTAAACATGGGCCAGCTGCAAAATGAATCAGGTGAAAGTGCAGCACAACTGATAGCGGTGTCCATCGCTTTGCTCAGGGCAAAAAGCTGGTTGATACCATGGGTATCGATGTCTATATCATCGTCCAAAAAATAGAAGTAGTCATATTGCTGCAACCATTCGGGGTGGATTTTGGTGAATAGTTCATGCAACATATGATATTTGAAATGCTTTAGATGGAAGAAATGATCAACATCTTTGTAAAGTGAAGGATCATTGATTTGCTCATGATAAAAAAGCAGGCAGACTTCAAATTCTTTATCTTCTTTGTATTTCAGCCATTTCTCTTTAAAAATAGTCGATTTATTTCCACAAGGTGCGATAACGATATTTTTCAACGTATTCATAGTGAATGAAGGCTAATTTGTAGGCGAAAAATAGCAATACAAAACCGTAAATCAATGGCTATTATTAAAAAAGCGCTTTTTTTGAATAATCATCTCCAATTATTGGAATTCATTTGTATTATTGTTCCCGTCTTTTGCTATTGTACTGGTGGGTATTCAATTTTTATAGTATAAATAGCTTGTTATCAAATATTTGGGAAAGCACTATTTTTGACAAACTAAAGGATTGGTTAACAGATAAAATATTCAATACTTGGAAAGGAAAAAGATCGCCTACGTAAGTGTCAACGATCCGCTTGATAAGCGATCATGGTCGGGTATTACCTACTACCTTGCTCAGGCATTGCAAAGAAATTTTGGAGATGTTGACTTTGTTGGTCCCGTAAAAGTGCCCTGGATCATTGATAAATCATTACGGGCAATTGCAAAGGTAATGCGGATGATTTCAGGAAAGGAATATAGTTACAAATACAGCTTATTAAGAGCGAGGTATGCTTCTTCCGTATTAAGTAAGAGGTTGGGTCACAAAAAATATGATTGTATTGTTGCGCCAGCTTCATCGGATGGGGTAGCTTTTTTGGAAACTGATATCCCCATCATTTATATGGCTGATACAACCTATAAACTAATTAGTGGCTATTATACCTGGGAGTTCAAAAACAATTCACGAATTTCTTTTTGGGAAGGAAACAAACTAGAAAGTAAATCGCTTAAAAAAAGCAGTTTGGCTATCTATGCTTCCAATTGGGCAGCAAAATCAGCGATTGCAGATTATGGAATGAATAAAGAGGATGTTTTTGTACTCACCATGGGAGCTAATACCGATCAGTTGCCAGGAAAGGAAGTCATATTCCGTAAAGAAAATAACAAAACACTCACTCTGTTATTTCTTGCAGTAGACTGGGAACGAAAAGGAGGTCCGATTGCTTTCGATACCCTAAAGCACCTGGTTGAAACGGGAATAAACGCAAAACTCATTGTGTGCGGTTGCATTCCTCCTGCTTCATTTTCTCATCCGCAAATGGAAGTGATCCCATTTTTAAATAAGAATAATAAAGAAGATCACGACAAGTTTGTGCAGTTGCTGGAGACTTCACATTTTCTCATTTTGCCTACCCGTGCCGATTGTTCTTTGCTGGTAGCCTGTGAGTCAAATGCCTATGGTATGCCCGCAATAGCTACCGATACGGGGGGTGTTTCCGATGTTGTAAAAGATGGCATCAATGGGTATTGTCTTCCTTTGGAAGCGAAAGGTGCCGATTATGCTAACCTTATTGCGGGTATTTATGCAGATAAGGAAAGATATCACCGGTTGATTCAATCAAGCAGGAACCGCTTCGAAGATGTGCTCAACTGGGACAAATGGACAGAGCAGTTTGCAGTGATCTATGAAAAAAAATTCGGGAGCTGACAGGCTTTTTTAATTAGCGCAACTTTTTCCAAAACCAATACAAGGACCAGGCGCTGAGAATTATCATGAAAGGTTCAACGGGGTAAGTATATCGTTGCATGGCAAAAAGAACGATATGTACCGCCGAAATAATTACAAATGGAATTATCAATATCGAGACGTCAAATTTCTTCCTGTTTTTCCACCAGGCAGTAATTCCGAAAAATAGAAGAAACAGATTCCCTGCAAAAATGACAAGCCTGGTGAGAGTGCCACGACTACCCTGGGCATCCGAAGGGTAGCCCCACATTTCCCAGAAATTCATCAATCGGTTAGAGATAAAACCACCAGGATCCGATTTAAAATGGGTCAAATATAGTTGTACAGCCTTTCCGCTGGTATTTGCCTCAGGATGCTGATCATCATATTCCCAATCCAAATACCCGCCTGAAGCGGTGACCGAGGTTAGAATATTAACTCTTCCATGACCAGAAATGGAGAAGTTCCCGGTTTTGATATAACAATAATAACCTACCATCAGGACAGGCAATAGTGTTCCAAAGAGCATCTGAAAGTTGAGTTTCTTGCGATATAGTAACTCAATGATCAGGAGGAGCGCCATGATCGGCAAGATTTCAGTTCGGGTAACAATGGCAAGTCCGAAGAACAGGCCACTTAACCAATTTTTGCGATGCACAAAAAAATAGTAGGCTCCGGTAAGAAAAAAAGCAGTGGGGACTTCTGTTGTGAGCCACCGCGTATAGTTTACTTGTGAAGGGAACAAGGTGATGATTAAAGCTGCCAGCAACGCTATTGTGAGGTTCCCGAAAACTTTTTTCGCAATACTAAATACAAAATAAATTGTTGTTACTGACATCACGATATTCAGTATCATCAAAATATTTTCAACCTGACTACCTGCAAGTAGTTTGACACCGGCAATAATAAACGGATAGCCATTAGGAAAGAAATTGGTGTATCCACCTGCAAGTATGGTATTTGCCTGGTCAAAATAATCATTAGAATCTTTGTGCATCCAGGGGAGCGCAGTAAAAAAGGAGATACAAATGCGGATCAGCAACCCAATACCCAGTATAAGCAATAGCTGTCTATTTCCCGATCCCTGCGGGTCATTGGGAAAAATGGTTTTTACTGAAGATGCTGCGTTCGAACTGGCCATGGGTGATAATATTAGCGAATTTTTTATTTCTGTGAATAGGCTATTCGCATAAGCTCATTAGACACTGGTGGTCGGTAATGAGACGTTTCGTAATAGTTGCGGTAATTATTTGTATACTTATTTATGCCGGAGAAATCGAAAACATTCGATTCTCCAAAGATGTCCTTTAGAATCCTAAGGTCGGTAGGATTAAGTTTTTTCTGGTCGTAGTTGGGGCTAATAATTATCCGGTAGCTGGTATTACCCTTTGTAAAGATTTTTTTAATGGACTGAAGCAATGCCAACTGTTTTTCTTTTATAACCTGCGGAGCGAAGATCTGTGTAATTGTATCCCTATCATAAAATATATTTTTGATGGGGACATAAAAATCATCGGGGTTGGCTTTAATTTTTTCTTCAAAATATTTTTGTTGGACTTCATTTGTAACAGAGTCATAGAAAAAGGGACGGTCATCGAGCAGGAATTCTTTTTTCATATAATCCTTTACTTTTCCGCTAAAGGTGAAATCCAGGTATGATCTGAGGAATTTGAAATCAAAAAAAGCTTTCAATGATTCAAGCTGGATGGTGTATTTGTTCTCACCAGTCAGAGCCGGATGTTTGAGAAATAAATGACCTTTTGAATTTTCGGCCTGGTTCAAAAGCTGGTCATCAATCACCAGCAATACATTTTTAAGAGGGGCTTGTTTTTCTGCCAGAAAATTTAGTTTGCGTTCTATTCCGAATATTGATTCGCCGGAGGCATCAAAATGATAGCATTTTTCCCGGGGTTCATTTACAAAATTCTTCCAGGTGTCAATTTCATAGAACATGGATCTGGAGTTGCCTAAAATAAATGAGTTATACTGATGTTTTTCATGCCGGTTGATCCAGTTTTCTGTAGAAATAAAGTCTTTGTTCAGACTTATATAGCTCGGTTTCCCGGAGATATAATAGGAGTCATAATGCCGGATTACTTTAAAGGGATCCAGATAGATATAAAGGGAAAACAACAATATAAACGGAATGGAAAAAAGGAAGAGTTTTAATATAAAGGTTTTGAGTTTCATTTAGACATAACTGTTTAAAACTGGAAATAAATAAACTGCCTGTTTTCATACACTCCAAAAAATATTATGAGCATTAGAAATAAATAGTAGACGCCCCAGCGCACAATCAAAGGCTTTTGTTTTAAAGTGACGAGTAAACTTCTTTTCCGTTGAGCGAGGTGCACTACTTCCAGAAACAGAATTGCAAGAAAGGATAATATGAGGTCGGTAGAATAGACAGGCATTGTTCCTATAGTTGTAAGTACCGATTCCCTGTTAAATGCGATACTGAATGCGTCACTAATGGCGGCCGGAATTTTACCAGCAATATAAAATGCATCTCGTATGGAATTGGCGCGGAAGAATATCCATGCAAATGTAACCAGGCAGTATGTAGTTAGAATTTGCATACCGGTATATAACCATGGAACTTTTGTAATACCCAAAGCATTATTTACTTTATTGCGATATTTCTGCGATACAATAGCGAAAATCAGGTAAAAGCCGTGCAGGGCGCCCCAAACTATAAATGTCCAGTTTGCTCCGTGCCAGAATCCACTAACAAGGAAGACGAAAAATAAATTGAAATACCATCGCGGTACGGAGACTTTATTTCCGCCAAGGGAAATATAGAGGTAGTCCCGAAACCATGACGAAAGTGAAATATGCCAGCGTTTCCAGAACTCAGAAATGTTTTTGGAATGGTAGGGCTTATCGAAATTTTTCATCAATGTGAAGCCCATTACTTTTGCAGAACCGAGGGCGATATCGGAATAACCCGAGAAGTCACAAAATATCTGAATTGAAAAAAATACCGCAGCTAAAACAAGCACAATAGGAGTGTAAGAATGAGGATCATTAAATACCGGGTCAGTTAATTTGACTAGCCTGTCCGCAATCACAACTTTTTTAAACATTCCCCACATCATTAATTTCAAGCCATCGGTGACGTTGTCGTAATTAAATTTCTTCTTTTCATAAAACTGATGAATTATATTTTGAGGTCTTTCTATCGGGCCTGCAACCAGCTGAGGATAAAACATGACATAAAGGGCATAAATTCCGAAGTGTTTTTCAGCTTTTTGATGACCCCTGTATACTTCGATCGTATAGCTCATCGCCTGGAAAGTGTGAAATGATAATCCAATAGGTAATATGATATTGAGTAATGGGAGAGAGGAGGTAGTTATATTAAGTGAGTGTAAAAGCTCATTGGTGTTGTCAATAAAAAAATTGTAGTATTTGAATATTGCCAGCACTCCAACATTTGCTACTATACTAATTATCAGAAAGGACTTTCGTCTTCGTCCAGTTTGTTTTTCGATCATGATACCGGCTATGTAGTCGATAATGATAGTGAAGAAAAGGATTAAAATATACGCCGGAATGAAAGCAGCATAGAATACACAACTGGCCAGCAATAGATGTAGCCATCTCCATTTATGAGGAAGCAGGAAGAAGATGATAGTGACTACGGGAAAGAAGATCAGAAATTCAAAAGAATTAAAAAGCATAGTTAGTCTTGATCTTTAATAGTGATTCATTTATAGCTTGGTGCCGGTTTGATTTTTTCTTCGAGCAACGTAAATATTTTCTCATCTTTGTCCATGTCAAACTTCCGGGCGAAAAGTTTTTCAGTAGTTAATAAGTTCTCATAATCTGATGAATTGAGAATTCTTGGATGACCATTCTTCTGCCCTGTCCAATCAACATAGACCACATTGTTTTCAATTTTATCTTTAAACTGTGAATTGTAAAGTATAGTTGCAAAAAAGAATTCATCTCCACCCCAGGTATATTTAAAATAGCGAACATAGGAAGGATGAAGGACGAGAAAGTCCAGTATATATTGGCATGCAGCAGGCGTTAGTGTAAACCAATTGGCCCTGCCCACGATCTTATAGTTGACAGGAAATTTTCTTGCCGGCAGTATTTTGTTAATGATTTTTTCTAATTTGAATTTGCCCGGAATTTGCCAGTTGATCAAATGATATTTTCTAACTCTCGGTGCCGCTTCCTTCCACTCGTCATCAATAGATTCACAGGTGATAAATTCACTGCCATTGCGATCGTTAAAATATTGTGAGATGTATGCGGCGGGCTTCAATGGGAAGTCCTGGCCGGAGATGACATTGATATAGTCATATTCTTTAGCAGGTAAAATTTCAAGGAATCCATTCAGGGTAGCCTGAATGGTACCGTATCCGGCCCAGTATATTTTAGTCCGGTTTTTTATGAAGATTACATTGTTTTTCCGGGCCAGGTATTCAAATGGGGTAATATCTGATTTTTTATCGATATGGACATAGAAATCGAAGCCAGGATAATTAAGTGCGTCGATTAGTCTCTCCAGCTGCTTCGGATTTTTATGAGTTAATATAAGATGGGCAATTTTCATGGTTCAGTATTAATCGGTTGAGGGGTGATGCTATTCACTCAACCAGGTAGTAACGCGGTTTGATGACTAAAAATATTCAAATGAACAAGACAGGTGGCTTTTCTCCATATTTAGGCAATGCAGATTCAGCGGGTGGTACTGAAATCACCATTTACTACTGACAATACAACGGAAATTTAGACGGGTCAATGATAAGAAATCTAATCCAATTTGTTTAATCTTCAGAGGCTTTTTTGGGTTTTTGTCCCTTTTAAGAGATTTCTGCGTATCTGGGCCCGAATAGGCTGTATATAAATAAATAAGACCGGCCAGAGGGCCGGTCTTATTTATTTATATACAGCCTATGTAATTAAAGCTTAATAAACTTTTCATTGACGATCTGGTTACCAGCCTGAATCTTGATAAAATAATTGCCTTTGGCAGCATTATTAATATCCAGCTGGATATTAGTGGCACCGACAGTGACTTTTTGCTGCTTAGAAACAATTCTTGTACCTGTTGTCGACCAAACTTCAATGTTTACGGGTTGAGTTTTGGTACTTGTGATAAGTAACTCAACAGTATTATTTGAAATAGTATTTCTTAAAAGTTTTATACTCAAATCCACAGACAAGCTCAACGTCTCAATTTTGCTATATGTGTATTTGCCGTCTTTGTCAACCTGTTTTATACGGAAATAATTGAATCCATTCGCCAGGGGAACATTGAAATTGAAGGTATAGTTTCTTGCCTGATCAATGCTTGGAACGATAGCAACTTTATCGAAACTCAGGCCATTTGACGAATATTCTATCTCATATTGTTTTGCATTATCCGTATTCTCGACTTCCCAGTTGAGTTGTGCTTTCCCATTCAGGTTAGATGCAGTAAAGGAAATCCAGGTTACTGGCAATAAAGGATTAGAGATGTTGGTCACCAGCATGAACACCTCATTGTTATTTAAAACTATGGCTCCTGGGAAATCTAAGATTCCTCCTGAGTATGTTGCGGCGCCATATATTCTTTGTGTACCGGTTGTGAAATCTCCGTCTCCATCTTCATCGACAACTAGTCGATAGTTGATTGGAGATGCTCCAGTAGTACTTAACCCGTTCAGGTCGAATTTCAAATTGACCGTGCCGGCATTACCGGTATGACTGACCTTCCATTCTCTGCCGAGGCGTTGTGAGCCAGCTAATGAAGCAGGCAGATCAGTACCTGATTCGGTCAGACTACCATTATCATTTCCGATTAATAAGAAAGTCTGATTTGTAGTGAGTGCAGAAGGATTTGAAATAACAATATTTGCTTCACCACTTTGTCCGGTTCCATTTCCACTTCCTGTTTCTATACTGTTAGATTGGGTAACAGAAAGGTTTGAGCCATTGTCCAGCGCCAATCCAAAAACTGAATTATTATAAGTTGCGTTGGTAGTGGCATTCCATACCGTTGCACCAGCAGATGATAACAAGTCGGTCTTTAAAGTGACACCGTATTTGATAGCCAGATAAGAAAAGATGCGGCTTCTTTCAGCACCGGAAACAGGACGGTTATATACAATAACTTCCGCGACATTTCCAAACAAGCCTTCATCTGGTCCGGGAATAGAACGCTGACCAAGGATGTTATCTGTGGTTGCAATGTTTCTAACGAACTCACCATTCGGTGTGCCACCCGGATCGGTATTATCGATCATCGGAGCAGTAGCAATATTCCGGTCATCAACGATTTCAATATCACTGGAAGGTAGTTGAAGCAAATTCAACTGACTAATGTTCCAGGTGTCATTGGTATATGGTCTTTGTGCTATATGTGTATATGGAAAAATTTCTGCCTGATCGCCGTAGTTGTTATTATAGATCCATAGTCCTGCACCTTCACCACTATTACGTGATGTTTGAGACCAGATACGTTGTGGCGCAGTTGGTGTAGCTGTGTTAGACAACCACACACCAAAAATGGCATATGCATCATTCCCTGCAGTGATTGGTGCATTTACACCGTTTGGTCCTACCATAATCTGACTACCGGCAAAAGATAAAGATGGTAGAAAATTTACGGAGGAAGTTACGAGCGTTGGTCTCGATGCGCCAGTAGAAGTGAATGAGTTTCCGTTGTTTGAGTAGTTCCAGGTATCTACGAGACCGCCTGTCGTAGATGTTCCTGCATTTGCACGAATCCACATAGTAAGATCGCTAGTTACTCCGCCGGGACTTTGCGCCAATAAATTGAGTGAAACAACTGAAAAAACTAAAAGAGTGTAGAGTTTACTTTTCATATCAATATTCTTGATTTAGCTTGTAATAGAATTAGTCTTCACAGGAAATAGATCTAAAAAGAATATTATTAGAACGGAATAGAATATTAAAAAGAGCGATAAAGATAAGTGAATAATTGTGTGGGAAAAAAATCTAATTGAAACAACCTATGGCACAATTTTAGTTAAACTTCGAGAGCAAAATGTTAGGGCAGGATATCCACATAAAGTGTGGAAATCCTTAGTTGTTTCGGTTTTAGTTGTCTCTTATATTTAAACAACTTTTAACGTTTCAACAAATCTGATAGTTATGTAGACATGAATTTGTAGTCGAATCCAAAAATCCAGTATGAAAACCAAACCAAGATTTGAAAAGACTTTACTAATCATCTTTTTACTCTCGCTGGCAGGCATTTCTCGAGCCCAGATTCAGCCAGTTGGAACGGTGATAGGAAATCAGACAGTCATCAATGTGCCTATTAGTCAATCCGGGACTTCTTCACAGGCATTAATTTATTATCCCGATGATTACTTTTTACCTCAGAACGCAAATAAGCGTTATCCCTTACTTATCTTTTTACATGGAGCAGGTGAAGGTGCAGGTAATAATATCGCGATAGTAAATAACACATCATTACCACAACTCATCTCTCAGGGTTTAAAGCCTTCAGGTATAGACTCTGTAACCGGAGAAGTTGTAAAATTCATTGTGGTTTCTCCACACGCAGCTAATACCAATTATAGTTATTCTTTTGGCCATGTGAAATGGATACTTCCGAACCTGATCTCCAATTATCGGGTCGATACTACCTGTGTATGGGTAGGAGGTTTATCTGCCGGCGGCCGTGGTACATGGAGTATGGCCAAGGAAGATCTCGCTGTAAGTAACAAACTTGCAGGGATAGTGCCGATAAGCGCACTTGGTTATGAATATGGTTCCTGGCCACAACTTGATACAGCATTTCGCAGGGGACTGGCTTGTTTTAATATCTGTGGAGCATTAGATGCACACGTATCTACAGCACGAACCTATAATGATACAATAGTAAAATACATTGGTGCCAATAATCCTAAAAGATACTGGCGTTATGAAGTTCCGGGCGCTGATCACAATTCATCTGCCTGGAATCCTCCGTTTCAGCTAAACAACCGCTGGTTCAATCCCACCAAGAATCTTTGGGATTTAATGGTTAACATCCGGAGGTCGAACAACACAACCGGAAATGGAACTACTTCTGCGAGTGCCGGAAATAACCAGGTAATTACATTGCCTACTAATTCAACTACACTTACGGGAACCTTTGTTTCATCAGTAGGGATAAATGCTTTTGGATGGGAAAGAGTGAGCGGGCCTAATAACCCAACAATAGCGACTCCCACCCTGGCCTCTACAGCGGTCACCGGACTGATCCAGGGAGCATATGTTTTTAGGTTCAATGTGCTTAACATACTCGGAATTACCGTAAGCAGCCAGGTCACAGTAACGGTAAATGCGGCCACGCCAGTTGTGGACGCAGGTAGTAATCAAACTGTAACCCTGCCAGCTACTCAAACCTCACTTGCAGGTACTGTAACTACACCTCCCGGCACTTCTATTACTACTTATGCCTGGTCCAGAGTGAGTGGACCTACTAATCCTACATTAAGTACGCCTAATGCGCCTTCGACCTCAGTTACCGGATTGAACGCAGGTTCTTATGTATTTCGCCTAACAGCTACGAATAGTGCTGGCGTATCGTCATTTGATGATGTAACGGTAACAGTTAATACAGTCACTACAGGCGGAGGAGGATCTAATTTACATGTAATCGATGTTGCACCAACGGAGTATCGTTGTGTATGGCTATATAGTGATAATCGAATCAGACGTCACAAATTCGTACAGAATGCCGGCGGAATTATCGTGGATACGATGAATGTGGGTAATGATAAACCCGTACGTGCAATAGGAGCGGGATTCAATACGACTATTATTGTTGCCGCTGATGGTACATTATATATGAACAGGCCAGGTAACGCTACCGTACAGGTTACAACCGATACCCTGGGCAATTCTATTAATAATGCGATAAATTGTTGGGGTAGCTTCTATGACTATGTTTTCACACGGAGTGATTCTACCTTATGGTATTTCGGTACAGATGGTCTGAACCTTTTTCCCAACAGTAATTCAATCGTAAAGCCAATTCAAATTTCTCCGGCAGGGATGAAAGTGAATAAGGTGGCAATGAGTCGTAATAAAATAATCATATTAACGACCACTGGTCAGGTTTGGGAAATTGCCAGTGGAAATATCACACCTGTGCAAAAGGCATTGCCTCGTCCGGCAATTGATGTAATGACAGGTTATCTGGATTATTCTTTTGCTCTTGTTCCTAATGCAACAGGGTCACAGACGATGGGTTATCCCTATGTGTGGGGAAACGCGTTTAGATACTGGGGCGGATCATCTGCTTCTTCAACACCTGTATCTCTGACGAGTCTATGGAACGTTACGGTGCCTATAAAACAAATTGTTACCAGTTCTAATGTAATTCACTGGATAGATTCTTTGGGAGTCCGGAGAGCTATGGGTGACAATGGTAATGGTGAGGTAGGTACTGGTGAAGAAAAATATAACAAGTCGGAAATTTGGGGCGCTCCCTATTCAGGCGCCTGGCATGAAGCAGATCCTGCCTTTATGATAACCACACCTTTCCAATTAGCGGCACCTGGTCCAGGCAGAGTATGGAAAAAATTATGGGGGGGGCAGACTTTTCAATTTTATATGTGGGCAACTGATGACCTGGATAGCACTTATTTTAATGGCCGTGAAAAATCAGTTGTTGGAGCTAAAGGTGTTCAGTTAGGTAATGAAAGCACATATCCTAATGGATTAGATCAGGTTGCGCCTGAGAAGAGATCAATCCTGGAACGTCAGCCTGTTGTGACAGGTGTGACTTTCGTTAAGTATACTTTAACCGCTGGTGCTGATAAATATATCAGTACGGCCAATACCACTTTATCTGCAACCGGTACGCCATCAACATTTGATACTATCAAAGCATGGCATTGGTATCAGCTGAGTGGGCCGAATACATCTGCTATAGCGAGCCCGAGTGCAAGTCAGACAAATGTTACCGGTTTGGCTAATGGAACCTATGTCTACCGTGTTCAAATGGTAGATAATAGAAATGGTTCGATCAGTGACACTATAACGGTGACTGTTTCTTCAACGAATTTTCCTCCGACAGCTAATGCAGGGAATAATCAGACCATTACATTGCCTGTCAATAGTGCTAACCTGAGTGGAACCGGAACAGATCCTGATGGAACTATCACTACATTTCAATGGAGAAAAATTGCTGGCCCTACAACATTCAATATTGCTTATCCCAATATGGCGCAAACTAGCGTTGGAAATCTTGTGCAGGGACTTTATCAGTTTGAACTGACGGTGACTGATAACCTGGGGGCAACTGATACAGACACCATGTCCGTTACAGTGAATCCAGTCGTTCCACCGGCAAATCAACTACCTTCTGCTAATGCGGGAAATGATCAGACCATTACGTTACCAGTAAATTCTGCCATCCTTAACGGGACTGGTAGTGATCCTGATGGAGCGATCGCATCTTTCCAGTGGACTAAAATAGCGGGACCAGCCAGTTTTGTAATTGTATCTGCTAATCAGGCATTGACCGCCGTTAATAGCCTTGATCAGGGTATATATAAGTTTGAGCTGAAAGCAACTGATGCTGGAGGGGCAGTAGCAAAGGATACGGTGACCATAACCGTTAACCCGGCGGTGACGCCGGCAAATCAATCACCATCAGTTAACGCGGGCGCAAGTCAATCTATCACACTTCCTCTGAATACAGTGACTCTGAGTGGTAGCGCAACTGACCCGGATGGTACGATTGCCAGTTACCAGTGGACCAAATTATCCGGTCCCGCAACATTTACAATTGTTGCTGCGGGGCAGGCTCTAACAGTAGTCAATACGCTTATTCAGGGTGTATATCAATTCGAACTAAGAGCTACAGATAACCTCGGCGCAACAGGCAGAGATACCGTGGTAGTAACAGTAAATGCTGTTGTGCCGCCCGGAAATCAACTCCCTACTGTGAATGCAGGTACTAACCAGACAATTACTTTACCAGTTAATACAGTTACACTCTCCGGTAGCGCAGCAGATGCGGACGGTACAATTGCAGGTTATCTTTGGACGAAGATTTCGGGTCCGGCAAGTTTTAATATCGCCACTCCCGCACAGTCACAAACTGTAATTAACAATCTAATTCAGGGTACTTATCAGTTTGTACTATCAGTAACTGATAATGCAGGAGCCATTGCTCGTGATACGGTGAACGTGACTGTAAATCCAGCAGTCGTTCCTGTCAACCAGGTTCCTACTGTGAATGCAGGTACTAACCAGACAATTACTTTACCAGTTAATACAGTCACACTGTCTGGTAGTGCAGCTGACGCAGATGGCACAATCGCCAGTTACCAGTGGACAAAGATTTCGGGTCCTGCGAGCTTTAGCATTACTTCAGCTAACCAGGCTCAGACTACTGTTACAAACCTTGTACAGGGAGTTTACCAATTCGAATTAACGGTTACGGACAATGCTGGTGCAATTGTGCGTGATGCCGTGACAATTACGGTTAACCCGGCTGCAACGCCATCTAACCAGCCACCTACAGTGAATGCTGGTTCCAATCAAAGCATTACTTTGCCTCTCAACACTGTAACCTTATCAGGTACTGCGACTGATGGAGATGGAAGTATAATCAGTTATCAATGGGCCAAAATTTCCGGACCAGCCAGTTTCACTATTGTTAGTCCATCTCAGGCCCAGACAGTTATTAATAATTTGGTAGTGGGTGTTTATCAATTTGCATGTACAGCCACTGACAATCAGGGGGCGACAGACAGAGATACGGTAATGATAACTGTAAATGCTGCCGCAACAACGCCGCCACCTGCTAATCAGGCACCAACGGCCAATGCCGGCGGAAATATATCGATTACATTACCTTTAAATTCACTGACTCTTACTGGCAATGGAACCGACGCAGATGGAACAATTGCAAGTTATCAATGGACGAAGGTATCCGGCCCTGCTACCTATACGATAGCCTCTCCGGGTTCGGCTCAAACTTTAGTAAGTAATCTTGTTGAAGGTATCTATCAATTTGAATTACGTGTAACTGATAACCAGGGAGCAGTAGGAAGAGCTACAATTACTGTAACGGTTAATGCTGCAACTACAACACCAGTGAATCAGCCACCAGTTGCCAATGCTGGTGCTAACCGAACAATTACTCTGCCTACAAACACACTTATTATAAATGGTATAGGTGTAGATGCTGATGGGGTGATTGCCCGATACAACTGGATCAAAGTTTCAGGACCAGATACATTCCGGATCAGTGCGCCAAATCAGGCCCAAATTGAAATCAGTAATCTGGTTGCTGGTACTTATGTCTTTGAACTTACTGTTACTGATAACTCCGGTGCAACGGGCAAAGATGTTGTAAGCGTAATAGTATTACCTGAACCGAGAACAAGGTCACAGGTTACTGTATTCCCTAATCCGGTTACGGGTAACAGTGAACTTACTGTCAAGATTGAATCCACTACCCAAAATTCCCGTAGTTATATCCGGATATATGATAATCGTGGATATGTGGTTTACCAGGAAGAATTTACGAGAACCCAGTCGGTAACCTACAGAAAGATCAATATGAGCAACCTTACTGCCGGAGTATATTTTGTAAGAGTTAGTATATCTCTTTATGATACCAGGGTTATTAAGGTGATCAAGCAATAAAATTTTAATTCGGAGCAGAGTATAAAAAGCTGTAGTGCCTGCACTACAGCTTTTTTATTATTTAAATCTATTCCACTATTTATCAAATTTTACTTTATAGATGTTCCAGGATCTTCCCCAGGTTCTTATATTTTCAATTTGTTGCAGCAATTGTAAATCGACTGAATCCCGGAAATTGGCTGAGTGTTTTTTAATAAATACGTAGTTATCCTCCCAGCCAACGACGTACTGGATATTTGCTTCTTTTATGTAGGACAAAGCCTCCCTGCGTTTCAATTTTTCGAAACACTTTTTATTTACCACTCCATCAAGATTTATGGTTGCAAGATTGCTGGCAAAATAGCTTAATGCACCGGTCTGAGAACTTCCAATTATTGAGCCCGCAGGCAATTCTTTATTAATATGCAAAGCCATGTTCATGTATCCATTGTTAGTTTCCCTGGAAAAATAGTATGAAAGTAATTCTCCCTTGGCGAGTTGTCCGCCAATCCATAGGATTGAAATAAAGGCAATAAATGCTTTTTGTGTTGCACCACTTTGGGTATAAAAAATTCTTTTCAGGAATTCCGAAAGGATAAGTAGTAGTACCAGGGTGAACGGGAATAAATATCTAAAGAAATACCAGGGCGTAAATATGTAGAGGGTGTAAGCGAAATATAATAGGGTACTAAAAATCACAAGAGGTCTGAAATTGCCAAAGGAGATGCCTGTCCATCTTTTTTTATATAAAAGGTATAAAGCAGACAGAGTCAGTATACTTATTAAAACTATATTCTGTCCGGCAATAGTGAAAAGGCCCTGTTTCAACATGGGCAAATACCAGTTTGAAAAATTTGGTGTATGATCTACACCTGCAAGTGATTGAAATCTTACCGCTTTCCCACTAATTGGATACCAGTCGCCCGTGTAATAATATGAATAGATGATCCAGGATGAAAAGATCAAAGACACCCCGGCTGCGAATGCCAGACTGTTATTCACCAGATTACCGGTTCGAATCGATTTGAAAAAAATCAGGCACCCCATAACCAGGGCAAATATTCCGGAATCAATCCTGGAGATGCAGGCAAAGCCCGTAATAATTCCCAATCCTAAGATTTGGCGTAATCCTGGTTTGACAGCAGGTGCTTCCATAAACAGGCGATAAAATTGATACGTAGCCCATAGTAGGAAAAATGCGGCCATAATTGTTTCAAGGCCATTTATGCTGGTTTGCACAACATAGTCATTTACAATCCATGCTAAACCAATAAAGCAGGTGATGATTTTCCGACGGGTGATCTTGTAGACAAACAGTAATAATATCAACAGGGTGGCACAATCAAACAAAGCCAGCAGGACCAGGGCAACTTTTACAGGAGTTTCGATAGAGGATGGAAAAAGTTTATAGACAGGTGCTATTAGAAAAACATACAGCGGTTGAAAACCATTCGTATAGTCTTCACCATAGTAGGGGCCTTTTCCTGATGCAATGTTTTTTGAAATATACAATGAGATATAAGCATCATCCGGTAACAAGCTGCTATCCAGATTTTCCAGTGGTCTCGAAATAATTAATATCCGGCTGAAGAAGTCGAGAATCAAAAAGAACACTAAGATTCTTTTAAGTGGAGGCGAAGGAAAGGCTGGCATTTTCTGGTTCGGTAGATGAAACGTCGAAAAATGCTGTTATCTTAATAAATATAATCATCTTTCACTGAATTTACCGGCAGTGAAAATTTATCCGGGACCAGTTCCTTTTATCAAATTCTACTTTACCTGTTTCGGAGAGCGTCTGTTTTTGCCTTTTCAGATGAATGGATATGGGTATAGAGATTTTCCATACAATTTGTCCAACTATGCGTTCTGGCAAAGTCAATTCTAAGTCTTTTATTATCAGCAGTATCTTCTAAAATTGAGCGAATAAGCTGAGGATATTCCTGAGGTGTGGTCGCCAATGAAGTATAATCTTCAAACATCTTCATTGTGTAGGTTCGTGTAGCAACTACCGGCTTGCCCAACGCCAGGTATTCGTCTATTTTCAACGGATAGTTTCCTGCGGTGATCTCGTTGTCAAATTGAGGATTGATGCATATGTCAAAGGAAGCAATGTAATTGGGCAACTGGTCCATTGGTTTGCGGCCTAAGAAATGGACATTTGGTAACTGATGCAGGTCACTTGCGAGAAAACTGTCATCTTCCGGGCCAACCAGCACTACATTCCATGAAGGATCAAACCGGGCTATCTCTTTAATGATACGTTCATCCAGTCGCGCAGAATCCAATGCTCCCACATATCCAATAACAGGACTGCTGAATTGTTTCATATCCTCAGGCTGGGGATGTGATTTATCCGCATCAAACAATTCAAGGTTACAACCCTGGCCCATAAAATGGGCGTTTGAATTGTATTTACGACAATAGTCTGCGTAATAAATTGAATTGGTCATTACGAGGTCCGATTGCGCAATAAGCCGGGGTTCGAGGATAGACGTATGCTTTTTCCAATACTCATAACCCTGTAAAAAATCACGCATGTAGTACACGTAAAGCGAAGGGTGGAGCATCCCTTTCAGGTAATATCCATTATAAATATCATTATCATTGAAGAGTATGATATTTTTAAAATCGAGTTTCTTTAGTGCATCTGAAATATTCTTTGCAAAACGCTTATTATTAAAATAGTTGATCGTGTTGAATAACTTGTTCGATGGAATTTTATTGATTGACTCAACTACCGACAGAGGGTATAACTCCCACATCGATTTGCCAATTTGTTTGATTTCTCCCTCTTTGGATTTAATTATCTCAGAATGGCTGGCTATACCTGCATTCTTGTTGCGTGACAGGAAGGTTTTCCGGTTGACCGGAAGATTCACATATAGTACCCGGTTGTTCTGACTAAAATAAGTGGCAATATTTTTACAGTTACTGCCAATAGGGTAGTACCAGGGTTGTAAACCAATTACAACAATATCCCTGCCTTCAAGGGTATTAATCATTTTTTCTGCCACGGAATGCGTTTAAAATAATTGGAGGAGTAATCTGTTTGATTATTTCCTTTATACCAGAAGGGTTCATTGTTTTTTTATCTTCCGGTCTCGCTTTGAAAATTGTATTGTGATCTTTAGTGGCGCTTGAAATGCCTTCTTCAGGTCTGCCATTTGTGTAATAGTAAAGTGCCAAAGATTTTCTTGTTCTATCAGGTGGGCAGGTTAATTTATTTGGATGACCGTGATAGGAATCACTGGTAGTCGAAAATATTGCCATGCGATTAAATAGTGGTAAGATCTTTTTTCGCACACCTTTCATCTCAGTATCCCATAGTTCGAAATGACCACCATACTCTTCGTGCCAGTCTTCATTTAAATATACAAGTACATTCAGTCTTCGGTCAAGTTTTGTCTTCGGATGCTTGTTGAAATCTGCATGAATCTTGAGCATACCACCAGGCTGAATCTGGTGACAGCCGCCACCGTCAAAAAAAGGATCAGGAATAAGATTTTGAATACCGGTTAATTCGGTGAGGAATTCAAGAAAAGGTTGTGAATTTAAATAGTGCATGAACTCTTTTGTTCTTTCGCCAAAGCGGTATTCGCCTTTGGAGGCTAGTTTTACCTGATTAGTATCGTTGAATTTGAGGTCTGCATTTTTGGAGAGATCAGGAAATTCATTGAGCACTTCCTTCAATCTTTCAGGAATAAAAAAGTTATCGTAGTAGCCACTGGGGAAGGGATCGGCATGGGCATATTCAGCGTGCTTTTCTGTTCCAAACGCTTTTAATTCTTCAGGAGATTTGCTAATAAAATTCATTGTAGTCGGTTTTGAGCAGTAATAAATTTTGATCTCTTTTTGTCGAATATTATTCAAATGAAATTTACTATCTAAATGGCTTAAAATATGGGTGATTTGCTAATGAAAGCATAGGCTTGTCGCCATTTGAATCTCCATAAGCATAGATATTGTCATAATCTTTCAACACATATTTTTCTTTTATTCTTCTTACCTTTTCTTTCCCATGACAATTTTTACCAGCGATTTTACCATCTACTGATCCATTCCTGATTATCATCCGGGTGGCGATTAGCTCCACCTGTATATCTGAAGTCCATTGGCAGATCCAGTTTTCGGGAGAGGCCGAAACTATCACTACTTTCACTCCATTTTGTTTATGACGATTAATCTCTTCCAATGCACCTGGCCGGATAAGGGTTGGTAAATACTCTTTTGTAAACAACCTGCATTTTTCTGCAAATACGTCTACCGGTGTATTATGGAAGAAATGTGCAAGCACTTTTTCTTTAGCAAGCTGATTTGAGATAAGCTTTAGTTTATATGCTATCAGGTAGGGACTGTTGAGCAAAAAGCCCCAGTAAAATGCAGGACTCCCTTTGCTGTATTTTATGAATTCCAGCAATGTGTCTTTAGTGGTAATGGTCCCGTCAAAATCAAAGAAGGCTATTGATCTACTCACAGCTTTTTCTTTTTAAAGATAAATTCAGGAACAGAGGTAATGATCAGCATGATCCAGCGCCAAAACCATTTTACATAAATCGTATTTTTCTTCTTTTGTACTCCATTATAGATGGCGTTGCCTACATCAGCTGGTTGCGCCGTGAGGAGCTTTGGAAGGGAGAGGTGCTCGGTCATTTTTGTGTAAACAAAACCTGGCAATACTGTCAACACGTGCACATTGTGATGATATAGTCTGTTTCTAAGTCCGGAGAGATAAGCAGTAAAGCCGGCCTTGGCACTTCCATAGATGTAGTTGCTTTGTCTGCCGCGTAAGCCTGCAACAGAACTTATTCCTACGATAGTACCCTGTTTCTTTTGGGAATAATCGGCACCGATAATATTTAAGATAGACACTGGCCCGGTATAATTTGTATGAATGGTCTTAAGTGTCTCTGCCGGATTGGCGATAACCACTTCGTTATCGTTCATATAACCTACAACACAGATCGTAACATCGGGTTTTACTTTTAATGATTCCCAAAAAGCCTTATGGCTATTGAATTCCATTGCATCGAACTGGTGTACGGAACAATTGATATCAAAACGTATTTGCAAATCAGACCGGGAAGGTTCCAGTTGAGAGATATTGCGGCCGGCAAGCTGGATATCATATTTTTCGTCGGCAAATTTTCGAGCGACAGCCAATCCTATATCAGAGCTGGCGCCGAGTATTAAAGCAGTTGGCATGGTAGTTATTAATTGGTGGTCAGGAATAGACGCTGTGACTGAACAGATCGTAACTGTTCATCCGGGTTATATTTTTCAATGATTGCATTGAACTCAGGTAATTTTTTGTAGCCGGCCTGCAGGACTGCGGGTTTCATTCTAGCATCTTTAGACATATACAGTCGTCCGCCATATTGCAATACAACCTGGTCCAGTTCGTCCAGGAATTCGAATAATCCTTTGCGGACAGGAAAGTCAAGGGCCAGAGTGAATCCTTCCATGGGAAACGAAATGAGATCATCCTGCTTTCCAAAAACTTTCAATACAGCCAGGAATGAACCCAGACCTTTATCACTTATTTTTTGTAGTATTTCGATGAGTCCGTTCTTACTTTCAAGGGGTAATACAAACTGGTATTGAATAAAACCTTTCTTTCCGTAACCACGGTTCCAGTGAAGGATTGCATCGAGCGGATAAAAAAATGGCTCATAGGAAACTACATTGTCAATCTCCTTTTTAAAATTCTTACCGTAATACAAAAAATTAAAGGCTTTGACCGTAAGTTTATTGAGCACGAAAGAGGGGAGTGTGAAAGGGAATGTAATTTGTTTTTTAGCCGGAAGCTTCAATGGATCTTTCAATTTATTTTCCGGTAACTGGTCTTTAGTGGCATGTTCTCCCAATATCAAAATGCTCCTGCCAAAATCTTTTCCTTTCTGCAGGCAGTCTATCCAGGCCACAGAATAGGTGTAATGCTGGTATTCTTCAAAAAGTCGGATGACTTCTTCAAGATTAGCAGCTTTAACCTGTTTTTGTTTAATATAGGAGGTTTCAATTTTTTTAAGGTCAAATTTTACTCTGGTGATTAGTCCTGTGAGTCCCATTCCGCCGCAGGTAGCCCAAAAGAGATCTGCATAGTTATTATCCCGGGTACAGGTAACCAGGTTGCCACCAGCAAGCATAATATCCATTTCGAGGATATGGTTGGAAAATGAGCCGTCAACGTGGTGATTTTTACCATGTACATCACTGGCCACTGCGCCACCTACTGTAATGAATTTGGTGCCGGGAGTAACGGGAAGGAACCAGCCTTTGGGGACGATTACTTCAAGGATCTTATCGAGGGTGAGACCTGACTGGCATTCAAAATGTCCCAGTGCGGTGTCAAATGACAATATCTTGTCATATTTCAGGGTAGAGATAGTATTTTCTGCCAGAGAGGCATCGCCATAGCAGCGACCGTTGCCACGGGGAATGAAGCTATTTCCGTTCTTTACATATTCCTTAGCTTCTTCGGTGGAAGTAAATAACTTTTCATCACTCAGCATAGCCGGGTAATTTCCCCAATTGGCGATTACTTTTTTCATCATTTAAACAGCGTTATATCTTTCAGGTAGATGATTGCTATATAGCTGGCAATCCAAAGGACGAGGACTATCTGGATGAAAAGGTCTTTATAAAGGATTTTTGTAGGTGAGCCGGAATCGGCCTGTACAAAGATGATTTGCAAATATCGCATAATTCCTGCTAAAACAAAAAGGCAGGTATAATATAATCGATGCGTTCCCATGCGAATCATTGTTTCTTCGGACATGGTGTACATCAAATAAGCAACAACGATGACGGCACAGATCAATGCAAGTAACACATTGAGCAGTTCGAGATTATAACCTTTAATGGATTTCCGCATATCCAGTCCCGAATTGATCTTTAGGATTACATCGTCACGCCTTTTTCCAAGAGCCATAAACACGGCTAACAAGAACACCATAATCACAATCCATTCTGACAGGGGTATATTGCCGATTACGGAGCCGCCTTTAACCCGAAGTACAAAACCTGCGGCGAGTAAAATGATGTCCAGGATCGCCACATTTTTCAGTCCAAATGAATACCCCACATTAATCAGGAAATAAATAGCCAGGACAAACATGAATTTATCCCGGATAAACCAGGCTAGTGCAAAACCGCCTATTATCAACGTAAAAGATAGTATAAGAGCCGAAGGCTTTGAAACCGCGCCGCTTGCCAGAGGCCGTTTGGATTTTATCGGATGTTTACGATCGTCCTCAATATCGCGATAATCATTCAGGATATAAATGCTGCTGGCAATTGCAGAGAAAGCTATGAAACCCAGGAATATATCCAGGATCTTTTCGTAGTTCAAAAATTCGCCTGCGAAGAATAGGGGTACGAAAAGGAAAAGGTTTTTTGCCCAGTGTTTAGGGCGTATCAGCTTTATATATGCCACTTGTCGGTAATTGGTCGCCAAAATACAAACTAAAAGCGACAAATTATAGTGCTTTGGGAAGGATTCCGGGCTTACAGGAGCTCCAGGGGTTTCGGGAGGAGGTGAATAGTGAATAGTGAATGGTGAATGGTCAATGGTGAATGGTCAATGGTGAATATAGGAGCTATTACAATTCACTATTCACCATTCACTATTCACCTCCTTCTGGAACCTCTAAGAAAGTTTTTTTATATTAGCCGAATTTATGAGAAGTCGATATATCAATGCTTTAGAGATAGCCTGTATAGTTCTTTTAGCATCCGTGCCGTTATTCGTGACCTTTCCTTTTCGAGTCAATATTTTTCTTTCCTGGGAAGGGGCTTACCGGATGAGTCAGGGAGAATTACCATTCAAAGATTTTGGTACTCCACTGGGCGGAATGTATTGGGTGATCCCGGCGATATTTTTTAAGATCTTCGGAACTCAGATGATCACGCTGGTCAAAGCGCAGGTATTCATTAATATCATTTCGGGACTGGCCTTTCGATCTATTCTAAAGAGTCTTAATGTTCAACCCGGACTTCGTTTTGCTTCAATATTACTTTATTGCATTTCGTATTCGTTCTTTAATTTTTGGCCCTGGTATAATCATACAGTCATTGTGTATGAACTTATAGGACTGGCATTTCTATTAAAGGGAATAACAGGTGTTCCAGGTAAAAAAACCTATTTGTCATTCATACTTGCAGCCTTCTTTACGGTGTGTTCTTTTTTAACAAAGCAGGATGCAGGAGCAATGGCCGTATTATTAAGTTTGATTGTATTAGGATATTCCTGCCTCCGCGATAAACAATGGAAATCATTGATAATCTATATTGGCTCCTTCGTGTTGATTTTTTTATTGTTTATTGCTCCATTCCTGAACAAAGGTTTTGGTTACTGGTTTAATCACGGGCAGGCGCCTCATACTGCAAGGATATCCATCTCCGAGATCATAGAAGAATTTCTTGCAGGTTCGCAAATGATCAAATTTTACTTCGTGATCATCCTGGTCATCCTCCTTATCAGATTTAAATCTTTAAACCAATTGTGGGAGCAGAAAATGGAAATGTTATTTCTGCTTGTTACAATCGGCATACTAGGAGAGGCGGCAGTATTTCAGGTAACCAGTTATACTCCTCCCGACAATAATATCTTCTATCATAGTTTCGCTGTTGCATATATTTTTGCTTCGCTTGCTGCTATTTTACGGACAAATTTCAACAGGCCATCTATGATACTTGCCTGTTCGCTCGGTATCTTACTTTGGTGGAGCGGAATATACTGGAAATACTTCCAACGCATTATGGATCGTGTTTTCCCCCATGAAGAAGTAGCGGTTTCTAAAACAGGCGAGAATGTAGTCAACCGGAAAACATTTATGATCCAACCAGTGGATACCACAGATATTCCACTTTCTGACTGGGTTTTTTCTGATTTGAAGTCGTTCAAAAATATTTATATGCCGGCTTCAACTGCTGCCGGTATGAACAGGTTAATGAATATGGAGCTGGTAAAAAGCAATAAGAATCTCCGCGTGTTGAACATGAGTGAACTTACTCCATTAGCTGCTGAGATGCCTTATAAGTTTGATCGTGGTATTGAATTTCCTTTATGGTATCATCTGGGTGTGGGAATGTTTAATAAACAGGCAGAGTTGTTCGAGCAAAAAATCCGTAATAAGGATTATGATCTGGTACTGTTTGAGTATGTACCCACATTAAATAATTTTTATCCTTTTCGTGTCCGGGATACTCTATTAATGCATTACAATAAAGTGGATTCATTTGCCGCACCGCGAAGGGGAGATACGAGGGGGATGATTGAGATTTATACAAGGTAGTGAATGGGGAATAGTGAATGGTGAATCGTGAATCGTGAATCGGCAATCGTGAATGGTGAATGGGGAATGGGGAATAGTGATGGTGAATTTTACGCCGTTGTTGGTGTTTCCCGCAGGGAGCACCAACAACTCTGGACTCGGAGTGGTGTAATCAGCTTTCAGGACTTTAGCAGTCCTCAATTCGTTTGTTGGTGCTCCCTTCGGGAAACACCAACAAAGGCGTAAGGTAGTGAATGGTGAATGGTGAATAGTGAATAGTATTACGCCGTTGTTGGTGTTTCCCGCAGGGAGCACCAACAACTCTGGACTCGGAGTGGTGTAATCAGCTTTCAGGACTTTAGCAGTCCTCAATTCGTTTGTTGGTGCTCCCTTCGGGAAACACCAACAAAGGCGTAAGGTAGTGAATGGTGAATGGTGAATAGTGAATAGTATTACGCCGTTGTTGGTGTTTCCCGCAGGGAGCACCAACAACTCTGGACTCGGAGTGGTGTAATCAGCTTTCAGGACTTTAGCAGCCCTCAATTCGTTTGTTGGTGCTCCCTTCGGGAAACACCAACAAAGGCGTAAATGGTGAATGGTGAATAGTGTCTGAGATGAAGCTTATTGACGATTCACGATTCACGATTGCCGATTCATGATTGCCGATTCACGATTATTTCCTCTAGTTAACCAGCTCATTCTTCATAATTCCCAGCACATCCTTTTCGATCATTTTCTGTGCTACGGCAATCATGTTTTTAAAAGCTTTGGCACCGGAAATACCATGACCAATCACAACAGGTTTGGCAACCCCGAGGACTGGAGTGCCACCATAATTTTCGAAGTTGAATCGGTTGAAGTAGGGTGATTCTATTTTTTGACGGCTGGCAATTTCGTAGAGCGACTCGGCTAATTTCAGAATGATGTTGCCGGTAAATCCTTCACAGACCATGACATCTGCTTTGTCGATCAATACATCACGGCCCTCGATATTTCCGATAAAATTTATATGCTCATTGGCTTTCAGAAGCGGATAAGTAGCCTGCGCCAGCAGATTTCCTTTTCCTTCTTCTTCACCGACATTAATCAGTCCCACACGTGGCTGATCAATTCCAAGCATCAACTGAGCGTATACAGATCCCATTACAGCAAACTGGTTCAATTGTTCTGGTTTGCAATCAGCATTTAAGCCGACATCCAATAGTAATCCCGTTCTCCCATCTTCCTTGGGGATGATGGTGGAGATGGTGGGACGAAGGACACCTTCCAGTGGTTTAAGGCTAAACAAGGCGCCAACCAGCATTGCTCCAGTATTTCCCGCACTGATAAATGCATCGGTTTTACCGGTGGCCAGCAGGTGGAAGCCAATTGCAATGGATGATTGTTGTTTTTCTTTAAGTGCTTTAGTAGGATGTTCATGCATTCCGATGACCTGATCTGCATGTATGATAGTAATTCGGTCCGGGGGAATTTGATGTTCGCTGATCAATGGATTGAGTTGTTGCTGATCACCAACCAGAAATAGTTTGACCGTAGAAGGTGATTCAATTAAAAACTGTGAAACTCCTTTGATTGCTTCGAGCGGGGCGTAATCGCCACCCATCATGTCAAGTCCGATATTCATTGGAAGCGTAAAATACTAATTCTAAAAATACAAATGGTGAAAACGAAATCCCAAAGGGTAAATTCCAAAAACCAAATCTTGTCCCGGACTTGATCCGGGATCCAAATTCCAAAACTTGATCCGGGTATGATCCAGGATCATAGATTCCAGAATCCGAAGTCAAAAGCAGATGGACTGGATACTAAAAATACAAATTCCAAATTCCATCAGGTTTTGCCCAATGAATTTGGAATTAATAATAGACGCGCGGAATTTTCCGCTTATTTTTTTACAGGAGATTTCTCAGCGACAACTTTTCCTTTGTAGTAAAGTTTGCCTTCGCTTACATGAGCGCGATGACGAACATGTGTTTCGCCTGTAGTGCTGTCTGTAGTTAATGTAGCCGCAGTTGCTTTATAGTGGGTTCTGCGCTTTGCACTTCTCTGCTGACTGTGTCGGCGTTTGGGATTTGGCATAACTCAAGTATTAATATTCGAAAATTCTTTTATTATAGTCAATGGTGAATAGTGAATGGTGAATTGTCCAATCAGCTATCCAGATCTTTAAATTTTTCCAATCCTTTCCAGATCGGGTTCTCTTTTTTTTCTGTTTCAGGCTCTTTGGTTTCCAGTTTTTTCAGCATATCAAGAGCGGAAGGATTACAATGTGGTCCATCCATTTTCTCAAAACTGCAGGTTTTTTGCATGGGGATGCTGAGGTTGATGAATTCGTAGATCCATGCGGCTACATCTAAATGGCTTTCGCCACGGCTGATGTAATAGACATCGGGATCATCTTCCTGATCATTCATGAGTTCGGGTTCTTCCACCATTTTCACAGTGATTGTAAATTCGTCCCATAACTCAAAAGGCAGGTTATTGTTGCAGCGGTCACAGTTTACTTCTACACTGCCACCGATTTCGAACTTCAGCATCATAAAGCTGGATTTTTTATCCAATATCAGCCTTACATTTGCCTTGCAGTTACGAAAATCCTGCTGCTGGAATACCTCAAAGAACTTATCCTTTATATCATAGGTATATTCATGTATGCCAGGTTTCAGTCCTACAAATGCTATCTCAAATTCCCGGCTGCGAGCCATGTTCAACCTTTTTAAAAGAGTTGGCAAAGGTAAGGGAATTCAGGGAAAATTTATCTTTCAATCCGCGATTATTTTCATCGGGGTTCCTTAATTTAACGCCCTGATTCCGAAGACTTTTAAAACCAATTGATTTGCAGAAGCTTGTTTCCCGTCTTTTTGCCCGTCTGATGAAAAGCTGGAGTTGGATCCTGCTGATTTTATTAACTATTCTCATCAAATGGGCCTCCTGGTACCCAGAATGGGTCGAAAATAACTATACATATGGCGTTTATCCCTATATCAGTAAGGCCCAGCGCTGGCTATTTGGGTGGATTCCTTTCAGTATTGGCGACCTTTTCTATGTGTTCCTGATCCTGGTGCTGATATACCGGACGGTGCTGTTTTGCCGCCTGCTTTTCAGGCGCAAGCTCCAACGGCGTCACTTCACTGCCGGGTTGCAGCAAATCATCTTCTTTTTCCTTTTTGTTTATGTGTTCTTCAACCTGCTCTGGGGGCTTAACTACAACCGCCGCGGGATCTCGCATCAACTCGCTATCCAGGTAAAGCCATATAGTCTGACGGAACTGGATACCCTCACCAGAACCTTACAGGCCAGGCTGAATAGTTATGCAGAAATGGTCACACCCGCAGCGCGCGATGCCTTTAATAAGAAGAAAACCCTTTTTAATGAAGCCCGGGATGCTTATCGAATGGCGGGAGAAAAGTTCTCTTTTTTACAATACACTCCAGGGTCGGTAAAGCCATCGTTATTTAGTTATGCCGGTAACTATCTTGGGTTCCAGGGCTATTATAATCCATTTTCAGGTGAAGCCCAGGTGAATACAACTATTCCGAGCTTTCTTGAACCATTTGTTACGGCTCACGAGATCGCCCATCAATTGGGATATGGTAAAGAAAATGAGGCAAATTTTGTAGCCTTTCTTGCTCTGCGGCATTATGAATCGCCGGTATTCAAATATTCGATGTACTTCGACATGTATAACTATGCGATCGGTGAATTATATCGTCGCGATACTTCAGTCGCCCGGGCCATACAACTTCAATTGCATCCGCAGGTAGTAACTGATATAAGATCCTACAGGAAATTTTATGACCGTCACCGCAATCCACTAGAGTCTTTTGTGATGTGGGGTTATGGTCATTATCTGAAAGCAAATAATCAACCGGGTGGCAAACAAACTTACAATGAAGTGGTCGCCTGGCTGATTGCGTATTACCGGAAGTATGGAGTTGCTGCCCTGTAAGCGATTTGGTAATTTGGTAATTTGAAGATTTGGTAATGAAGATACCAACTAACAATCACCAAATTATCAAATCATCAAATCACCAAATTAAAACTGATTCTTCCACATCATACTCTCGATGGGTTTGTCGGGTTGTCCGCTGTATTTAGCGTTTTTCTTTTGATTGTATTTTACTTCAATTTCACCATCTACGGGGAAATAGATGAGCTGGCCGATGGGCATTCCTTTATAAACTTTTACCGGTTGTTTTACTGAGATCTCCAATGTCCAGTGTCCGCAAAAACCGACATCACCCTTACCGGCAGTAGCATGGATATCGATGCCCAGCCTGCCTGTAGAAGACTTGCCTTCGAGGAAAGGTACATGTGCATGTGTCTCGGTGTATTCCAGCGTAACACCGAGATAAAAGATATGCGGATATAATACAAACCCGTCTTCGGGAATCTCGAAATAATCGATCTCGTTATGTTTTTTGGCATCTATAATATGTTCTTTATATGTTGCCAGCCATTTGCCGAGGTGCACGTCATAGGAATTACTCCCGAGGCAGTCGCGTGTGTAGGGTTCGAGCTTAATGGTTCCTTTTTCTATCTCTTCGAGTATGCGTTTGTCTGATAAGATCATGTTCGGTTTTTTAATATCCGGCGATCCGGATTGTTTTCCGGTCTCGTGTTATCTTTACCCGGCTATTCATTCAGGCAAAATAAAGATGAAATAGTAACTAATGCCGATTTTTTTTCAACAACAAATCAACGAATCCACGAGGCTTGGAATCTGGAAAATAGAAGAAACTGAAGAGTTTTTTAAAGGAAATGTACCCCAGCATCGGGATGTAACCCATCCACATAAACGTTTGCAGCACCTGGCGGGACGCTTCTTGTTACAATTTCTATATCCGGCATTTCCTTACGAACTGGTACAGATTGCAGATACACGTAAGCCATTCTTACCGGATGAGCAGTATCATTTTTCCATCTCCCACTGCGGGGACTATGCGGCAGCGATAGTGAGTCGAAATAGCAGGGTAGGGGTTGACATCGAAATTCCGTCTGAAAAAATAGAAAGGGTAAAGGAGAAATTTTTATCTGACAGAGAGCGAACAGCCCTGATAAACCGGCATCTTTACGAGGATCGTAAACATCTTACGACGTTATGGAGTTGTAAAGAAGCGGTATTTAAATGGTTTGGAGATGGTGGGGTAGATTTCAGCGAAGAGATCCAGCTGAGTCCGGAGAAGGCGAATGATGATTCAATTCCCTGTTTGTTTACAAAGACCAATACAGAGCTAAGAATATGCTATCATGCATTTGATCAGTTAGTGCTTGCGTGGACCATGAGTTAAGTTCAAGGTGTTATATGCGATTAGTTTTAGGTAACCATCATCTGAATAATTTTAAAACCTCACTTAGCACTTAGCACGTGGCACCTGAAATTCATTTAATGCGCCATATCATCCTGCTCACCGGATGGGCCTTCCAGTAGTGGGATTTCCTGGATGGAAGCGCCGGCGATTCCTTTTATAGAGCCATATAGTCCGGAAGTGCTGATCAACACTTTCTCCAGTTGCTTTTCTCTTTCCTTCCACAATTTTTCCATTTGTACACGTTCCTTACTGATCGATTGTTTCATGGAAAGAAAGCCTTCTACAATAGCTTCGATCTGTTGTTTGAATTCAGTGCCTGTGAGATAACCATACAGCATTTGCATTTTCTCACCTTTGTTTTCTTCCGAGCGTTTTGTATCAGCTATACGAATGATCGCATTTCTTAGAGCCATTGTAAGTCCGATACATTCCCTAAACGAAGCGATCCATATTCCATCTTTTTCACCGAAACAATCCATTCCTCTTGGATAAGTCTGTGACACAAGGATTGCCAGATCGGCCTGCTTGTTTCGCATATCGGTCTTTAATTTATCGACCCATGAATTGCTGAATGTTTTGGTGCGTTTACTTTCGAATATGATCTTCCCGCATTCTGTTCCGTTGGAATTTCTTACTACCAGAATACAATCAGCTCCTTCTATGCCTTTGCCAACTTCCAATACATTGTCGAAGGGGAAATTAGATCGTAAAAGGTCTTCCAGTGCGAGTTCCTGTACTTCACCTGATAATTGAGAAGATCCCTGCTCCGCTCTTCTCCGCATTTCGTCGGCCAGTTTTTTTTGATCTTCCAGTTGTTTTTCCATCTCCTTCATTCGCAACTGAAATTCGTTTTCGCGGGCTGCAATTTTTTGCTCTTCAATTTTGCGGATATCTTCAGAAAGCTTTTCTCTTTCTGTTTGCAGTTTTTTCTGCACTGTAATTTCAAGTTCTTCTTCCCTGTTTTTTATCGATTGTTCTTTTTGTAAGAACTCCAGTTCCTTTTGGCGGGAGAGTTTTAATTTTTCTTCATTGTCTTTATTATTCTGTTCGAGGAGGCGAAGTTTATTTTCGAAATCAGATGCAATTGATTTCCGGATGTTTTCTTCCATTGACTGCTGCATGCGTCTTTTTTCATCATCCAGTTTTACCTGGAATTCTTCATTCTTTTTCTTCTGCCAGTCTGCAGCTTTTGAACGTAATTCTTTTTCTACTTCTTCACGGATCGCGTCGTTAGGTTCAAACTGGTGACCACAATTGGGACATTTGATATCGGTTGCCATAAGGGTTCAAATTTAGGGAAAATACTAATAAAGTTAGTACTCTCTCATTTTCGGGTTCAACGGGTTCAACGGGTTCAACGGGTTCAATAAGTTCAAAAGGTTCAATACGTTCAATGCGTTCAAAAAGGGGGAGTGAATGGTGAATGGTGAATCGTGAATCGTGAATGGTGAATGGTCAATGGTCAATAGTGAATCGTGAACCTTCCTACGGTCAGGCATATCGGCAATCGTGAATACTGATCTGCACAGTTTATTCACCATTCACGATTCACCATTCACCATTCACGATTCACGATTCACCATTCACTTTCCTTCAGTCGGGCATTAGTGTCTGAAGCCGAAACCATCACTCATCCTACGCTCATCCTTCACTCATCCTCCTGTTCGAACTGAAGCGAATAGGAGGATAACAGGAGGTTAACTGGACAAAAACAGGAGGTTTAGTGTAGGATGAGTGAAGGATGAGTGAAGGATGAGCGGAGGAAGTGTGGAGGGTGAGTGATGAAATACTGAACAAAGTCAGGTCGTCAATCGTGCCCGGATCCGATGGTTATCGGGTCCAGGGTGACAATCCGGGACAATTTTATTCCGGCAATCGGAGTGCATACAAATTAGGACAAACAGCTAATGCTTAAGAATGCTGAATTTCTCGAAATCCTTTTAAACGGGCCTGTGAACTCTAGTGCATTTAAGGCGCTCTATTGGCAGAAAAATGGCCTTGTATTAAGACAGCGCTTCACCCAACACCTAGCTCCTGAAACCATTTTGCTCCCTTCGCAAACACCGAAGGCAGTTGCACTTTTGTGTTAAATCGATTTCATTACTCCAACATTACTCTGTCATAGATTTGGCATTTATTTACCCCCTATTTACCCCGGCCTTAGGGGCTATTTGTATCTCATTTGGGTCGGGTAAAGGTCTTGTAAGGGTCTTGTCAACGTGTCGTGCAGATCAGGAAAAGTCTCGTAAGGGTCTCATAAGGTCTCGTAAACATCAGGAAAAGTCTCGTAAACATCTCGTGAAGGTGAGGGTGAAAAATAAAAGGTGAAGTTGAACCTACATGCCGTGCAGGCAGGCAGTGAATAGGGAATGGTACTTCGAATTAATCCGTTAGCTATCGGATTTAAGGTGACAAGGAAACGTTTATAACTATATCAGTTTTCATAAAACTATCTTTTTGCATTCCAGATCATCACCCGGCCTGTTAAAGTTTTTCATGATTTACAGGTTTGCCAGATGTACTGCTAATTTTGTGCTCAAATGCATTGGATGACGAGAATAAGAATAGTTTGGTTGGTAATTTTTGTATTAAGTATGAACTCGTGTAAAAAGGAGGATCTGCTTAGAGACTTTGATAAAGATGCACTTTTTGCAACACCTACTTCTCAGGAACTGATTGATGTTCAGGCCGCGTTTTCTCAGCGAAATTTAATTCCTTCTGATGTTTTGACAGAAGAGAGTATTTCCATTGATCAGCGAATAACGTTAAAGATGATTTCATTCCGTCTATATGGCTTTAAGCAGTATGCGGCTGTACTTATACCTAACTCCACTAAATCATTGCCTGTACAGTTTTATATCAATGGATTTGGTTTGAACGAACCGAGCAGCTCACTCAGTATAAAAACATCACTCACTGATACGCTCCCATTTATCTATGTGGTGCCTTCATTGAGAGGACAATCAATTAGTTTAACGGTCAATGATATTGTATATAAAAGTCCACAAGCAGAAGGAACAAGAAATGATGCGTTTGATGGTGCTACAGATGATGTTATTGCCTGTTTGAATGCAGTAGAAATATTATTTAGCAATGCGGATACATCGAGAGTAATGGTGCGGGGAGGAAGCAGGGGAGGGACAGTAGCTCTATTAATGGCTGAGCGGGATAGGAGAGTAAAGTTGGCTGTAGGAGTTGCATTCCCTGCGGATCTGTTAGGATTAACAAGTACGCATCAGAATGATCCGACCTATCGGTTTCAATTTCTGGATGCCCTTGTGAATGGGAGTTCGACATTAGAGGAAACCAGGAGAAAAATAATTGCCAGTTCTCCATTGTATTTTTGCAATCGCCTTCCTAAAACACAAATGCATTTTGGTCAGAATGATGAGATAACTCCCGCTTTTCAGGGTGAGATGTTATTCAATGCGATGAAAGATGCAGGGCTATCAGATAGTATCCGGCTTTTTATTTATCCAAATCGGGATCATTCAAATATTGCGAGTGGTAACAATGAAATGGAAGAGCGGATTAGGCTTTTTTTTAGGGAGCTTTATTAGTATAAATGAAATATAAAAGCTTATAAGGAAGTCGAGCCCTTTATTTTGGGTGAATGCCAATTCACCTTTCAGGTTTCGCACATTAAAAAGATCCACCGGAACTCCTTAAATCGTGCCAGGGACTGGTCCCGATAGTTATCTGGACGAACCAGCACACCTTGTATTAAAAATTCACCATTCACCTTTCACCATTCACTCGCATAAGGGCACTTCACCTAAAAGAAAAAGACCCAACCGAAGTTGAGTCCTTTAATCGTCAGGATGAAAAAGAGTTTCAAATAGGTATATGACGAAAGAACAAACAATAAAAGAACTAACAATTATTCCAGGAGTTGGCAAGTCATTGGCTACTGACCTTTGGAATATAGGAATTACATCAGTTGCTGACTTAAAAGGAAAAAATCCTTACAAGCTTTACGACCTTTCAAACGCTTATGCCGGGACGGTTCAGGACAGATGTGTTTTGTATGTTTTCAAATGTGCTGTTTACTTTGCAGACACACCGACAGACAAACATGAAACAGAAAAGCTAAAATGGTGGAATTGGAAAGACAGCAAAAACGACACATCCTCGGTTTCGCAAAAGCGTGGCAAACGGAAGTAATTCAGCATTTGTACTTCTATCTGCATCTATGCTTAACTTCGACTGACAGTTTTCAAAGCCTTGTCTTCGTCAGGCGTTTATCGTTATGTGCCATTTTTTAAATCCTATCTAAAATATACATGTTCAAGGACCTTTTTTTAAGAATTGTTCTTCAAAATCCACCTCCAGGGGTTGTTTATGGCCTTCAAAAAGGCAAGGGTTCCAATTATGAAACCATACAAAAGCAAACTTCTAATTCAGCCGACTTAATTTTTGACTTTACCGTGGATGCTAAAACTGGAGAAGATGGAAAATTAGTTTTTCTTGGGCCTTTTGCCCAGGGAACTCCCCAGGACCGTTTCATATATATCGACATTGGTTCCTGTGCAGGGCAAACTGACACACCATGGAGCAGACGGTTAAAAATCCCTCTATTTGGTATAACCAAAGAGCTTATTGAACAATTACCCGACGGGAAAGCCCTAACAACTAACGTACCCGGCCGGGGTAAAGATGGGAGTCCCAATTGTGCTACGGTAAAGCCTTTTGAAGGCTGGAAAATTATTTAGTTCCAATAATCAACGACGCATAATATAAGATTGCCGATATATCGCCAGATCAACTTTCATTCAGCATTTGTTCTTTAATGAGCTTTTTAAAAAGGTAAACCTTACTCAAATGAGTTTTGATAGAGGCTGCAGTATCTGAACTCTTCAATGCTATTCAGATAGGCATGCAATGTTTACTCTACTATGCAGTCGGCATCTATTAAAAAGAGTTCGCTAAGTATCTGAATGGATTCTTCTTCTGATGGGAAAGATTTGGAGAGGCACGGAGTGCATAAGGGATACAATTCCGGGTCGCAGTTACATTTCCAGAATTATGACGGCTTAATCGGTCAATTATATTTGAACTAAAACCGATATAATACCTATCGCACTTTTCCGAGTATAGAATGTAAACCGAGTACATACAAAAAAGCGATCCAATTAGATCGCTTATTGTGCCCCGGATCGGAGTTGAACCGATACGGCCATTGCTGGCCATCCCGATTTAATCGGGACGTGTCTACCAATTACCTGAAATGAGCCACTCTAAATATTTTCGGCTCTTCATTTTCTTCAATCTCTTTTCTTCCTGAATGGCTTCTTTTTCTGATGGAAATGATTTGGAGGCACAGAGCACATAAGGCTTACAATTTCGCGTCGCAGTTACATTTCCAGAATTATGACGGCTTAATCTTTCAATTATATTTGAACTAAAACCGATATAATACCTGTCGCACTTTTCAGAATATAGAATATAGACCGAGTACATAAAAAAAAGCGATCCAATTAGATCGCTTATTGTGCCCCGGATCGGAGTTGAACCGATACGGCCATTGCTGGCCACAGGATTTTAAGTCCTGCGTGTCTACCAATTTCACCACCAGGGCGTGGTTGTTATTTCCCTTCATCAGCTTGGCTGGCCATCCCGATTTAATCGGGACGTGTCTACCAATTTCACCACCAGGGCGTGGTTGTTATTTCCCTTCATCAGCTTGGCTGGCCATCCCGATTTAATCGGGACGTGTCTACCAATTTCACCACCAGGGCGTGGTTTCTTTCCCTTTGTCACCCCGGACTTGTTCCGGGGTCACCACCAGGGCGTGGGAGGTGAAGATAAAAAAAATCCCCTCGCTACCGAGAGGATTCTGAGCGGAAGACCGGGCTCGAACCGGCCACCCCGACCTTGGCAAGGTCGTGCTCTACCAAATGAGCTACTTCCGCTTGTTTAGCGCTGACAGGTCCTGTAAATCAGGATAGTAGCGACTAGATTTCAACCATCTGCATGGCCAAAGAACTAAGGGGTTGCAAAAATAGGTATTCAACCTATTGCAAAAAAATTTTTGAGGAATTATTTATACTTGGGAGTGTATAAAGTGCTCTCCTGAACTTTTACTTCAGGCTTCTCAAAACGTTTGTTATACAATTTATAACAGCCTCCCAATACAAACGCAACGATACAGGCAATTTGCAGATAAAATAAAAACGCAGAAGATGATACCCAGCTATGAGCAATATCACGGTCCTGAACTTTCTTTAATTCCTGCTGGTATTCCTGGTTAGTAGAGGTCATACAGTTGTAAAATTATGATGCAAAAATAAGGGATCAGTCTATAAAAACTAAACAGTTTTTCTGACTATTTCTGAAAAGGTCTTTTTCTTTCGGATAAAATGAAGCCAGGCGATGTTTCCCCTATAGCATCCTGCTAATGATGCGAAGGATAAATACGGTAAATCAGATTTCTTCTTCCATTTTATTCGCCAGTTTATGAATGCCCAATGAGCTTTTAATATTGCCAGAAATTGTCCTCCGTCTCCAGTAAGTAAAGCTTTAAAGGCAACGACAATATCTAAACCTATTCTGTAGGGAGTAATCCACCAGCTTTGTGATCGCGGCAGATTCTTTGCAAGCATGATATGATTGTTACGATAATTTAAAAAAGTCTTTCTACTATTACCGCGGGGTAATGTACCACCACCTACATGATAAACTTTTGACGATGGGCAGGAATATATTTTATATCCTGCACGCTGAATTCTCCAGCACAAATCGATTTCTTCCTGATGTGCAAAAAAGAAACCATCAAATCCATTCATTTCCTGGTATACAGCGGAACGAATAAACATAGCAGCACCTGAGGCCCAGAAAATAGGTTCTGCCTGGTCGTACTGGCCTTTATCCTGTTCGCATATTTCAAACAAACGTCCTTTGGAAAACGGGTATCCATATTTGTCCAACCATCCGCCCGCTGCACCGGCATATTCAAATAACTGCCGGTTCCGGAATGAAAGTAGTTTAGGCTGACAGGCAGCTATTGTCTGATCTTTCTCCAATAGGTTCACCATTGGCTCAATCCATCCAGGACTCACTTCCACATCTGAATTAAGGAGGATGTAATATTTAGCGTCTACTTGTTTCAGACATTCGTTATAGCCCTGAGCAAAACCCCAGTTTTGAGTAAGCCGGATAATTTTAATATCGGGATACTGGGTAGTTAGAAATGAAATGGAATCATCCGTTGATCCATTGTCGGCAACCACCAATTCATAATTACTATAGGTGGATGACAGAACAGATGGAAGGAATTGTTGCAGGAATGATTTGCCGTTCCAGTTGAGAATTACAATGGCGACTTTAGGTAATGCTTCCAATAGTTGGTAATAAATTTGGCCAAAAATAAGCTAACGCGCTATATCCTTATTAAATTCGATCATGCTTCAGCAAATTACTAACTGGCGGACAGGTCTTGCCGCCATCGCTATCGGCATTGTGATCGGCACTATTTTCTATTCCCAATATCTTGCCCGCAAGATTGCTCAAGAGGAAAGAATCAAAGTGGAACATTGGGTTGAAGCGAGCAAAGCGTTATTAAGTCCGGCAGTCACTGATATCCGTCTGCCATTCCGAATCATTTCTGATAATCATGATATTCCTATAATCGAGACAAATGAGCGGGATAGCATTACCAATTATGTAAATCTTGATTCTGCGAAGGCTGCAAATGATCCCCGTTACCTGGCAAAAAAATTAAGTAGTCTTAAAAGTATCAACCAGCCGATTATTTATACAGACCCCTTTGACTCCAGCAGGGTGAACCGGTATTATTTTGGACACACCTCGCTGCTAAATGAAGTCCGGTATTATCCAATTATTCAGCTGATGATTGTTGGCTTGTTTATCATTGTCACCGTACTTGCCCTAAGAGGTAGTTATCGATCCACGCAAAATCAGGTATGGGCTGGTATGGCGAAAGAGACAGCACATCAACTTGGTACTCCCGTTTCGTCGCTTGAAGGATGGGTGGAAATGTTAAGGGAAAAGCCCGAAAATAATTCCATTGTACAGGAATTAGAAAAGGATGTAAGCCGATTGCGACTTATCTCAGATCGGTTTGGCAAGATTGGAAGCATTCCTCATTTGGAAAGGACCGACCTCGTGATGCAAATCAATAATATGGTGGAGTATATCAGGAAAAGGGCTTCAGGAAAAGTTCAGTTTAGTGTGGATACACATGGTAAAACTGAAATTCCTGCTTCAATTTCTGCTCCCTTGTTTGATTGGGTAATCGAAAACTTATTGAAAAATGCATTGGATGCCATGGAAGGGAAAGGGACAATAAATGTGGACATCATGCAGGAGAAAAATAATGTTATTATCGATGTTACAGATACTGGGAAAGGTATCGCCAGCCAGCATATTGCTTCTGTATTTAAACCAGGATTCACCACCAAGAAAAGAGGTTGGGGACTTGGTTTGAGTCTGTCCAAACGGATCATCGCCCAATACCATAAGGGAGAGATATTTGTCAAACAATCGGAGCCAGGAAAGGGAACCACATTTAGAATTATTCTAAAGGATCAGCAAGCTGGATAATTCTATTGTTTTTTCAATACTGTCGAGGAAATTTTCTGTTTAAACTCTATATTTGCACCCCGCTCGCGCCCAGGTGGCGAAATTGGTAGACGCACTACCTTGAGGTGGTAGCGCTGGAAACGGCGTGCTGGTTCGAATCCAGTCTTGGGCACGATTAAAGGACTCAACTTCGGTTGGGTCTTTTTCTTTTAGGTGAAGTGCCCTTATGCGAGTGAATGGTGAAAGGTGAATGGTGAATTTTTAATACAAGGTGTGCTGGTTCGTCCAGATAACTATCGGGACCAGTCCCTGGCACGATTTAAGGACTCTACTTCGGTTGGGTCTTTTTCTTTTAGGTGAAGTGTCCTTATGAGAGTGAATGGTGAAAGGTGAATGGTGAATTATTAATACAAGGTGTGCTGGTTCGTCCCGATAGCTATCGGGACCCAGTCTTGGGCACGATTTAAGGAGTCAACTTCAGTTGGGTCTTTTTTATTTTAATTGCAGCATTATTTATCGGCCAGACCTGCAATACCTGATCATTTTTTATATTTTAATAAACTTCCTTTAATAGCCTCTGTCAGTTCATTTATATAAGTTGGTTTGGTTGCGATCATTGCGATATGAATTTTGGCATCTTTCTGAATATCATCATCTACAAAAACCTGTTCTCTCAATATCAAACCTCCAAGCGTGTCCTCAAAATTTTGCCATTTCATTTTTTGTATCATGAACTCGCCATCACTATCTGATACTTTATACTTGTCCATGGCCATTTCAATATTTAGCATGGAAGGGTGAAAGCCAAAGTAGAGAATCAGTTCAGACATATCGTTGTAATCGCCATAGTTGGTGACGCGTGTTAATTTATAAACTTCAAAATCATATTTTTTATCAATAGTGAATACATAGTTTGCCGGCACCTTCAATTCCATTTTTGTTGCTGTACCCAATACCGGGAAGGATTCAGTTCGTGCAGACAGATTCAGCCGGCGCTTACCTTTTCTAAATGTTTTAATGGTACGGGTAATCAATGAATCAAAGAAAGGTCGTTCATTATAAGCGGCAGGATTAAGATATACCGATACGCGGCTCATGGTATTATCCGGGTTTGTTATCACCAGGTAATTTACCAGTATTGCCTGGCTGTTGTTGTCAAATGCAGCTGGTGTGACGAGGATGCATTTGACACTGTCCTTATCGAATATTGTTTCTACTGAAAATGCGTATTCGCTGGTGACTTCTTTTTTAAGTTTCTCTTGCAGGTCGGGGACGGATTTGAGATTCAGATCTTCCGCAAAGAAGACTATTCTTTTATCGCCCGAATCATAGATAATTCTCGTTTCAGAGTTTTTATTAGGGTCAGCGGACATGATATCGCCATTCCGTGGGGTATTTTTAGCACTGTCCGGGAAAGTCAGGTAGAACCGGTCATTGAGTAAGGAAAGCTCATTTTTTTGAGCTAAGCAATGAGTCAGACATAGGAGCAATGCGATGAAAGTAGTTGTTTTCTTCATGGGGATTGATTGGTGGGCAATGTAGGGAGAAATTGGAGGTTTTGCAAGGAGCGTGAATCGGCAATCGGGAATCGGCAATCGGGAATCGGGAATCGTGAATCGGCAATAGTGAATGGTGAATAGTGAATGGTGAATAGTGAATGGTGAATAGGAAATTATAAATGGGGGTAATAACTAAATTTACCCTCGACAATTCACCATTGACCATTCACCATTGACCATTCACTATTCACCATTCACCATTCCCCATTCACCACTCACTCTTCCTCAAAACCCTTTGGCTGGTGGAGTTGTTGCCTGCTTCTGCCATTCCCTGTAACGCTCCTGTAAAAATTTATTACCACTACCGGAGTATTCAGGATTGCTGACGGTGAAATGGTCGCCGGGAAAATAGGCAAAGACAATATTCGCGTTGATCTTTTTCATTTCTTCATCCAATAGTTTTACTGCATAGTTCAGGTAGAAATTATCATGGTTACCAACACTGATCCGGATCTTGCCGTCGAGATCATTTTTTAAACTGGCCCAGTTATTTCGCAGAAATAAAGAGATATCATATTTTTTCCAATGATCCATCACTGTAGAATCAATCTGACCAGTTATCGGATCTACCAGGTAACGAGGCATACCGGTTTTACTATCATGGGCGCCAAAGACTGCGTCGAAGGAATGCATTTGTTCGCCGCGATCGATAACCATTTCTGCACGAAATACATTTTTCATAGAGGCCCAGGGAAAACGTCCGGCGACAGTGGCTACCTGGCGCAGGGAACTATCAGCAGCAAAAAAGATATTCTTATCCTTATAAAGATCTACCTGCTGGAAATTTCTGAAATCGACAGGATCAGGTGAACTCGACCAACAGGCGGTAAACAGTTTTGGATACTGCGTCTGTAACCATAAAACTGTCCATCCACCACTACTGTGGCCAGACAATAATCTTGCACCATTTGTCCTGAATCTTTTTTCTACCTCGGGTATCAATTCTTTAGTAAAGGCATCACCCCAGGGGCCATTATTATCGCTGTTGGCATATACAGAGTGTCCCAGCCGGCAATTTCCGTCAGCATATACCCGGATAGCAGCGGTTGTATCAATAGGTGGATTGGGCTTTGTCGTGCCTGAGAGCCTGTAGTAATCTCCTCCGTAGCCGGTGATATTATATAATACCGGAAATTTTCTGCCGGGCTGTTCAAAATATTCTTTTGGAAGTATGACGGCAGCATTGATCGTAGTCGGTCTTTTATAAAATGCGGTCAGCAGGCTGGAGACTGGTTTTACTTCCTTAACGAATTCTGTTTCCACAAATGTTTTTTCCTTCACTACTTCATTGCATACTATTTCAATCTGTGCATTTTTATCATTCCCCATATTCACTTTAAGAGGTGCATTGTAAAAGTTTCCCGGGCTGGTGCTAATGGCACGTCCGCCAAGGTCCCTGTCCCAAACCACTTGTGCATTATATTCACCTCGCTCGATGGAGTTGAGTGTAACGGGATACGAAATCGCATTTTCTTCAAATAATACAGTCTGGCCGGGTTTGATATTCTTTACTTCAATACGATATACGCAGACGGACTCAAAACCAACCATTCCATCTTTGGGAATACGGATGTCTTTGGACAAATAGAGAAACACCTTGCCTGAAAAATTCTCTTTTTTGTCATCTGTCTTATAACTGGTTTTTATCTTTTGTGCTGTAACCTGCAGTGAAGTAAGCAGGATCAGGTTGAGTAGAGCGAATTTTGTGAAGCGCATCATATATAGGGATTTCGTAATGAAATTACTGAAATCAAAATTCCAAAAGTCAAATTCCAAAACTTGTCCCGGACCTGATCCGGGATCCCAGGAGGTAAATTCCAAAAATCAAATTCCAAATCCCAGGGGATGAATTTCACAACTCAAATTCCAAATACATTTTCGAAAGGGTTAGTCCCGTTCCCATTTTCTTCTTTCGGTGCCTTCGTAGCGCTCGACGGTCCAGCCATTTTCTTCGGCTTTTTTGAACAGGCGTTTTCGGAGTTTTTTTGGATAGAATATTTTTTTGTAGGTTTTGCTGGGAGGGTAATATGGCATTATGTCCAGTTGGCTTAAGATATCATATGCTGCGGCGCCGCACCGCATACCAAATAGTGCATAGTCATAGGGGGTTTGAGAAAGGTAGCAGGTCGCGATGCTATCGAATTGTTGTTTTTGTGCTGGTGTAATGGGTATATACACAATTGCTTTTTTCGCGCTATCCGCATTACCCCCGAGGATAGAATAAAATCCCTGATCATTGTGGATCTTGTATTTGCTATGGCGTTTATTTTTGCTGGAGACCACATGAAAAGATCCATTGGTCACAAAATTGACGATCTCCGCACTGTCTGATTCAATACCAACATGACCGCCGAGTTTACCTCCAAACCAGGTCTTTTCAGTGTCCCTGTATTTATCTTTTGGACTGGAGCCATAAAGAAAATGTACTTTAAGATAACTCGTATCCTGCGAAAAGGATTCGAATGAGAGGGCAGCGGATAATATGATGAATAGAAGAATAGATTTCACAAGTCGGACGCTTAAAATATTAAGACCTTGTTTACAAAATTTATTCCGATAACCTTGTTAAGGAGAGCTTGTTTTAAAAATAACATTTTGTCAGGCTAAATTTTTATCCTTACCTAAAATTTAACTATTATAAATTATTGAAAAGGGAACTGCCGGGTGAGTGGTTTATTTATAGAGTCGCCTGAATATCAGGATATCTTTTACAAGGACCGTATCATAAACGGGAGCGCCTGCCCGGGCATTCCTAAATTCCCGGATGATTTTTTTACGACCATCTGCATAGGAGGACAACAGGACCTTATCTTTTGGCTGTGAAGTTGTATCGACTGGAAAGATAGTGGCACAGGATGCCACACAAAAAAGCAGAAACATAACGATCCCGAAAAATATGTTTAATAACCGGGGTGCCCGTACGAGTATCATGGTACAAAAGATCAAACCGAAAAACGCAAAATAGGTAATGACCTTGTTACCGATAACCAGGGAAGGTGTTCTAAAAGTCCAGGTAGGGTAAGCTCGATTTAGAATAAATTCCAAAATCAGGATAAATAAAAATGATAGGGAAACAGCCTTTAGTCTTTTGTTAGCTTTAGCCAAGTTTTTTGAGAATTATCATTAAAGTTATTTATAAAAATCTGCTTCAATAACTGGCGCGGTATTTTCAATTATTGAGCGAAATAATTTATGAATATCCGCTGTAATACACACTGGTATTGATATATTTTGTTTTTGCCCAATTCAGCGGGGCGCCTGGGATTTCTCCTTACAATATATTTATGGGGAATAAATTCCCCATGTGGCTGCGAACAAGGATTGGAAGTGTTGAAATGACTGAATTAACTGTTGATTTTTTAAAGCTTTAAAGAAGCCATAGTTTAATGATCCTAATTGTTGATGATAAAAAGGAAAACCTGTTCTCCCTGCAATCCCTGCTTACTCTGAATGGTTTTGAAGTACACGCGGCTCAAAGTGGGGAAGAGGCGTTAAAAAAGGTGTTAGTGCACCAATACAACCTAATCATTCTGGATGTACAGATGCCGGGAATGGACGGTTTTGAAGTAGCAGAGACAGTATCGGGATATAGCAGGACCAATGAGATTCCCATCATATTTTTAAGTGCTGTAAGTACAGCGAAGAAATTTATTACAAAAGGGTATAGTTCCGGAGCGGTAGACTACATTACCAAACCTATCGATCCGGATATCTTTTTATTAAAAGTTAATACTCTCTATAAACTCTATGAGCAAAAGAAACAGCTGAAAGAAATGCAGCTGGCATTGAAGAGTGAGGTAGAATTCAGGAAGAAGGCCCAGGAAGATAGTCAGGAGAAAGCTCAACAACTCATCTCTATTCTTGAATCACTTCCTCAGATTGCATTTACAACCGGTCCGGAAGGCACCCTGGAATATACTAACAGTGCCTGGCTGAGATATGCCTTTACCTCAACTTCCTTTCCCACGACTCATCCGGATGATGTGTCTCTGAAGGAGATATTTGACGGCATGGTCAGATCCAGGAAATCTGTGGAGAAGGAAATAAGAATCAGAAAAAAAGAAGTGGATGAGTATCGCTTTTTTCTGATGCGTGCGGAACCTATCAAAACCGGAGAAGAGATCACCAAATGGGTAGGTACCTTAACTGATATCGAAGAGCAGAAAAGGACGAGCCAGCGTAAGGATGAATTTATCAGTGTGGCCAGCCATGAGTTGAAGACACCTCTTAGCAGCATGAAAGGTTATATACAACTGCTCGAACGATCTCTGGGTAAAGAACATCCCTCTTATCTATATGTCGATCGCACGCTTTTACAAATTAACAAACTGGACAAACTGATCGCTGACCTGTTGGATATTTCAAAAATCGAAAGTGGTAAGTTGAAACTGGATAAGCGACAGTTTGATTTTAATAAGCTTCTGGTGAATGCGATCGATATGATGCGTCAGACATATCCTAACTATAGTTTCATTCAGAAAGGAGAGGCAGACGTGAATATTGAAGGGGATGAGGCGAGACTTGAACAGGTGATTCTCAACTTTTTATCGAATGCAGTTAAATATTCACCCGAGATAAAAAAAGTAGAGATCGAGACCCGCCTTCTGCCGGGAAGAATGTTGGAAGTGAAGGTCCGTGATTTTGGAATTGGCATTCCCAAAGAAGATCAGGCATACGTGTTTGATAAGTTTTACCGCTCTCAGCAATTAAGCCGCAATTTTCAGGGCCTTGGTCTTGGGCTTTATATCAGTGCTGACATAATGCAGCGTCACGGAGCGGAGTATGGCGTAGAAAGTGAGCAGGGAAAGGGGTCGGTTTTCTATTTCAAGTTACCTTATATACATCAACACCAATTCACTCAACTAACAGAGCATGAAAAATAACGTGAACCGGAATTTCCGGTTTGGCTTTTTTGTATCATTAATATTATTACTCGCAGGTTCACTTGCTTCCTATTATACGATCAATAAATTGATCGATAGTTCTGGCCTGGTGGATCATACACACCAGGTATTGATCGCCTCAGAAGATGTCATTTCCAATATTAAAGACGGCGAAACGGGACAAAGAGGTTATTTACTTACCCGCCAGACGGATTTTCTTGAGCCATATGTTGGGGCTTATGACAGAACGATGCAGGCGTTGAATAAGGTTAAGGAACTTACACGCGATAATCCGCAACAACAAAATAATTGCGATACCCTCGATAAACTTATCCGAAGCCGGTTCGCTATACTTGACCAATCTATTGAAGATATTAAGGGCAATTTGCCGTTAAACATTTTTCGTCTTCGTGATGGACAGGCATTTATGTCGCAGGTAAGGCTGATGGTCAAAAAAATACAGCGTATTGAAGAAAACCTTCTCTATGTCAGAACTGAACAGCAAAACAAATTCGTCCGGTTTGCACCAATTGCGATTGTATTAAGTACCCTGATAGCCATCATCGTGACGATTATCTTTTTCCGGAAAGTAGCGGATGATTCAAAAGATAAGGCTGAGATGGCGGAAACGCTCCTGGAGAAGGATCAACAAATGTCCGAAAGAGTTAGTATCATAGGAAACCTTGCGAATAAACTAGCATCAGGGGATTATACAATTCGTTTAAACGCTGAGCAGAATGATACCCTTGGTACGATTTCAGGGGCTTTAAATAAAATGGCAGGGTCGCTGGAAGAAACATTTACCCGACTCAACCAGGACCAGTGGTTGCAAACAGGTGGGGTAAAGGTTAGTGAGCAAATAGTGGGGGAAAAATCCCTGACGGAGTTATCAAATGACAGCATCAACACGATCACGGAGTACGTGGAGGCGGATATGGGGGCCATTTACCTTGTTGACTCGGATCACAGTCTTTATATCGCAGGAAGTTCGTCGCTGCCACAGGCATTGAAGAATCTGCGAATTCTACCGGGAGATGGCTTAGCGGGCCAATGTTTTATTGCAAAAAAGGAAATCTGGATTAAAGAATTGCAGGATGAATTTTATACGACATTCAGCAGTGGTGTCATAAAACCCCGTGAGCTGTTATTATATCCAATCTTTTTTGAGGGGAGAGCTATAGGTGTTATAGAACTCGGAACTACGGGTTCCTTCAAAGATATTCATCGGGAATACCTGAGAAAAGTCAGTGAGCTACTGGGGGTTTCAATCAATAGTGCATATGTCCGAATGCGATTAAATGAATTATTGGAGGAAACGCAGGCGCAATCGGAAGAGTTGCAGGCACAGCATCGTGAACTGGAAAATATGAATGCTGAATTAGAGGTTCAGGCGGAAAAACTACAAACTTCAGAAGAGGAGTTAAAAGTTCAGCAGGAAGAGCTGATGGAAACCAATCAGGAACTGGAAGAACGTTCCCGACAGTTGGAAGAAAAGAATCACCTGGTAGTTCTTCGCAATCTCGATATTCAGAAAAAAGCAGAAGAGCTGGAGCAGAGTACGCGGTATAAATCGGAGTTTTTGGCCAATATGTCGCATGAGCTAAGGACTCCTTTGAATTCCATTTTGTTACTCTCGCGTTTATTGCATGAAAACAGTTCAAGCAATTTATCAGAAGAACAGATTGAATATGCACAAGTCATTCAAAGTTCAGGACATGGTTTACTGGAACTGATTGATGAGATACTGGATCTTTCGAAAATTGAAGCTGGAAAATTATTACTGGAGTATGAGCGTATAGCCATTCAGGATATCATGCAGGATATGCGAATGATGTTTGGTCCAATGGCTACAGACAAAAAGCTTGTATTTGAGATTTTTACGGATCCAGGTGTGCCGGCTGTATTGGAAACGGATAAAATGCGGGTCGAACAGATTTTGAAAAATCTTATTTCGAATTCGCTCAAGTTTACTACTACAGGGAAAATTGAATTGAAAGCTTCGATGTCGAAGAAAATGGATAATACTATTGTTTTTACTGTAAGTGATACCGGAATTGGAATTGCAGAAGATAAACAGAAAATGATCTTTGAAGCGTTTCAACAGGCAGACGGGTCAACTAAACGTAAATATGGGGGCACCGGATTGGGACTTTCAATTAGTCGTCAGCTGGCAAGATTGCTGCAGGGAGAAATTGAATTAGAAAGTGAAATTGGTAAGGGCAGTTCATTCTCACTGAGTATTCCGCTCTTTAAGCCTGGTCAGTTGGTAGTTGCGCCGAAGCTTTCCGTTGTTCCTTCCATCGCCGAACCGGAATTGTTGCCCGTACAAAAGCCCTCACCTTACCTGGCTGAATCGATCCCTGCTTCAGTACCTGATGACCGGGATAACATTGAAATCAATGACAAAGTGATCCTGGTAGTAGAAGACGACGTGAATTTTGCCAAGGCATTGGTGGAATATACAAGGCAGAAAAAGTATAAGGCTATTCATATTGTACGTGGCGATGAAGTTTTGGAAACGGCACTGAAATATAAACCAATGGGTATTCTGCTGGATATTCAATTGCCGGTTAAGGATGGGCTCTCTGTTATGGATGAGCTGAAGAAGGATGTGCGCACCAGGCCGATTCCGGTACATATTATGTCGTCTTACGAAGTTAAAAAAGAGAGTTTGAACAGGGGGGCTGTGGACTTTATCAATAAACCAGTTTTATTTGAACGAATGAATTCAGTGCTTGAGAAGATCGAGCAGGTGGTGAATACGGAAAGAAAGAAAGTGTTGATCGTGGAAGACAATACCCAGCATGCAAAAGCGCTTGCCTATTATCTCAACGAGAATAATGTAAATGCAGAGATCAGTGACGATATCAATAACAGTATCGACACTTTGCAAAACAGAGAAGTCAATTGTGTGATCCTTGATATGGGTATACCGGGCAAAAAGGCATATGAGACTTTGGAAACTGTGAAACAGAATGAAGGTTTAGAGCATATCCCTATCATTATATTTACGGGTCAAAGCTTATCCCGCCACGAAGAACAGCGCATTCGACAGTATGCTGATGCGATCGTTGTAAAAACTGCACAGTCTTACCAACGTATATTAAGTGAAGTATCGTTGTTCCTCCATCTGGTCGACAATCCGCAGGAAAGACGGGGACTTGCTGGTAAAGGCCTGGGAAATATGGAAGAGGTATTGAAAAATAAAGTCGTACTGGTGGTAGATGATGATGTTCGTAATATTTTTGCATTAACTAAAGCGCTCGAGAAGCAAAAGCTAACTGTGTTGCCGGCCATCGATGGAAAGGAAGGTCTCAATATTCTTGAGCAGCACAGCAAGATTGATATTGTGCTTATGGATATGATGATGCCGGAGATGGATGGATATGAGACTATCCGACGTATCCGATCAAAGAGTAAATGGAAAAAATTGCCGGTAATAGCTGTCACAGCGAAAGCAATGAGTGGTGATCGGGAAAAGTGTCTACAGGCCGGAGCTTCTGATTATATTTCAAAGCCTGTGGATTCGGATCAATTACTTTCATTGATGCGGGTATGGCTTTACGAAACTGTTTAATAAATTTTTATGTCAAAGGTTTTGATCATTGACGATGATCGTAGTAATATTTTTGCTTTGAAAGCAGTTCTGCAATCCCGTTCCTGGGAAACTGTTACGGCCAGTTCAGTTAAGGCAGGGATGTCGATCCTTAAAAACGATCAGGGGGTTAATATCGTACTGCTCGATATGATGATGCCGGATACGGATGGCTATGAAATGATTCACCTGATCAGATCAGAAGAGCCGTTAAAGCATTTGCCGGTAATAGCTGTGACTGCCCAGGCGATGACAGGCGACAGAGAGCGATGTCTGCAAGCCGGAGCGAATGAGTATGTTTCAAAACCAATTGATGTGGACAGGTTGATGAACTTGTTGCGTGAATTTTCAAAATAGGAAATTGGACAGGACATTAACACAGGAAGAAGTAAATGTATTAAAGCAGGATTTCCTGGAAGTCTACGGTTACGATTTTACCGGTTATTCCAATGCTTCATTTAAACGACGGCTGGAGCGAATCTATATGTTAAATAGGTTCTCCGGATTTCCTGAGTTCCGGACAAAGCTTTTACATGATCCGGCATATTTTGAATTTGCGGTGACAGAGATAAGTGTGAATGTAACCGAGATGTTCAGAGATCCTGTTTTTTATCGCACTCTCAGGGAGAAAGTAATTCCGGTACTTGCGACCTACCCGTTGATCAGGATATGGCATGCAGGATGTTCTACCGGTGAGGAAGTATATTCAATGGCTATTATACTGGAAGAAGCAGGATTATTGCATAAGTCCCTGTTGTACGCGACGGATATTAATCCATACGTAGTAGACAAGGCAAGTAAAGGGATTTTTCCTAATACAAACATGCAGTTATATTCCCGGAACTACCATACTTCGGGGGGAGACAGGGAGTTTTCCTCGTATTATACAGCCAACTATAATTTTGTGAAGTTTGATGACCAGCTTTCGCGTCGAATGATTTTTTCAACACATAATCTTGTATCCGATCATTCATTCAATTCTTTTCAATTGATCCTATGTCGAAATGTGCTGATCTATTTCGAGAAAGAATTGCAATGGCGGGTATTAAATTTGTTTGACAAGAGTCTGGAGCCTTTAGGTTTTCTTGCATTAGGTGCAAAGGAATCTTTGCGGTTTTCCGGTATCGCACCGCTTTATGCGCCTATAGCGGGGCGGGAAAAAATCTGGAGGAAAATTAAATGACCAAACAGGATGGACTGATAGTAATAGGCGGATCCGCCGGAAGTCTGAATGCATTGTTCAGGATTTTTGACGGATTGTCTTTAAAGTTGGATATGCCGGTCCTGCTGGTTTTGCATCGGGTAGTGAGCAATGATTCCACTTTACAGGAACTACTGGAAACCAAAACTCATTATCATGCAAATGAGATTGAGGAGAAGGAAGAAATTCGCAAAGGGAATCTTTATATCTGCCCTGCCGATTATCATGTGCTTGTGGAAGAAGACCTCAGTTTTTCACTGGATGTGTCAGAAAAGGTAAATTTTAGCAGGCCCAGCCTTGATGTTGTCTTTAAGTCTGCCGCTAATATTTATGGACCATATCTCACGGCTATATTGCTTTCCGGAGCCAGCTCTGATGGGGCTGAGGGGTTAAAGTTTGTAAAGGAGCAGGGCGGAACTACGATTGTACAGGATCCCGGTGATGCCCAGGTATCATTTATGCCGGAACAGGCCATTAAGCTACTCCCGCCTGATCATATCCTTAATTGTGAAGGGATTAGTCAGCTATTAAATAAAAAATCTTAAGTGGGTTTAGATTGAATGATTATACCACCACAGAATAACTTCATCAATCAAAACCTTAGCACTTAAGATTTAGAATTTGAAAATAATTAATTCTCCGCAAGTTCCTTCACTTTTTGGAGTGCTTTTGGAAAAGTTGTCAAAAAATATTCTTTGAAATCGTCAGAGATATCGATATCAACCTCTAATGTTGTCTGGCCGTTATTTTCTTTTAAGGTATAGTTTTCTTTCGACCCGGCCCAGCCCTTTACTTTATCACTGGTTGTATCTTCGACGCCATCTTTTACTTCGCCCAGATGTTCGAAAGACATAAATCCCGGGGCATCAAATTTTGCAATTTTTGAAACCATTCCACGGCCCTGGCCATCAAGAAAGAGTACCTTGCTACCTTCTTTCCAATCTGTTTCCACATGTGAACCTTCACTAAATACCGAAGTCCAGTTACGGTAAGACTCGTCGGCCCATAAGATCTCCCACACTTTTTCCCTCGGTGCTGCAATGGATGTGCTAAATTTTTCGTGTGACATAGCTGCTAATTTAAAGGTGATCGAATCAATATTATCAAACAAAACTATGCCAGACAGAAGACTGTGATGCGGGGTGAATACGGCAAATGTAGAGGCTGAATGCGAAAAAGAGAAAGAGAAAGAGAAAGAGAGCGAGTGAGAGAAAGAGGAAGAGGAAGGGAAAGAGAAAGAGAAAGAGAGCGAGGGAGAGAAAGAGAAAGAGGAAGGGAAAGAGAAAGAGAAAGAGAGCGAGTGAGGAAGACGAAGAAACAGAAAGAGAAAGAGAGCGAGGGAGAGAAAGAGGAAGGGAAAGAGAAAGAGAAAGAGTGCGAGTGAGGAAGAGGAAGGGAAGGAGTTAGAGGTTGATACTCTTTCCCTTTCTCTATATAAAAATCATTCTGATTTGATTATTTCTTGAGTTTGAAAACCAGTCCTCCGCCAAGGCCAAACTGCAACATGCTTGAATAGCTGGCGACGCCAGCGCCACTACCACCCGTACCAAAATAAACAGAACCACCCACACTCTGAACAGCTGATGCCAGATCCGCCTGTACTTTCAAACCAACTGATTCATTAAACCAGATATTGGAACCCAATTGAATCATCCATGCAAATTTGGTCCCGTTTCCGCTATTGCCGTTGCGTGGGTTTGTAACATCAAAGAAACAAACTCCCATTTTTCCGCCACCATATGGCTCAAATTTGCCAGAACGCTTGTATCCATTGGCTCCAATCATGAGCCAGTTTGCACCTACATCAAAATTGTCAGTTTTTGCAAAGACATCATAATAATTCAAATTGGCTTTCGTATCCTGCCGCAGGTAGGTAAGTTCGATACCAACCTGTTCCATTTTATATTCCAGTCCGCCACCCCAACGAAATCCTCCTTTGATCGTGCCATCATAATAGGATGTATTACTGTAATAAGAATTTACATGGTCATCAAAGACATAACCAGTATATGCATTGAGCCGTATCTCCTGTGCAAAGCTTTGTTTTATACAAAGGGCAAGGGAAAAAATAAGTAAGATTCTTTTAAGTTGCATAAACGCTGTTTTTAATGGTTAATTCAAAATTGGTTTCAAAGAGTATGGATTGGCTGGACACGTTATTTTCTTTAAAGGTTTAATGCTTCTTCAATAACCTGTATGATGCAGCGAGCAATAGAATTACGCCCGGGAATATCAATAGTTCCCATCTCAACAAATGCTCCGTCTCAGGAATTTTGGTTACGAAAAATACCAGCAATGTTGTGAGCAGTAGTTCCCAAAGTATCAGTTTCAGTTCTGAGAAATTTTGGATCTCGAGCCAGGGCAGTTCATAATTGTTCAGGAAATTTTTACCGGGCAAAAACAATCGGGAGATTCCTACAGAAAATACGATAAAAAATAGTGCGATCAGGAAGCTGTCAAATGCTTCAGCCAGCCTGGCACCAGGATGCTCATCCAGTCCATGATTGTAAATCGAAATGTAGGCTGTCACACACCGGTAGATCCCGATACCTATAAATGCCAGTACATTTAATAAAATCAGGCTAAGCATCACTGTGATTCCAAGTCTGATAACTTTCTTCATTCGGATATACTTTTCGGTAGGTTAATGAGTTGTCCTATTGTACATACCTGTATCTTTTCAAGATGCAGGCAGGTTCACGAAGTACGGAGTTACATTATATACAGAAAAGGGCCTTATAATCCCTCTATTGACAAAGGTTTGAGCAAATAATACTTCTGCTCAAACCCGCACTATAAATATAATACTGTTTGTACAAAAACTACCCTAACTGCTACAAGATGAGTGCATTTAACGGTTAAGGCACTATGATAGTTTTAGTTTGGTAAGTATGGGCACTAAAGTAGCCAAGAGCTCCGCCCTGCAGATTGGTAACGGGGTTGGCGGGAGTTGCCTGACCACTTGTACCTGTTGCACTTCTGGAAAGGCTATACCAGTAGGTATAAACTTCCGGATCAATGCAAAACATCTCTATTTTAACCTGGTCACCTGATTTAATATTGTGAGGATCGTCTTCGGTGTCGGTAAAATAAAAAAGTTTGTTGTTGATGTTATTACCGTCTGTATAGTCGTCGTTGACGGCATAGATCTGATTTTCTTTATTCGCGTTCACATATTGAATAAACCGATAATTGTTTCCACGACCAACCGGATCTTTATACTCAATATTGGCAGTTTTCCTGGTTTCGGCAAATAATAACTCATCCGTGATATAAACTGTATCCATGTTTACTCTCTGAGGCATGGTCGATGTGCCATAAAATATTTTAGAGCCGATAGTCACATTCAACGTATAGGATTTACCGGGGATTCCTTTTAACAAAGGTGCTTCATAGTTTCCAGGTGAAGTCTCTGTGAAAGAAACAAGGGGGCCACCAGCTTCAATCACATTTACATTTGCTCCACTCACACCGGAAAAACCATTGTCTTCATCAAAATTCTTTGTGAGGCTGATTTTCACTTTTGCATTTCCTGGCTCGTCCGTTATCGTTGCTTCAATAACATATTTCGGGTCAGCATTATTCAGATCCACATCAATCACTTTTTCGCAGGAGATGAGGCTGATAGTCCCCAGCATAAGTAGTATAAAGTATGTTGATTTCATATGCAGATCAAAATTTAAAGTTGTAAGAAATTGATGGGATAAATTTGAACAAGGCATATTGCACAGCTTCTGTTTTAGAAGGGTCCGTATCACTTGTTCTAAAATCAATGGTATAGGCATTTTCCCGGCCATACGCATTGTACAGGCTAAAAATTAGTTCAGAGGTCCAGCGTTTCTTTTGTTTCAATTGCCAGGTAGCATTCAAATCCAAACGATGATAGTCTGGCATCCGGTATCCGTTTCGTTCGGTGTAATAGAAGATCGTCTGGTTATCTACCATGTATTTGCCGGCAGGAAAGGTAACCGCATCGCCTGTATAAAATACCCAGGTAGCAGAGAACGTCCATTTCCTATTGTATTGATAAGAACCCACAATTGCAATATCATGTGTTCTGTCCTGGCGGGCATTATACCACTGGTCATTATTGATACCCTTGATAAGTCTCTCTGTTTTGGATAAAGTATAACTCAACCAACCGGTAAATTTGCCGGCTTTCTTTTTAAATAACCATTCAAGACCATAGGCCCGGCCTTTCCCAAATAATAATTGCGTTTCAATAGCATTGCTGTTGATAAAAATATCAGCACCATCCCGGTAATCGATCTGGTTTTGCATATCCTTATAATAAACTTCCACACTTAGCTCATAAGCTGCGTTAAACAAATCCCTGTAGAAACCAACCGAATACTGATCTGAAATCTCAGGTTTGATTACAGGTGTATTGGCGATCCACTTGTCAGTGGGGTTGGATGATGTGGAGTTGGAGATCAGGTGCAGGTTTTGAACATTCCGGACATAGGAAGCTTTGAATGAAGTATATCGGTTGAATATATAACTCAGAGCTACTCGTGGTTCCAGTTGGGAATAGGTCTTCACAAATTCGCCACTTTTATAAGTGGTAGTATTGGTTACATTTCCTTTGTCATCAATTTCGAAGTAGTCTCCGGGACCGAGTATACTAAAGGTGGAGAATCGTAACCCGTACGTCAGGTTTACCTTTTCACCTGCTTTCCAGGTATTCGTAGCAAATACGGCGTTTTCCCAGGAATATCTTTTTTGTAAGGCAGTGGAATTTACACTTGCGCTTACATTAGCCACTACTTCACCGGGAGAGATGGTATGATAAGTTGAGTTAAAACCAAACCGGATATTATTTCGATTGTCTGCGTACCATTGAAATTCCTGTTTCAGGTTCCAGTCCTGAATACGGGAAAATATATCAAAGTCATCGCCGCCACTTTGGATCGAAATCTTGTATTTATAATTGCTAAAAATGACGGAAGTATTAGCAAAGAGTTTTTTATTGAAAATATGGTTCCATCGTAGTGTACCGGTTCCATTTCCCCATTCAATGCCAAATGTTTTTCCTACACCCAGCACATCCTTTCCGAAGTATCCGGAGAGATAAAGCCGGTTATTGTCATTTAGCTGATAATTGAGTTTGGCGTTGAGATCATAGAAATAAAGCCGGTTCTGCCTCACTTCTTCATTTTTTGAAAGTTTGAGAAACACATCTGCATAGGTTCTGCGACCCGAAACCAGGAATGAGGATCTGTCTTTCTGAATTGGCCCTTCAACATTCAGTTTAGCGGAAATAAGTCCAATCCCTCCACTTACATTATAGTCCTGGTTATTTCCGTCGTTCATTTTTATGTCGAGTACGGAAGATAACCTTCCACCATACTGAGCGGGCATACCCGCTTTATAGATGGTCATATCCTTGATCGCATCGGAATTAAAGGTTGAAAAAAAGCCTAAGAGGTGTGAAGCATTATAGACAGTAGCTTCATCCAGGAGGATGAGGTTTTGATCGCCGGCGCCGCCGCGTACATAAAAACCACTATTGCCATCTCCCGCAGATTTAATACCAGGCAGGAGCTGAATGGTTTTTAAAATATCCCGCTCCCCAAATAAAACAGGCAGATTCCGGATGTCTTTTGTTGATAACCGTTCAACGCCCATTTGGGGTGAACTGATGCTTCGTCCTTTTGATTGTGCGGTAACGATCACTCCTTCGAGGTTCTTTACTTCATCTTCCAGCAATATGGTCAGAGCGATGTCTTTATCGAGGGTGATTTCTTCCGTTTTACTAAGCATGCCTACTGCACTGAATTCTACCGAATATTTACCCTGTTCGAGTGTGAGTGAATAAAATCCGTATTCATTGCTGGTAGTCCCGGCATTTGTAATCCTGATACTGGCTCCAATAATCGTTTCACCTTTGGATTTAGATTTAATGGTACCACTTAAAGTGAATTTCTGTTGACAAAATGTAACTGAACCAATCAATAGTCCGATAGCAGCCAGGAAGATCTTTCTCATAAATCCGTTTTATTCTAATGCGGGTATAAACAGCGAGCTGGTCTATTTGTTCAAAAACTAAGCCAGTTGGTTGTTTGAATTGTTCATTAATGATGGTTGGCCGGGATACTCATTCCGGGTCTTAAATTAGGACGCAGGGGTGACTAAATTGTTACCAGGTGGACCAGGTCAAAATTTGGAAGAGTAATTATCTCAACTAAAGGCGCAAAATCAGCGATTGAATCCGGTTTGCGGACATGAATATTACCTATTCAAACATTAGGGATTCATGGTATAGCTATAGTCAATTCTGCCTGTAAGTGCTTTTTCTTTATTGAACAGTGCTTCTTTGGTTTTTAGACCTTTGTCATTATAGATATACCTCCAGATCAGGTAATCCGGGCTGATGGTGGACAAAGTAGTAATCTTTTGAATTACGCGATTACTTTCATCATATTCAAACATAAAATCGGGTAGTAATTTCTTCAGCTTTTTATTATAACGAACAATGTCGGTGAGCCGGTTATTTTCATCATAGTAGTAATAGACTGGTTCAATTGCCTGACCGCGGCGGTAGAGTTGTTCATCGGTTATATTACCTTTTTCATCCGTCGAGAACCGGTATTCCATACTATCTCTCTCATTCAGGATCCGGTACATTTTTTCTGGTTTTCCTTTCGCATTGTAGATCCAGCTGTGTTGTTCGGACTGGGTGAAGCCGTCGGTGGTATCAGCGATGACTGTTTTAATCAGGATAATATTATTGTTTTGATCGTATTGATATGTGGTTCTGCTTTCGGCACCGCTGGTGGAGTCCAGGATATTGATCAATTTGTACTGAGCGTCGAATTGATAGGTTTGCCGGGTGATGTTTTGTCCATTCCGGGTGGTTACTTTCCAGGTTCTCTGGACTGGGTTTACTTCCTGCCATTCGTTAAAGTCCGTAGAACGGCTGCCCTGGGGGTCAATACCGGTACCGGTAACGGATTTAACATTATTAGTGATATATAATTTCATTTTATCGCCTATAGCTAAGGCTCCCTGCAGGTCATTATAGTAATACTGTCCATGGGCAAGGGTAGCGGTGAGAATCGAAAACAGAAGGCAAAAGTTTTTCATTCAGGTTAGATATTAATATGGCGCGAAATTAACTGAATTGTATAGTAACGAATCTCTTTATCAAAAATTTCACCAGGAGGCAACAGAAGCTGGAAAACAGAATTTTATTTGAGTGTTTTGTACTTATTTTTAGAAAAAATTAAGATGTCGCACCGTCCTGAGAGGAAAGAAAAAGACTGTCTCAATTGCGGAACCATCGTTCAGGGCCGCTACTGCCAGGTTTGTGGGCAGGAAAACCTGGAGCCTAAGGAAACTTTCTGGGGAATGTGCATGCATTTTCTTGAGGATATTACGCATTTTGACGGTAAGTTTTTTACTACCCTGAAAGTGCTGATTACCAGGCCGGGTTTTCTTTCGGCTGAATATATGCGCGGAAGGAGGGCCAGTTATCTGAATCCGGTCCGGATGTATGTTTTTACTTCCTTTTTGTTTTTCCTGGTATTTTTTAGTATGAATGATCGGGAAAAAGGTATCAAATTTAATGACGATGAACCATTTACTTTGGCTGAGAGGAAGAAAGAGCTCAAGGATTTAAAAAGGGATTATAGGAAGGATACGCTCAATGAAAAGTACCTCAGTAAGGTTGCAATGTTGAAGGATACCACTAAAGCTGTAAAACCTTCTGACCTCTTAATGGGTGAGAGTAATTTCAACGTGATTTCTTCAATTGGACGTGATTATAAATCCATGAAGGAATATGATTCTATACAAAAAGCACTTCCTGCCAGTGAAAAAGATGGCTGGTTAAAACGTATATGGAATAAAAAATCAGTTTCACTGGAAGAAAAATACCGGCATTCGTCTTCTAAAGAGGGACTTAAAGACGTGGTACAAACATTCCTCCACAATCTGCCGATCATGCTTTTTGTTTCGCTGCCGTTCTTTGCTTTGATCCTCAAATTGCTCTATGTCCGGAGAAAACAATTCTATTATGCTGATCACGGTATATTCACAATACACCACTATGTATTCAGCTTTATTCTGTTGCTGGTTGTATTCATTTTCGATAAACTGATTGAAATTAGCGGATGGGGAATCTGGGACTTTTTGCTGGGAATTACCCTCCTTGCATGGCCTGTGTATCTTTATATTGAAATGAAAAAGTTTTATAAGCAGGGGAGATTTAAAACATTTATTAAATTCTTATTGTTGAACCTACTTGGATTGATCTCGCTGGTGTTCCTGTTCGCGGTTTTTGGGTTATTTTCTATTTTCCAAATGTAATTTTTGAAAAATGAGTGAGCAAAATAGTGCTGCATTTTTACGGTTAGTTGCGATAATGGATGATCTGCGGGAAAAATGTCCCTGGGATAAAAAGCAAACTATTCAATCACTTCGTCAACTCACGATTGAAGAGACGTATGAACTAGCAGATGCCATAACAGATAATAACTGGAAAGGAATTCGCGAAGAGCTGGGAGATATTCTGCTGCATATAATTTTCTATGCTAAGATCGGAGCGGAACAAAATAAGTTTACCCTTGATGAAGTGATCCATGCAATCTGCGATAAACTGATATTTAGGCATCCGCATATATATGCAGACACCGTAGTGGAAGACGAAGAGGAAGTAAAACGCAATTGGGAAAAACTCAAGTTGAAGGAAGGCAAGGAATCAGTTTTAAGCGGTGTGCCCCGGTCTTTGCCCTCAACGGTAAAAGCCATGCGTTTACAGGAAAAGGCGAAACAGGTGGGGTTTGAATGGGCGAATAAAGAGCAGGTTTGGGAAAAAGTGGAAGAGGAAATGAGAGAATTGAAAGAAGTGGTTGACACAGGCCAGCCAGAGAAAGTGGAGGAGGAGATGGGCGACTTATTCTTTTCACTGATCAATTACGCACGATTTTTGCAGGTGGATGCCGAAAATGCATTGGAACGAACCAATAAGAAATTCATCCACCGCTTTACACAGATGGAAGAGCAGGCCACCAAACAAGGGAAATCACTAGCCGGAATGAGTCTTGAAGAAATGGACAACATCTGGAATAGCATCAAACAACAGCGAAAGCAGTGAAGTTTTTTCTGCGAAATAGTCTCATCTGGAAACTTAGCCTGATCCTCCTTGCTGCGGTATTGTTCACCCTGTCCTTTGTTTTCAATAAGCTTTACACCAACCGTACTTCGATCAACAGCGAAGTAAAAATAGCGGAAGAATATATTCATGATCAACAACGGGATTTTAACCGTTTTCTAAAAGACACTACACTCCTTAACAAACTGATCAATTCAACTGAATCGATTTCTGAGTTTGAACGAATTACTGAGAAGAAGTATGGAATTTTCCTTTATCGTGTAGGAGACAACGGGCTTTTGTCCATGGCTTTTTGGAGTAAGCAGTTAATTGTGCCACCGGCAGAGACTTTTGCTGCCGGTACCCTGGATGAATTCAGAAAACTGAGCAATGGTTTTTATCTTATTATTGAAAGACTAATACGAATTCAGGACCGGCCAGTAGTAGCTTATGCAATGGTGCCGGTCAGGTCAGCTTTTTTTCTCGAAACAGATTACCTGCCTGAACAATTTGTGTATAGTAAGACAGCCGATTACCGGGTAGTGCTTGCAAAAAAGCCGACCGAATTTCCGGTAAAGGATATTTCAGGCAAACCTTTATTTTACCTGGATAAAAAAGAAACAGGAGCCGTACCGTACAATAATAACCTCACGAAGATCCTGCGTTTTTCGGCTTTTTTGTTAATTCTGTTGTTTGTACATCTGATTGCTGAATCAATTGCCACACAAAGGATTTGGAAAGGGGTAGTTTTTCTTGGAGCAAGTCTGCTCGTTATGAGGGCGATTATTTATATTTTTCCGGCAATCCTCAATCTAAGGCAGTTTGAATTATTTGATCCTTCAATATATGGTTCCAACATTATTCAGCGGTCACTGGGTGATCTGCTGATCAATTCTACCTTCTTCTGCTGGTTTGTTTTGTTTACCTGGTATAAAGTAAAAAGTGTTGAGAATTTTATCAATCGTTTACCCAATTGGATGAAATGGGCAGCTGGTATTCTTTCTCTTTGTTCATTAATCTATTCAACATTTGTTCTTTCATCTGTTATCCGAAGTATTGTTGCTGATTCGAAGATATCATTCGATGTAACCAATTTCTTTAGTCTCGACCGGTATACGGTTGTCGGCTTTATTGTACTGGCGACTATTTCCCTTTCCTATTACTATTTTACCCAATTACTTTTCAGGATATTATTTCCACTTTTCAAGGGTAACGCCTGGCCCGTGTACTTTTCAATTGCTTTATCGGGGTTAATTTATATAAGCAGTAAATCAGGAAATCCGGCTGTACTATTTTATATCCCCGTGCTTTGCTGGCTACTGTTTTATACCTGGCTGGTGAGCAGGGAAGGATTAATCCTGCATCGAATCCGGATTAATATAGCCGGTATCTTATTCTGGATTTTTATTTTCTCTATATCGATTGCAGCCATTATGCTTGCTGAAAATAAAAAGGCAGAATGGGAAAAGCGGAAATTCTATGCAGGGAAACTTTCTGAGCAAACAGATCCTTCGAGCGAACGGATCATGAATATTGCCCTCAAATATCTTGATAACGATTTCCTGGAGGAGAATTTTACCCGGCTAACAGATAGTACACAGTCTCGACAGTTAAGAGACAGTATCCTGAATAATAGTTATCCCAACTATCGCGATAAGTACGATACCAGACTTTATCTCTATGACTCACTCGGCAAACCATTGCAAAATGAGGATGCCACTACATTTGATGCATTAAACACCATCATTACTACCCAGGCACATCCCACTGAGGTACCTGAACTATATTATTATGAAACTGCTTTTGATAAATATACCTATATCACCGAACGGGTTATAAAAGATACGGCGGGAGCGACACGGGGATATTTCTTTATTATTTCCAATCCGCGAAAGTATAGCAGTGACGCTTTGCTTGCCGAATTGTTCAAACAGTATATCAAGAACGATCCGGAAAATTCACCTATTTATTCTTATGCTGTTTATAGCCAGAAGCGGCTGGCATACCTGTCAAACAAGTATCCATTTGCGACTCAGCTGGACGACGCGGAAGTTGCAGGATTGCAGAATGAGGTTACACGAAAGATCAATGGTGATTTTGATGAAATGTGGTTTAAGGCCAACAATCAGCGGGTAGTAGTAATTGCGAGAGAGCAGGATACTATTATTGAAACCATCACACTATTCTCTTATATCTTTTGTTCCTTCCTTTTTCTGGTGTTTATCGTGCAGGTGCTTTCGCTACTGGTAATGGCTGTTTATGACCTGGAGTCATTCAAACGATTCTTTCATTTTAATATCCGAAACCAGGTACATAGTACCATCATCTTCATCAGTATCTTTTCATTTATTATCATCGGGATAGCGACGATTAATTTCTTCAAAGCCAGGTATAATCGCACCAATAGTGATAAGCTCAGCCGGACCATGAAGATCATGGTCAGGGAGATGGAAAAACGGATCGATCGTCACGATACTTTCGATGATGTGATCAAACTCTATGATTCTGTATCCAATAATACTTTGCAGAGTCTGGTGGATGAGATCTCAGACATTCATGGTGTGGATGTGAATGTATATAATCTGAATGGTGATCTGCAGGTTTCATCCGAAGCAAATGTGTATTCACGTGGAGTATTAAGTAAAAAAATGGATCCTTCCGCATACTACCGTTTGAGCCGGCTCCATCAGGTGGAGCACGTGCAACAGGAGAGTATTGCTAAGCTATCATATCTCAGTATCTATGCTCCGGTACGGGATAAGGCGGGGGAGCCGTATGCTTATCTTAGTATCCCTTATTTCGCCTCGCAGCCGGAACTAAACCAGGAGATATCAAATTTCATCGTTACGATCATCAACCTCAATGCATTTATCTTACTGATCGCGGGGTTAATAGCATTGTTCATCACTAACCGAATTACGAGATCCTTCTCCGTCATTGGAAACAAGATGAAGGAAGTGAATCTTGGAAAAATGAATGAAGAAGTGATCTGGAATCGTGATGATGAAATTGGCGACCTGGTGAAAGAATACAATAAAATGGTTGCCAAACTCGAAGAGAGTGCTGAAGCACTGGCGAAAACGGAAAGGGAGGAAGCCTGGCGTGAAATGGCGAGGCAGGTGGCTCATGAGATCAAAAATCCATTGACACCAATGAAGCTGAGCATTCAGTATCTGCAGAAAGCGATCAATAGCAATATGCCGAATGTAAAAGAGCTATCGAGTAATGTTGCCACTACGCTGGTAGAGCAGATAGATCACCTCTCAAAAATCGCAGCGGACTTTTCTCAATTCGCTAATATTGGTCATACCAACGCCGAACTATTCGATCTGCATGAAGTGATTCGCTCATTGCAGGAATTGTATCGGTCAGACCCCAATATCGATTTTATTTGGAAGCCATTACATCGTCGGGTTCTGGTTGAAGCGGATAAAACGCAAATGAACCGCTTATTCACCAATCTATTTGCCAATGCAATTGAGGCGTGTATGGACAAGCGTTGCAGGATTGAGGTCAATGAGCAACTTGAAAATGGTATGTTACGGGTGAGTATTCAGGATAATGGGGAAGGAATTCCGGAAGATATGCAGTCGCGAATTTTTATTCCCAACTTCACAACAAAATCATCCGGAACAGGTTTGGGTCTGGCGATGTGTAAGGGGATTGTGGAGCAGGCGCGGGGAAAGATTTGGTTTGAAACCTCCATTGGGGTGGGGACGACTTTCCATGTCGAGCTACCTCTGTCCGAGTAAGTTCCAGAGGTTCCAGGGTTCCAGAGGTTCAAAAGGTTCAAGAGGTTCAAGAGGTTCAAGAGGTTCAAGAGGTTCAAGAGGTTCAAGGGGTTCAAAAGGTTCAAGAGGTTCAAAAGGTTCAAATGGTTCAATGGTTTAAACTATACCCGTTGAACCTATTGAACCTATTGAACCTCTTGAACCTTTTGAACCTCTTGAACTTTGCAATAGGAAGGCTTCAAATTCAGAAAGCGAATAACTGCTCAAGTTGCGCTCCTTAGTGAGGCCACCTTTTTGCGCGGCGAGTACTCCGTATTTGATATCATTAAAGCCCTCTAAACTATGAGCGTCCGGATCAATGGAGAGGAGTGCATTTTTTTCTAAAGCATATTCTATCCATGACCAATCCAGGTCAAGTCGCCTTGGGTGAGCATTTATTTCAATGACCACATTGTGGGCCACACATGCATCAATGATTTTTGGATGATCCAGTGGGTATCCCCGACGGCTTAGCAGCAGCCGACCAGTTGGATGACCTAGTATATGAACATGTGGATGCTGGATAGCCTTCATCACACGCGACATAGCTTTCTCTTCTGTCATTTTGAGATTACTGTGAACAGAGGCGATCACCAGGTCAAAGCTTGCCAGAATATCATCTGTATAGTCCATACTACCGTCATTCAAAATATCACATTCTATGCTTTTAAAGATCTTAAAAGGTTTTAGCTTTTGATTGAGTTCATCGATCTGGCGATGTTGTTCCCGGATTCGTTCCTCTGATAATCCTTTTGCGTAAGCAGCAGCTTTGGAGTGATCTGATATAACAAGGTATTCAAAACCTTTGGCAATACATTCCTTTGCCATTTCTTCTATCGTATTCACTCCGTCACTCCAGTTACTATGACTATGTATTATAGCTTTGATATCGGACGTTTGAATCAGGTTTGGTAGTGTATGTTCTTTTGCTTTCAGAATAATTCCCGATGTTTCACGAAGGCAACCCGGTATGAAATCGATACCAGCTGCGGTGAAGATTCCTTCATCGGCTGGTTTGTTTGGTTCAGCTTTTATGGCAGGGTATGATTTCTCAAATGCTTCGAGGAAAGTTGCTGAGCCAGTTGTGTCAAATAGCTTTCTGGCCATATTAGTTTCTCCTGTATAAAGGCGGAGTTTTAATCCATTTTTTAACCTATACAGTAAGCGATCATCAGTTTCTTCCAATAGTTCCGGGGGTTGAGCGGACTGGAATTTAGGTTTTATCTTTTCATTAGTTTCGACAATTACGAACTCCAATTCGTCAAGTGTTGGCTCCTGCCGCCGGAAAGCACCGGTAACAGCAACTTTTTCTGGAGAAAATAATTTCTTAAGATAGGCATCTATCTGGGGGAATAATTCATCAAGTTGAGCATATAAAAAGCTACCCTGGTTTTGTTGATAGAATGCGATGGCATCCTGCACATTTTGTTGAGTTTTCTCTCCAAAGCCTTTAAATCTGGTGAGACGATTTTCATCGCAGGCATAGAGTAATTCTCCAATGGATTCAATTTCCATCTCTTTCCAGATTATATGGATCTTTTTTGGCCCAATACCTTTGATATGTAACATTTCGATTACACCCAGCGGAGTATTTTGGATATAATCGTTTAATACAGCTAACTGCCCCGTATCGAGCATTTCTATCACTTTATTACCAACACTTCCGCCAATACCTTTCACGCTGAAAAGGGTTTCTCTTGGAACGTCTTTAAGTTGAACATCGAGGTTTTCAATATTATAAGCGGCAATGGAATAAGTTTTTGTCTTAAATGAGTTCTCTCCATGAATGTCCATCAGCTTGGAAAGAAGAGAAAAGTTGTCAGCAATTGCGGAGTTCTCCATAGGGGCAAGTTAATAAATTTCATAGGTTCAAAAGGTTTAATAGGTTCAAGAAGTTCAAATGGTTCAAAACGGGGCAATTGATATTTCAACGTTGAAAAAACATTGTTAAGTGCTTAAATCACCTTGTCAGGGTATTGAGGAAGTTGCAATTTGCAAAATAAAATTTACCATGGCGTCTATTCAACAGTTTGAAGAAATATTATCATGGAAAGCGGCCAGGAAATTGAATCTTGAAATAGGGCAGTTGATTAGGGAAGGTAAGTTTGAAACTAATTTTAAATTAATCAATCAAATCGAAGGGTCTTCGGGATCCATAATGGATAATATAGCAGAAGGATTTGAGCGGAATGGAAACAGGGAATTCTTACAATTCCTGTATATCGCGAAAGGATCTTGTGGGGAGCTAAGATCCCAATTATATAGAGCTCTGGATAGAAATTATATAACTCAGGAGCAGTTTAATTCGCTGGCAAGTCAGGCATTCCAGATAAATTCTTTAATTCAAAACCTGATAAACTACCTTAAAAATAGTTCACTAAAGGGGCCTAAATTTCAAGTTTAGCAATCTCCTCAATCCCTTTGAACCATTTGAACCCTTTGAACACCTTGAACCCTTTGAACCTTTTGAACCCTTTGAACCTGCTGTAAAGGAAAAAGTCCCGGAAAATCCGGGACTTCTTATAAGTTCTAAGTTCAAAAACTTATTTTTTCTTAGCTGCTTTCTTCTTAGCTGCTTTCTTCTTTGGAGCTGCTTTTTTCTTTACTGCTTTTTTAGCAGCTTTTTTCTTTGTTGCCATTTGTTTTAGAATTTAATGTTTAGTAAAATGGGTTATCAGTAGTAAAAATAACAATTATTTTATACTACCCAAATTTTTTCCACAAAAAATTCAGAACAGTTGGAACAGTCCAATTAAGCTTCAGCGATTGTCACAGAGACAAATGTTCTATTGTTTCGTCCTTTACGGAACTCAACAACACCATCATTCAATGCGAACAATGTAAAATCTTTTCCTACACCAACATTTTTTCCTGGGTGATATTCGGTTCCACGTTGACGAACGATGATGTTACCAGCAATAGCAGGCTGACCACCGAAGATCTTTACACCAAGACGCTTGCTCTGAGAGTCGCGACCATTCTTTACACTACCTTCACCTTTCTTATGTGCCATTGTATAAATTTTAAAATTTAAAATTCCAAATCCCAATAGGAATTTGGAATTGAATATTTGGAATTTTATTAAGCGATGCTTGTTACCTTAATTTTTGTATAAGCAGTACGGTGTCCTTTCTTTTTATGGAAACCTTTTCTTCTTTTCTGCTTGTAAGCGATTACAGTGTCACCCTTAACCTGGTCAAGGATTTCAGCCTGAACTTTCGCTTTAACAGAAGAGCCAGTCGACAGCTTACCATCTGCATCTACTAATAAAACCTCGAGGTCTACTTTGTCACCGGCCTGTCCTTCTACGCGAGGAACAAAAAGTGTTTGGTCTTTTTCCACCTTAAATTGCTGTCCGGCTATTTTTATTACTGCTATCATAAACTATAATTAGGGACGCAAAGGTAAGGGGAAAATGCTAAACTGGCAAGCAGAAAATCAAAGTTTTAAATCCCCAAAATGACCGGACCCTTCCTTTATCTTTGCGGAAGCAGGGAGATCCAGTAGCAGCAGGAGTTACAAAACACAAATTTAGGATTAAGAATGTGGTGTAAAGCGGTAAGTATACAGGATCAGGTTTACCTGAAATCCGATACTTGCTAACTAACACCCGCAAAAGTCATATCACTTGAAAATCAAATCATTACTTGCCAAACCATTTGCATCCTATATATATAAAGGTATCCAGAAGGGAATGCAGACGGCTGTAGAGGACCAGGAAAAGATCCTCAAACAATTGATCAAAGTGGGCAGAACCACTGAATTTGGCAAACAGGCCGGGTTGATTAATGTTAACACTTATGAGGAATACCGGCAGGCCGTTCCCATCAGGGATTATGAACAGATCCGGCCATTTATCGACATGATCAAGGAAGGCAAACACAATGTGCTATGGAAAGGGCGCCCGCTATACTTTGCCAAAACCTCAGGTACCACCAGCGGTACCAAGTACATCCCCATCACCAAGGATTCTGTCCATAACCATTTCAATACAGCCAGAAATGCCGCGCTTTGTTATGTTGCCGAAACGGGTAACAACCGATTCTTTGATGGCAAACTGATTTTTCTTTCAGGTTCGCCGGTACTTGAAAGAGTAGGAGGAATTCCTACGGGCCGGTTAAGCGGTATTGCGAATCACCAGATCCCACAGTATTTAAGAGGGAATCAATTGCCTTCTTATGAAACCAATTGTATCGAAGACTGGGAAACCAAGCTTAATAAGATTGTCGACGAGACAATCAATAAGGACATGACACTGATCAGTGGTATTCCACCATGGATCCAAATGTATTTCGATGAACTGATCCGCCGCAGTGGCAAGAAGATCGGCGATTTGTTTCCCAATTTCAGTGTGATGATGCAGGGAGGGGTAAACTTCGAACCCTATAAAGCCAAACTATATGAAAGTATTGGCCGAAAAATAGACGGTATCGAACTTTATCCCGCAAGTGAAGGCTTCTTTGCTTTCCAGGATTCACAAAATGCGGAAGGATTATTATTAAATACCAATGATGGTATCTTTTTTGAATTTGTGCCCGCAGGTGATATCTTCAATGAGAACCCGCCGCGTATATCACTGAAAGATGTAAAAATCGGTGAGAACTATGCATTGATCGTAAACAGCAATGCAGGGCTCTGGGGATATAATATCGGGGATACGGTCAGATTTGTTTCGACCAATCCATACCGGCTGGTAGTAACAGGCAGAACGAAACATTTTATTTCTGCATTTGGAGAGCATGTGATCGGTGAGGAAGTAGAGTACAGTATGCTCAAAGCTGCTACGGCTGAAAATATACATATAACGGAGTTCACTGTGGCCCCGTTCGTGAGTAGTAACAATGGAAAATCCTATCATGAATGGTTTGTTGAATTTGAAAACAAACCAGCAGATATTCAGAAGTTTGCCAATATCCTGGATCAGCAACTGAGGCAGAAAAACGTATATTACGATGATCTTATCACAGGTAATATCCTGACTCCACTTAAGATTACACCAGTGAAGAAAAATGGATTTATCGACTATATGAAATCAATCGGTAAACTGGGCGGGCAAAATAAAGTTCCCCGATTAAGCAATGACAGGAAAATAGCAGACGAACTTTCTAAATGGAGCGAATAAATTAATTTGATAATGAGACAATCTGGTGATTTGATAATTGGTTAGTAACCATTATTGTTCGGACAGCTTTAGAAATATTCACTATCAAATGACCACATTAGCAAATTACCAAATCAGGAAATTAGCATGAGTAATCATCAGCGTAGAATAGCCATTTTCGGATCGACAGGATCAATCGGTACCCAGGCGCTTGAGGTGATAGCATCCCACCCGGATAAGTTCACAGCAGAAATTCTGACAGCGCATGGAAATGAAGAGTTGTTGATCGAGCAGGCACAGAAATACAATCCCAATATTGTTGTCATAGGTGAGGAGAAGAAATATCTTAAAGTAAAAGAAGCTTTAGCCAATACCGATATAAAAGTCTTTGCCGGAGAAAAAGCGCTGGAAGAGGTGGCAGGAATGGACTGTTATGACCTGATGCTGGCCGCGATTGTTGGCTATGCAGGTCTTCGGCCCACATTAAAAGCGCTGGAGATCGGTAAAGCGGTCGGGCTCGCAAATAAAGAGACCCTGGTAGTTGCCGGAGATATTGTAATGCGAAAGGCGGTAGAAAACAGGGTGCCGGTAATTCCTGTAGACTCGGAGCATTCAGCGATCTTTCAATGTCTCGTGGGTGAAACAAGAAATCCAATTGAGAAAGTCATTCTCACAGCTTCAGGCGGACCCTTCCTGGGAAGAAAACCCAACTATCTTGTCAATGTAAAAAGAGAACATGCGCTGCAGCATCCCAACTGGAGCATGGGGGCTAAGATCACCATAGATTCTGCCACACTGATGAATAAAGGTCTCGAAATGATTGAGGCAAAATGGTTGTTTAATCTTCAGCCCGATCAGATCCAGGTAGTGATTCATCCGCAGAGTATTATTCATAGTATGGTGCAGTTTGAAGATGGCAGTGTAAAAGCGCAGATGGGATTACCGGATATGAAATTGCCGATCCAGTATGCTATGGGATTTCCGCAGCGCATAAAAAGTAACTTCCCACGGCTTGACCTGAAAAAATTCAATACGCTTAGTTTTGAAGAGCCGGATCTTCGCACATTCCGTAACCTGGTGCTGGCAATGGAGGCCCTGAATAAAGGGGGAAATCTGCCCGCCATTATGAATGCTGCAAATGAGGTTGCTGTATATGCATTCCTGCGGAACAGGGTCAATTTCCTGGATATGACCGATGTGATCGAGAAAACCATGAATAAGATCTCCTTTATAGAACAACCTACACTGGAAGAATATTACCAAAGTGATGGAGAAGCCCGGACTTTCGCGGCGGATATCATTAAATTATAAGATATAATCAGTTATTTTCCCCTACGATATTCTTAAGAAAATCAAATACTTGCTGTACGGTCATTAAATATTTCATATTTACCGGATATTTGCCGTTCATTTTTTAAAAACGATCATAAGTGCATATAACATTATTAGCTATTAATTGGTCAGCCGTCTGGGTACAGGTGGGACAATTGTTGCTGGCTCTTTCATTACTTATCGTATTACATGAATTCGGCCATTATATTACGGCAAGATGGTTTGGTTGCCGGGTAGAGAAGTTTTTCCTTTTTTTCGATCCCTGGTTCGCACTGGTGAAAAAGAAAGTAGGAGATACGGTGTATGGTATCGGCTGGCTGCCGCTTGGAGGATATGTAAAGATCTCCGGGATGATCGATGAAAGCATGGATAAAGAGGCGATGAAACTACCTGCTCAACCACATGAGTTTCGAAGCAAACCCGCCTGGCAAAGACTGATCATAATGTTGGGTGGCATTATTATGAATGTGTTGGTAGCATTTGTGATTTATGCATTTGTGCTGATGTATTGGGGAGAAAGCAATATTATCAATAAAAGCGTGTCGAATGGAGTATGGGTGACGGATTCCCTGTTTTACAACTATGGATTCAGAAATGGCGATAAGGTCATTTCAGTAAATGGCGATACCGTTCAAAACTTTAATGATCTTCAATCCCGGATCCTGATTGGTGGGAGAACTGTAGAGGTGGATAGAAATGGTACACCTGTTACGATCAATATTGAAGAGAAAGTTATTGGTAAGCTCGTTGAAAGAAAAAATAAACGACGCAATCTGTTGGCACCACGTATCCCTTCGATTGTCGGTAATTATGAAAAGACAGATACGGGATATTTAAGCTATAAAGGCGGTGTACGCTATATGGACCGGATTGTTTCTATAGAGGGTCAGCCGATCAACTTTATGGATGAGGTGACAGGCGTTACGAATAATCATAGGAATGGAATGGTTAGTTTGCAGGTATTACGCGGAAAGGATACAGTTAATCTTCGTAGTAAGGTATCTGATGAAGGCAAGATGGAGATTCCGTATTTAACAGGTGAGCAATACGATAGTATGGGTGCGTATGATCTTGTCACTAAAAAGTATGGATTCTTTGCGGCGTTTCCTGCCGGAGTCAAAAAAGCGGGTGGCAGGTTAAGTGATTATATCGATCAGTTCAAGTTGATTTTAAATCCGGATACGGAAGCATATAAAGCTGTGGGTGGATTTAAAGCGATTGGGTCGGTGTTTTTACCGGTATGGGATTGGGAATCCTTTTGGAATATCACGGCATTCTTATCGATCATACTTGCGTTTATGAACCTATTGCCGATACCCGCATTGGATGGTGGTCATGTAATGTTTACCTTGTATGAGATGATCAGTGGTCGCAAGCCCAATGAGAAATTCCTCGAGTATGCGCAGATGGCTGGCATGATTTTTCTGTTATTGCTGATGTTGTATGCGAATGGAAATGATTGGTTTGGGTGGGGACGGTAGGTGGTGATAAGTTTTAGGTGCTAAGTGCTAGGTGCTAGGTTCTAGGTGCTAAGTGCTAGGTGCCAGGTTCTAGATGCTAAGTGCTAGGTGCTAAGTTCAGGTGCTAGGTTCTAGGTGCTAAGTGCTAGGTGCTTCAAATTGAACATTCACTATCATTTTGTTGAATCTAAACATAAGTAAACTTTAGCCAAATAACATTAAGTAGGAATTACGGATAATATTTAAGAGTATAATTTATTATGATTGATGTTTGGTGATGGGTATGCGGTGTAATAAAGAGTTTTTAGTTTGAAACACCTAGAACTTAGCACCCAACACCTAGAACCGAAAAAGGGGCTGTACTGGTCCCGATAAATATCGGGACGGTAGCGTAGATCTTTGAAGGTGTAAGCATGTCGTGCGTTGGTCCCGATAGCTATCGGGATAGCACGTTAATCTGAATCGAAGTAAAAAAGCGGTTTGTATTGATGTAAATACCATTTTCTGCTTTTTCAGGGTAGTTAATTTCGATTCGGAATTATAATTATGGCGGCAGCTTATGTTTTATATTCATCTAGTAAAGACAAGTTCTATATTGGAAGCTGTCAGGATTTCGCTATTAGATTCGAAAATCACCTATCTAAGAAATACCGTGATAGTTATGCTTCCCGGACTGAGGATTGGGAAGTCTATTTCGTAATTGATGAACTTACAATATCACAAGCAAAGTTGATTGAGAAACACTTGAAGGCTATGAAGAGTAAAAAGTATCTTCAGGACCTGAAAGTTCATCCAGAGATCTCAGAAAGTTTGAGAAAAAGATATAGAGAAAATATATAGCTCATACAATAAAGGCGTTATTTACAGCATCTATATTTAGATAAATAAGGGGCTGTACTGATCCCGATAGCTATCGGGATAGCACGCTAATCTGGGATGAGTGAAAAAAGCAATCTAATTGAGTTGCCGATTCTTTCTTCTGATTAGCTATTTGTAAGTAGGAGATTAAAAGAAATAGATTGAAATAGGGGTAAGATAATTTATGTTAAGCCCGGTGTTCGGTGTTTGAATGCCTTTTCGAATGGAAGACCTCAACCTCCAGCACTTAGCACCTAACACCTAGAACCGAAAAGGGGCTGTACTGGTCCCGATAAATATCGGGACGGTCCCTTAAATCTTATTTGGATTTATTATTTATAAAAGGGGCTGTACTGGTCCCGATAAATATCGGGACGGTCGCGTAGATCTTATTTGGATTTATTGTTTATAATAGGGGCTGTACTGGTCCCGATAAATATCGGGACGGTCGCGTAGATCTTATTTGGA
>JADMIO011121634.1_pt1 | contig 107229 bp, 91 predicted proteins | sample 8958161 | NCBI WGS metagenome assembly JADMIO01 (sample SAMN16585339, study PRJNA669376) | soil metagenome | isolation source: Crop rotation soil | place: USA: Cullars Rotation, Alabama | collected 2011
GCGACAACTTGTCCACGTGGAATTCTAAGCTTAGGATCCCAATGTGCTGGAAAGGCCCACAGCCCTACCACCCGTTGCAGTCGAACTTGAACCCGCACTTGAGGCACTTGATGCACCCCTTCACCTTGGCGAGTTCGTGCGACTCGCCGCAGCGCGGGCATGTGGTGTCGTCAGCGTCGACGCCGTGCGGAGCCATGCTGCGGGACGCGCCTTGAGCGGGCGGTTGGGTTGAATCGGGCGGCGCCGGGCTCATCGCCTACATACTAAATTAGCTTGCCGTTCGGATGGGCAAACGTGGGTAGGATACCGGGCGTGCGGCGCTACATCTTCCTCATCGTCCTCGCGGGCCTGGTCGTGTACAGCGCCGGCCTCGCCAATCCACTGCTGTTCGACGACGCGGCTGCGGTCTCCGGCAACCTGTCCATCCGCCAGTTGTCCCCGATCTCGGTGCCACTCCACCCGCCGGCCGGCACCTCGGTGGCGGGGCGCCCACTGACGAATCTGACCTTTGCCCTGAACTACGCGATGGGCGGGTTGGACGTGACTGGCTATCACGTCACCAACCTGCTGATCCATCTGCTGGCCGCCCTGGCGCTGTATGGCGTGGTGCGCCGCACGCTGGCCCTGCCGTACGCCGTACCGCGGGCGGTGAGCCATGACCGCGAGCTCGTGGCCCTGGGCTGCGCCTTGCTGTGGGTGGTGCACCCGTTGGCTACCGAGCCGGTGGTCTTTGTCGCGCAGCGCGCCACGTCATTGATGGCCCTGTGCTACCTCGTCACGCTTTACGCGTCGATTCGCGCCGCGGCGCCGTTTCGCCGCGACGCCTGGACCGTGGTGGCGGTGGCGGCATCGTTCGCCGGCATGCTGTCGCACGAGGCGATGGCGACGGTGCCGCTCGCGGTGCTGGCGTTCGATCGCGTGTTCCTGTACCGAAGCTGGCGCGACGCGTGGTCGGCGCGCGGACGCCTGTATGCGGGTCTGGCCGCGACATGGGTGGTGCTGGCGGCAGTGGTGTGGCTCCAGCCGCCCGCGGGCGTGGGCTGGGACCATGGCGTCGGCGCGGGCGAGTATGCCGCCAATCAGCCGCTGATGATTGCGCGCTACCTGTGGCTGTCGGTGTGGCCACAGGCGCTGGTGTTCGACTACGGCTTGCCGCGGGCGCTGTCGATGGCGAGCATCCTCGTGCCGGCCATCGCGGTGCTGGCCATCATCGCGGGCACCGCTGTGACGCTGCGGAAGCAACCGGCGCTCGGCTATCTCGGCGTGTTCTTCCTGCTGACGCTGCTGCCATCGTCGGGCGTGGTGCCGATCGCCACGGAAGTGGGCGCCGAGCGGCGGATGTACCTGCCGCTGATGGCTGTGGTGGTGCTGACGGTCAGCGGCCTGCACGTGTTGATGGTGCGCCGCGACGCGGAGACCGCGGCCTCGCGACGGCGCGTGTGGATGTCGGTGGTGGCGCTGGCCTGCGTGCTGCTGGGCGTGAGGACGGTGCTGCGGACGCGCGAATTCGGGTCGGACGTCACCGTGGCCGAAAGCAGCGTGTCGCGGTGGCCGCAGGGCCGTGCACGCGTCACGCTGGCCACGGCCTACAAGGCCGCCGCCCGGCGGCCGGAGGCGATCGCGCAGCTGCGCCTGGCGGTGGCCGACTATCCGCCGGCGCGAGTGGCGCTGGCTGCCGACCTGCTCGCCGGCGGCAACGGCGCCGAGGCGGTGTCGGTGGCCTCGGAGTTCATTCGCCTGGCGCCGAACCACCCGCAGGTCAACAGCGCGCACGAACTGATCGGGCGCGCATACTTCCTGGACGGCCGTTTGGACCTGGCGGCCGAGAAGTTCGACCTGCTGACGCGAGCGACGCCGAGCGACCCGGTGCCGTTTGCCAGCCTCGGCGACATCCGCCTGCGCCAGCGCCGCTTCGACGAAGCCATCGCCCACTACCAGACCGCGCTCAGCCTGCGCCCGAACGATGCCGATCTCTACCGGCAGATGGGGCTGGCGCTGAGCGCCTCACGGCGGATGGAAGATGCGGTCGAGGCATTCGGCAGGGCGGTGAGCGTGCGACCCAACGACATCTCGCTCCTCAACTTCCTGGGGCGCACGTTGGGCGCGCTGGGACGTTATCAAGAGGCGGTACTGCCTCTCAGGCGCCTCGTCGAACTGGCGCCCACGGACTCGCAGGCCCGGCAGAACCTGGCCATCGTCGAACGCCTCGCGCAAGCCCAACTTGAGGCCCGGAAGGAGGCGGCCGGACAGTCGCCTTCGAACGTGTTGACAGGTCGGCGGTAGCCGAGCAGAATCTATGTGAAGATCGTTAAGGTCTCGGCCGTTCCATACCAGACGCCGGAAGGGTCGAAGCATTGGCGGTATTTTCTGGAGGAGTGTTTGAATGCGGACCAAGTTTGCTGTTGCCGTCGTGGGCCTGGCGCTTCTGTCGCTGGCCAAGCCAATCGTGGCGCACCACTCGTTCTCGGCGGAGTTCGACGCCAACAAACCCTTCAAGATGTCCGGAACGGTCACGAAGGTCGAGTGGATGAACCCGCATACGTTCTTCTATATCGACGTGACCGACGAGAAGACGAAGAAGGTCACGAACTGGGCCATGGAGATGGGCAGCCCCAACGGTTTGATGCGCGCGGGCTGGAGTCGAAACACCATGAAGATCGGCGACACCGTGACGGTGGAGGGCAGCCTGGCCAAGGACGGCAGCCCGACCGGCAACGCCCGCTCCGTGACGACCGCCGACGGCAAGCGTCTCTTCGCGGCGTCGAGCCAGGGCACCAATCCGTAGTCCGCACCCGCGGTTCGTTCCAGAACGCGCCCCTCCTGCGCTCCCAGTTTGCTTCCTGGTGAACCGGCCTCGAGCCGGTTCATACTGTGGCCCGGTATCCCCGGGCCACACTTGTCTGTCCTCACTTCTGCCAGGAGTCTACTTGTGACGCACCTCCTGCGTACCGCGCTCCTCGGATCGACGGCGAGTGCCGTCTTCGTCACGTCGTTGTGGCTGGCCGACCAGCCCGCCAACGCGCAATTGGGCGCCATTCCGCCGGCGGCCGGCGGTGCCGCGGCCCGCGGGCCGGTCGACCCGACGCCGCGGCTGGCCAACGGCACGGTGAACCTGGGCCGCGTGCCTGGGGAAAAGGGCACGTGGCGCGTGCCCTATATCCAGAACATGGCGATGCGCGTGGTCGGGCCCGACGGTCAGTTGCTGCCCGACATCGCGCGGGCGCAGCAGGCCGCGCGCGCCGGCGGCGCCGGCCGTGCCGGGGGCGGCGCAGGCACCGGCCGCGGCGGCTCGAAGTCGGAGCCGTGGATGCCGTGGATGCCGTGGTCGGCCGCGCTCTACGATTACACGTCCGCGAACGAATCGAAGTACGACCCCGAGGGCTACTGCCTGCCGCCCGGCGGGCCCCGCATGATGGCCACGCCGTACCAGATGGAGATCATCCAGTTACCGGAACACCAGCGCATCGTGATGATCTTCGAGGGCGCCACGCACATCTGGCGCGAGATCTACATGGACGGCCGCAAGTTCCCCGACGGCGACGCGATGAATCCCACCTATCTCGGCTACTCGATCGGGCGATGGGAAGGCGACACCCTGGTGGTCGAGAACAAAGGCTTCAACGAGAACAGCTGGTTCGACTACTACGGGCATCCGCATACCGACCTGATGTCGGTGGTGGAGCGCTGGACGCGGCCCAACAAGCAGACGCTGCACTACCAGGCGACGGTGACCGATCCAGGCGCCTACGTGCGGCCGTTCACGGTGGCCTGGGACGTTCCGTTCGACGTCACGGCCGAGATGCCCGAGTACATCTGCCAGGAGAACAACCGCTACCTCAATCGGCTCACCGACGACTTCGGGCAACCGATCTTCGGACCGCGTTTACAGCCGGGACAGCGGCAAGGCCGGGGGACGAAGTGAGAACGTCGCGTCGCGCGTGGTTGCTGGCCGCGGCGAGCGCCGTGCTCGCGCCTGTGGGCGCGCTGGCCCAGTTCGGCCACCCCATGAAGGGGCAGTGGAGCGGCACCAGGACGGTGGCCGGACAAGAAAGCCGCGTGTTGCTGAACCTGGAATGGGATGGCAAGGCCATGACCGGCGTGATCAATCCCGGCCCGAACGCCGCCACCGTGAAGTCGGTCACGTTCGACTATAGCAAGCCGTCGGCCTGGGGCGTGAAGATCGCGGCCGAAGGAAAGGACGAGAGCGGGCAGCTCGCCGCCATCACCATCGACGGCACACTCGAGAACCTCGGCGCCTACGTCCGTCACTTCCACGGCACGTGGACGCAGGGCGGCCGCAAGGGCGAGTTCTCGGTGACGCGGAATTAGCGTCCGGCTCCCGGAGCCCGGAGCCCGGAGCCCGGAGCCCGGAGCCCGGAGCCCGGAGCCCGTCGCCCGGAGCCCGGAGTCCAGAGCCCAGAGCCCGGAGCCCGGAGCCCATTCTGCGCCGGGCAGTAAGATAACCCGCGCCCATGATCATCGACTGCCACGGTCACTTCACGACCGCGCCGAAGGAGCTGCAGGCGTTCCGCGACGAGCAGATCGCGGCGCTCGAGCACCCCGCGCAGCCACGACCCACTCGTGCGCTCGCGATCTCAGACGACCAGTTGCGCGAGGCGGTGCAGCCGCAGCTGAAGTTCCAGAACGACCGCGGCACCGACGTCACGATCTTCTCGCCCCGCGCCTCGGCGATGGCGCACCATATCGGCGACCTCACCACCAGCACGCAGTGGAGCGAGCACTGCAACGATCTGATCCACCGGGTGTGCGAGTTGTTCCCGGGCAACTTTGTGGGCGTGTGCCAGTTGCCGCAGACGCCCGGGGTCAGGCCGGACACGTGCATCGCCGAGCTGCGGCGTTGCGTGACCGAGCTGGGCTTCGTGGGTTGCAACCTCAACCCCGACCCCTCGGGCGGTCACTGGAACGCGCCGCCGCTGACCGACAAGCACTGGTATCCGTTCTACGAGGCGATGCTCGACCTGGACGTGCCGGCGATGGTCCACGTCAGCGCGTCGTGCAACCCGAACTTCCACGCCACGGGCGCGCACTACATGAACGCGGACACCACGGCCTTCATGCAGTTCCTCACGGCGGATCTCTTCAAGGACTTCCCGGCGCTGCGGATGATCATCCCGCACGGCGGCGGCGCGGTGCCCTACCACTGGGGCCGCTACCGGGGCCTGGCCCAGGACATGAAACGCCCGCTGCTCACCGACCTGATCCGGAACAACGTGTTCTTCGATACCTGCGTCTACCATCAGCCCGGCATCGATTTGCTGACCAAGGTGGTGCCGGCGGACAACATCCTGTTCGGGTCGGAGATGGTGGGCGCGGTGCGCGGGATCGATCCTGAAACCGGCCAGTATTACGACGACACGAAGCGCTACGTGGACGCCGCCGCGCTGGGCACCGCCGACAAGGCCAAGATCTTCGAAGGCAACGCGCGCAAGGTCTACCCGAGGATCAACGCGCGGTTGAAGTGAAGACAGGCTCCGGGCTCCGGGCTCCGGGCTCCGGGCTCCGGGCTTCGGTAAGAGGGCTGGGATCGTATGAAGCCAACCATCGTTCGCAACATCCACCGCGCCGAAGCCACCGTCATCACCGTGCTCGGCGAACGCGGGGTGGCGACGGTGCACGAGGCGCAGCGCCGGACCGGACTGCTGCACCCATACATGCGCCCGATCTACCCCACGGCCCGCATGGCAGGCAGTGCCGTGACCATCAGCTGCCAGGCCGGCGACAACCTGATGATCCACGCGGCCATCGAACAGTGTCGCGAAGGCGACGTGCTGGTCGTGACGACGACCTCCGAGTCGACCGACGGGATGTTCGGCGACCTGCTGGCCGTGTCGGCCCGCGCCCACGGCGTGGTGGGCTTGCTGATCGACGCCGGCATCCGCGACGTGGCCGACCTCACGGCCATGCAGTTCCCCGTGTGGGCCAAGGCGATTCACGCGCAGGGCACCGTGAAGGCTACGCCCGGCTCGGTGAACGTCCCGGTGGTGTGCGCCGGAGTGGCAATTGCCCCGGGCGACGTAATCGTGGCCGACGTGGACGGGGTGGTGGTGGTGCCGCGGCCCGATGCGGCGCGGGTGGCGAAGGCCGCCGACGCGCGCATCGCCAAGGAAGAGCAGTCGCGCGAGCGGCTGCGGAAGGGCGAACTGGGGCTGGACTTCTACGGCCTGCGCGCCAAACTGGCCGAGCTGGGCGTCGAGTACGTGGACGGGCCACTGTAGTAGTCCATGGTCCGAGGTTCATAGCTCGAGGCCGATTCTTCCCCGCCCCTGGAGCCCGGAGCCTGGAGCCCGGAGCCTGGAGCCCGTCCCGCCCTATAATCGTCCCTCGAAGTCTTCCCATCAAAGGAGCACTCATGCGCATGCGAACTCTGGCCGGACTGGCCCTGGCGGCTACCTCGGCGCTCGTCGTCGGCTGTGGCGGTGGACCTGCCAAGAACGCCGAATCCACTGCGGCCGCGCCCGCGGCAGAGGCATCACACGAGGGCCACACGGGCGGCCGCGTGTTCTTCGCGAGCCCGAAGGACGGCGCGACCGTGAAGAGCCCCGTCGCCATCGAGTTCGGCAGCGACATGTTCACGATTGCGGCCGTGCCGCCCGGCGAGGTGACCTCGGTGCGCGCCGGCACCGGCCACTACCACCTGGGCACCGACACCGACTGCCTGCCGGCAGGCACCGTCATCCCGAAAGCCAATCCCTGGGTTCACTTCGGGGACGGCAAGAACGCCATCGAGATGCAATTGACCCCCGGTCCTCACAAGTTGTCGGTGCAGGCCGGCGACGACAAGCATCAGACGATGACCGGTCTGTGCGAGACGATCAACATCACGGTCACTGAGTAGGGCGCTCCGGGCTCTGGGCTCTGGGCTCCGGGCTCTGGGCTCCGGGCTCCGGCTTGGGGCTCCGGCCTCCGGGCTCCGGCTTGGGGTCCAAAGTAGCCTCTGAACTGACGGCTGGTTGTCCTGGCGGGCGACCGGCCGTTTGTCTTTTGCGACGCGCTAGCCTCTCCGGAGCCCAGAGCCCAGAGCCCAGAGCCCAGAGCCCGGAGCCCGCAGCCCGGAGCCCGCAGCCCGGAGCCCGGAGCCCGCAGCCCCTTCCGACTCAACAAAGCCCCGCCATTTCCTCCGAGCCCGCGCTCCTCTCTTGCGCCCTACCCTAAATGGGGGGCACTATTGGTCCCGTCATTGAGGGGTTGGAACCTAGCCTTGGAGGAAAAATGCGCCAATTCGCCAGAACTTGGGCCGTGTTCGCGGGCCTGCTGATCGCGCCAGCTACCGTGTTCGCCCAGGCCTCGATTACGGGCGTCGTGAAGGACACATCCGGGGCCGTGTTGCCAGGAGTCACAGTCGAGGCATCCAGTCCCCAAATCATCGAGAAGGTCCGAACCGCCGTCACCGACGGATCCGGACAGTACCGCATCACCGAGCTCCGTCCGGGAGGCTATACGGTCACGTTCACGTTGGCTGGGTTCAACACTGTCAAGCGTGACGGCATCACGCTGTCCGGTGCCTTCACGGCGTCAGTCGATGCCGAGATGCGGGTCGGCGCGCTCGAGGAGACGATCACCGTCACCGGTGAAGCCCCGATCGTAGACGTCCAGAGCACGACGCGGCAGCGCGTCGTAGATGCGGAGGACATCACCCGGTTTCCGACCGGACGCAACATGTTCGAGCTGGGCATCCTGATCCCAGGAGTGTCGATGGTCTCGCAAGGAGGGTCGCTGGCCAACCACAACGTCGGTGGCGCGGTGGGACCGGAAACACGCGCCCTCGGCGCCCACGGCGGCCGTACCGAGGACCAGCGCTTCATGATGAACGGCGTCTCGCTGAGCTCCATGATTGGCGGCGGCTGGGGCGGCGGCGCCATCCCGAACGCGACCGGTCTGCAGGAAATGGTCTTCGACACGGCGTCGGTCTCGGCCGAGCTGCCGACCGGCGGCGTGCGCATCAACTTCATCGCTCGTGAAGGCGGCAACCAGTACCACGGCACCCTCTTCGGCAGCTTCGCGAACGACTCCTTCCAGGGCAACAACATCGGGCCCGATCTGCTGGCGCAAAATCCGGCGCTCGTCAACCCGGGCTTCATCGACAAGAACTGGGATTTCAACCCGGGCTTCGGCGGCCCGCTCAAGCGCGACAAGGTGTGGTTCTACTTCAGCGGCCGCCACCAGGGCGCCAACCTGTTCGCCCCCGGAATGTTCTACAACGCGAACGCGAACAATCCCGCTCGTTGGGACTACGTCGCCGACACGAGCCGGCCGGCCTCGATCGAGAAGACGTGGTTGGACGCGCAAACGCGCCTGTCGTGGCAGGTGTCTCCGAAGAACAAGCTCGGCGCCACCTACACGCAGCAGAGCTTCTGCGCCTGCCACGACGCCATCACCGCCACGGTGGCGCCGGAGGCGGCCAACGATCGCCGCTTCCCGATGCAGCGCGTCATCCTGGCGGACTGGACGTCTCCGGTCACGAACAAGTTGCTGATCGAAGCCAGCGGTATCCATCGCGTCGAACGCTGGGGCAACATGCACCTGCAGACCAAGGGCCTCGATCTCGACCCGCAGATGATCGGCGTGGTCGAGCAGGGCGGCGCCATTCCCGGCCTGCGATACCGGGGCGCGGTCGAGTCCACGGCCAGAACCGGCGGCACCTACAACAACTCGTGGAACGAGAACTTCCACTGGCGCTTCCACGTGTCCTACATCACGGGGTCCCACGCCCTCAAGGTCGGGACCAACGACGCCTACGCCTACCACGAGAACACCACCTACGTGCCGAATCCGCTGTCGTACCGCTTCAACAACGGCGTACCCAACGAGATCGTGCTGCGCGCGCTGCCCAATACCGTGAAGAACAGCATCGACCATGACTTCGGGCTGTTCGCGCAGGACAAGTGGACCATCAACCGCCTGACGTTATCGGGCGGCGTCCGCTACGACCATCACGCGAACCACTTCCCCGAACAGACGCTGGGGCCGACCTTCGCGACGCCGACACGGAACCTCACGTTCCCCGAACAGGACAACCTGAACTGGCAGGACATCACGCCAAAGAGTCAGGCGGCCTTCGACCTGTTCGGCAACGGCAAGACGGCGCTCAAGGTCAGCCTGAACAAGTACCTGGCAGGCCTGGGCACGACGAACGCGAATGCCGGCTACCCCGTATCGATCGGCAACAACCCGATCAACGTCCTCAATACGGTGGCGCGGAGGAATTGGACCGACGGCAACGGCAACTACGTGGCCGATTGCAATCTACTCAGCCGGTTGGAGCAGAACAACCTGGCGTCGGGAGGTGACTTCTGCTCGGCGTTCGACGACTCGACCTTCGGACAGCCGACGCCGAACACGCGTTTCGATCCGGCTCTGATGACCGGCTGGGGCAAGCGCGCCTTCAACTGGGAGTTCTCGGCCGGCGTGCAGCACGAGATCCTGCCGCGGATGTCTCTCGACGTCAGTTACTTCCGCCGCTGGTACGGGAACTTCCTCATCCAGGACAATCTGGCTGTTGCCGCCAACGAATACAGCCAGTTCAGCGTCGTCGCGCCGGCTGATCCACGCCTGCCCGGCGGCGGCGGCTACACGGTGCCCGGGTTCATCAATCTGAACCCCTCGGCGTTCGGCCGCGCCGCCAACAATCTGTGGACGCTCGCCGACAACTACGGCAAGCAGATCGAGCACTGGAATGGCGTCGACATCGGCGTCAACGGACGCCTCACCAATGGCATCCTCTTCCAGGGCGGCATCAATATCGGCCGTACCTCCACCGACAACTGCGACATCCTGGACGACGTGCCCGAGGGGGCGACGGTCTCGACCGCTGGTGCCGTGGCGCCGTCGCTGACGAACTTTCCGTTCTGCCACGTCGACACCAACTGGCTGACGTCGATGAAGGGTGCGGCATCCTACGCCATACCGAAGGTCGACGTGTCGATTTCGGCGACCTATCAGAACATTCCGGGTCCCGAGCTGGCCGCCAACTACGCGGCGCCGAACTCGGCGATCCAGCCGTCGCTGGGCCGGCCGCTCTCCGGCGGCGCCCAGAATGCCACCGTGAACCTGGTCGCCCCCGGCACCGAGTTCGGCTCCTGGCTCAACCAGGTGGACCTGCGCGTCGCCAAGATCCTCCGCTTCGGTTCGACGCGCACGACGCTCAACTTCGACCTCTACAACCTGCTCAATGCCAACACGATCCTGACCTACAACAACACCTTCGGGGTGGCGCAGACGGGCGCGGTGACGTGGCTGCAGCCGACCCAGATCCTGCAGGCGCGGTTCTTCAAGATCAGCGCCCAGTTCGATTTCTGAGGGATGGCTGGCCAAGAACCAAAAGTAACGGGCTAAAGACCAGACACGGGCGGGTTCGGGAGACCGGATCCGCCCGCTCGCTTGTGGGCGCGCGATTGATGGCGCGATGGCGACCCCTGCAACCCCAAGGCGTTGCAGAAGCGGACACTGGCGCTACGATTCGCTGCATGCGCCGGGTCGTTGCCAGTCTCGTCGTGCTTTCGTTTGTCGCCGCCTGCACGTCCTCGACAGCCCCCGGCGGACCGCCGCGGGATTGGTTCGTGGACGGGACCGCCGCCGCGGGTCTGGACTTCGTGCACGTGAACGGCATGTCCGGCGCCTACTACATGGCCGAAATCATGGCCCCTGGCGTCGCCCTCTTCGACTACGACAACGACGGGGATCTCGACGTCTATCTGGTGCAGGGTCAGCCCCTCGATCCGTCCGCCCCCGGCGAGCGGCCTCGTGCGTCCGGGCTCTCCGACCGTCTCTTCCGCAACGACCTCGACAAGGGGCCTGACGGCACGCGCCGGCCTCACTTCACCGACGTCACGCGAGAAAGCCGTATCGAGGTGCACGGCTATGGCATGGGCGTCGCGGCCGGAGACTTCGACAACGACGGCTGGGTGGACCTCTACCTCACGAAGTTCGACGCACCCAATCAGCTGCTCCGCAACAACGGCAACGGCACGTTCACGGACGTGTCCAAGGCCAGCGGCACGGACCAGCGCTCCTGGAGCGTGTCGGCGTCGTTTGTCGACATCGATCGTGACGGGTGGCTCGATCTCTACGTGACCAACTACCTCCGCTACAGCCTGACGTCCAACCCGCGCTGCTACAACGCCGCCGCCGTGGTCGGCTACTGCACGCCCCGCAGCTTCGATGGTGTTGCCGACCGCCTCTACCGCAATCAAGGCGACGGCACGTTCGCCGACGTGAGCGTGTCGTCGGGGGTGGCGGCCGAGCAGCGCCCCGGGCTGGGCGTGACCGCGGCCGACTTCAATCGGGATGGATGGGTTGACATCTACGTGGCCAACGACGGCCGCGAGAACCTGCTGTGGCTGAACCGCGGCGATGGCACCTTTGCGGACGGAGCGCTGCTCGCCGGCGTGGCCTTGCCGGTGACCGCCAGAGCCGAGGCCAGCATGGGCGTGGACGCGGCCGATGGCGACGGCGACGGCGACGACGATCTGATCGTCACGGAGCTCGGCGGCGAGGGCAGCAACCTGTTCGTGAACGACGGGTCCGGCGTGTTCGAAGACAGGAGCGCGCCGTCGGGCGTGGGTCCCGCCAGCCTGGCCCTCACAGGATTCGGTGCGGCGTGGGTCGATGTCGACGGGGACGGTCTTCTCGACGTGCTGTCGGTGAACGGGGCGGTCCAGGTGATCGAGAGCCTGCGGCAGGCCGGCGACCCGTTTCCCCTGCGCCAGCACAAGCAGTTGCTTCGCAACCTCGGGGGCGGGCGGTTCGAGGACGTCACGAACCGCGCCGGCTCGGTCTTCGCGACGTCCGAGGTCGGACGCGGCGCGGCGTTCGGTGACATCGACAACGACGGCGACGTCGACGTGGTGGTGGCCAACAACAACGGTCCGGCCCGGTTGCTGCTCAACGAGCACGCTGCCAGGCACTGGATCGGCCTGAGGCTGGTGGGACGCGGCGGACGCGACATGCTCGGCGCGCGTGTGGAGATGGCACGGCAGTCGTCGCGCCCGCTGTGGCGGCGCGCCCGGGCCGACGGCAGCTACGCATCGGCAAACGATCCGCGGGTGGTCGCGGGGCTGGGGGACGCGGCGGAGGCGCCCGTGGTTCGCGTGACCTGGCCCGACGGCGCGAACGAAACCTGGAACGGCGTGCCAATCGACCGCTACTCGACACTGCGCCAGGGGAGTGGACGTTGAGAGTGGCGGGACCGATCGCCTGCGGGCGCGCGCTGCTGGTCGCGCTCGCCGTGTGCGCGGCGAACTGCGGTCCCGGCCGGACGGCGCCCGCTCCGGCCCAGTTCGCGGTGCGCCCGGTCACCCTGCCCGACCTGTCGCACGCCGCCGGGTCCGTGCAGGCGCGAATCCGCGAGGGTGACGCCGCCCTCCGGGCGATCGCCGACCGACCCGAGACAGCGCCCGGTGCGCTGGCGGCGGCCTACGGCGACCTCGGCAGACTGCTGCTGGCGGCGGAGTACCTCGACCCCGCCGAAGCCTGTTTCGCCAATGCCGCGGGCCTGGCACCCACCGACATGCGCTGGCCGTATTTCCTCGGCCACGTCGCCCGGTTCAAGAACGACCTGACGAAGGCCGAGGCTCACTTCGCGCGGGCGGTCGAACTGGCCCCGAACGACGTTGCGTCCCTGGTCAGGCTGGCCGAGGTGCGGCTTGCGCAGGGCCGTCACGACGCGGCCGAGCCGCTGCTGGTCCGGGTGCGGGCCATCGACGGCCACAACGCGGTGGTGCTCTTCGGTCTTGGCCGCATAGCCCTCGCCAAGCCCGACTTCGCGCAAGCCGTGACCTGGTTCGAAGCGGCCCTCGCCGCGGCTCCCGAAGCGACGGCCATCCATTACCCGCTGGCGCTCGCCTATCGCGGCCTGGGCAATCCGGCCAAGGCCGATGAGCACTTGCGGTTGCGCGGCGAGGTCCAGCCGACGCCGGCCGACCCCTTGCTCGAGGCGGTGGGCGGCCTGCTCGATACGGCGTCGGCGCACGAGATCCGCGCCTCCGAAGCGCTCGACGAGCGCCGATGGGCCGATGCCGCGGCGCATCTCCGCAAGGCCATCGAACTGGCGCCGGACAACGCCGTCACGAGGCTGAATCTTGGGACGGCCCTTTACATGACCGGTGATATCACCGCGGCAGTGACGGAACTGCGGGCCGCCGTCCGTCTATCGCCGGGGCTGGCGCGAGCCCACTACGTCCTCGGCCTGGTTGCGGCGGCGCAGGGACAGGACGCCGAGTCGGTTGCCGCGCTCAGGCGCGCGGTCGACGCCGACCCGGCCGACGCGGAAGCGCACCTCGCCCTGGCCGACGCGCTGCGCCGTACGGGCCGCGTGGCGGAGTCGCTGCCCCAGTACACCGCCGCCATGACCGCGGCTCCGCTGGCGTCGCAGGCGCGCTTTGGATATGCCATCGGCCTGGTGCGGCTGCGGCGCTGGGCCGAGGCCCGCGACCGCCTGGCCGAGGATGCGGAGTCCTTTCCGGACCAGCCCGGGTTCGATCACGCGCTCGCGCGGCTGCTCGCGGCGGCGCCGGACGACAGCGTCCGCGACGGAGGCCGGGCACTGGCCATCATGCGGGCGCTCACCCGGGACCACTCGACCGTGGGCACCGCCGAAACCATGGCCATGGCGTTGGCCGAGCTTGGGCGATTCGACGAGGCCGCCCAATGGCAGCACAACGCCATTGCCATGGCGTCCCAGTCCGGTCGCACCGACGTGGCCGGAAGGCTCGCCGTCAACCTGAGGCTGTATGAGGCGCGGCGCCCGTGCCGGGTGCCGTGGGCGGACGACGATCCCATCCACCATCCGGCGGCAGAATAGGCTCCAGCCTACGGGCCGGTCGAGGTCGCCGTGCTATCCTTCGGCTCTTGTTCGTATTCCTTCGAGCGCGCGCCGTGTTGCTGGCCGGCGCGTTCGCCGCCGCGCTCGTCGTGATGGCGTCCAGCGCCCTCGCGCAGACCGCCGAACAGCTGTTCGACGGCACCCAGCTGTCGAGCGTGCACCTCCGTCTCAGCGAGCGCGATTGGGATCGCATGCGTCGCGAGGACGATGACACCTATTACGCGGCGGACCTGACCTGGAACGGCGTGACGGTCCGCAACGTCGGTATCCGCCACCGTGGGCTGGGCTCGCGCACGACCAGCAAGCCCGGCCTGCTCGTCGACGTCAATCACTACGTCGCCGGCCAGCAGTTCCTCGGCATGACCGGCCTCATCCTCGACAACGCCTACTCGGATCCGTCGATGGTGCGCGAGGCGGTGGCGATGCAAGTGTACGCGGGCATGGGCATGGCGGCGCCGCGCGAGGCCCACGTCCGCCTGTTCGTCAACGACGCGTTTGCCGGGGTCTACGTCGCCGTCGAGCGCATCGACCGGCTGTTCATCGAGCGCCTGTTCGGGGCCGGCGAGGCCAACCAGGAATCCGGCGGCTACCTGCTCGAGTACCGCTGGATCGACGAGTGGGGATTCGAGGACCTCGGCAACGCCCTTCTGCCGTATGCCGAGCGCTTCCAGCCGCACATGCGGGAAACCGATGCCGCCGCGAACGTCTACGGGCCGCTGCGGACGTTGGTACAGGAGCTCAACACCGTGGCCACGGACCAACTCCTGCAAACCGTGGGGACGCGGCTCGATCTGGTCCAGGTGGCGCGGTTCGCCGGCATCCAGACCTGCATCGCCGAGTCCGACGGGCTCGCCGGCTTCGACGGCGTTGCCAACTTCTACCTGTATCGCTTCCGCGACGGGCGGCCGGCGCTGCTGCTGCCGTGGGATAGCGACCACTCGTTCTCGGACGCCACCGTCCCGGTCGGCTTCCGCATGGACACGACGGTGCTCACACGCCGCATCGTGCAGCATCCTGTGCTGCGGGACGCGTATCTCCTGGCGGTGCAGCAGTGCGCGCAGCTGCTGGCGCAGCCGGCCGCAACCGATGCCCGGGGATGGCTCGAACGTGAGTTCGCGCGGCTCTTTGCCACGCTCGGCCCGTCGGTTGCCGCAGATCGTTTCACGCAGTTCGACTATGACGAGTTCGTGCAGGAACAGGCGATCCTGCTGAATCTGGCGCGCACCCGCCCGGCTTATCTGCTCTGCCAGATCGCCAACGGCGCCGCCAGCGCGGCGTGTCCGGTCCCAGGACACTAGGTCCTGAGCGCCGGCCGTAGCGCAATCCGCGCGCCCCGACGAACCAGCAATCAACGCCCGGCGTGAGGCGGAGCCATCCCGGATATACTCCGCCTGGTGGGCGCTCCCGGAACACAGCGCGCTCGCGTCGTCGGCTTTCTCCTGGCGGGTATGCTCGGAGTATCCCTGGCGCAGAGCGTCTACAACATCCCCATCCAGGTCTCCGACAGCGTCGAGGTCATCATCGAGTCCCGGCGTCCCGTTTCCGCCTGGGCCCTGATGACCGAGATGTCACGATCATCGGCCACGACACTTCGACCAGTCCGCTACCTGCAGGCCCGCTGGCTTGGCGAGCTGGCCGATGCCGCCGGGGTTTCGAACCACGTGGTCTTTCGCGGCCTACACGCGGCGCTGGCTTTGGCAATCATCGGCCTCTTCGCCTGGGTCGCGCGCGTACGAAACCTGACCGACGTCGCGGCGCTGGGTGTCGCGCTGACGGTCCTGGTTGGCCACCACACCTTCGGCGCGATGATGCGCGAGTCGTATCCGGTCAATCACTACGCCGAGATCGCGTGCGCAGCGCTGCTCGTTCTCGGCATCGCGCAACGGCGGCCGCGGCTGGCAGGACAGGTGACGGCAGTCGTCATCCTGGCCGCCGGTCTGCTGCTGATCGAGTCTGCAGTGCTCCTGTGGGTGATTCTCGTCGGCTGTGTCGCGTTGCGCTTTCCGGGCCTGAGCCGCCGCACGGCGGTGGTCGCCACCGTCGTGCTGGCCCTCTACCTGGTCGCGCGCCCGATCCTCGGCATCAGATCGCCGGGGCTGGGTGGCCACGGCAGCGGTTGGCTGGCCGCATCGTATTCGGCTGACGAAGTGGTGGCTCGCTTCGGCGCCAACCCGTGGCCGTTCTACGCCTACAACGTCGTGGCCGGCGCGCTCTCGGTGGTGGCGTCGGAGCCGCGGTCCGGCGTCTACCGGGTGTTGGAGGGGATACAAACCGGGAACTGGCCGCCAGTGGTGGCGATTCATCTCACCTCGTCACTGGTGCTCAGTCTGGTCATCGCCGCCTACGCCGGCGCCGCCTGGCGGAGACCGGAGACGCGGCAGTTGTGGCTCGCCGTGGCAGTCCTGGTCGTGAGCGCGCTGCTCTGTGCGACCTACGTGAAGGACGAGATCGTCAGTACGGCTGGAGTATTCAATGCCGTGGCGGCCTACGTCGCCCTGTGCCTGCTGTTCGAGGGCAGCTCCGAGCGTGGCCTACGCCCGGCGCTGGCGCTCGTCGGCATTCTGAGCGTGGCGCCGTTGTGGGCGTTTCGCGCCGTCGGCACGCATTTCGATCTTCGTCAGACGGCCTTCGTCACCCGCAACGACTGGGTCGACGACCGGCCTGCATGGATCGGGGACTCGCCGGAACGCTATCGGCGTTTCACGGCGCTTCGCGCCGAAGCCATTCAGCATCGGGTGACCAGTCCGTCGTTCCTGCCGCGCTGGGAAAGGTATTGGGTTGAATAGGGTCGCCGTGTTGGCGTGTGTTCCGGCGCTCGTCGTGGCGCTCGTCGGCGCCTGGAGTGCCGTGGCCAATCCGACCGGGGGTTGGGTGTGGCCGCCGGACGACGTCAACGTCTCCGAAGCCGTGGCCACCCGCAACTATGCGGAAGTGGTCCGCCTGTTGGCGAACGGCGCGGACCCGACGCGTCCCAACCCGGTACGGGGCTCGTTACTCACCAGCCGGCCGGTGGTCGCCATCCCGGTCGAAGCGGCCGTGATGGCCCGCAACGCCGCGATGCTGGGTCTGTTGATGAGCAAAGGGGCTGTGGTCACTCCAGGAATGGCCGGAAAGCTCAAGTGCCTCAACGCCGAGTATCCCGATCAGGACGTCAAGGCGATGCTCGACCACGTGGCCCCCGGGGACCTGCCACACTGTCCCGTCGAGGATTGACCGCAGGCGCGCGAACGACCTATGTCGTGGCGCGCGCCGTGCTGACGCCGGATAGCCGCGGGTCGGCCCCGGCAGCCGGCATGGCGTCGCCCCGCGGCCCATTCGCCGCGTATTGCAGGAACAACTGGCCCCACGGCGTGGTCTCGCACCAGCGGCGAAAGACGCGGCGATCGACGAACGGCCAGCGGTACATGTCGTGATACACCTCGCTGGCGAGGATGAACCCGTGCACCAGCGGCGTATGGAAGAAGAGCCGCTGGAAGCGCTTCAGCGGGCCGAACCAGATCAGGTCGCCGCCGCCCAGCCGAACCAGGTTCTTGCCGACGGAGAAGCGCCAGTTTTCCGCGGCCGCGTCCTGGTCGCCCACGATCTCGATGTCGCGGGGGTCGCCCACGCCCAGGCCATCCTCGTGGGCGAGGGCGATGTAGGGAATCGACATCGGATCGAAGCCCATCATCTTCGCCGCCACCGCGTCGATGGCCACCTGGTCGGCCGACGCCAGCATCACGTTCTTGATCACCGGATACATCGTCCGCGGTCCGGGACCGTTGCCGGCCGTGGTGCCGTCCATGAGCGCGAACAACCCCGAGTGGATCTCCTTCTGGATCGCCAGCAGGTCGACCAGCGTCTCGTGGATCCACGAGTGAGTGTAGTGGCGCCTGGTGTTGAGCAGCCCGCCGAAGGCGTTCTTCATCGCGCCGGTGGTGGTGGTGTAGATGTGGCACTTCACCGTCGGCAGATGCACGACGTTCTTGCCGTAGAAGAAGTCTGGAACGTGGATGCCCTCAGGGAAGATCTGATCCAGCACCCGCATCCGGGCGCGGGGGACGTGGCGTACCCACGTCATGTCCTCGTCCTTGAAGTTGTAGCGGACCGGCACCTCGTAGTGCCGGAAGATGGGCAGGTAGTGGTTGAGGTCCTCACCCTTGAACGTGTCGGTGACGACGGTCTTGTTCTGGACGCAGACCTGATCCTCGAACCCGGCCTGCCGAAGCGCGAGAATAGTTCCTTCGAGCTGCCACGGCGTGGTGTTGGCGGCTGGAAAAGGAAAATGCCAGGAGATGTTGTCCTTGAGGATCGTGCTGGCGCCCGGGTCGAGCGCCTGTCGGACCCCGCCCAGATCGAGCGTCCGCCGCACGTCGTCGAGCACGTTGTCCACCGAGGTCCTGACCACCGCGACACGCGACTTCACCGAGAAAGCATAACCCACGTCGATCGTCGGGTGCGGTCCGTCACGCGTGCGTGGCAGCGTTGGCCGCAGCTGTCTTGAGCTACATTTGGCGAGGTATGCCGGGCGCGAGGATGGCGTGAACGACGAGGCGCGGTCTGGTCAGCGGCGGCTGCGCCGCATGGTCGAGCAGCAGGGTGCATGGCTACCGCTGGCCGGGTTGAGCGCGTGGGTCCTGGCGGGTGGGTGGCAGCAATCGGACTTTCAGGCGCGCAACTGGGCCTTTTTGATGTCAGCGCTGTGCGTAGCGGCCCTCGTTCCCATGCCTTCGTCGCGGCGGCCTCGACCGGCACCAGTGTTCCTGGCGACCTGGCTGGGATGGCTGTTTCTGGCCGGGCTGGTCTTCTTCACGCGATGACGGACGGCGCTCTCTTCGACCGGGCGCTGCGGCTCCTGGCGTGGGCCGCCGGCGTCCTCGTCGTCCTGCACGTGCTCGGGTGGATCCTGCTCGCCGCCAAGCTGACCCTGGCGTCGACGTTGTACGTGCCGCCCGTGCAGGCGGCCGTCGGGCTTGGCCTCGCGCTGCTCGTCGTGCGCGTCTCCACAGCCCAGCGGCGCGTCCGGCGGACCGTCGCCGTCAGCGTTCTCATCGTCATGGCCGTGGCCTTCTGGTCGCTGCCGTTGCCGCCGCGCTTCGTCGACAACACGCTGATGGCGGACGGTATCGAGCGGGTCGAGAGCCGGGAGCGCTTCGAGCGCCGGTTTCCGCTTGCCAACCTCCAGGTCAATTTCCATACGCACCTCGGCGACGTGGCGATCATCTCGCTGGATCGGTTTTTCGGTGCCTCGCAAACGTCGCAGCGAGCCGCCTACAACGCGCTCTCCCACCTCGCGGGTCTGGTATTCCTGGCGGAGCTATTGATGGTCGGGATGCTCTATCGATGGTCCCGCCGCGCCTGCCGCTACGTCGGGCTGGCCATCGCCACGCCGATGGCCAGTCTCTACTTCGGCTACTGGGAGGTCGGCTACCTGGCCGTGGCCGTGGGGGTCGTGCCGCTGCTGTTCTTCCGGCCATACCGCGGCGGCGCGGCGACGCAGGCGTCGACGATGGCGGCGGGGGCGCTGCAGGGACTGCATACGGCCCTGCACGGCTACGGGCTCCTGGGGATGGCCGGCGGCGCACTGCTGGCCTTGCGCTCTGGAACCTTGCTACGCGGGGTGCTGCGTTCGCTGACGTTCACGTCGATGGCGGTGGCGCTGTACCTGGGGTGGATCTTCTTCTACGTGATGCAGTTCGGCTGGGAGATCGTCTACCTCAAGACGCTCGACTCGCGGCCGCTGCTGAGCACGGCGGTCGTCGCCGGCCGGACCGCGCTGCCGCTGCTGTCGCTCAACGGCTGGGCGGACGTGAGCCTGATCGGGCTGCTGGCCGGCACCCCGCTGCTGGCCGTGGCGATGGTCAGGAATTCGCCGCGCGCCACGGTCTCGGTAGGACTATTTGCGCTTCCGGGGCTGCTGTTCCTCTTGCGTTGGTGGCCGGCGATCTTCCCGATGAACTGGGATCTGCTGATGGTGATGTTGCCCGGGGTGTGGGCGGCATGCTGGGTGCTGTCTGCGTCGCGCCTGCGCTCCTATAGCGGGGTGCTCGTGTGCGTCACCATGCACTTCCTGCTGTGGTCGAGCGTTGGCAACATGTGGTTCTATCGACCGTTCGTCGAGTGAGTGATGGATAGACACCGGCTGCTGATTCGCATGGCGGGCTTCGGCCAGTTGGTGCTGCTGGCGCTGTTCATGGCCTGGGTGACGTGGGAGGGTCCGGTGCCGCTGATCAAGGTTCGCTGGTCGCCGAACCTCGCCCCCGAGGCACGGGCACGCGCCGAACGGGAGCTCGATCTGCAGCTGGTCAGGTCCACCGATACGGACACGTATCAGTACCAGTTGTGGTCCGCCGACCGGAGCAACATCGCCGCCGTGGTGCAATATGCAGGCGTTGCCGACACCTCAGGCATCGACAGGGCCCAATTCCGCCTCGACCCCGCCACGGTAGGCGTCGCGCCCGGCCGTGTCTGGCAGGGAGGCTTCTTCACCGGCAGACGAAGCGCCCTGTACTTCCGGGTCGTGTTCGGCCTCGTCCTGGCCGTTACCTACGCCTCGGCACTCCTGGCCCGCCGCACCCGGGCCTGACCCTCTCGCGGGACGTCAGCGGACCGCGCCGGCCTCGCGGAGCAATTGCACGACCTCGCCTCGTCTGGCGGCCTCGGCGGCTTCGAGCGGCGTGGCGTCGATGCGTCCCCGCACCGCCCCACGGCGGACGTGATAGGAGGCGTTCGGGTCGAGGCCCGTGGCCAGCAGGCGCGCCACTTCGCCGCCGTCGCGGAATGCCGCGGCTTCCGACAGCGTCAGAGGCTCCGTGGTCCAGAAGGGCGGCTGTCCGGCAACGCTGAGGACGATGAGCAGCACGCGAAACAGCAGCAGTGCGGCCAGCGGAAGCCAGACCAGGACCCGCAGCCAGCGGGTCATCAATCCCCCCACACCTGGTTCATCCACTCGGGCTGGAACCGCGGGTTCGGCACCGGCATGCGGATCGCGTCGGATCGCAGCTGTTCCATCAACTGCTGCTCGGCGCGCGCCTGCGGCCATCGCCCCTCGCTCTTCCACACCACCGGCTGATAGGCCCAGTCGTTGCGCGTCTTGAATGCGGCGGACCGCGCCAGGTGATGGATCCCGACGCTGCGCACGCTCCAGCCGAATCCGGCGATGGCCACGGCCAGCATCAGCGCGACACGCGCCGGCGCCCACATGGCGTTCGCCCGGTCGAGCCACCAGCGCACGGCGGCGTAGGCGGCCAGCGCGTAGCCCACCCCCGCGGTGCTCATGATGTCGTCCTTGGTGTAGGCGTAGGACATGGCGGCGCTCGCCGCCAGTACGGCGGCAAAGATCCACAGCATGGCGCGCGTGAAATCCGCGTGCGAACCGGCGGCGGCCCGGGCCACGGCGCAGCGCAACATCAGGCCGGTGGTCACGAGCGATGCGACCACGGCGATGGCGGTGCCCGGCGGGATCCGGCCCAGCGACAGCGCGCGGGTGAACTGGAACATGCCTCCTTGCGGTTCGGCCAGCGGCACCGACAGGAACGACGTGACGATGTTGTAGGCGCGGAATCGCCACGGATGGTCGGCGAAACGCGCCAGGATCTCCGCTGGTTCGAGCCGCTCGAACAAATACCCTGAACTGCGTTCGGCCATGGCCGGCATCCCGGAGGAGACGGCCATGCGCAGGCCGAAGTAGCCCACCACCAGCAGGCTCATCACCACGAGGCCCCGGGCCGAGACGCCGCGCCACCCGGCCAGCCAGGCGGTCACCGCCGTCACCCACACCAGCAGGCCCGACTCGAGTGTCAGGGCCGCGGCACAAAAGGTCACCACAGCCGCCGCGTCGCGCCACAGGTGCGGCCGCGCCTGGCACAGGTTCACGGTGACCAGGACGAAGGCGGCGATTTCCAGGAAGTGATTGATGGGGAACGCTTCCTGGATCATGGTGCGAAAGGTGTGGATGCCGGTCAGGACGGCGAGGGCAAACGCCGCCGGCAGCAGGTCGCTGCGCGTTCGCACGCGCAGGGCGCGCATGAAGAGCAGGATCACGGCCACGAGCAGCGCGGCGTGGAAGCCGCGATAGGCCAGCCAGTAGTGCCCGTGCGCCGCGTTGAAGAGGGCGGTGATCTGCACGATGCGGAACGGGCGCAGGTAGCTGCCGTTGTAGGTCGCGGCGCGAAACGTCTCGATCAGGCCGGGGGCATGGAACGCGTCGACGATCTCGCCGAGCGCGTCGTAGACCTGCACCGGCATGCGCAGCAGATCGTCGGCGATCGGCAGCGCCGTGGCCAGGGCCAGCGCGTACGCCCAGGTCGGGACCGCGACGCCCCACACCCGTTCGGACGGCGTGTCGGTTCCTGTCAAGCCGGTGGCCATGGCGGAGATTCTCCCCCGGAAAGCCCGCGCCGGATGGCACGGTCGGGACAAGGTGGTCTCAGCCCGGGGTCTGCTCCATCGCGGCCTTCCCCCGCTTGTGCGTCGTCGAGAAGATGACGTGCAGCGCCATCAGTGCCTGCAACGGATGGGCGCCGGCCTCGGCCAACGGCGCCACGTGGTCGCTGACCAGGCCGCCTCCGCCGACGTCAATCATCGCGTGCGCTGCCGTGCGCTGCCGGCCCTGCAGGTCGTATTCGTTGGCCACGTTGTCGAAGTCGTGCACGATGCGGTCGCGCAGCGTCGCGTCGTGACGTGACTCGAACAGCAGCTTGTTGAGGCCGTAGGCCTCGGACGGCGGGTGCTTGTAGAACTGGAAGCCTTCGTTCTTGAAGGTGAAGCCGCCGTATTCGTCGCCGGCCGGCATCGGCGCGGTGGTGCGGGCCCGCGCCGGCAGGAACCGCATCATGCACAGCCCGTGGTGCCAGGTCGGGATGTAGTCGACGAGCTCCCCGGGCTGCGCGCCGATGGCGCCGAACATCACCGCCCAGTTCAGCATCTCGGTGTTGCCGACCTCGTCGAGCTGTGTGCCGGTCATTTTCAGCAACGCCTCGATGTTGCCGGCCTCGAACTGCGACACCAGCCAGCGATCGAAGTCGAACTCGGGGAAGTTGTACTTCTTGGTGCCGGGGAAGTGCGACATGCCGCCGCTGGCGATGATGGCGACGCGTTCGTCGCGGCCCTTGACGATGTCGGCGATGGCGCGGCCCAGCGCGGCGCAGCGCCGCGGCGTCGGCAACGGCGGCACGTAGGTGTTGGCGAAGAACGGGATCACCGGGATGTTGCGCGATCCGATGATGTACTCGAACGGCACCGAGAAGGCATGGCCGAGCTCGGCGTCCTCCGAGTAGGCCATGTCGAAGTGGTGGTCCACCACCAGCTTGTTCAGCAGATCCTCGGCCATCTCGCGGTGGATGGGCAGGTTGTGCTCGCGCCCGGCGAATCTGGCGATGGCGCGGTCGCCGGCAATGATGGCGAAGGCCGGGACGCACGACACCGAGAAGGTCTCCACGTGATCGGCGCCGAAGAACAGGATCACATCAGGCCTGGTCTCGTCGAGCACCTTGCCGAGCTCCTGCATGGCCGCGCCGGCCTGATCGAGCTGCTGGTGGTTCTCGTCCGGCGGACGCGTGAACATGTAGGGCGTGTGGCAGGTGCCGACGGCCGCGACGATCTCACCCATGTGCTGACTCCATGTGTGTCGATTCTATCGCCTATGTCGCCGGCAATTCCTCGGTGTCGATCTCGCGTTGCACCGTGGCGTTGTAGCGCGGCCCCGACACCGTGGCCGGGCTGACCAAGGCGTCCAACTCCCGCATCGCGGCCTCGTCCAGCCGCACCGCCGCCGCCCCGGCATTCTCCTCGAGGTGATCGAGGCGCGTCGTGCCGGGAATCGGCACGACGTGCCTGCCTCGCGCCAGCACCCAGGCCAGCGCCAGCTGGGCGAGGCTGCAACCCTGCCGCGCCGCGACGCGTTCCAGGCCGTCCAGCAGGCGCAGGTTGCGGGGAAAGTGCTCGGGCTGGAACCGCGGCATCTGATGCCGGATGTCCTTGGGTGGGAACACCGACATATCGCGCAGCCGGCCGGTGAGAAAGCCGCGCGCAAGCGGGCTGAACGCCACCAGCGTGATGCCCAGCTCGCGGCACGTGTCCAGCACCGCCACCTCCGGGTTGCGGGTCCACAGCGAGTACTCCGATTGCACCGCGGCAACCGGGTGCACGGCGTGCGCGCGACGGATCGTGGCCGCCGACACCTCGGACAGCCCGATCGCCTGCACCTTGCCGGCCGCGACCAGGCCGGCCATGGCGCCGACCGTCTCCTCGATCGGGACGCGGAAATCGTAACGATGCAGGTAGTAGAGATCGATCGTCTCGATGCCGAGGCGCGCCAGGCTCTCGTCGCAGTTCTGGACGATGACCTCGGGCCGCCCGTTGATCTCGCGCTTGCCGTCCGCGTTCAGGAACAGCCCGCCCTTGCTGGCCAGCACCACCTCGTGCCAGCGGCCCTTCATCACCGTGCCCAACAGCGTCTCGTTGGCGCCCAGGCCATAGAGCGCCGCCGAGTCAAGGTGCGTGTAGCCGAGATCGAGGGCCTTCAGGACCACGGGCGCGGCGTCCTGAGGGGCGGGCGGCGTACCGTAGGCGTGGGACAGGCCCATGCACCCGAAGCCGATGGGCGCGACGCGGAACGGTCCGAGTGCGCGTGTCTCCACGGCCCGCCCTAACCCACGATCTTGTTCCGCAACACGCCGATCCCCTCGACCTCGGATTCGAGCACGTCGCCGTCCTGCAGGTACTCGGGCGGTGTACGGCCCATGCCGACGCCGTCCGGGGTGCCGGTGGCGATCAGGTCACCGGCCTCGATGGTGAGGCCCTTCGACAACCACTCGACGATCGCCGGCACCGGGAAGATCATGTTCGCGGTCACGCCGTCCTGTTTCACCACGCCGTTGACCCGGCACAGCAGCCGCTTGTGCTGCGGGTCGCCGAACTCGTCGGCCGTGACGACCACCGGGCCCATCGGACAGAAGCCGTCGAGGCTCTTGCCCTTGTAGAACTGGATGTGGCTCTTCTGCAGGTCCCGAGCCGTCACGTCGTTGAGGACGGTGTAGCCGAAGACGTAGTCGTAGGCGCGGGCGGCGTGGATGTTCCTGCCGTTGCGCCCGATCACCACGCCCAGTTCCACTTCCCAGTCCACCTGCGAGGTGGCGCCGCGGTCGACCACGATGTCGCCGAACGGCCCGTTCACGGTGGTCGGCGCCTTGGTGAAGATCACCGGCACCTCGGGGATCCTGGCGTCCCTGCCCCGGACGGCGGCGGTCTCCTGGATGTGCGCCGAGTAGTTCATCCCGAGGCACACGATGTTCTTGCGCGGCCGGGGAATCGGCGCGTGCCACTCGACGTCGGCCGTGGCATGGCCGGGCGCCGAGTCGCCGGCCGACTCCACCGCCAAGGCGACCGCCGTCCACGTTTCTGGCCCGGCGAGGACGAGATCCAGCAGCGTGGCGGCCGCGTGCTCGAATGGCCCGCCGTGCATGAGGGCGGTGACGTCGACGAGCCGGTCGCCGCGCACCGCGCCAAGTCGAACGGTATCGGCCGACGAGGTCGAGAAGGACGCGTATTTCATGGGGATTCGTGAGTATATACTCCGGCCCCTCGCGGTTCGGAAAGCGCTAGTGCGCGCGCAGCGGGTGCGCCGGCCGGTCGGCGCCTGCCATCGGCGCAGCGCGCCGTCCCAGTGCGCTCCCGATGATTGCCCCCATGGCCGCGATGGTCACCGTGGAAACCACAGCCGGAAGCGCCGCCGCCCAGAAGAGCTGTTGCGACGACCACTGCTGTGCCAGCAGGACGCCGCCGATGTAGGGGCCGACGATGCCGCCGGCGCGACCCACGCCCAGCCCCGCTCCCACGCCCGTCGAGCGCAGGTAGGTGGGGTAGTAGGTGCCCGACAGGGCATTGAGACCTGGCTGGCCTCCCACCACGCACCAGCCGGCCACGAAGACGATGGCCGTCAGCAGTGCCAGCGAAATACCCGGATGGCCGATGAACGCGATGCTGACCGCGGCCACCGCAAAGGTCACCGTCATCACCACGATGAAGCCTCGCCGCGCGATCAGCCAGGCCATGCCGAACGTGCCGAGCGTGCCGCCCACCTGCAGCACCGTGCCGACGAGCACGGCCGTCTGGGTGGAGTAGCCCATGCCCGTCACCATCGTCGGCAGCCAGTTCGACAGCGAGTAGAGCATCGTGATGTTCATAAAGTTCACGACCCACAGCAGGAGCGTGAACCCGGCGCGTCCGTCGCGAAACAGGTGCATCAACGGCACGCCTTCCTTGCTGCTCTCGTTGGCGACGTAGGCGGTGTTCGCGTCGAGCCGCAGCGCCGGATTCAGCTGCCGCAGCCAGCGCGTCAGCGCCTCGCGCTTGGCCCCGCGGACGGCCAGGAACTGCAGCGACTCGGGCAGGCCCCAGGCCATGGCCACCGCGATGGCGAAGGGTACCGCGCCGCCGAACTGGAACACCGACCGCCACCCGAAGGCGGGGATCAGCCAGGCGGCCACGAAGCCGCCGATCGCCGCGCCCACGGTGAACCCGACGGTGATGGACATCATCAGCGTGACGCGCGATCGCCTGGGGCTGAACTCGCCGACGAGCGCCGTGGCCTGGGGGATGATGCAGCCCAGGCCGAGGCCCGAGATGAAGCGCAGCCACAGCAGCTGCGTCAGGTCCTGGGAGTAGGCCGTGGCGAACGTCAGGACCGAGAAAAAGAAGGTGCCGGCCACGAGGACCGGGCGGCGCCCCACCTTGTCGGCCACCATGCTGAAGAGCAGCGATCCCAGCAGGACGCCGAAGTTGGCGGCGGCAAACACCGGCCCCAGCGCCGGGCCCTTGATGCCCCAGTCGGCCACCAGCGCCGGTGCCGCGTAGCCCATCGCCTGCACGTCGAAGCCGTCCATGATGAGACACAACATCGACAGCGTGAACACGCGGACCTGCAGCGCGCCGATGGGGCTGGTCTCAAGCACGTCGGTCACGTTGAGTGTTGCGGCCGCCTGGCCTGCCGTGGTCATCGAGGGCTCCTCTGTCCGGGATGCGTGGCTGAGTATATCCGCGCCGGGCACGCTATCCTTCAGGGATGCGTCTGTGTCGATTTGGTGAGGGCCGGCTTGGCGTCGTGGAAGACGGCGTCGAAGACGGCGCCGACGTGACTGTGGTCCGCGACGTCACGGCCGCGCTCGACGTGTTGCCCGCGGCACGCTATCCCTTCCCGACGCACGACGTCTTCATCGCCAACCTCGATGCCGTGAAGGCGCGCGTGGCGGTTCTGGCACCGTCCGCCCCGTGCCTGCCGCTGGACGGCCTGCGTCTGCTGAGCCCGTTGGCCAACCCTGGAAAGATCATCGCGGCTCCACTGAATTACGAGAAACACATCGCCGAGGTGCACAGCGACGACGCCCTGCACCAGGGCGCCGCCGGATCGGCGCTGAACATCCGGACCGCCGGCGTCTTCCTGAAGGCCACCAGCTCGCTGGCCGGACCGGGCCAGGGCGTGGTGCTGCGCACGGCCGGGCGCACCGACCACGAGGTGGAGCTGGTGTTCGTGATCGGCCGGACCGCGTCCCGTGTGCCGCAGGCGGAGGCGCTCTCCTACGTGGCCGGCTACTGCATCGGCCTCGACATCTCGGCGCGCGGCACCGCGGACCGCAGTTTTCGCAAGTCGGCCGACACCTACAGCGTGATCGGGCCGTGGCTGGTCACCGCCGACGAGATTCCCGAGCCCGGCACGCTCGACCTGCTCCTGCGCGTGAACGGCGAGACGCGCCAGCAGTCGAACACGGCCGAGATGACGCTGGGCGTGGCGGAGCTCGTGGCGCTGGCCTCGTCGATGTACACGCTGCACCCCGGCGACGTGATCTTCACCGGCACGCCCGAAGGCGTCAGTCCGATCGAGCCGGGCGATCACATCGTCGCGACGATCGAGTCGATCGGCTCGATGACGACGGTGGTGCGCGCGGACGCTGGCATGAATGCCGCGGCGCCCGCCGTCACCGCCGCGTCCCCGGCATGACTGCCATGGACAACCGGTGCTATTCCTTTGTCGGCTCGGCCGCCGGCCGATGGCGCGTCACCAGGGTTGCCGGCGTCACCGGCGCGTCGCTCGAACCCGCCGACGGCGTGGATGTCCGGAACACCTACGTCCAGGACGTTCCACCCGGAGCCGCGTGGGTGTTGCGCGCGGCGACGAGCAACCAGCGATACGTGACCAGATCCGAGCAGACCGCGCTGGCGGCCGTGCAGGAGGGCCTCGGTCGCCCGGATGCCATCTGCGCGGCGATGATCCCGATGTCGAAGTCCGCGGAGTGGTGGGCCTTGACGCAGGACGAGCGACGCGAGATCTTCGAGGGCCGCTCCGCCCACATCGTCACCGGGTTGCGCTACCTGCCGGCAATCGCCCGCAGGCTGCACCACGGGCGCGACCTGGGCGAGCCGTTCGATTTCATCACCTGGTTCGAATACGCGCCGTCGCAGGCCGCCGCTTTCGAAGAGCTGGTGGCGGCGTTGCGCAAGTCGGAAGAGTGGAAGTACGTGGTCCGCGAGGTGGATGTCCGCCTGGTCCGCGGGGAGGCTTCATGAAACCACTCGACGTCGCCCATGTCGTGGACGTGCTGCGCCGCACGCCGGTGGCGCTGCGCGCCCTGCTCGGTGGAGCCGACGGCGCCTGGGTCCGGACGAACGAGGGGCCCGACACGTTCAGCGCCTTCGACAACGTCGGACACCTCATCGACGGCGAGGAGACCGACTGGATACCCCGCGCGCGCATCATCCTGGCTGGTGGGGGCCCATTCCCGCCCTACGACCGCTTCCGCCATCGCGCCCGCAATGCCGGACGGTCGATGGACTCGTTGCTCGACGAGTTCGAGCGGTTGCGGCGCGCCAATGTCGACCTGCTTCGTTCCTGGGATCTGACGGCCGCGCAACTGGCGATGACCGGTGAACACGCGACGTTCGGCAAGGTGACGCTTCAGCAGATGCTGGCGACCTGGGTGGCGCACGACCTCGGCCACATCGCGCAGATCGCGCGCGTGCTGGCCAAGCAGCACATCGAGGACGTCGGGCCGTGGGTGGAGTTTTTACCGATATTGACCGATCGCCCGTTGCCAAAGACGTAAGGAGCAGTTCATGAGCGACGTATCACGACGCGACTTCCTGGCCAGTCTGGCCGCCACGCAGATCCCGATCCTCGCCAGTGCCCAGGCCGCCAAGCCAGGCGGGCGCGCGCCGCTCGAGATGTCGCACCTGCGCTACGACGGCGTGATCCTCCTGCCGACTGACGATCCCTCCGGTGCCAAGACGCGTTTCGGATATTCCGCGGGGGCGATCACGCACCGCTACGTGAACAACGAGTTGCGGTTGATTGTCGCCGGGGCGGAGCAGCGGGCCAATGGCGACTACAACCGCCAGGGTTGTGCCCCTTACGAGATCACGGTGCCGTCGCCGGGCCCGTCGGTCGGCAAAGCGCCGCGCGCCACGCTGGTGCGCAACCTGGGCAGCCCGGACTACCAGACGAAACGGATCACCGGCAACAAGGCGGAGAGCATCGTGCGCGGCTTCTGGTACGACGAGGCCCGGCAGGGGCTGTGGGCAGCCTACGGCGACACCTACAACGTTGCCGGGTTCCATGATCCGTCGCTGCTCTTCATCGCCCAGGACGGGGGCGTGTATGGCCCGTGGCGGACGCAGGAACACAGCCAGCGCACGCGGGGTTTTCTCGTGCCACTCCCGCCGGATCTGGCGGCCGGCCGCAAGTTCGCGGTGGGATCCCCGCCCACCAGCGGCAACGCCAACGGGCCCGTCGGACTGGTGCTCTACGCCTTGCAGGATTTCGATCCGCGGACGCGGCCGGCGGATGGCCTGCAGGCCAATCCGGGATCCTCCATGCGCAACACGGTCGGGTGCCTCCCCCTCGCGAATTACGACGGCGCGCACCCGCAGAGCCGGGCGGCAGCCGGCCCCTACAAGGTCTGCAACTGGAACGTCCCCTACGACTGCGGGAAGGGCAGCACCCTGAAGGACGGAGAGCCGACGTTCAACAACAACAACCTGCGCATGGACATGTGGAGTGCCGCCGCCTACGTCCAGACAGACGCCGTCGAAGGACTCCTCACACTCGGGCAGGTCACGGGCGTGGTGCCGGGGAAGGTCTACCCCACCGACGGCATGCCGCACCTGTGGTACGGGCCATCCAATCTCGTCAGCGGAGAGTCGGGGCGGTGCTGCCACGGCCACGTCGGGTCCTCGGGCGGGACCGGCCCCATGTCCTCCAGCGTCCGGGCGATCCTCTCCACCTACGGTCGAGACACGCTGCAGAAGGCTGCGCAAGGCGCGATTCGGCCGTGGTCGTTGACACCTGCTACGGACCTGGCCAATCCGGGGACGTTCGCCGAGGGGCTGTTCTCGAACTTCAACTCGGCCGGCTACTTCTTCGGCGGGGCGACGTTCGACCCGATCAGCCGCAGGGTGTTCGTCACGGAGAACTACGCGGAGGTCGTGGGCGAACCGCGGTCGGTGGTGCATGTGTTCGCGGTGAAGGCCTAGCCGCCCGCGTTTGGCCCACGAGCGTCCCGCTCGACCACTGCGCGGCTACGAGCGCAGCGACATGGCCAAGCAAGGGCGGCGCAGAGGGCTCCGGGCTCCGGGCTCTGAAGCCCAAAGCCCGCCTGGTGCGGCTCTCACGGCTTCCCGAGCCGCGCGACGTGCACGCGCGCGACCATGTGCATGTAACCGCCCACGGCGCGAAACCGTTCGTCCGCGGCGGCCTGGAGCGACGTGCGCGCGCGCTTCGGGTCGCCCGTCGCCTCGAAGTAGAGCCCCAGATACAGGTTGCCGTAGAACTGTCCGCTCGCCGACCCAGTGGCGGCGGCCATCACCTGCTCGGGCGTCATCGCGCCCTTGAACATCTGGTAGACCTCGCGCATCGGCACACGCTGGTCGGGGCCGACGGGCAGCAGGGCGGCCTTGGCGCGCGCCGGCGATTCGGCCCGGGCCACGCACAGAAAATGCCACGCCGCGTTCTCGACGTCGTCGGGGTTCACGGTGCGGTGCGCCTCGAATTGCTTGCGGCAGTCGTCGTAGCGGCCGGCGTAGTAGAGCGCGATGCCGCGCTGCCACAGTTGCGGCATCGCACGGGGCGCGGCGGCCGCCAGCCGGTCGAACGCCGCCACCGATTGGTCGATCTGGCCGCGCGCGAACGATTGCTCCGCGGTGCTCAGCAGCGCATCGAGATCCTCGCCCTGGCCGGCCCAGATGCGCGCGGCGCCAAGGGCCGTCAGGATGGCGGCGACGACGAGGAGAATCGAATGGCTTGTTCGCATGGGGTTACGGCTTTCGCAGGTCGAGCGCGACCAGCGTGGTCTCGTTCCTGACATAGAGGATTCCGTTGTCCAGGGCCGGGAAGGCCCGGACGACCGCGGGCAACACCTGGGCCCGGGCAATCGGCTTGAACGCGGCGGGCGAGGCGTCGGCCAACACCAGCTCGCCACCCTCCCGCATGATCAGCAGGCGGGCGCCCGCCAGCAGGATGCTGCCGGCGCGGAACTGTTCCTGGCTCCACCGCACCTTGCCCGTCTTCAGATCGACAGCCCGCAGGGCCTGACCGAACTCCTGCCGCCCGTGGAAGCCGTAGAGGATCCCCCCGGCCTGCACCACGGTGGCGTAGTGGTTGTTCAACGTGTCCGGATCCGTCCACACGTCGACGAGGTTCGCGCCGTCCACGCGCAGCACGCCGGCGCCCGGGCCGTACTCGGCGGACACGAAGATGAGGTCACCGACGACGACGGGCGTGGCCGCGTTCACCGAGGCGGCCTGACGCGCCCGCCACGGACGGCGGAACACCTCTGTACCCTTCGCGGGGTCCAGTCCGGTGAGCGCGACGCGGGTCAGGAAAATCACCAGCTTGCGTCCGCCGATGGTGGCGCTGACCGGCGACGAGTAGCTGGCGGGGTCGTCGGTGGCCTTCCACAGTTCCTTCCCGGTCGCGGCGTCGAAGGCCACGATGCCGGCGCCTTTGCCCCCGACATTGGCGATGACGCGGCCGTCTTCGACCAGCGGCGATCCGGCCGCGCCGAAGAAGCCTTTCGGCACGCCGTACTTGGTGGCCGTGTCTTCGCTCCAGCGCTTTTTCCCGTCGGCGAGACCCACCGCGTGCAGTTGGCTCTGTGCGCCGAATGTGTACACGACCCCACCCGACACCACGGGAACCGCGCGTGGCCCTTCATCGAAACCGAAATCGTCGCGGTAGGTGGTCGGGTAGGCGTAGCGCCAGATCGGCGCGCCGGTCTTGACGTCGAGAGCTTCGACAATCTCCTCGTTGCGAATCCGGTGGAAGAGGATCAGCTTGCCCTCGGCCACGACGGGACCGCTGAACCCCGCGCCGACCTGCTTCTTCCACACGACGCGCGGTCCACCGGCCGGCCACGCGTCCGCCAGCGGCACGCCGCGATAGACGCCGTCGCGGTTCACGCCCAGGTACTGCGGCCAGTCGTCGGCGGCCGCCACCACCCGCAGCGCGGAGCCAAGCCCGGCCAGGCCGAGGACGAAGCAGGAGAGCAGCAGGCGGCGCATGTCTGCCGGCAGTATAGCGAACCCTGTTTGTCGCTGGAATCGATCCGCGATTCCAGGGCCGCCTGCAGCGCCATCATCTGCGTGCCCGTGTAGCGGCCTCGCGCGGGCCGCGTTGTGTGCGGGCACGCCGGAACCGTGTCACGATTCACGCGTGACCAGTCCCATCCTCGCCGTCGTTGCGGTGCTCGCCGTGTGCGCCGCACCGGTCGTCGCCCAGGACTGGCCGCAGTTCCGAGGCCCCACGGGACAGGGCCAGGCCACGGTCACCGGCGCGCCGCTGCGGTGGAGCGAGACGGACAACGTGCGATGGAAGGTGCCGGTCGAGGGGGCCGGCTGGTCGTCGCCGGTCGTCGCCGGCGGCCGCGTGTGGCTGACGACCTCCGTCGAGGTGCCCGCGGCGCCGAAGCAGCGCGCCGGCTTGTCGCTGCGCGCGCTCGCCTTCGACGCCGAGACCGGCAAGCGCGTGGTCGACGTCGAGGTGTTCCGTCTCACGAACCTGCGGCCCCTGAACCCGAAGAACAGCTTTGCCTCGCCTACGCCCATCCTCGACGGCGACCGCGTCTACGTCCACTTCAACGCCGATGGCACCGCGGCCCTCTCGAACACCGGCGAGGTGCTGTGGCGCGTCCGCTTCCCGTACGAGTCGCAGCACGGCGGCGGAGGGTCGCCGGTGATCTACGGTGACCTGCTGATCTTCAACTGCGACGGCAACGACGGCAACGCGTTCGTCGTGGCGCTGGACAAGACGACCGGCAAGGAACGGTGGCGTCGCGATCGCCGGCGCCCGGCGGATCAGGCCTACACGACGCCGATCGTCATTCCGGTCGCCGGCCGCGATCAGTTGATCTCTGTCGGCGCCTATCGTGCCGGCGCCTACGATCCGGCGACCGGCCGCGAGATCTGGCGCGTCAGCTACGACGATGGGTTCTCGAACGTGCCGCGGCCCGTGTTCGGCCACGGCCTGGTATTCATCGCCACCGGCTTCCAGGAGCCTTCCTTGATTGCCGTCCGCCCCGACGGGGAAGGCGACGTGACCAAGACCCACGTGGCGTGGAAACTGACTCGCGGCGCGCCGTACACGCCGTCGCCGATTCTGGTCGGGGACGACCTCTACGTGGTCAGCGACACCGGGGTGCTGACGGTGGTCGAGGCGCGCACCGGTGTAGTCCGCTATCAGCAACGCCTGGGCGGCAACTACTCGGCGTCCCCGGTGTTCGCCGACGGCCGCATCTACTTCCAGAGCGAAGAAGGCGTGACCACCGTGGTGGCGCCTGGGCCGACGTTCACGCGGCTGGCCCAGAACCGCCTGGATGGTTCGCTCATGGCGTCGATGGCGCTGTCCGGCCAGGCCATCTACATCCGCAGCGACCAGCACCTGTATCGCATCGGCTCCTGACGGTTCGTCCGTCGCGCGGCGGAAGGGGACGCGGGTTGGCTAGCCGCATGGCGACACAGTCGCCGGCACCGTTGGCCAGACACTGGAGTATTCTGCAGCCGCCATGCCTATCCTCATCCGCCGCCTCGCCCTGGTCTCGAGCCTTGCGCTGGTCCTGCCACTCGTAGCGGCGGCGCAGGCGCTGTCGCCGTCGGCCGAGTGGGCCGCCCGCGTGGCCACGCAGTACCAGACCGCGCCGAACGTCACCTACCTCACTGCCAGCAACTTCGAGTCGAAGCTGGACGTCTACTACCGCCCCGGCAACACGCCGCAGCCGACCGTGATCTTCTTCCATGGCGGGTTCTGGGCGGCCGGCACGAAGGAGGCCTCGCTGACCGCCCTGCTCCCGTGGATGGAGATGGGCTGGAACGTGGTCAACGTCGAGTACCGGCTGGCCCGCGTCGCGCCCGCACCGGCCGCCGTGGAGGATGGGCTGTGCGCGCTGCGGTTCCTGGCCGCGCAGGCCAAGACCTACAACATCGACGTGACCCGCCTCGTCGTCACCGGCCAGTCGGCCGGCGGTCACCTGGCGTTGACGAGCGCGATGATTCCCGAAAGCAGCGGACTGGCGCGGCTGTGCGCCAGTAACACCCCGGTGCCGAAGGTGGCCGCCGCCATCAACTGGTACGGCATCACGGACGTGGGCGACGTCATCGACGGGCCCAACGCCGCGGGCGCCGCCGTGACGTGGCTGGGAAGCCTGCCCGACCGGATGGAGATCGCCAGGCGTGTGTCGCCGCTGACCTACGTCCGCGCCGGGCTGCCGCCCATCCTCACGATTCACGGCGACGCCGACAAGGTGGTGCCCTACCAGCACGCGGTCCGTCTGGACGACGCGCTCGGCAAGGCCGGCGTGTCGCATCAGCTGCTGACAATTCCTGGCGGCGGACACGGCAATTTCACCCCCGAGCAGCGCGTGAAGATCTTCACGACGATTCGGGCATTCCTGACCAAGAACGGACTGCCCACATCAGGCACCTGAGGTGCGGACTTCGACGAAGGTTCGCTGTTCGCCAACCTCATCGTCTCGGCGGTGGGTTTCTTCATCCACGGCTTGTAGTCCGTCCGCGTCGGCCCCCGTCCTTCATGCCGCTCATTCGTAGTGGGGAGTGCGAGTAATAAAGTCGGCCACGGTGTCGCGTTCTCCTCCGGCTCGGTCACGAATGATCCAACAGGCGCGATGTGTCCGACAGGTGCGGGAATTGCTTCTGTGACCGCCGTCATCAAACGCAACCCAACTACGAGGGGCGCTGCGGGGCCCTCCTCGCTCGAAACGAGGATTTCATGCGACACCTGCTGCTTCCCGCCGTCGTGCTTGCCACGCTCGCCGCTGCACCCGCTGCTCAGGCGGCTCCCATCACTTATGTGACGTCGCTCAGTGGCCCCAATGAGGCGCCGCCCAATAACTCGAACGGCACCGGCTCGGCTACGGTGGTCTACGACGCGCTCACACACATGCTGTCCGTGGACGTGGACTTCATGGGGTTGACGGGCGTCACCACGATGTCCCACATCCACTGCTGTACAACGATACCGTTCACCAGCACCGCGGCGGTGGCCACGGAGACCCCGACATTCGGCGGGTTTCCTCTGAACGTGACCTCTGGCACCTACTTCAACACCTACGACCTGACGCTCCCGGCCTCGTGGAATCCGCCGTTCATCGCCGCCAACGGGGGAACGACTGCGGGCGCCGAGGCCGCCTTCGCGGCCGGCCTTGCAACCGGAAGGGCCTACCTCAACATCCACACGAGCGTCGTGCCCGCCGGAGAGATTCGCGGGTTCCTGGTGGTGCCGGAACCAGCCACCGCAGCGCTCGTGATGTTGGGTCTGGCTGGCCTGGCCGTCAGCCGGCGGCGGGCGCGCGTCTAGAACTGTCCGCCGGCGCGGACGGGGGGGCGCAACGTTCGCGTTCTGCTGTGTGCCGGCTTCGCCCTTAATCTCCCTGGAAAACCACCCGTCTGCCTGCCCGGTCCCGGCGTCTCCCGCCCGGCCACGCCTCCGCCCCGGCGTACGCGCCTGAACCCTCTGCCAAACGGGCGATAATAGGGGCTTCAGTTGGTCGCGGGGAACACCTGCGGTGTTCCCCGGGGTCGCGGTAGCGCCATCTATCGTGTCCAAGAGCGACCCGGGGAGACGACTTGGAAGTAACCGAACGACAGGCGGCCGGGACGGGTGCGTCGTGGAGTCAGTTGGACGCGCTCGAGGCGGAATCCATCTTCATCCTGCGGGAAGTGGCCGCGGAGTGTCGCAACGTCGCCCTGCTGTTCTCGGGCGGCAAGGATTCGGCCGTGGTCCTGCGCCTGGCGGTGAAGGCCTTCTTCCCGGAGAAGATGCCGTTCACGATGCTCCACGTGGACACCGAGCACAACTTCCCCGAGGTCATCCAGTACCGCGACAAGGTGGTCAAAGACGGCGGGCACAACCTGGTGGTGCGGTCGGTGGGCGACTCGATCAAGGCCGGCCGGGTCCGGCTGCGCACCCCGGATGAGTCGCGCAACCCCCACCAGTCGGTGACGCTGCTCGACGCCATTGCCGAGTTCGAGTTCGACGCCTGCATCGGCGGCGCCCGGCGCGACGAGGAGAAGGCCCGGGCCAAGGAGCGGGTGTTCTCGTTTCGCGACGAATTCGGGCAGTGGGACCCGAAGAACCAGCGCCCGGAGATCTGGTCGATCTACAACGGGCGGGTCCACAAGGGCGAGAACGTCCGGGTGTTCCCGATCTCCAACTGGACCGAACTGGACGTGTGGCAATACGTCCAGCGCGAGAACCTCCCTCTGCCGGCCATCTACTTCGCGCACCGCCGGCCCGTCATCCGCCGCCGCGAGTTGCTGGTGCCGGTCACCGACATCACGCCGCCCAGGGCCGGGGAGGTGGTTGAAGAGCTGCTGGTCCGGTTCCGGACGGTGGGCGACATCACCTGCACGGCGCCGGTGGATTCGGCGGCCACGACGATCGACGAGATCGTTCGCGAGACCGAGCTGACCACCATCACCGAGCGCGGCGCCACGCGGCTGGACGACCAGGCCAACGAAGCAGCGATGGAACTGCGCAAACGAGAGGGGTACTTCTAGGTGAGTACCCATTCGGGCCTACTGAGGTTCATCACCGCGGGCAGCGTCGACGACGGCAAGAGCACACTGATCGGCCGCCTGCTCTACGACAGCAAGAGCCTGCTGTCGGACCACATCACGGCGCTCGAGGCGTCGTCGCGCAAGCGCGGCTCGCGCGAGATCGACCTGTCGCTGGTCACCGACGGCCTGCTGGCCGAGCGTGAGCAAGGCATCACGATCGACGTCGCCTACCGCTACTTCTCGACGGCGACGCGCAAGTTCATCATCGGCGACTCGCCCGGCCACGTCCAGTACACGCGCAACATGGTGACGGCGGCGAGCACGGCCGACGTGGCCATCCTGCTGGTGGACGCCCGCGCCGGACTGCAGCCGCAAACGCGGCGCCACGCCTTCCTGGCGCGGTGGATCGGCATTCCGCGCGTGCTGCTGGCCGTGAACAAGATGGACACGGTGAACTGGTCGCGCGAGCGGTTCGACGAGATCGACGATCGCTTTCAGGCCTTCGCGCTGCCGCTGCAGTTCAAAGAGGTGGTCAGCCTGCCGATGTCGGCCCTGATGGGCGACATGCTGGTGGACCGCGGCGACGATCTCGGCTGGTACACCGGCCCGACGCTGCTCGAATATCTCGAGGAGGTGCCGGCGCGGCACGACGAGGTGACCCAGGCGATGCGCTTCCCGGTGCAGCGCGTGGTGCGCACGCGCCGCGACAACGCGCAGCCGGGATTCACCGACGACGACTTCCGCGGCTACCAGGGCACGGTGGCGTCCGGCGTATTGCGCGTCGGCGACCCGATCCTGGCCCTGCCGGGCAAGCATCCCGCCATCGTGACGGAGATTCTGACGGCGGATGGCTCGGCAAAAGAGGCTCCGGCCGATCGCGCCGTGACGGTACGGCTCGACCGCGAGATCGACGTGTCGCGCGGCGACCTGTTTTCGTCGGTGGAGAGCATGGCGCGGGTGTCGCAGGAGATCTCCGCCGACGTCTGCTGGTTCGACCCGGAGCCGGCGCTGATGGCCCAGCCCTACGTATTGAAGCAGAGTGTCAACAGCGTGCGCGCCAAGTTCCAGGCGATCGACCACCGCATCGACGTGCAGTCGCTGCAGCCCGAAGCGGCGCCGGCCACGCTGGAGATGAACGATATCGCGCGGGTGCGGCTGAAGCTGACCAAGCCGATCGCGTTCGATCTCTACGAAGACAACCGCACGTCCGGCGCCTTCGTCCTCATCGACGAGCGGACCAACCGCACCGTCGCCGCCGGCACGATCCGCTGAGATCTTCGGTCACGGAACTGAGCTCCGGGCCGGAGGCATTACCCGGATCGCCAGTCCCGCAGCTGCAGCCGGGAAAGCGACCTGCGCTCCTCACCCGCCTACGAGCTGACTCGAGGCGACATCCATCACGGCTAGAAACGTCCGGGGTGATTTGTGGGGCCTGAGGTCATGCTGGGAGCGAGGCGGGCTTCGTCGGCTCCGGCCGCTTTCCGGTGGGGGTTGATGTCGGCCTTGCTGAGGGCTGCAGCTACCCCTGCTAGGGCGATCTATCTGCGTGCTAGGATCCGGCTCATCAGTGAGATCGAGAGATGCCGTTGTCATGGCGGATTGCGTTCGAATGAACGGGCGCGGTCTACTTATTAACTGGTTCGCCGGACAAAGGCACGACGAATTCCAAGCGAGAAAACGGGACTGATCGAAGCTCTCGGAGGCTCCTACACGAACGAGGTTGTGGGACGATTGCGTAGGCTTGCGCATATCCCGCGGCTCCAGCTGGACACCCTTGCCCGAGCCGCACTCAACGAAAACTGGGGCGCTGACAACTACGTGCTTGAGAAGTATCTCGCTGTGCACGTCGCGTGGAGCGTTGAACAGGACAGGTTTACTGTTAGCGACAATCAGTTGTTCGTGACAGCCGGACACCTTCAGACTCGATACGGTACGCCGCTTTATTTGGTGTTCGAGCGGAATGCTAATGTTGGTCGCCAGCCGCTCTACTGCGTACACTGTGGCTCCGACATTTCGGCGCCGGCCCTTCCGACAGCACCGGATGTGCCTCCTCCACCCGACATTCCCCGCGGCGTCGAGATTGTGATGCTTCATGATCACATCCTGCGACAGAACGCGGACCGTGTGCCGTTCTCGGCCATACCCCTCCCGTGTCTCAGATGTGCGCGGTGTCTGGAGCGATTCAGTGGTCATTGAATCGGGCGCTCCAGTTGCCCTACTGGTACTACGGTCGCATGAACTACCTCGTCCCGCTGTACATGCAGAGTCGAGAAAACATTACGCTGGCGCCGGATCTGATTGCGCCGATTCAAGTCACGGCTGACGCCCTGATGGTTCGCACGGTCCTGCTGCCTCACATGCCCTATGCGAACGCGCGCGTATCAGTCCGTCGGCATGACCAGTTGCCGCATTGGTTGCTCGATGCGTGGAACGTGGCGGCGAACACCGTAACACATGAGCAAATCGACAACCCGGAGCCACGACCGGCCGTCGATCAGGAAGTCGTCGGCTAGCGCCGGTGCCGCCACCGAGCGTCACGCTGGGGCGTGGGAACTCCTGGTGGAGCAGATGGGACGTTATCGCTAGGGCACCGGATATCTCGACACTCATTGCAGCTGCCTAGCCGAAGGAGCCGACTCGCAGACGGGGCCGGGGCGTTACCTGGATCGACAGGCCCTCAGCCAGGCCGACGTCCATCCCCACCGGAAAGCGGCCGGAGCCGACGAAGCCCGCCTTTACCCAGCATGACCTCAGGCTCCGCGAAGTAGCTCGGACGCAATAGCCGTGATGGATGTCGCCTCGAGTCAGCTCATAGGCGGGTGAGGAGCGTAGGCCGCTTTCCGGGCCGCAGCTGCGGGACTGGCGAGCCAGGTAACGCCCCGGCCCGGCCTCGCCCGGCTTACTCGGCCACGTGATAGCGCCACAAGCGCAGTTGGCCGGCGTTTCCGCGGGCGGCCACGACGGTATCCCCGAGGTTCTGGGCCGGGCCCGGAAAATGCAGGCACATGAGGCGATCGTCCGGGTCGGCGATCAGCCCCTCCGTTATGTCTGCCTTGTGTTCGAACGGCCCGGCGGCGCTGTTCGGGAACAGCCAATACCTGACCTTGAGATGGTTGTTGGTTTCCCGCGTTGCCAAGACGAAACAGCGCCCGCGCACCGACGCCGCCGAGATCGCGCGGACGGCCCCGGCGCTCGTGTCTGACAGCCGCGTGATGGATCCGTTCGGCTCCATCTTCCAGCCGATGATCTTGAACTCGTCGCCTGCGAACAGCCGCACCGCAGTTACGAGCTGCGTTGCACCCAGGCTGTCGACCGTGGTGGCCGATACGCGCACGATGGTCTCCGGGCGCGGTCACTTCGCCGATCAGTTGAAACGTTGCCGGCGTACCCTGTGATCCCAGCGTGATCAGCCACCGTTCCAGCCGCAGTCTCGCCAGGTTGGCGCGCGTCACCGCCACCACTTCGACGCCGGTCGGGTGTTTCAGATCGGCTGACCAGAACTCGCGCAGCTTGACGATGGTGGCCGCCGTCGCCAGGCTGCTGATCACCTCGGCGCCCTTGGTGACGTCGAGCTTGACCTCACCGCCATTGTCGAACGTGCACAGCGACAGTCGGAGCAGGTTGTCTGAGGTTCGCGACGCGATCACGGCTCGCCCCGCCTTCGGGCCGAACGTGGCGCCGATGGTGTCGGCAATGGTCACGCCACCGGCGCTCACTCCCGCTCCTGCGCCCGACACGCCAGCCGGCCCCGTCCCCGGCGCCGACGCGATCGCTCCTGACACCTCTCTCAGTGGGACGGCGGATTTGCCGGGCAGCAACGAAGCCACCCTCGGGGGGTTGGCTCCGAATGGAACAATCACCGGGTCCTGATCGGCGGGCCAACTGTGATCGTCGCTCAATTCGAAGAAGCCGCCCGTCTTCCAGGCCGATACCTTCAGCGCCCCCGTCGAATCCCATCGGTGCGCCGACACCACCCGCTGCTGGTTGTAGGCGGCGATCGCCAGGTCCAGTTCGCCGTTGTTCTGCGTGAGCACCGGGGTTTCGAACAGCGAACCGTCCGACATCAGATCCCAATACGAATAGGTGCGTGACGCGCCCTTGGCGATCACGCTGAACATCTGCGGCGTGTCGTGCGGATTGCGAGTGAATGCGAATTCACCAACGGCAGCTCCCTCGAAATCTCCAACTCGGACAGCTGAGAACGCCATGATCGTGATACCTCCTGAAGCAGAGTTCTACGGGGTCCGCGGTCGCTTGTGATGAGGCAACGCAGGGGGTGGGACTCGGGCTCGGCGCGAGACTGCGGCGCCGGGGAACGCGTTAGTCTATGACGAACCTCCGGAGCCCGCTTGCCGGCCGTGGTCAGCGACTGTGAAGTATTGCCGGGCTCCGCTTCGACTGCTTGCCGTGCGGAGTGCGCTCGAGTGTGAGCGTTAACGCCACCCTGATACCTGACGCGTCGCAGGAACTGGTGTTCGCTTCGAGAACGCGAGCGTTAAGTACATGTAGCGGTCCGCCGCGCGCGCCAGGATGAGCCTGATACGTCCCGCGACCGGGGCTACGGAGGAACGAATGTCGGTCGATATCACCACGCTCCGACGCTCCTCCTCTTCCGGTTGCACAGCACCAGTAATTGTGCTTGCGTGCGTCGTCGCCGTTATCGGCGGCGTTGGCGATACGGTCGGGGCGGTCGGAGCGCAGAGCACGAAGACTCCCACGCACGCGCCGGAACTGAAGAAGGTGGAGCGCGAGCACGAAGAGACAGCCCGTGGGCAGACCGACAAGTGTGCCCGGTTCCGGAGCTTCGTGGACAACGCTACGCGCGGTCTCGGCCAGCCTCCCCCGAAGCAGCAGCAGCAAGACGCCGCAGAGTTCTCAAAACTCGCCAGGGATGCCAAAGCGTACTCAAGACTCGCTTCAGAGTGCCAGAGCCAATTTCCCGACGAGAAGCAACTCGCTCGGATGGCTGTCGAAGGAGATGCCCGCCGCTCGCGTGAGGCGCAACCCTCCCGTGAGCTGTTCTTCGTCGCGCCTATATTCATGAGCAGTAACGACTCAGACGTGGGCTACATGAATATGGGCGCAATGACGTCTCCCGGCATCCGGACGTCCCTCAACGAGTTGGCCGTGGCGGGGGTCAGCGGCGACCGGCAGCAGATGAAGAAGGTCTACGAACGGATGCTGTCAATCGCGCAGCCGTCGGCCGATTCGAACCCTGGCGACGTGTTGATGGCCCTCGAGGGCCTCCGGCAATTCGCGCAAGCCCAAGGGGACATCCCGGCGGCGATGGGCTACGTCCGGTCCGCACTGGATCTCCTCGAGCGGAAGTTCGGGGCAGGGTCAGTGCAGCAGTGTCCGTCGCTCTGGCAGGAAGCGTCCCTGTTGGTATCGAGCAACGAGTCAGAGCGAGCGATTGATGCCAGCACAAAATGTCTGAAGATGGCCGCACCGCGCGGCGACACCTCGCTCACATACGCAAGCGCGCTGAACAATCTCGGCGTCATTCAGCACCGCACCGGCGCGGTGAGCCGCGCTCTCGAGTCTTATCAGCACAGCCTGGCGATTCTGGAGAAGAGCCCGGCGATTCTGGAGAAGAGCCCGGCGATTCTCGAGCCAACTCAGATGTCAATCGCGAGAGCGCTTATCAGGGTCGACCTTCCACTCCTGCGGGTGCACGCCAACCTGGGCCTTGCCTACTGGCAGATCGGGGCTGTCGCGCCGGCGGTTCGGCATCTGCAGATCGCACGCGAGCAGATGAACAAGGAAGGACAGGGGTTCGTGACCGAGCGGGGAGCGGTTGCGGGCATGGCGAAGCTGGCCGCGGAACTGGATGTGTTTCTCACCGTGGATCGCTCCGCGCGCACATCGCTATCGGATGCGCCCAGCGTTGCTCTGCCTATGCTACTCGAGCGGAAAGGCCTCACGCTCGACACCAAAGCCGCCACGGTGAAGACGCTGGCCGGCACGCCAGCACAGCTCCGGCACTACCGCTTGCTTCTCGCGGATCGTTCAGACCTCGCTCGCAGCGCATCTACGCCCGTCGACCTGGACGCCCGGCAGCAGACGGCCAGAGAGCTCGATGTCCAGATCCAGGAACTGGAGTACGTCGCACAACTGCAGGCGAGGCAAAAGGCCTCGGCCGCTGAGGCTGCGGCGGCCGTGTCCCCCGGCCGTGAGCAGGAATACTTCAAGGCGATGCAGAAGGAACTAATGAAGCGGTTCCTGGAGCTGAGCAAGCACGCCTCCAAGCACGGCGGTCGGGTTGGTGGAGCCGAGCAAATGATCGAAGTGCAGCAACAGGTGGCAGCGGATATCGCACCTCGATTCAAAGACGTCTTGGACGGGCAAGCGAAGTTAATGGATGGACGAGGGGGCCGCGAGAACCTGCTCCAACGAATTCAGGCCAGGCTGCCGGAGACGGCGGCTCTTCTCGAGATTGCTCGCTTCCGTCCTTTCAACGCAGGCGCGTCTACCGAAACCGAACGCTGGGAGCCGGCCCGTTATGGCGCCTACCTGATCCGACCAGGCTGGACGCCAGTGTTCGTCGACTACGGGGAAGCGGATCCGATCGACGAGCTCGTCACGGAGTTCCGTCGCACGCTCGCGAACCCACGCGGCACGCTCGTGCACGATCTCGGCCGGCGCCTCGACGCCGCGTTGATGCAGCCGCTGCGGGCGTCGCTTGGCGCCGCGACCCTCATCTACGTGTCGCCGGACGGCTTGCTCAACCTCGTACCGTTCGGCGCACTTGTCGACGAGAAGGATCGATACCTGATCGAGACGTTGACGTTCAGCTACCTCTCCAGCGGCCGCGACCTGATGCGTGAAGGACCCGCCGCGCCGCGCGGCGGTCGGGCGGTGGTCATTGCCGATCCGACCTTCGATGGCGACCCCAGGACTGCCGCCTCATTGCCAGGAGGCCAATCGGCGACGCGCGCGATTACTGATCAGCGTTTCGACCGGCTGCCAGGCACCGCGGCGGAAGCACGCGTGCTCACCGGCCTGCTCTCGGACCCGATCGTTCTCACGGCTGACCGCGCCACAGAGAGCGCACTCAAAGGGGTTTCGCCGCCGCGGATCCTGCATGTGGCGACGCACGGGTTCTTCTTCGCGGACCAGGATCTGTCGGATTCGTTGGCGCCGGGTGCGGCGTCTCTCGAGGATCCGATGCTGCGGTCCGGGCTCGTATTCGCCGGCGTGAACACCGGACGCTCGGGCACCGACGATGGCGTTCTCACCGCGCTCGAAGCCGCATCGCTCGATTTGGCGGGCACGCAGTTGGTCGTCCTCTCCGCGTGCGAAACCGGCGTCGGCGATATCAAGAACGGCGAAGGCGTGTTCGGACTCCGGCGAGCATTCATGGTGGCCGGCGCCGAGACGCTGGTCATGAGTCTCTGGCAGGTGGACGACGACGCCACCCGGCAGTTGATGGTCGAGTTCTACCGGAGGCTGGAGACGCGGGAAGGGCGAGCCGAGGCGCTACGGCACGCTTCGCTGACGCTGCTGCATGATCCGGCACATCGGCATCCGTTCTACTGGTCAAGCTTCATACTGACCGGCGAATCTGGGCCGATGGGGCGCTGAACGCCGACCGTCGCACCATCAGCGCACGATCTGCATCCAGCTTTCCGCCGCGGAACGGCCAACGAACATGGCCGCCACGGCTGTCAGCAATTGCTCACGCAGCTTCGGCAGCGCACCCTGGTTCTGCCAGTCGTAGAGTTGCGCCGCCTGATTGAGAAAGCGGCTCACGCCCTGATCGATTGCGGCGCTGTCGACCTGGCTGAAGTCCCACGGGAGCATCGGCTTCACCGGCGATCTCAGTGGTGCGGGCACCGCCACGATGAACGGTCCAAGACCGGTGAGCGCGGGATAAAGGCTCAACAGTCTCTTCGCGTGCTCGTAGTCGTAGTGGCCGAGCGTCCACGCGGTAAGCTGCTCCGCGCTCAGACCCTGCGGCGGATTCAGAGTGACCGGCAGATACGATCCGTTCAGTCGCCGGCGCTCGACGTAGTTTTCCTGCTCCGCCACGCCGACGATGGTGTCAAGAAAGGCGCCGATAAAGCTCGCGGCACGCGTGCGATCGACTGCGCTCACCGGCTCGCGCATCAGGAAGTAGCTGTAGAGCCCGAATCCTGCCTCGCCGACGTCTCCCATCCGCAGAAATGCGCGGCGCGTAATGTATTCGCCCCGCCGGCGGCCGCCGGCGTTGGCGCCGCCGGCCGGCGTGGCCACGCTGTCCGACGGCGAAGGGTCGGTGACCCACACGCCGAGCGAACACGACCCTGCGCGCCCGTCGTCGGTTTCGACACGGACGCTCGCCGTGTATCGACGATCGATTGGGGCGCCTTCGAGCATCCAGCGCGCCGCAGTCGATTGCATCTCGACACGTCCTGTCTCGGTGTCCCAGTGCGCGATCACCGTTCCTGTCACGGGGCCACTCGCCGAGGCAATCCAGACATTCAGGCTGACCACGTCTCGGGGAGACGCCACGGCCTTGTCGGGCAGGCAGCTCACGCGCAGGTTGTCCTGGCCATGAACCGTGGCGCTGGCGAGCGTCGCGAACGTGATCGCAGTCACCACACACGATCGCCGGAGAGCAGGCGGTCTCATCCGCGGCTGTTCAACGACACTTGTGCCGGTTGTGCCATGTCTGTGACCAGTCGGATAACCGATCCGGTAAGCACCGCCGCCGAGAGTATCATCGCTGCCAGCGGCACCCACGTTCCCTTCATGTGCTCGCGATCCATGCGGCGGTAGACGTTCCAGGAAAACATCGCCAGGGCTGCCGCTACGACGACGAACCCAACAGCGACGAGCGGCGAACGCGACGCGACCACAGCATTGGCGAGGCTGACCGTGAGGATGGCTGCCATGGCCGTAGCGGCGCGACGGCGTTGGCGACGCTGCCCCGTGAGCTCGTCGATCATTCGCGTCAGACGGTTGAGTTCGGGGACCCGCCTTTCCAGGGAATCGCCAATCTGGTGGACCTGACACTCGAGAAGACCGTGGAGATCGTCTGGCAGTTCACTCGCGAGCGGAATTCGCGCGCCGTCAACGAGTATAGGAATCACCGTGATGTCGGGACGCCTGAGCGCCACCGCGACCTCGAGACGATGCACGTCGTCGGGCAGAAACAGCCGACTGTGTCGATCTCCTCCGGCTGCTGTGGTCCAGCGGGGCCCGATCAGCACCAGCACGACCGCGCATCCATTCAGGGCGCGATCGATCTGCGCGCGCCAACTGCCCGCGTCCATCGAGTCCACGTCGAGGAAGACCTGCCAGTCCCCAAACGTCCGGACAAGATGGTCCCGAAGGTTGATCGCCCACGGTCGCGTGTCTTCTTTGCGGTAGCTGATGAAGATGCCAGGCACGTGTCGCGGGATTTGAGCCTCTGTGCCAGATCTACTTACGATTGCGGCAACCTGTTTGAGAGAGTGTAATCCAGGGTCGCGTCGGCACTTCTCCCCGTTGTGGTCACATTCTCGAGCTCTTCCGCGCGGAAGTGCTCTCGATCCCACTTCCCCGCGCCGTGTTTCGCCGTCGCCACGAGATTTGCGCGCGTCGATACAGCTTCCTGCCGGCGATGGAGGTATAGAGCGGTTACCTCGGCAAGAACGACACGTTCGCCAAAGCCCTCGCCAGCTTCTCAGTGGCCTACGCCGATCACAACGAGCAGGACCACGCAGCGCTCACCCGCGCCATCAGTGCTGGCAAGGTCAAGGCCGTGGTGGAGCCAAGCTGAGGGCGGCCTTCGCGCCGTCGCCACCCAGCATCTGGCGGCGCACCATGGGTAGCGTCGGGCCGACCATCGCCAGGAACTGGTCGTGGAACTGTCGCCACGCCTGTCTGCCGCCGCGCGACGCGGCCCACTCGTCGCGCAGCTTGCGGATCATCAGCTTGCCCAGCGTGTAGTTCAAATAGGCCGGGTCGTAGGCGCCACGTGCGGCCTGCTGCCTGGCGGTACCGACGTCAGTGAACGCCTCTTCAAGGAACAGCTTCTCGGACCCGGCGATGGTCATTCCCCTGGTGTGGAGACCGATGGCCGACAGGAACCGTCCGTCGCGCAACAGCGCGTTCGACAGTTGTCCGACGTGCGTTTCCGGATCGCCGTGGCCGAGCCCCATCTCCCACATCGCCTCCTCGGCATAGTGCGCCCATCCCTCGGCGGTCGCGTAACCGACGAACAGTCGGCTGACGATCGAGGCGTTGCGATTGGAATGGAGGAACTGCAGGAAGTGCCCAGGCCACACCTCGTGGACCGATGTGAACAGCAGGTTGGCGACGCCGGGTATGTAGTCCGCCCGCTCCTGCTTCGTCCACGAGGGGTCGGGTGGCGCAATGTAATAGGTCGAGGGCACCTGCTTTTCGTAGGGGCCAGGGACCTCGATGTACGCCATGTTGGCGCTGTTGTAGGGCGGCGACTCGCGGACGAGCGCCTGCTCAGAGCCAGGAATCGTGGCCACTTCGGCGCTCTGCACGAACATCTTCAGCTCGTCGAGCTGCACGCGCGCACCCTCCACCGCTCCGCCACTGGGTTTGTGGGCGTTCATCCTGGCGACACAGACCTGCAGGGTTGCCCCTGGTGCGAATTTCGCGCACTCCTCGCGCAGGGCTGTCTTGTTGCGCTCGAGGTCGGCTCGGCCAATCGCCTCCAACTCGGCGAGCGGTGTGGTCACCTGCTCGGTGTCGAGCAGCATCTTCGCGAACACGTCTGCGCCGAGCGCGTAGGGCGCCGTCGCCGTGTCGCGTTGCGTTTCCAGCCAGGCCGCGAGATCGAGCATGGCCTTGGCGGCGCCGGCGTTGGCTTCGGCGAACGACTTGTGCAGTCCTTCATCCTTCACGCTGGCGAAGACAGCGGGAACATCCTTCTCGAAGAAGCCGCCAAGGCCCCTGAACGCGGTTACGCCCCGTTCGAGGAGCGGGCGTGCGAACGGCGGTCGCAGCGTGCCACGAAGCTGGGTGGCCACTGTTTGGACGGCCCGCGCGTAGGCCGTGTAGGCGCGCATCCGCACCTCGAGCGGGGCGTACTCGCGCGTCAGGTAGGGCGCGGGATCGATGTTGTCAACCATCCAGTCGAAGTACCACGCCGGATTGTTGAACGGGGCCCGAGCGGTCTCGAGCCAGAACAGATCGCGCGTGAACCGGGCCGCGAGGTTGTCGCGCTCGATGCGCTCCTCCGGTGTGAGGCCGGCGTCCGCCGCGCGGGCTCGCGACGACCACGTCTTGAGCCGCGCGATCTCGGCGGCGATGCCCGCTGCGCTCCAGTCCGGCAGCTGGCCGTCGAACTCGTGGCGGCCCTGATAGACGGCGAACGCCGGGTGCGCTTTGAGATATTCCTCGACGATGGCATCGCGCGTCTGTGCCCAGGAACGCGGCGGTGCTTGCGCAACGTCCTCGACCCCGCGGCACGACACCGCCAGGACGCACGCCACAGCAAGCCACGGTGCTCGAGTTGTAGCCATGAAGTGGAGTATAGCCATCCTCTGCAGTGCGCTTGCCCTATCCGCCGGCTTCGTCCATGAGATCGTTGCCAGAGGAGACAGGATGGGAGAGACCGAACGACAGTTCGCTCACATCAAGGCGCTGGCCTTTGACGCCTACGGCACGCTCTTCGATGTCTTTTCGGTGACGGCGCTGTGCGAGCAGCTCTTCCCCGGACAGGGCGCGGCGCTGGCGCAGCTATGGCGCGCCAAGCAGCTCCAGTACAGCCTGCTCCGCACGGTGATGGGGAGGTACCGAGACTTCTGGCAGCTGACGGAGGACGGCTTGCGCTACGCGTCGAAGAACTTGCGCCTGGATCTCTCCGAGCAGAAGCGGCGCCAGCTGATGGATGCGTACCTGACGCTGACCGCGTTCCCCGACGTCAAGCCCGGGTTGGCCGCCTTGAAACAGGCGAGGATGCGGCTGGCGATCCTGTCCAACGGCGCGCCCGACATGCTCGGTGCCGCCACGGCCCATGCCGGCATTGGTGCGCTGCTCGATGCGACCATCAGCGTCGATGTTATCGGCGTCTTCAAACCGAGCCGGCGGGTCTACCAGTTGGCGCACGAGCGGCTGAACGTGGCGGCCGGCGAGGTCGGGTTCGTCTCGTCCAACTCGTGGGACATCAATGGCGCGGGCGCCGCGGAACTGACCACATTCTGGATGCAGCGCCAGTCGGGCGAACCCGAGGAGATTCTTGGCTTTCCGGCGACTCGCGTCGTGACGTCGCTGACGGAGCTGGCTTCGTTGTTGCGGTAGGGGCCGGCGGCGTCACATTTTGCCCTTGTCAGGAATCCTGCTGGTGCCAGGTTTGGGCGCGGGGTTTTCCTTCTTCAACGCCTCAGTGGTCGTGTTCTTCTCGAAGTCCGTCATGTCTGACGGATCCGAGTCTTTCGGACGCCGTGGAATTTCTGGAGCGGGGTTGTTGGTAGCCATGCCTTGGAACAGCAGCAAGAGCGGTGCCGGTGGGGCCTACGCGCCTTTTGTTGCCGGCCTCGCCGCTCTTGGCGTCTCGAGCGAAACCTTGCTGGCCTTGAGTGCCGCCTCCATGCCTTTCTGGGCTTCATCGCGCACCTTGGTGCGAATAATCGGCCCGAGATAGCCGGTCAACCCATCCGACCGACTCTGGCTCACGCTCGCGAACCAGAAGCCGTTGCCACGTGCAGCGTCTGGGACCAGCACACGCAACTCGATGGCTGTCCAGAAATAGTGATTGGCGTACAACATCTTGGTCGCCACTGCCGCGCCGCCGGGCTCCTCGACCACTACGACGTGATTGATACGAATCGTCGGCTTCAACCCGAATTTCACCGACTGCCAGTAGAAGAACGACTCGGCTCCCGACAGTGATCCGTCAGGATACGAGAGCAGATAGGCCTTGAGCTGCGGCAGATGATCGGTCAGCAACGGCATGCGATCGATCATCGTCTTGAACTCCTTGGCGACGAAGGTCGGCCTGGTCGTATCTCGATAGGCGGCGAGGCCGGCATCGCCGGCCTTCTGATATTGAACGACGTATTGCAGGGCGAGGTTTCTGAACAGCGTCTCGACCGTGGATGTCACCTGCGGCAGCGGCTTCGACCAATCCACTTCCTTCTGCAACCGGTGGAGCGCGTCCTCACCGAGCTTGAGTTCGCAGTCTCCTACCGTGCACGACTTCAAGTCGCGTACGTCTTCGGGTGGAAGGGCGAGCCGCGCGAAGTCGTCCAACCGGGGCGGATTGCTGATCTTCTTGGTGACGAGGAAGTTCGGCCCTTTCTCGAGCCGCTCGATGTCTCTCAGGTCAGCGAGGTACGCGGAAATCGGTGCATTGATCCACACCGCGCCGAAGATCGCCACTTCGTTCGCAGCGTTGCCCGGCAGCAGCTTGGTGACCGGCTCGCCCTGCAGCAGCCGCTTCCGATCGTCAGGGCCCAGATCGACGTGCTGTTTCACGTACTGCCCAAGCCGACCGGGTAGATCCGCTGAGGTCTGCTGCCCGGTCAAGCGGACTGCTGAGCACAGCCAGCCGACCAACAGTGCGCCCGCCACGGTCGACGCCGCTGTCGAGGTGAACCGCATGGCCATTTCCTGCTGTCATTATGGTTGCAAATGACGCCGACAACCTCCGCACGAGCTGGAGCGCGTGGAGCCGATCGAGCGAAGCGTCCGGATACGGGAGTGAACCGATGGCGGGTCTAGATCGCTTCAGGGACGCCCAGAACTTTTCCTACGACGGATTCGCATCTGCCCTTGACGAGGTGCGGACCGGCCGCAAGAGCGGACACTGGATCTGGTACGTGTTCCCCCAGATTGGCGGGTTGGGCACGTCAGCGAACGCGCAGAGGTTTGCGATCGACGGCGAGATGGAGGCTGTGCAGTTCTTGCGGGATCCAGAGCTCCGTTCGCGCTACCTCATCATCGCTCAAGCCGTCGCCGACCAGTTGAGGCGGGGCAGGCCGCTAGCGGCGTTGATGGGGTCGGACATCGATGCGAAGAAGCTCGTGTCATCGCTGACTCTCTTCGCGCACGTGGCCAGGAAGCTCTACGACACCGAAGGCCTTGATGCGTACAGCGCCGTGGCGAACGTCGCCGACGAGATCTTGACCGTGGCGGCGACTCAAGGCTATCCGCCGTGCGCCCGCACACTGCACAGCCTTGGCGGGACGATATGACCAGGGCCGCTATTCCTGAGACGAGATCTCGGCCAGCAGCGACAGGATCACCTGCGCGTAGACGCGGTGACCGAAGTCGTTCGGGTGGTTGATGCCGTTGCCGGTCAGGTCGTGGTGGCGTTTGCGTTCCAGTAGATCGCGCCACAGCGTCGTGACGTCGGCGAGCGCGGTACCGTCGCAGGCGAGCGAGGCCAGTTCGTCGCGATAAGCCAGCAGGCGCTCGGCGTGCACGTAATGCCAGTCGGGGTGCGGCAGCATCGGCGAGACGAGGACCACGTCGATGTTCGGCGCCGCCAGCCGAAGGGCATTCATGACGTCGGCGGTCGCGTCGCGGAACTCGCGCGGCGACGCGTAGCCCGCGTCGTTCATTCCGAAGGCGACGATCGCGAGATCGGCCGAGCCGCCATCAGCCGGAACCAGGTACAGTGCGTCGTTGGCCGTGGCGCCCGCCCTGGCCAGGTTGCGCACGGACACGTTCGAGCCTTGTTCGGCCAGAGCCGTGGCCACAAGGTCGGGATACGGCGGCTGATACGGTGCCGCCCCCGTGAAGCCTGAGGCGTTGTAGCCTTCGGAGATGCTGTCGCCGACTACCCAGACGGCCAGCGGTGCCCGGTCGGCCAGGAGGCGGCGCGTTCGTGCCAGCTCGGGAGCTGCCGCGGCAGGGCGATGCCCGGTCCATGCGTCTGGTGCGTGCGCGTAGCTGGCCACGACTTGCAGACGATGAAAGGCATCGCCTTCTGCGAAGCACAGAAAGCGCGACGGGTCACCGGCGGCGTGCATGAAGGCGCCACCGTCGGACGGCTGCGGCGGGAAGAGATCTGCTGCGGTGACGTGCGGCACCGCCGAGCCTGCCGGGAGCGTGACCACTCCTTCGTGAGAAATGACGGCGAAATCCCTGCCCTCGACGAAGCGCACCTCACGGGTGGCCGATTCGAGCGTCACCGGGCCAGCGGGTGGAAATAGCAGGGGTGCCGTCGCGCGGCCATCGACCTGGCTGAGCGTGAAGAGCAGGCTTTCGCGCTCCATGCGTCCGGCCAGCCAGAACGGTGTGCTCACCAGTGGACCGCAGCGAGCATAGCAGCGCTTCCGCGGCTCCCGTCATGCACGCCGAGCCGACATTCAGCCTGGCCCCGGCGCGGAAGCTCATGGGATGCCCTCGAGCCGGCCCCGGCCTCGCATCGTCACACCGACCTGCTGGGCTGTTTGCGCTGTCAGCGGCCGCCTCAATACACTGGCTCGTGGTCGTCACTCGCCACTGAACGGGAGAGCGGATGCAACGAAAATGGGTCGTTCTCGCTGCCGTGCTTGCGCTCGCGCTGGGGGTTGGGGCGGCCGTGGCGACACCGGCCGCGCAATCACCGGCGACAGGCAAAGTCGAGACCTACTACTACCTGGTCTTCACCAATCCGGCGTCTGGCGCCGAGGACGAGTACAACAAGTACTACGACCTTCAGCACGCCCCCGACGTGGTCGCCGTCCCCGGATTCGTAACGGCCCAGCGCTTCGTGGCGGCCGACCCGCCGCTTCGTCGCGACAGCGCCGCGCCCTCGAAGTATCTGATTGTCTACAAGGTGGTGACCGCCGATCTGCCGGCGGTCCAGGCCGAAGTGACGCGCCGGATCACGTCTGGGGAAACCGTCATCAGTCCGGTGATGGTCAGCGCGCCGGACGCGCCGGGTGGCTACTATAAGGTGATCAGCCCCGTGATTCCGCACCAGGGAGCGCAGCCTCCGGCGGGAACAGGCAAGGCCGATATCTACTATCAGTTCGTGTTCAGCAATCCCACGGCCGGCACCAGCGCGGAAGCCTTCAACAGGTGGTACGACCAGATCCACGCCGGTGAGGTGGTGTCCTCACCGAATTGGATCGAGGCGGAGCGAGGGCAGTTGACGAATACCCCGGTGCGGGCGGGCAAGAGCACCTACAACTACCTGATCGCGTTCAAGATCGTCACCGACGACCTTGCGGCGACGTGGGAGGCGTATCGCACGAACGCGAAGGCGCATCCAATGACCGAGGGTCCGCTCGGCGCGAACATCGGCGTCACCTACAAGGCGCTGGGCCCCATGCTCTACGGAGACCAGGTTCGAGCGGCGCGCGCGAAGGCCAGAGCCGGAAAGTAGACGTCTTGCCGGCGTCAGAATCCGACGCGCATCTCCAGCTCGAAGGTGCGCGGCGCGCCGGCGATCCAGTTGGCGCCGCCCTGGCCGTCGCCGGTCACCGTGACCGGATAGAACTCGTCGAACAGGTTGGCCGAGCGAAAGGCCAGCATTACCTTGTCTGAAGCGTTCCAGGCCACGGTCGTATCCAACACGTTGTAGCCAGGCAGGGCCAGCGACTCGGTGTTGGCGGTGTCGATGTAGCGCTTGCCGACGAACCGGAACGCGCCCTGCGCGGTCCACCGCGGCGCGAAGGCCCAACTGAGAAGCAGGTTGCCGGACTTCCACGGCACGTTCGGCGGCGTGTTGCCGTTGCGCGACACGGCCTCGCCATTGGAGAACTCGAGCAGGTCGTCAAAGCGGGGCCGGAGCACGGTGCCGTTGGCGCCGATGCGAACGCCCGCGCCCAGGTTCAGCGACGCCGTCGCCTCGACGCCGGTGGAGGACTGCGCGCCGGCCTGGATGTAGCGCTCGGCAATGCCGCTGGTCTGGTCGTAAATCAGCAGGTTGGTCTTCCGAATCCGGTAGCCGGCCACCGTCCACTCCGCCCGGTTGCTGGCCTGCTTGATGCCGGCTTCGACCTGCCGGCCCCGCGTCGGCTCGAGCGTGCGCACCGCGTTCGCCGACCCGCAGCAGAACAGGTAGTCGGGAGCGTCCGTGGCCTGCGAGTACTGCGCGTAGACGTTGGTGTTCTGATGCACGGTGTAGACGGCGCCGACGCGCGGGCTGACCGGCGTGTCGCTACGGCTCGCCTTGTCGTCGACGAGCAGGTTGATGCGGTCGAAGTGCTGAAAGTCCACGCGCACGCCGCCGACGAGCGACAGTTTCGGCGCCACCTCGATGCGATCCTCGGCAAACACGGATCCGCGATTCACCAAATTGTTGGCCGCGTTGCTGTTCACGGCGCCGGTGGCGGGATACGACCCGAACTTGGGTGTATCGAGTAGCGGCACCACATCCGTCATGCCCGGCCATAGCGTGACCCGCCGCGTGTAGTCGAAGCGCTCGGCGGAAAAGCCCACCACCAACGTGTTCGGGCGCCCGGCCCACCGCCGACGCGACGTGACGTCGAGCTGGTTGGACCACTGAACCTGATGCTGTGCCCAGATGCCGTAGTCGCTCCGCAGGATGTCGTTGGTGGCGGGCCGGTAGGAGTAGCCGGTCGGGCCCATCCGCCACATCCGGTCGGCGTAGAGCAGGGAGGTGATGTTGCGAACCGAGAGCGTCGGCGACTGCGTCCACCCCAGCTCGACGCGGCTGGAATTCTCGTAGAAGTGGACGTCCATGTCGCTCGATCCGTAGTTCTGTTCGAGCAGTGACTTCTGTGGGGTGCCGTTCACCATCGGCAGGCCGTTGTAGTCCATCGGCTGGATGTAGGCGAAGTCGTTCATCACGCTCGCCCGCAGCTTGTCGGTGAGCTGGAAGCTGAGCGAGCCGGACACCGCGGTGCTCTCGGAGGTGCCTTTGTCGAGGAAGCCGCTGGACGCCTTCTGGCTGAAGTCGAACCGGTAGGCCGCGCGCTGGCCGATCGGGCCGGTGCTGTCGAGCGCGGCGCCGTAGGTGCGGTAGGTGCCTCCCGAGAGGCGCACCGAGTTGTCGCGCACGCGGCTGGGCCGGCGCGGCACCACGTTGATCGAGCCGCCGATGCCGCCGATGCCGTAGAGCACCGAGGCTGGACCGTTCAGCACTTCGATGCGCTCGACCGTCCACGGGTCGTAGGGCCAGGCCACGTCGCCGATGTCGGCCATGTTGCGGATACCGTCGTAGAGATAGGCGACCGACGTGTCACCAAAGCCGCGCGCCGCCACGGTGGTGTTGGCGGCGCCCACCGAGGCCGTGGATGTGATGCCCACGGCGCGGGTGACGGCTGCGTTCACGGACGAATCGCCGCGGAACAGGATGTCCTCGCGCGAGATGGCGGTGACGCTGGCGGGCGTGTCGAGGCTCGAAAGGTTGAGGCGGCTGCCGGCCGACGTCGGCGTGGCCAGGCGCTCGGTCAGACCGGCGGGCGCTTCGCCGGTGACGTCGACCGCGGTGGACAGCCCGCCCACGGTCAGCGTGACGTTGATGGTTTGTGCTGCTCCCGTGATGCGCACCGTGCGGGTGGCCGGCCCGAAGCCCTCATGGAACACCGTCAGGTCGTACTCGCCGGCTGGCACCGCCGCGAAACGGTACTGGCCGCGGTTGTCGGTGGTGGTCTGAAGGTTCGTGCCGCTGTTGCTGCGAAGCGCGACGGTGGCGTCGGGCAATACCCCGGTGCCGTCGTCAATCGTGCCGGAAAGCCCTGCCTGCTGAGCCGCGATGGTGACGGTGACGAGGAGAACGGCGATCAGGACGAACGTGAAGCGGCGAAGCAAGGCCATCGATGGAGTCCTACAGGGGAAGCGCGAACGAGAGGGTGGCGCGGTGTTGCACCTTGTCGGCCTGCGCGGGGTTGTCGCTGGGGGTGTCGTGGACGACCGAGATGACGTTCAGGCCATGGTTGCGAACCTTGAGCGTGAGCGTCCCATCCGCGGCCGTGCGCAGCGGCGTGGCCTCGGGTTCGTTGACGAAGTCGGCCAGCACCGCGGCCTTCGCCAGCGGCTTGCCGTCGAACAGCACCCGCACCGGCAGGGCCTCGCCCATGCGCTTGGGCAGCGCCGGGTTCACCGGCACGATCTGCAACCGCTGTCCCGGCAGGGCCGCCAGCGGCTTGGCCAGATCGGTGCGGATGTGCACGGCATACTTCATATAGCGGCCGCTTTCCTTGGCGTTGGGCACTTCGTTCTTGCCCTTGTTCACTTCCTCGCCGGCCGGGGTCACGGTCCACAGACCGTTGTCGAGCACCGCCGTCAGCACGGCCGGTTTGGCCTGCACGTCGACCAGCGCCAATTGACCCGAGGCCGTGAGCCTGGTGGCGACCGACGCGCCGCTGGCGTCGTAGGCCGCGAGTCCGCTGACGTTCGCCAGCTTCGAGACGACCGCCAGATCCTCTGAACCCTCGCCGTAGACGAGGGCCATCTCGCCCGAGCGCTGCGCGAACCAGATGCCATGGGCACCGAGATCGAGGCCGGCCAGTAGCAGCATGCAGGACACAACCAGGGACGTGCTTCGTGCTGTCATGGAATCTCCGTGGGGATGGCGGTGTCGTTTGGACCGTGGGCCTCCACCGGCGTCGCGCGACGTTTGTAGCACGCGGTCGTGCCAGCGGTCGCTGAAGAATTCCTTAAGAATTTGTCAGGTGTGCGTCAGCCGCGCGCGCGCTATCGTCTGGGCTCTGCCTGCCTCCGCGATCCGCGCCTTTCACCGGTATCTTGGCCTGACCATCGGCGTTGTCCTCGGTGTGATGGGGCTTACCGGCAGTTTCCTGGTCTTCTATCCGGCGATCGACCGGGCCCTCCACCCCGCCATCGCGGGTGTGCCCGGCGACGCCCGTCCGACCAGCTACGACGCGGTCTATCGCGCGCTCGTCCGGCGCTTTCCCGACCGGTCGCGAGCATGGCAGATCGAGTTTCCCGAGCAGGGGGGCGTGATCGACGCGCGTTCGCTCTCAGCCGACGACGAGGCGGGTCGATCGTTCGCGCCCCTGATCGCGTGGGTCGATCCGCGCACCAGCGAAGTACTGCGCGGCGAGCAGTGGGGCTCGTTTCTGGCGACGTGGATCTACGACCTGCACTACACGCTGCTGCTCGGGCCCGGCGGGGCCGTGGTCGTCGGCTGGCTGGGCGTCCTGGTGATCGTGCTGCTGGCCAGCGGCTCGTGGCTGTGGATCTCCCGCTACCGCGTCCCGGTCCGTCTCGGCGCCGGCGTCACCGGCCAGCGGCCGACGCGCCAGCGCCAACTCTTCGATATCCACCGGACGCTCGGCATCATCGTGGCCGCGTTCCTGATCGTGCTCGCGGCCACCGGCGCGATGATCAGCCTGCCAGGTTTGACGCGGTCGCTGCTTTCGGTCGTCTCGCCTTTGCGGTCCACCCCGACGATTCCTGAGGGACGGCCGGCAACGACCGATCGCCTGTCGTTGGACTCCGCCGTCGCGGCCGCCCGGCGGCGCTTTCCCGGCGCGGCCGTGATCTGGATCCACACGCCCGCCGATGACGCCGGTCCGTACCGCCTGACGTTGCGGCAGCCATTCGAGCCCAGCCCGCGGTTTCCGCACACCGAGATCTGGCTCGACCAACATTCCGGCGAGGAACTGGCCACTCGCGACCCGCGCGATGACCGCGCCGGCGACATCATCGTCAACTGGCTGCATTCCCTTCACAACGCGGAGGCGTTCGGCGCCGCCGGTCAGGCGCTGCTGGTCGTGATCGGCTTCACACCGGGCGCGCTGCTCGGCACGGGGCTGTGGTGGTGGCGGACCCGGACCAGGGCCGCCGTGCGCGCCCGCCGCCGCAGCTAGCGGCCATCAGACCCGCTCGTATGTCTCGGTCATGACGGCGAGCTTCGCCGCCGTCTCGCGGGTGAGCTGACCCGGAACGAGCCGCCACCGCCAATTGCCCGAATCCGTGCCCGGCCGATTCATGCGCGCGTTGCTGCCGAGGCCAAGGAGATCCTGCACGGGCAGGATGGCCGTGTCGGCGACCGACGCCTGCACCGCGCGGATGAACTGCCAGTGCACCTCTCGGCCGTCGAGGTCGAGATAGCGGCTGGCATGGTCGCGCTCGTGCACGCGGTCCGCCTCCGACCGCGTGCTGTGGCCGACGCCGCCGCTCCACCACCCCACGGTCGTATCGTTGTCGTGCGTGCCGGTGTAGGCGGCGAGATGCCGTGGGTAGTTGTGAGGTTTGAAATCGGCGGCCTGCAGGTCGTTCCCAAACGCAAACTGCAGGATCGCCATCCCGGGAAGCTCAAGCCGTGCACGCAGGGCTTCGACCTCCGGAGTGATGACGCCAAGGTTTTCGGCCACGAAGGGCAGCCGATCGAGGCGCAGCGCCGATTGCACCGCGTCGAAGAGCGACGCGCCGGGCCCCTTTACCCATTCGCCCTGCATGGCCGTGGTCGCCCCGCCGGGCACCTCCCAGGACGCCTCGAACCCGCGGAAGTGATCGATGCGCACCCGATCGACCAGGGTCAGCAGGGCGCGAAAACGCTCGACCCACCAGGCGTATCCGGTCTGCCTGAGGACGTCCCACCGGTAGTGCGGATTCCCCCACAACTGGCCGGTCGCGCTGAAGTAGTCGGGCGGCACACCGGTGAGCACGGTCGGCCGGCCGTCGGAATCGAGGCGGAACCATTCGCGTTGCGCCCAGACGTCGGCGCTGTCGTGCGCGACGAAAATCGGCAGGTCGCCCATGATCGCGATCGATCGCGCGCGGCAAGCATCGCGCAGGCGCTGCCACTGTTCGAAAAACAGGAACTGCGCCAGCTTGTGCAGCCGTACCTCTCGTGCGCACCGCGACGCCCAGCGTGCGACCGCCGACGGATCCCGTTGCGCGATGTCGGGCTCCCACGCGGTCCAGGCCACGTCGCCGTGGGCTTCCTTGACCACCATGAACAGCGCGAAGTCGTCCAGCCAGCTGGCGTGCGCGGCGCAGAAGCGCTCGAAACCATCCCGCATCGGCGTGCCGCCGGCCGCCTCGAAGCGGTCGAGCACGCGGGGCCAGACAGCTCGACGGTGGGCGATGACCGCCGGAAAGTCCACGGTCTCGGTGTGGAACAGGCGGCGGTCACCCGCCTCCGCCGTGGTGAGCAGGCCGTCCTCGATCAATCGTTCGAGGCTCACGAGCAGCGTGTTGCCCGCGAACGCGGAAAAGCATTGATACGGGGAGTCGCCATAGCCGGTCGGTCCCAGCGGCAGCACCTGCCAGACGCGCTGGCCCGCCGCCGCCAGCAGTTCGATGAACTCGAACGCGCCCGGACCGAGATCGCCGACGCCGAAGCCGCCCGGCAGCGACGTCGGATGGAGAAGAAGCCCGCTGGAACGAGGGAACGACACTGGCCGTCCGATCACAAGTGATGCGCCGCGTCGGCATCACGCTCTCGCGTCGCCTGGAGCCGCCGTTCGACCAGCTGCTTCGCCGCGTCACGCCCGCCGAGGCCGAACGCAATCGCCAGGCCCAGCATCAGCGCGCCAAACGTCAGGGCGAACGCCGTCAGCACCACCGCCGTGGCCAGCCCCAGCTGTTCGAGCGCCATCACGACGCCGATGGCGATCACGAGGACGCGCAGTGAGCCACTCAGCAGGCGCGCGCCCGGCAAGCCAGCATTCACCGACGCCAGCAGCGTGGCCCGCCACAGGAAATTGCCCACCAGCAAGCCGAGGGTGAGCACCAGCAGCGCCGCCAGGAAACGCGGCACGAACGCGAAGAACTGGTGGACCAGTCCTTGAAATGGCTGGAACTGCAGCGTGTCGACCGCCGAGACGATGAATCCCATCCACACGATCCAGAACACGATCCTCGCGATCAGCACGTCGGCGGCCGGCATGTCGGCCTTGCGCAGCATCTCGCTGGCGCCGGTGCGCAGGGCCAGGCGATCGGTGCCCATTTTGCCCAGCACCTGCTGGATCACCCGGCGGACCAGCAGCGACACCACGAACCCCAGGGCGAAGATGATGGTGGCGGCAACCAGTCGCGGCACGAATTGTGCGAACGCCGTCGCAAACGTCCGCCACGACTGCACGAGGGCATTGGCGATTTCCTGAATCATCGTGACCTCACACTTCCACCGACCAGCGGGCGACCAGCGCCGGCTTCAGTCGTAGGAACGTCTCGCAGAGGGAATTGAGCCTTGCCTGCACCATCGCCGGCGATTCAGACGCGGTCTGGGCCATGAACCCCGAGGCTCGCCGCATGTAGATCGGGGCCAACATGTCGGCCAGATGCTCGATGCTGGTGTGTCCGAGGCGGGTCGCCGCGGCGAAGGCGTAGACGCTGCGCACCCAGAGATCGTCGTCGAGCGAGGGCGCCCCCGGGTAGTCATCCATGAGCCGCGCGAACACCCCTGGTTCGAGCACCTCCTCGAGCAGCGGCGTGATCTCGGCGATGTCATGACGCGCTTGTTCGGCCAGCGCCTGATAGTCCCATGTGGCGGCATCGGGCAGTACCGCGGAGTCGGTTCCCCAGGTCTGCAGTGCCGCGATGCCGTCTGTCTTCAGCCAGTGCGACTCGTGCGCGCGCAGGCTTTCGACCAGCGACAGCACCACCTGCCGTACGGTCTCGCGAAGCGTGGTTCGCGCGCCGGCGGCCGGGGTGGCTGGCCGCCAGATCTGGCCGACCACGAACCGCTTCGACAGGGCCTCGGTCCGAAGCCACAAGTCGATCCCGAATCTGGCGGCGTCGTGACTCCACACGTCCTGCTCGAGACAGTGCGAGGCGAAGCGTCCCGAGCAGGCGAATTCAACTCCCAGCGGTTCGTCGAGACCGACGGCATACAGCGCGCGTACCAGCGGACGCACGAGCTGGGTGATGAGCACACCATCGCGCGGGTGACGTCGATAGCGCGGCGCCAGGAACTCGGCGTCGGCGCGAGCGACGGGATTGATGAGCTCGGTCACCCGGTCGGCCGTCGTGGCCGGACCCGCGGGATCGATGACGACCACCACCTTGGCCTGGATCAGCTCTGCCGCCGCAAAAACGGTGCGCAGCGCCGTGTGCTTGCCCGGCAAGCCGTGATAGGGCGCGACCACGCGATGGAGCGTGCGCAGGGGGTGCGACGTCTGCACCATGTCTGCTTCGACGAACGACGCATCGCGAATCAGATCGGGTGTACCGTCGGTCGAGCCGCCGTCGGAGTTGATCAGGACGGTGCGCAGCCGCTGGAAATCGCGCGTGAAGCAGGCGTGAACCGCGCGAACCACGTCGGCGACGGTCGCGGCGTTGTTCAAGGTCGGCAGGCCGACCAGGATGTCGGCCTGCCCGACGGCGATCAGCTGTCGAAGCAAGGCGTCGGAGAGCGCGCTTTGGTTTTCCACTACAGCCAGCGCAGTCTGAACCAGTAGAAATCGTACGAGCCCAGCATCATCAGATACGAGTCCCGGCCGATTCGCGGAAAGATGCTGCCGCCGAACATCTCGATGGGGATGGCGCCGGCCAGCCGATCGAGATCGAGCTCGACCACCTGCGCGGTGCCGGCCAGGTTGCAGACCACGAGCACCGTGTCGCGGCCGAGCGTGCGCGTGAATGCCAGCACGCGATGGTTGGCGGGCTTGAGAAACTCGATCGAGCCGCGGCCGAAGACCTTCGTGGATCGGCGCACTTCGATGAGGCGCCGCGTCCAGTGCAGGAGCGACGTCGAGTTCCGCTCTTGCGACTCGACGTTGACCGCCTGATAGCCATACACCGCGTTCGAGATGGCCGGTAGCCACAGGCGTTCGGGATCGGCCGCCGAAAAGCCGGCGTTCAGGCCGCCGTTCCATTGCATCGGCGTGCGCACGGCGTTGCGGTCGCCGAGGTAGACGTTGTCGCCCATCCCGATCTCGTCGCCGTAGTAGAGGATGGGGCTGCCGGGCAGCGACATCAGCAGGCCGCTCATCAGCTCGATCCGCCGCCGATCGCCTTCGACGAGCGTGGCCAGCCGGCGCCGGATGCCCAGATTGATGCGGGCGCGCGGGTCCTTGGCATACTCATCCCACATGTACTGCCGCTCGACCTCGGTCACCATCTCGAGCGTCAGCTCGTCGTGGTTGCGCAGGAAGATGCCCCATTGGCAGGAGTCGGGAATGCTCGGCGTGCGCTCGATGATGTCGATCAGCGGCTTGCGGTCTTCGAGCCGCAGCGCCATGAACATGCGCGGCATGATCGGAAAGTGAAACGACATGTGGAACTCGTCGCCGGCCCCGAAGTACGGGCGGACGTCTTCCGGCCACATGTTGGCTTCGGCCAGCAGCACTTTGCCGGTGAAGTGCGCGTCGAGCCGGGCGCGTAGCTCCTTGAGCACGGCGTGCGTCTCGGGCAGGTTCTCGCACGAGGTACCCTCGCGCTCGATGAGGTAGGGGACCGCGTCGACACGGAAGCCGTCGACGCCCAGCTCCAGCCAGAACTTCATCACGTTCCAGATCTCTTCCCGAATCGCCGGGTTGTCGTAGTTGAGATCGGGTTGATGGCTGAAGAAGCGGTGCCAGTAGTAGGCCTTGGAGACCGGGTCCCAGGCCCAGTTCGACAGCTCGGTGTCGATGAAGATGATGCGTACGCCGCGATAGCGATCGTCGGTATCGCTCCACACGTACCAGTCGCGGCGCGGGTTGTCGACGGAGCTGCGCGCCTCCTGAAACCAGGCATGCTGGTCGGAGGTGTGGTTGAGGACCAGTTCGATGATGACCCGCAGCCCGCGGGCGTGCGCCGCGCTCAGAAAGCGTTCGAAGTCCTGGCGCGTGCCGTAGTCGGGATGGATGCTGGTGTAGTCGGAGATGTCGTAGCCGTCGTCCTTGCCCGGCGACGGATACATGGGCTGAAGCCACAGGCAGTCGACGCCGAGCGAGGCCAGATGGTCGAGTTTCGAGGTCAGCCCGTCGAAGTCACCGATGCCGTCGCCGTTGCTGTCGGCGAACGACTTGACGTGCAGCTGATAGAAAACAGCATCCTTGTACCAAAGAGGATCGGCGGATCTCGGATTGGTCATCGATGTCTCGCCACGCGCGGCTGGCCCAGGTGGTCAGGTCAGGCCGACATGCTCGGTCGGCGCCGGCCGCCTTCTTCGCGGTCGCCCCTGGCCTTTGCGGCCGCCGCTCGTTCGGCAACCTCGCGCCGGCGCTTCTCGCGCGCCGCGCTGTCGTCGGGCGCACTGCGGTTGGCGACGTACAGCCAGATGCCGACGACGACGCTGACGAGCGCCACGAACGCGGGGAAGAACTCGAAAAGGAGCACGGCTGCTGCGGGACGGTCTGCCGTCAGTGTACGCGGACAGGTGCGGGCAGGCCAATGGCTATGGCGCGGGCCTGGCGGTGACAGCCGCCGCCATCGCTGGCCGCACCTTCGCACGTCGCCAGGTGGCCGGCGCCGTCCCGACCGCCTTCTTGAAGGCGCGCGAGAATGCCGCCTCCGAGTCGTAGCCGATCATCTCGGCCACCTGAGCAATCGACGCGCTGGTGTTGCGAAGTGTCTGCGTGGCCACCTGCATGCGCCACTGCGCGAGGTAGTGCATCGGCGGCATGCCGATCAGACGGGTGAAACGCTCGGCCAACGAGGAGCGAGACAGGCCCACCTCGCGGCCCAGGTCGTCGACGGTCCATCGCCGGGTCAGGTCGCGGTGCAGCAGCAACAACGACCGCGCCACGCACGGTTCGCGCAATCCGGCCAGCCAGCCACCTTGCCCGTCGGGCAGGGCGTCGGCGTATCGCCGCACGGCCTCGACGAACAGCAGTTCGGACAGCTTGGCCAGCACGGTTCCCGACCCCGGGCGGCCCGCGGCGACTTCCTCGGCCGCAAAATGGAAGGTCGAGCGAATCCACTCCGCGTTGCCGCCTTCCTCGACGTTCAGCTTGAGCAGGCGCGGCAGGTTGGCGAGCACCGGATTGCCCTCGGCGCTGGCGCAGCCGAGAAAACCGCAGACCATCCGGGTGCGCCGGCCGTCGCCGCCATGATGGATGGAGTACAGCCCGCCGTCCTTGGGCGGTTGGATGATCTGGCTCCCCGACACCGGCGGCAGGCTCAGGTCGCTGCCCATCAGATGCGAGTCGTTGCCGGGCAGCAGCACGACTTCACCGGGCCCGAGCACGAGCCGCTCCTCGTCACCATCGATCCGGACGTGAAGCTCGCCCTCGACGACATAGTGATAGAGGATCAGGTGCGCCGCCGGCCCGAGAAAGGGCGCACATCTCTCGGGCGGGACCCGCGCCGACATGCACCACGGCGCGAAGAACTCGGCGTGCAGGAAGACCCCGCCGGTCAGGTGCGCCACGCTCAACACGTCGGACAGAACGTCCATGCCGCCTTCCTGCCGGGATTCGGTGTTCCGGTCAAGTCTCCCGGTGGTCCAATCATAGATCCTGCGTGACGGCGGGCTTACCGTTCCCCTGTCAACCGGCAGCCTTGTGCCGGGACTTACCAGGAGACGGAACATGATCACGATCAGCACACTCCCAAACCATCAGCGGTATGCGCGGGCCGTCGAGGCGTCCAAGCGGGTGCGTTGGGACGTCGAGGAAGACGTCATCCGGGGGCGGCGTTTCGATACCGCCCACAAGTTTCTGCCCGACGGCCTGGCGCTCCCTGAGGCGTTCACGACGCTGTCGCCCGAGGAAAAGCGCTTCGTCAGCCAGATCCAGGGCCGCACCTACGCCAACATCTTCGGGCTCGTCGAGCGCTTCATCAACGCCAAGGTCCTGGAACTGAGCCACGAGCACTGGTTTGGCGACCAGGTGGCCCTGGAGGCGCTGGTGCGGTTCAGCGACGAGGAACTGAAGCACCAGGCGCTGTTCCGGCGCGTCGACGCCATGATCGGCGAGGTGCTGCCGGACGGCTATCGATTCGACGTCGATGCGAACGCCGTCGCTCACGCCGTGCTCGGCAAGAGCACCTGGGCGGTGCTGGCTCTTACGCTCGACATCGAGTTGTTCACCCAGACCCACTATCGCCAGAGCATCGATCCCGACACGCAGCTCTCCGAGCTGTTCAAGGATGTCTTTCTCTTTCACTGGAAAGAGGAGAGCCAGCACGCGATTCTCGACGAGCTCGAATGGGTGCGCCACGACGGCGAGCTGACGGCGGGACAACGGGACCGGGCCGTGGACGAATTCATCGAGCTGGTGGCCGCCGTTGACCGCATCCTGCTCTGTCAGGCCAAGGCCGATGCAGGCTACTTCGCCGCCCAGTGCGGGCGGCCGGTGGGCGAGGCGGAGGCCCTCTCGATCGAGGCGGCATTCCTGAAGGCCTACCGCTGGCAGTACATCCACTCGGGCGCCCAGCAGCCGCACTTCGGAAAAGTGCTGGCCAGCCTGATCACCAGCCAGCAGGGCCAGCGGATTCAGGCGGCGTTGGCCACGCTGGGTTGACCCGGCGCGGTTGGCGCCCGTGGCACGGTGATGGCGGTCAGACTCTGGCGACGGCGGCGAGGACCACCGGGTCCCTCCCGCCGGCGCCCCAGGCCACGATCGCTGACAGATGTGTTCAGCTCGCCGGCTGGCCCGCCATCTCCAGCCAGTCGAGTTCTTCCTCGATGAGGTGGAACGCGTCGTCGCCGATTTCGCCGGTGGAGCGCATCGCGATGACGGCGTCCCGCGCCGCCTGCAGGGCCCGTCCGTGCAGTTCCCCATGCGCGGCGTGGCTGTCTTCGGCGTCCGCGCCCTGAGACAGATGCGCGGTCAGTTCCTGCCGCACGGTGTCCGCGGCGGCCGAGCGGTCGCCGGCCAGGTAGGCCAGACCGGCGATCAAGGCCCGGTCACGTGCCGCCTGCACCTCATGGCCGACCGGGTCGCCGTCCTGCAGGTCGAGGGCGCGCAACAGGGGCTTGAGCGTCAGCCCCTGGATGACCAGCGTGCCCAGCACCACCGCGAACGCGACCAGCACGATCATGTCGCGGAATGGGAAGGCCGGCGGCAGCGCCAACGCAGCCGCAAGAGAGACGATGCCCCGCATGCCGGACCACGAGATGACCAGGCCGCTGCCGACCGTGGGCCGCAGCGTGGGACGGCGCGGATTGAATCCGAACCGGGCGTGCCGCCACCGGATGACCGCGTTGAAGGACATGTGCCACGCCAGCCGGACGACGATGACGGTGAGGAGCACCGCGCCGGCGGCCGCGAAGTATGGCCGTCGTTCGGCCGGTTGCAGGCTCTCCAGGATCGGCCCGATCTGCAACCCGACGAAGATGAAGGCCAGGATGTTCAGCGCGAACACCACCGTTTCCCACACGGCGTAGGTCGGGATCCGCGTGCGCGCCGGCGTGCGGGCCGGCGACGTCTGCGCCACCGTCACCGCGAAGCTCACCATCGTCAGCACCGCCGACAATCCAAGATGCTCGGCGAATCTCCACACGCCGAAGGTCGTGACGAACTGCAGGATGATGGTCGTCGGAATGTGCCGCACCCGGTCCATCAGCTTCAGGAGCAGCCACCCCAGGGTCGGGCCGGCCACGAGGCTGCCGGCCACCGCGACAAGAAATGCCGGCGCCACGTCGCCGAGCGAGAAGCTGCCCGCGGCGACGGCGCCGACGGCGAGGCGGTAGATGAGAAGTGCGCTGGCGTCGTTCAGCAGGCTTTCGCCTTCGAGAATGGTGAGAAGACGCTGCGGCGGGCGGAGCGGCCGCAGCACCGCGGTGGCGGCCACGGCATCGGGAGGCGCAACCACGGCGCCCAGTGCAATTGCCGCCGCCCACGGCATGGCCGGAACGATGGCGCGGACGACCACGGCCACGGCGACCGTGGTCAGCCCGACGGCGCACACCACGAGTCCGGTCACCGGGCTCCAGTTGTCCTTAAGATCGCGCAGCGACGCGTCGTAGGCGGCGTCGAGCAGGACCGGCGCCACGAACAGCGCCAGGGCCAGCTCGGGAGGCAACGCGAACGAGGCCCCTACCGGAAGCAGGGCCAGCACCGCGCCGCCGAGGGCCAGGAACACCGGATACGGCGCGCCGACGCGGCGCGCGCCGGCGGCCAGCAGCACGGCCGCGACGAACAGCGCCAGCAGTCGTTCGAAGGGCACGTCCAAGTTCTATCAGAACTCGACGGCCGTTGACGGATTCGCGCCGCGGCGCCGCGACCAGCTAACGCCGCCGGGCGGTGTCCAGTGCGCGTTCGAGGCGATGGATCAACGACGCCGGATCCCAGCTGTCGTCATGCCGGACCCCGTTGATGAAGAACGTGGGAGTGCCGTTGACGCCGCTTCGCACTCCGCCGCTGAAGTCCTTGCGCACACGGCTCGCATGTACGTGCGAGGCCAGTTCCTCGTCGAACCGGCCCATGTCCAGCGCCAGGCCCTTCGCGTACGACGGCAGGGCCGGATCGCCAAGCGCGAACTGGTGCTCGAAGATCGTGTCGTGCATCTCCCAGAACTTCCCCTGGGCCGCGGCCGCCTCGGCCGCCTCCGCGGCATGCTGCGCATGCGGGTGCGCTTCACGGAGTGGAAAGTTCCGGAACACGAACCGCAGCCGCGCTCCGAAGTGCCGCTGCACGTCCTTGACGATCGGGTAGGCTCGCCCACAGTGCGGGCACTCGTAGTCGCCGTATTCCACCAGCGTGATGGCGGCGTTGGCAGGGCCCTCGGCATGATCGTCCGCGGACACTGGGATGGCGAGGACGGACAGGGTCTCGTCTGGCATGGTCAGCTCCGTGCCAGCGATTCAAGGGCGTGAATGATGCCGTCGGCGCCCGGATTGATGCCGACCGGAGAGACGTGGCTCCACCGCACCGTACCACTGGCGTCGAGAACGAAGAGCGCCCGCTCGCTGGTGCCGTCGTCGGCGCGGTAGACGCCATAGCGCCGAGCCACCTCGCCCTTCGGCTCGAAGTCCGCCAGCAGCGGAAAATGCAGCCCGCGCTCGTGGGCAAACGCCATGTGGCACCAGGCGCCGTCGACCGAGATCCCCACCAGTTCGGCGTCGAAGCGGCGGAACTCATCGAGAATTTCGTTGTAGAGCGCCATCTGGTCACCGCACACCGGACTCCAGTCGGCCGGGTAGAACGCCAGGATGACCGGATGTCCGAGCAGCTGACTGAGCGACACGGTTTGATCCGGCGTGGCGTGGAGCGTGAAGTCCGGCGCCACGGTGCCGATGCCGGGAAGGAGCGGGCTGGTCATCGCGATGGCCTCCGGGTGATGTTGCCGGCCAACTCGGCCGGTAGGAACACGGTCATCGTAGGGAACGATTGAAACATCGACGACAACGGACCGTCAATTGGACGAACGTGTCGACCGAGCATCGTCGCCTTCGTTGCTCCCATGACGGTCATCGTCGCTGACCACGAGCGGCGATGGCCTCGATAGACGACTGCGCGCCGCTATAATGAGCCCCTCGACCGGAGCCTGGGAGGTGCCATGAACATCGTGCTGTGGATCTTGCAGGTCCTGCTCGCCGCCGGGTTCTTTGCCCACGGGTTGCTGTTCTTGTCGCCCCCGGCCGCCATGGTGGAACAGATGAACGCCGCGCTGCCACGCTGGTTCCAGCTCTTTCTCGGCGTCGCGGAGGTCCTGGCGGCGGTGGGGCTGATCCTGCCAGGGCTGACGCGGATCATGCCGTGGCTGGTCACGTGGGCCGCCATCGGGATCATGGTCGTGATGGTGTCGGCCACGGCCTTCCACCTGATGAGAGGAGAGAACAGCTCGGCGGGGATCACTCTGGTGTTGCTGGTCGTGGCGGCCTTCCTGGCCTACATGCGGCATCGGGTCCTGCCGATTCGCCCCAGGAGCGTCGTCGGATCGCAGCCAGCTAACGGGGCGACGAGGTTCCCTTTGGCGGCCACTCGGGCCACACGTTGCCCGCGGTGGCCTCGATCGGAATCGGCCCTTGCAGCGAGAAGCCCGGAACGCGGCCGGCGGCCTCGGGACGGGGCGGTGGCTGGGGCTGGTGATCCGCGGCGGTCGTGCAGCGCATCTCGTTCCACCCGACGTGCGCCGTGACGTGCTTTTCGAAGGTCGTCAACTCGCCGTCGGCCCAGTCCTCGTGGAGGATATTGAATTTCAGGGTATCGCCTTCGATCCTGATGTCGTCGAGCGCGGCCATCGTGTACGGGTTGTCGCACGTGCCGCAGACCATGCCGCGCAGCTTGTCGCCGACCTTCTTGATGATGAAGTACTGCTTCGGTGCGCCCACGCCGAACCCAAGCCACACGCCGACCACGTCCTTCTCGGTGAGCCGCGTCTTCCACGGGCCGGGCTGGATGTAGGGCAGGCCGTCGGCGCCGTCAGGATTGCGGCGGCGGATGTCTCCGGGCACGGACGGCCGGCTTCTCGGCAGCACCGACACCATCACCGGAATGGCGTCCGGGCCGCGCGGGTCCTTGATCAGCACGCGTTCGAACTTCTTGCCGCCGGGCGCGCCGCTGGTGCCGGTGACGATCAGGCGTCCGTCGGCGAATCTGGCAACGGCCCGGTCCTTGTAGGCGATGCTGCCGTCCGCCTTGACGTGAGTCACGTCGAAGCGAAGACCGTCCGGCCCGAAGGTCCCGTCGACGAACGCCAGGGTGGTCGCGTCGGCGCAGTAGGTGCAGTAGATGCCCCGCACCGTGGCGCCGCGAATCGAGAACTCGTAGGTGTGGGCTTCGCCGCCGTCGGTTCTCCAGCCGCCGCGATAGTCGTCTGCGCTCTGGGCGGCTGCCCCGGGTGCGAACGCGAGCACGGCGACCAGGATCATCAGCAGCTTCATCACATGACACCCGCGCGGCGCATCACCGCCTCGGCCTTCTGCTTGATCTCGGTGGCGATCGTAAACGGGTCGCCTTGCGTGAAGCGGGGAAGGAACAACTCCACCGACAGGGTGCCCGCGTATTCCGCCTTGGCCAGTGCCTGAAGGATTCGATCCACCGGAGCGACGCCGTCGCCCGGGATCTCGCGCGTGGTCTGGTCCAGCATCTCCCGCGGAATGTCCGGCACGTCCTGGAAGTGCACGTGCCCGATCTCGCCGGGCCGTACCGCTTCGAGGTCCTCCATGCGGCTCGGTCCGGTCCAGAAGTGGTAGAAGTCGAACATGGGCTTGAGCGACGGATGGTTCGCATCCCGCGTCATCTTCAGCAGCGTGGACAGGCTGGCGATGAACGTGGGGTTGCGCGGCGCCTCGACCATGAACGTGAGCTTGTAGTGGCCGGCGATCTCGCCGACCTCGCGCATGTTGACGGCTCCGGCCTTGAAGTCGTCGAGCGTGAACTTCGCCGACGCCGCCGCGGGCTGGTAGATGCGCGGTAGCCCGAGTTCCGCGAACTGCTGGCAGCGCTGGCGCAGGGTGTCGAGCGCCGCGGCGCGCTGCGGATTCGGCTCGAAGATGCCCGGCGCCCCGGCATTCGCCGACACCGGCGTCAGCCCGTTGTCGGTCAAGACCCGCCTGGCGGCGGCAAGCGGGTTCGTCTTGAGGAACTCGTCGAGGAGCGCCGCGGTCAACTCGACATGACGAATGCCCGCCTTGGCCCATCCTTCGAGGGACCGTTGATAACCCGCGGCCGATGACGTGTTCTGGTGCAGTCCGAGTGTCATCGGCATGGCGCGGCTACGGCGAGTCTGGAGGGCGGCGAGGGCCAGTGGGGCGGTGAGAACCGAGCGGCGGCTGATCACGCGCCCTAACTATATGTCCAAGATGCGGAGCATCGCGAGCAGCTGGTCGATGAACGGCGCCTGGCCCTTGAGGATCTTCGACCGCGCTGTCTGCGGCGAGAACCAGGCCGCCCGGTCGACCTCGAGAAACGCCTGCCGCCGGCCCGACCGCGGCGGCCACTCCATCTGGAAGGTGTTGCTCTTCAACGCCTGCGGGTCGAAGTCGGCTTCCACGGCCCAGGCCTGGACCAGCTTGCCGCTTGGCTGCTTCAGCGGCGCCAGCGGCAGGAACTCACCCGAGACCAGCACGCCCAGTTCCTCCTGGCACTCCCGGATGGCCGCGGCCAGCGGCGCTTCGCCGTCGTCGAGTTCGCCCTTGGGTATGGACCACGCACCGTCGTCTTTCTTCGCCCACAGCGGCCCGCCTGGATGCACCAGCAGCACCTCGGCATCCATTCCCCGGCGCCGGAACAGCAGCAGGCCTGCGCTGGTTTTCGCCATCGTCTCCTAACGATAGCCGCACCGCCGGGCGGTCCGGAACGGCCGCGACCGGCGGGACGTAAGATCAGGGGGAACATGTTCCGGTGGCTGATGGCGTCGCGGCCCGTCGCCGCAATGGCGCGCCTGGTCGGCAGGGGCCGCGCCGGCGTGAGGCTGGCGTGGGCCCGATGGTGGATCCGCTGGCCGGTGGGGGCCGCCGTCCTGGCCGTGGTCCTGCTCGCCGGCAACTGGACCGTCCGCCATGGGTGGGCCATCTACCGATTGAATCGTGGCGTGGGCGGCACGGTGTTCCTCGACGCCAGCGGCAAGCCGTGGTTCCCTCTGGACGACGCGCGCCGCGACGTTCCGCTCAGCCAGGTTTCCACGTTCGCCAAGGATGCGGTGATCGCGGTCGAGGACCACCGCTTCTACCTGCATCCCGGCGTGGACCCGGTGGGCCTGGCCCGGGCGGTGATCTACAACGCCGGGTCCGAACCGGGCCGGCAGGGCGGCAGCACGCTGACGCAGCAACTGGCGCGAACCCTCTTTCTGTCGAACGCCCCCAGCTATACACGCAAGCTGAAAGAGGCCGCGCTCGCGGTGATGCTCGAGGTGCTGCTCAGCAAGCGCGAGATCCTGGAGCTGTATCTCAACCGCGTCTACATGGGTCCCGGCTACTACGGCATGGAGGCCACCTCTCGCGCGGCGTTCGGCAAGCCGGCTTCGGACCTCACGCTCGGACAGGCCGCGATGCTGGCCGGCATCATCCGTGCGCCGGCGACGTACTCGCCGTGGAATCATCCGGACGCCGCACGGCGCCGCAGCTGGGTCGTGCTGGCGCGGATGCGCGAAGAGGGCAAGATCACCGAGGCCCAGGAACGCGCGGCGCGGGCCGAACGCCTGGTCGTGCAGCCGCCGCCGGCCGCCGCTTCGGCGCGTCACGGCTACGCCAAGGAATTTCTGCGCCAGGAGTTCCGCGCCATGCATGGCGGCGACAACCCGCCCGACTGGACGGTGCAGACGACGTTCGTGCCCGAACTGCAGGATGCGGCCGAGGCCGCGGTGCGCGACGGCCTGAAACGGCTGAACATCCCGGGACTCGAGGCGGCGCTCGTGGCGCTCGATCCGGCCACTGGAAACCTGTTGGCCGTGGTCGGCGGATCGAACTACAAGGACACGCCGTTCAATCGCGCCGTGCGCAGCCGCCGTCAGCCCGGCTCGGCCTTCAAGCCGTTCGTCTATGCCGCGGCGCTCGAGCACGGACTGTCGCCCATCTCCGTCGTGACCGGACTTCGCGACGTGGCCGTGGAGGCGGCCGACGGCGTCTGGATGCCGCGCGACCAGCACGCCGAGCTGCCCGCGGAGCTGACGCTGCGCGAGGCGCTCCTCGAGTCGAACAACGCCGCCGCGGTGCGGCTGCAGCAGCAGATTGGCGCCCAGCCCGTCTTGAAAATGGCCGGCGATGCCGGCGTGCCCAATCAACCGGACGTGCCGTCGTTGGCGCTGGGCAGCGGCTCGGTGTCTCCGCTCGATCTGACGGCCGCATACGCGGTGTTTCCAAACCTCGGGTTCCGCGTCAAGCCGCGCGGCATCGTGGCGGTGAACTCCGCGCAAGGCGACCAGATGTACTACGTGCACACCAAGCGCACGCGGGTGCTGCCCGAGACCACCGCGTTCCAGATGATCACGATGCTGCAGGACGTGATCGCGCGCGGCACCGGCGCGCACGTCCGGGACTGGGGCGTGCCCGGCATGTTGGGCGGCAAGACCGGCACGACCAACGACTACCACGACGCCTGGTTCGTCGGCTTCTCGCCGTCCGTAGTGGCGGGCGTCTGGGTCGGGTTCGATCAGCCCGCCCCGATTCGCGACGGCGCGTCAGGTGCCCGCGCCGCACTACCGATCTGGGCGGACTTCATGCGCCGCAGCGCCCGGCGCCTGCCATCGACGCCAATCGCGCCGCCGCCCGGCCTGCAGGCGGTGCGGATGTGCCGCGTCTCGTACCATCGAGCCGTGGACGGGTGCCCTGGCTATACCGAGTACTTCAAGGACGGCGACGACATCCCGAGCGCGCTGTGTCGGCTGCACCCCGGCTCCTTTGGCCAGACCACGAAGCGGGCGATCCAGGGCATGTTCAGCGCCATCCTCGACCGGCTGGGCGGCAAGAAAAAATAAGGACAGGCGCCCCGATGGGCTCGGGTTTGACATATTCCGTATTGGGAATGTAATCTCGACCGGTGCCCCGCGCTGCCACGACCGTCGACGTGTTCAGCGCCATCGGCGAGGCCCGGCGGCGGGACATCCTGGCCCTGCTCGCCGCCGACGAACGTCCGGTCGGCGACATCGTCGCGGCGCTGGACCTGGCCCAGCCGTCCGTGTCGAAGCATCTCAAGGTGCTCTTCGACGTCGGACTGGTCACCGTCCGGCGCGAAGGGCGGCAGGCCTTCTACCGAACCAATCACCAGGCCATCCGGCCGCTTCACGAGTGGACGAGCAGTTTCCAACGCTTCTGGCGCCACCAGCTCACCAGGGTCGCAGAGCGGGCGGAGGCGTCGGCCAAGGAAGGAAAGCAGAAACGATGACCGCTATAGTCGAGCAACTGTCGCTGAACATCGTCGAGGAATACCACGTGCGGGCGTCGCTCGAGACGACGTTCGAGGCGCTGCTGCAACAGATGGGACCGGGCAATGAAAGCGGCCTGGGCGTGCCGATGCCGATGGTTTTCGAGGCCCGTCCCGGTGGACGCTGGTTCCGCGATCTCGGCGACGACAACGGCCATTTCTGGGGTCACGTGCAGGCCATCAAGCGGCCGACGCTGCTCGAGATTACCGGACCGCTGTTCATGTCACATCCGGTTGTCTCCAACGTCCAGTATCGATTGAAAGAGGTCGACGGCGGAACGCTGATTGCGTTCAGGCACGCCGCGCTGGGGTTCGTGCCGGACGACGTCCGAAACGGAATGACACGTGGATGGACGGACCTGTTCGAGCGCGTGCGCCGGCACGCCGAGGGCACGCAGACGCGCCATTGAAGGGAGCATAGTCATGTCGATGATCGAAGCGTTGATTCAGGAACTGGATCAGGAATCGCAGACCACGAAGCGCGTCCTCGAACGGGTGCCCGGCGACCGCCTCGGCTGGAAGCCGCACGACAAGTCGATGTCGCTGGGTCAGCTGGCGCTGCACATTGCCAGCACCCCCGGCGCCGTGTCCGACATGGTGCGCCGGTCGCCGATGCAGCCGCCGCAGTTCGTGCAGCCCAGCGCCGCCACCGCCGCCGAGCTGGTGCCGGCCCTCGAGCAGAGCGTGGCCAAGGCCAAGGAGAACCTGCGCGCCATTGGGGACGCCGGGCTGGCCGGCACCTTCCGCATCGTGCAGGGCGACAAGGACCTCATCGCCATGCCGGTCGGCGCGGCGCTGCGCTTCATCATGCTGAACCACTGGTATCACCACCGCGGGCAGTTGTCGGTCTATCTGCGGGAACTCGGCGTCCTGGTGCCGTCGATCTACGGCCCGAGCGCCGACGAGAATCCCTTCGCGGCGGCGGCCGGGGTGTAGCCCCCCAAGTTTGCGGAGCGCCCCACACCCGGCCGCCGGCGTTCAGCGGCGACCGGGTGGCAGCCGGGTTACTTCGGCGCGGTCGGCGCGGCGCCGGCCGGCGCGGCCTTGGCGAAATCCCCCGCCTTCACGAACGAGATGCGCTCCGGGTCGAGGTGCCGCGCCATCGCGTCGCGGATCGCCGCCGGCGTCAGCGCTTCGATGCGCTTCTCGAAGTCGCCGTCCCAGGTGACCGTGCGGTTGGCATAGGTCAGACCGTTCAGGCGCCCGGCCAGCGCTCCGTCCTGCGCGCGCGTGACCTGCTGCGACTGCAGCCAGCCGGCCTTGGCCGCCTTCACCTCGTCCTCGGTGAACCCCTCCCGCAGCGCCTTGACGATCTCTTCTTTGATCGCCGCCTCGAGCTTCGCCGCGTTCTGCGGCGCGTAGATCGCGAACACCAGCAGGTTGCCGTTCTTGTCGAACGAGCTGGCCTGCAGCTGCGACCCGACGCCTGAGCTCACCCGTTCTTTGTCGTCGGCACCCTAGGAAGACATCCGTGCCGCTACGCTCGCGATCTCATCCAGAGATGGCCGCGATTCCGGAATGTACGAAACCATCCGCTTGATGAGCGCACAGGCCTCTTCACTGTCGCACGGGCGCCCATATTGACCGGCGCCGATTGAGTGGGGAGATGGCAGTTGACCTGTCAGCATCTCAATCCAAGAGACTCCAAGAGCATAGACGTCCGATGAAGGAACTGCTTCATGTGCGTCCTGTTGCTGCTCGGGTGCCATGTAGAACCAAGACCCGAGCTGCATCGAAGACCTGGTAATCGTTCCCCCGGTAGTGAATCGCGGATCGAAATCAGTCCATTTAACGATCCCAAGGTCCGCTAGTGTCCTGACCGCATGGTTCGCTGAATAAGTGGCACGGTCTGAAAGTCGAGTGTCCGCTGAGCGAAGCGCGCAATGCTGGCGAGAATCTCGTCGGCGCTCTTGGTCCACACGAAGGGGGTCGCCTTGGCATGATGCGCGGCAATGAATTCCCGAATCGCTGCCTTGAGCTGCGCCACGCTGCGGTGGACCCCGCGACGCAGTTGCTTGTTCGTGAGTTCGGCGAACCACCGTTCCACGAGGTTCAGCCAGGATCCGTAGGTCGGCGTGAAGTGCACGTGAAAACGCGGGCGTTTCGCGAACCAGTTTCGGATCAACAGGGTCTTATGCGTGCCGTAGTTGTCCATGATCAGGTGCACGTCCAGGTGCCGAGGGACGGCGGCATCCACGGCGTCCAGGAACTGCCGGAACTCGCTCGAGCGATGCCGTTGATGAAATTGCGTGATGAGTTCACTGGTCTTCACGTTGAGCGCCGCAAACAAGGTGGTCGTGCCATGCCGCCGATAGTCATGCGTCCGCCGTTCGATCTGGCCGGGCCGCATGGGCAACACGGGTTGCGTGCGATCCAACGCCTGAATCTGCGATTTTTCGTCGACACAGAACACGACGGCATGTGTCGGCGGCTGCATATACAGGCCGACGATGTCTCGCACCTTCTCGATGAGCAACGGATCGGTCGACAGCTTGAAGGTCTCGCTCCGATGCGGTTGCAGACCAAAGGCGCGCCAGATCTGTTGCACGGTCGTGCGCCCCAATCCGCTCGCTTTCGCCATCCCGCGACTGCTCCAGTGCGTCTCGCCGCGCGGCGTGTCCTCCAGCGTCCGCACGATCACCTGCTCGATTTGCTCGTCGCTGATCTGTCGCGGTGTCCCTGGGCGCGGCTCGTCATACAGCCCGTCCAGTCGCTCGCGAACATACCGGCCACGCCATTTGCACACCGTGACCGGCGACATTCGCAGGCGTTTCGCGACAACCTTGTTGTCGTGCCCCTCCGCGCACGCGAGAATGATCCGCGCGCGCCGCGCCAGGTGCGGCGCCGTGCGAGACCGATGCGCCAACGAGTCCAATCGCACGCGTTCGTCGTCCGTCAGAATCAGCGCAACCTTCGGGCGTCCCAGTGGCATGCTCGCCTCCTTGTAGACGAGTACGACTGGGCCGCGCCATTTATTTCACAATCTTCGCGGTCAGGACACTAGTTTGTAGCAATCATCAAAAACGAGAACGTTGTCGGGTTTCACGTCGCGATGTGGACAACTCATGTCGTGAAGATGCGACAGAGCCTCGACGACATCACGAATGATCCTGGCGGCTTTATTCGAAGCCATCGCGCCTGACTCTTTAAGGACTCTTCCTGCTGACTTGGAACCCAACTCCATAACAAGGAACGGGTTGTTTCGGAGCTCTCCACGATCCAGATAACGCACGATGTGCTTGTGCCTGATCTTCTGACCGTTGTGCGCCTCGCGACGGAAGCGTTCTCGGACATCCGCGATCCTAGAAGCCGCGAGCAAGTCTTCGCGAGGAAGCATTACCTTCGCGGCGACCAAGTCCGCCCTGGGATCATCAGCATTGCGGGCCGACCACACATGACCAACCGCGCCATTGCCTAGGGGTTCGACGAGGCTGTAGGCCGCAGACCTACCGGCCAAGATCGTACCCACATCTAAGGTGACCTTTGCGGGTGCTGTCTGAGTAAACACCTCGTCGAAGTAGCGCTCAGACAGTTCTTTGCCGTCGATGAGAATCTTGAGGGTGTGCCCTTCGAGCTCTAGAAGGAATGGAGCCAGCTTATTCTTGGTCAGGTACGTCCGAAGTGACGACATTGACCAACCTGTGGCCTGCATCGCCTCATCCATCGCGACTATTTCTCCAGCCCTCTTGGTCTTGAGCCAGTCGTAGCACCGCTTCGCGCCTTTTACCAGGGCCATGCCTGTCCCTTCCACGACTGGATTGAGGGTCGCGTTAAACCGGTTCCTTCGTATCGACGATCACATCCCACCACTCAAAATGAATTGCGACGAGGTGGTCCAACTCTCTGGTGGTCGAAGAGGACGCGGCTTGTCCCTTCGCCGGCAAGCAGAAGGCGGCCCGCGCGGATGCTTCCAGCATATGCAAGACACCCGCAGAGAAGCCTTTTCCTGCGTAAGAGATGCACCCGTTCATGGGCAAAGCAGCGAGGTCGTTAAGCGCGTAGGGAATCTTCTCGTCCACCGTGCCGAGGCTGTCCTGATACTTGCACTCAATCGCGAAAGCGCGATTACTCCGCTCCGAAACACAGAAGACGTCGATTCGTCGATTCTTCCCAATGATTGACTTGCCGACGCTGATCTCGCGGTAGACCTTGAGTCCTCGATTTCCGAATCGAGCGGAAACGTAAGAGGCCACGAGGTCCGCGTAACCAGCTCCGGTCACAATCGGTCGCCGCCCAATAGATCGAGCAGGTCGCTTGGCCCAAGGGTTGGTGTCCTCTCTGGCGCGACGCCATCGCCAAACTCACGAAGTCGTTGCGCAGCCAAATCAACAGCTACCGGATTCAGGTCCGTGCCTAGAAATCTCCTGCTCAGTCGAAGCGCTGCCACACCGACACTACCTGATCCCATAAAGGGATCCGCAACGACCTCGCCAGGCTCCGTGCTCTGCTTGATTAGTAGCTCGGATACAGCTGAAGGCTTCTCTGCTGGATAGCCTCGGTGAACCCGCGGAACAGAAATGACGTCGGCTACTCCGAGATCGTTGAGCCGCCGCTTGCCCTTTTCGAAAAACAAAATGAACTCGTACCGGGCACGGTAGTGATAACCCATGCCAATGGTCTTCTTGTCCCAGACCAGTGGTTTCCAAAACTTGAACCCTGCTCGCTCGGCCTCTGGCTTCACCACGAACATAGTCTCCGCGTCGCAGTACAAGTAGAAGTGTCTATCCTTTTTGAGAACCCGGTATACCTCGTCAAGCAATTCGCCGAAGCGAGCGTTCGGGAAGATCTTGAACCAGTCGTTACTCGATGACTTGCTGTGCTTTAGCCGGGTGGTTGTACCGACAGCGCGGTGTTTTTCGAGTGACTCATACGCCGGGTCCGTAACCACGAGGTCAAGGGACTCGCCGGGCATACCGCGCAGCCAGGTCACAGCATCTTGCAGAGATAGTTCGAACAAGGGCGCAGTCACAGAAACCTCAAGGAGTTCATCATCTGCCAGGCGGGGAGGGATGAGTCATTCTAAGCTACGGTGATCGTCGAATCTTGAGATAAACATTGGCGGTACCAACGTGATCGTTACAGATCCGAGTGACAGACTAGGTCAATGTCCTCCAAATCGTTGATTTGATCGGGGTTACGAGAAGGCCTGAACGAATTACAGATCATTTGACCTAGACGTCGAGTCGCGACGCACGCGTCGGCGGATCGCCGATGTGTTGGGGGAAGTCCGGTGTGGCTGCAGGCAGCAGGAACTCCTGCGGCCTGGAGCGCCCACCTGTATCGATCTCGGGACGCGTATGCAAGGCCGACTGAACGAATGCCGGAACGTGGCTGAGCGAAGCTTCCCGCGCGTGTTCCTTCCATGCGTTCGAGTTGTTCGAATCAGCTCGGACGATTTGAGCCGGGGGCGCGGTCTGCCTCGAGTCAGGTACTACACGCGCGGCGAGCGTAAGGGTACCGAGCGGAAGTCACGTTCCCGGCCGCAGCATCCGCGGCCCGAGATCGATACAGGTGGGCGCGGAGACCAGGGCTACTCGGGCCCTGGTCTCCGCGTCAGCGATGCCCGATGCTACTTCGCTGCCGTCGGAGCGGCGGCCGGCGCGGCCTTGGCGAAATCGCCCGCCTTCACGAACGAGATGCGCTCGGGGTCGAGGTGCCGCGCCATCGCGTCGCGGATCGCCGCCGGCGTCAGCGCTTCGATGCGCTTCTCGAAGTCGCCGTCCCAGGTGACCGTGCGGTTGGCATAGGTCAGACCGTTCAGGCGCCCGGCCAGCGCTCCGTCCTGCGCGCGCGTGACCTGCTGCGACTGCAGCCAGCCGGCCTTGGCCGCCTTCACCTCGTCCTCGGTGAACCCCTCCCGCAGCGCCTTGACGATCTCTTCTTTGATCGCCGCCTCGAGCTTCGCCGCGTTCTGCGGCGCGTAGATCGCGAACACCAGCAGGTTGCCGTTCTTGTCGAACGAGCTCGCCTGCAGCTGCGACCCGACGCCGTAGCTCAGCCCCTCCTTTTGCCGGACCCGGACGGCCAGGCGCGAGTTGAGGAAGCCGCCGCCCAGCATGTAGTTGCCCAGCACCAGCGCCGCGTAGTCCGGATCGTCGTCGCGCACGTTGAGGTTGATGCCGCCGATGAAGAACGCGTTCGCCTTGTCGGGCGTCTCGAACGTGCGGTTCATGGCCTTCATGTCGCGGTAGCTATCGCTCAGCCGCGCGTAGGGCTGCGGCGATTTCCAGCTACCCAGCAGGTCGGTGGCCAGCCTGGTCATCTCGGCAGGGTCGAAGTCTCCGACGATCGACAGCTCGCCGTTCGACGCGCCGTAGAAGTCGGTGTAGAAGCGCTTGGCGTCGTCGAGGGTCGCGGTCCGGACGTCGGCGATCGACTCGTCGGTGGTCGGAATGTAACGGATGTCGTCGCGCGGGAAGGGGCGCATGTAGCGCTGCAGCTCCTGCACCGCGATGGCCTGCGGGTCGCTCTTGGCCTGCTCGAGGGCGGCCAGGCGCTGCTGGCGCAGTTGCTCGAACTCGTCGGCCGGGAAGGCCGGCTCTCGCAGGATCTCGGCGACCAGCCGCAGCACGGCCGGCAGGTTCTCGCGCGTCGTTTCGATCGAGGCGTTCGCCGCGGCGCCCGAGCCGCTGACGTTGGCGCGGGCCTTCAGCTTGTCGAACTCGTCGGCAATCTGCTGGCGCGTGTGCTTGGTGGTGCCGCGCATCAACATGCCGCCCGCCATCTGCGCGGCCACGGCTCGGCCCTTCAGGGAGGTTTCATCGCCGAACCGCAGCGACAGGTTGACCACCACGGTGGCGCCCCGCGTCTTTTTCGGCAGCAGCGACAGCTTCAGGCTGCCCGGCAGCGCCGAACTCGCCGTTCTCGAGGCGATGTTGGCCGTGGACGGATCGAACGCTTCGCCCATTGCCACCGCGGCGTTGCCCTTGTAGTCCTTGAGCATGGCCGAGACGTCGGGCACCGCGGCGATTTCGGCGCGATCGGGCTGTGCCGTGGGAATGAACAGGCCCACGGTGCGGTTGGTCGGCTTGAAGTACTTGGCGGCCGCCCGCTGTACGTCGGCCACGGTGGCGGCCTTCAGGCGATCGCGGTGCAGGAACAGCAGGCGCCAGTCGCCCATGCCGATCCATTCGCTCAGCTGCAGGCCGACGCGCTCGGCTGAGTTCAGGCCCAGCTCGATGCCCGTGAGCAGCGAGGTGCGGGCGCGCTCCACTTCCTCGGCGGTGGGCGGGTTGGTGGCGACGCCCTCGACGGTTCGGATGAGGCCGTCGCGCGCGGTGTCGAGCGACGCGTCGGTACGCACCTGGACGCCGAAGTAGGCGAGACCCGGATCGTGGAACTGGTTGGTGCCGCCGAAGATCTGGCTGGCCTGCTTGGTTTCGACCAGCGCCTTGTGCAGCCGCCCGGACGGCGTGTCGCCGAGCACGACCGACAGCAGATCGATGGCCGCGAAGTCGGGGTCCGCACCGCTGGGTACGTGGTAGGCCGACGCGGCCCACTGCACGTCACCGACGCGCCGCACCGTGACGGTGCGCTCGCCGTCCTGGGTCGGCTCGGCGGTGTATAGCCGCTGCAACGTCCGCGTCGGCTTCGGGATGCCTGCGAAATACTCGACCACCATCGCCAGCGTGCGCGGCTCGTCGAATCGGCCCGAGACGAGCAGCGTGGCGTTGTCGGGCTGATAGTTGGTGCGATAAAACGCCTGCAGCCGATCGATGGGCACGTTCTCGAGGTCGCTGCGCGCGCCGATCGTGGACTTGCCGTAGTTGTGCCACAGATACGCGGTGGCCTCGACGCGTTCGAGCAGCACGCGCGTCGGGCTGTTCTCGCCGCTTTCCAACTCGTTGCGCACCACGGTCATCTCGCTGTCGAGGTCCTTCTTGGCGATGAAGGAATTGACCATGCGGTCGGCCTCGAGGTCGAGCGCCCAACGCAGGTTGTCGTCGTTGGCCGCAAACGTTTCGAAATAGTTGGTCCGGTCGGTCCAGGTGCTGCCGTTCGGACGGGCGCCGTGCGCCGTCAGCTCCTGGGGAATGTTGGTGTGTTTCGGCGTGCCCTTGAACACCAGGTGTTCCAGCAGGTGCGCCATCCCGGTTTCGCCGTAGTTCTCGTGCACCGAGCCGACGCGGTACGTGACATTCACCGTGATGGTCTGCTTCGAGGGGTCGGGGAACAGCAACACCTGCAGGCCGTTGGCCAGGCGGTACTCGGTGATGCCTTCCACCGAGGTGATGCGCTGCGCGCCGCGCGGTAGCTGGGCACCTGCGGCCTGCGCGGCGGGTGCCGGCGCGCCAGCCTGCGGCCGGGCCCCGGTTGCTGGCGCGGTTTGGGCGGCCAGCATCGATGGGTGCCAGGCCGGGCCGGCCAGGGCCAGACTGGCCACTGCAAGGTTGCGCCCGAGGCGTGTGAAGGTCATTCGGTGTTCTCCCTGTTCTCGGTCGGTCACGCCAGATTCTACCTCCCGGCTCCAAGCCGGTTTGCACTCCGTGTGCCACGACGGCGTCCAGCGGAAAAACACGGTCGTGCGCATCGTGGTTGCGGACGTGCCGGCCGCGGTTGAGGTTTCTTCGATCTGACGCGTCAGGAGGGCGCGCGGTTTGTGCGCCCGCCGCGAGCCGGTATGCTTGAAGGGTTGTGGCGCGCGACTTCTTCAAAGACATCCATCTGCTCGTGCCTGCGGCCTGGACGGCAGCCACCATCGGCGGCATGTGGGTGGTGGGCCGGCTGGTGTCGCTACTCGTGGCCGGCCGCCTGGCCAAAGCAGTCAAGGCCACGACGGGGCACTGGGACGACGTCGTCATTCGCGCCGTTTCCACGCGCATCCCGCTGTGGAGCGTGCTGGCCGGCTCGTTCCTGTCGCTGAGCTACTGGCCGCTGACCGACCGTTGGATGCGGTTGGCTTCGACGCTGCTCTCCACGGTCTGGGTGGCGTCCCTCACGTTCGCGGCGGCGTCGATCGCGTCGCGCTCGGTCGTGATCTACGGCGCCCACGCCATGCCCGGCGTCGCGGTGTCGGGCCTCACGCAGAACGTCGTTCGGCTGATCATCGTGCTCTTCGGCCTCCTCGCCATCCTGAACGGGTTCGGGATTGAGATCCGGCCGATGTTGGCCGCCCTCGGCGTCGGCGGCCTGGCCGTGGCGCTGGCGCTGCAGGAATCGCTCTCCAATCTCTTTGCGGGCGTCCTCATCACGATGGCCGGACAGGTCCGCATCGGCGACTTCGTCCGCCTCGATAGCGGCCTCGAGGGCCGCGTGGCCGACTTCAACTGGCGCTCCACCTCCCTGGCGCTCGGGGCCGGCAGCATGGCCGTCGTACCCAATGCGAAGCTGGCGCAGGCCATCGTCACCAACTTCGACTTGCCGTCTCCGGAAATCAACGTGCCGGCAGAGATCACAGTTGGCTATACCAGCGACTCTGCCGAGGTAGAAGCGATCACGATGCGGGTCGCGCACGAGGTGCAGACCTCGGTACAGGGCGCGGTGGCTGCCTTCCAGCCCAACGTTCGGTTCTCCGCCTTCGCCGATCTGGGCCTGCGTGCCACCGTCACCCTGCGGGCGCGCAGCGTGGACGACCAGGCCATCGTCCGGCACGAGTTCATCCGCCGTCTGCACTCGGCGTTCCGGGAAGCGGGCATCGTCGTTCCCACGCTGGTGCCGCCGGGGCCGAAGTAAGGGCTCCGGGCTCCGGGCTCCGGGCTCCGGGCTCCGGGCTTCGGGCTGGGCTCCGGGCTCCGGGCTGAGACAGAAGGAGAGTTCGACAGCGCCATGCCGGACGGATTGCTGAAGGGCGAGGACGGCCGGATGCGCTGCGCGTGGGCCGGCGCCTCGCCGGATTACATCGACTACCACGATCGGGAATGGGGCCGGCCGGTGGACGACGACGTCCGGCTCTTCGAGAAAATCTGCCTCGAAGGGTTCCAGTCGGGCCTGTCGTGGCTCACTATTCTCCGCAAGCGCGAGAACTTCCGCCGGGCGTTCGCCCACTTCGACTTCACGCGCGTGTCGCGCTACGGCGACAAGCAGTTGGCGCGGCTGCTCGATGACGCCGGGATCGTCAGACACCGGGGCAAGATCGCCTCGACGATCAACAACGCGGGCCGCATGGCCGACCTGCTGAAGGCCGAGGGGTCGCTGGCCCGGCTGGTGTGGCGCTACGAGCCCACGGCGCAGTCCCGTCCGACGCGCGTCGACTGGGCCACGCTGCGCGCGACGGCCAGGACGCCAGAGTCGATTGCGCTCTCCAAGGACCTCAAGAAGCGCGGCTGGAGCTTCGTGGGCCCGACCACGATGTATGCGTTCATGCAGAGCGTGGGCGTCGTGAACGACCACATCGAGGGCTGCTTCTGCCGGGCCGAGGTCGAGAAGGAACGGAAGCGGTTCAGGCGGCCGAAGTAGAAGGGCTCCGGGCTCCGGGCTCCGGGCTCCGGGCTCCAGGCTCCGGTCTCCGGGCTCCGGGCTCCGGGCTCCGGGCTCCAGGCTCAAGGCTCTGGGTCGTCAGGTGACGCCATCGAGGACGGCGAGCAATTCCGACAGCACCATCGCGGTGGCGCCCCAGACCTGTGCGCCGTCCACCTCGAAGTAGGGCACGTCCATCGTGCCCTTCTCGCCGCGGTAGCGCGGGCTCTGGCGGACGCGCAGCGTGCCCGGATGACGCAGGTGCGACAACGAGGTTTCGATGAGGCGATCGACTTCACCGGCGTGGATACGGAACACCGGCTGCTGCGCCGTGATGCCGACCACGGGATGTAGCAGGTGGTGGCTGACCGGCACCGGCAGCGCGGTGAGCCGCCCGAGCACGGTCACGTCGGCGGGCAGCACCCCGACCTCTTCGAACGCCTCACGCAGCGCGGCCTGCTCGAGCGTCTCTCCCGGGTCCACCCGTCCGCCCGGCAATGAGACCTGGCTGGTGTGGTGGGGCAAGGTCGACGCGCGCAGCGTGAGGGGCAGCCACCAGTCGCCCTGGTCCGGATACAGCAGGATCAGCGCCGCCGCATCGCGCAGCGGCGGGTCGCTGCGCGGATCCCATCGCAAGCGCGGGCGGGGCGCCATGCGGAGCTGGGCCTCCAGCCCCGGAAGCGGCAGGCTCAGGTGCCGTCGCAGCGCGTCTTCGAACGGGGCGGGCACGTGCTGATCATTTTCCCGTAGTTCGGGACCGGCTTGCTGAGAGTGGGCGATCGCGAACCGGCTGCCGAGTCGGGCCACGATGCATGGACCTGCCAGAGCCGGTGGCCGTTGCGCCGCAGGACCACGCTGACCCCGACAGCTCCACCGTTATACTAATCGCGGCCTCCGGTCGAGGGCGGACCAGGGCCGGGCCACTGGACGACGCGGCAATAGAGACGTGACACCAGAGCGCATCGGAAAGTATCCGGTGGAGCGCCGGCTGGGCGGCGGCGGCATGGGCTCGCTGTACCTGGCGCGTCACCCGGATCTCGGCAACCTGGTCGCCATCAAGACTCTCAACGCCGACTACCAGGACGATCCCGACCTGCGCGAGCGATTTCTGCGCGAGGCCCGGTCGGCGGCCCAGCTCGCCCATCCCAACATCGTCAAGGTGCACGACTTCGTGGCGGACGCGGCGCAGCCGTTCATCGTCATGGAGTTCATCGACGGCGACACCCTGGCCAAGCGGCTCAAGAGCCCGCCGCCGCTGACGCTCGACCTCACGCTGACACTGTTCGATCAGTTGTGTTCGGGCCTCGCCCACGCGCATGCGGCGGGGATCGTTCATCGCGACATCAAGCCGGCCAACCTGATGCTGGACCATCGTGGGGTGCTCCGCATCCTCGACTTCGGCATCGCGCGCCTCGGGAACTCGGGCATGACGCTCGAGGGCATGATGATGGGTTCGGTGAACTACATGTCACCCGAGCAGGTGGTGGGGCGAGGTGTGGACCACCGCTCCGACATCTTTGCCGCCGGTGCGGTGATGTACGAGGTGCTCACGCTGGAGAAGGCGTTTCCGGGGGATATCGACAGCGGCGCGCTGAACCGCATTCTCCACGAGGGCGCGTTGCCGGTCAGGGAGAAGTTGCCCAGCCTCGACCCCGAGCTGGCGGCGATCGTCGATCGCGCACTGCGGCGTGACATCGAGGCGCGTTATCCGTCGGCCGACGAGATGGGCCGCGACCTGGCGAACGTGCGACGTCGGTTGCGGCGGCAGGAGACGGGCTCGACGGTGATCCGACGCTCCGAGGACGTCGGGCGGGTCGACCCGCAGCGCCTGGCGGAGCTGAAGCGGCAGCAGCTGGCCGAGAATCTCGACGCCGGGGCCGCGGCGTTTGCCCGTGGCCAGTTCGTTGCGGCCAGGCGTCTTGCCGAGCGCGCCATCGCCGTCGACCCCACCGATCGGTCGGCACTCGATCTGTACGACCAGGCTCGATTCGCCGAGGAAGCCGCACTGGTCCGGGGACAGCTCGACGCCGCCATCGGGCACCTGGCGGAGGGCCGCATCGCGGAGGCGGGTGCGGCGATTGAAGGTGCCTCCGTGACGTTGCCCAACGTGCCGGGGGCCTCCGCGCTGCTGAAGCAGGTGCGTGAAGTCGCGGAGAAGGTGGCGGCGGCGCGCGAGCGCGAGCGACGCATCGGCGCTTCCCTCGACCGCGCCCGCATGTCGATGGACGAGGGCGGCTACGACACCGCGCTTCGCGCCATCTACGAGGTGCTGTCGCTCGACCCGGACCGGGCCGAGGCCCGCGAGCTGGAATCCGACGCGAAGGCCCAGCTTCAGGCCAAGCGCGAGCTCGAGCGGGCCGTGCGGACGGCGAGAGCCGAGATCGCTCGCGCGCGGGAGCTTGTCGCGCAGGGCCTGTTCGATGCCGCGGCGGCGCTGTTATCGGCCATCGTGGCTCCGTCCGAGGCGGTGCGGGCCGAAGTCGCCGATGCGCAAGGCGCCATCGAACCAGCTCGCCAGGCCGCGCGCGTGGCAGACGTCCTGGCTGTCGCGCGCGAGGCCCTGGCCCGGCAGCAATTCCACGACGTACTGGCGACGCTTGCCGCGCTGGACGCCGAAGCTTCGACGCCCGAGGCCGAAGCGCTTCGAACATCGGCTCGCCAGGGCATCGAACGCGCGGAGGAATTGGACCGCAAGCGTCGCGCCGTGGATGAAGGCATCGCTGCTGTTCAAGGGCTCGTCGACGGCAAGGACCTGACCGCCGCGCTCGCACGGCTGGAGGTGGTCGCCGCGCTCGGCCTCGCCGACGAGCGCATCGGGGCTCTGCGTCACCGGATCGCAGAAGTGGGGGCGCAGGAACACCAGCGCCGGCTGCGCGAGGCACAGGATCGAGAGGCGGAGCGTCGCGTCGATGCAGCCCGACAGCTGTTGTCGCAGGGACAGGAGCAGGAGGCGATCTCCTTGCTCGCGCACCACGGCGACCAGCATCCGGCTGTATTGGCGGCTCTGACTCACATTCGCGAGGAGGTCGCGCGCCGGGAGTACGAACGCCAGGAGAAGGAACGGCAGCGCGTCCGGGAAGAAGAGCGCCGCTGGCGCGAGGCGGAGGCCAGGCAGGCGGCCGCCGCCGCGGAGGAGAGGAAGCGCCGGGACGACCAGCGCCGTCGGCAGGAGAGCGAACGGCTGCAGCGGGCCGAGCAGGCCCGCAGGCTCCAGGAAGAAGAGTCCCGGCGACTCGCCGAAGTCGAACGGCGACGAGTGGCGGAGGCGGAGCGTCAGCGGCAGGAAGAGGAGCGCCGCATCGAAGAGGCCGTCACACTTGTCGTGACGCGCGTCGGCCGCGTCGAGGACGACGCCGCCGCGCTGGTCGAATTGCGCGAGGCAGCGACGCTCGTGCCGAACGATCCGCGAATCGTCACGCTCATCCGGCAGCGCGAAGACGCGGTTGCGGCCAGGGCCGCCGCCGAGCGGGCGCGCGCGGCCGAGGACCGTCGGATCCGGCGCGCGGCCACGCTCGGCCGGATCAGCGCATCAGCTGCTGACCGAAGGGTTCAGGCTGTCGTCGGGGTCCTCGTCGTCGGCGCTGCGCTGGCCTTCGTGCTGTCGCGAGAGCCGGCGAACGACCCCGCGGGACAGCTCGCTGGCGGGGTGGAAAAGCCGGTGGACAGCGCCAGCGTCGCGCCTGTGGACCCCACGCCTGACCCCCCTCGTGGCGGAGCGCCGGCTCTGGCACCCGAGGCCCCCAGGCCTGAGAATCGCCCTGTCAATCCTGCTTTGCCGGATCTCAAGAGCGTTCCGATACCCGTGCCCGCGGATCCTGGCGGCAGGGTTCCTCCGGCACAGAACGATGTGCCACGAGTTGCCACGGACCAGGGCGGTGACCGGGGACGAGGAGAAGCCCCGCCGGGAAACGAGCCAGGGAGCCGCGGCACCGGCGGTACAACGGCCGTGACCCCGGATCCCGGCGGCACAGGCTCACGTGTCGAGCCGCCACCTCCACCGCCGCCCCCGCAAGTGGTGCCGGCGCCACCCCCGCCGCCGGTCAACATCGGGGCCGAACGCGTCGCGATCGATCGTCTGATCGACCAATACGTCGAGGCCTACCAGAGCCTGAACGACACGCGCGTCCTCCAGATCGACCCCGGCTTCCGTCCGCGGGATCCCCGCCAGAAGTCTTTGCTCCGAGGCGTGGAGGTTCGCGTCACGGAGCGCTCGGTGGAGGTGGCCAGGGACGGGCAGACCGCTCGACTCACGGCCACGCAAAGCGTGACCTACGACTGGCAGCGGGCCGGTCTGCCGAAGACCGCGACGATTCCGCTGTCCTGGAATCTGCGCAAAGAGGGCGGTATCTGGCGGGTGGTGCCGTAGCGCCGAGGGGCAGGCAGCCGACGCGCGGCTGCCCGCCGACGTCTCAGAACACGTAGTCGAATCCGAACACCGCCGTCGGCTTCGGCTTGAGCCCGTCGTTGCTCATCGGGAAGAGCACCGTCACGTTCAGAAGAAACGTGTTGACGAGGTTGAACTTCGCGCCGGCCACGCCCAGGAGCTGCGTGAGGTTCCCTCGCTGCGGTTGCTCCAGCGTGAACTCGTCAGGGATCGTGACCGCCGAACCGGGATTTCCCGGGGTTCGGTTCGGATAGGTGACGTCCGAGACATGAAAGCGATACGTATCGCGGACCGTGCGGCCCCGCATGTCGAAGCCCACTGTCACCTTCGGATGGGCCGCGACGCTGACGCCGAAGATGTAATTCACCTCGTCCGGAATCGTCAGATCCAGCGGGTTGGCATTCACTCGGCCGACCGCCGCCCCGCCAAACTGCGCCAGGTTGTCCACGTCGGCCAGTTCCGCGCTTCCCTCGCCGCTCGAGAAGGTGTAGCCGAAGTTCACGTGCGGGCTGATTCGACCGTACTCCCCGGACGCGATCGCGAACAACTGCGTGCGGGTTGCGCCGGTGCCCAGCAAGTCGGCGGACTCGCCCGTCGGCAGTCGCAGATCGAGCGCCGCCGCCACCGCGGTGGTGCTGCCTCGAAACACGTTGTACTTGGCCCGCACGAGCAGATCCCCCAACCCGGTGGCCGAGCCGCCGCCCGACACCGTCTTGGTGGAACTACTGACGCCGTCGTAGTTGTGGATGGCGGGATTGGCGGCCGTCGCGGTCCGCTGAATCTCGCCGGTAACGGTCGCATCGAGGCTGACGTTGACGATGGGAACGGCCACGCCGATATCGAAGCGGTTGGAAACTCCGTAGTTGGCGAAGAACGCCGTGGTGTTGGTGTCGATCGTCATCCTCAGCCGGCTCAGGAGCAGGTCCTTCTCGAAGTCCGGAGTGAAATCGGTCGGCGCAGCGGGATTTCCCGGGGCCGGGCAGCAGTTGTTGTGCTCGCTGATGAAGCCGAGTTGTCCGTTGTCGAGCTCGGCGCCCTCGAAGGAGCTGTAGCCGGTGTGCTGGAAGGTGTAGCCGACGTTGAGCTTGTGACGACCGATCGTCACGGCCCGTTCGGCGAAGGAAGGTCCGAACGTCGTGCTCGTCGGGACGACGTCGCCGCTGGAATTGAGGCTGAAGGTGAAGCCGCCCGACGATGACGCGAGCGGGAACGTGGAGAGCTGCATGGCCAGGGCGGCGTTGAGCGCCCGCGTCGCCGGAATGATGTTTTCACCGCCAAGAAAGAAATGCGCTCCGTGATCGACGACGGCCGCCGTGTTGGCCGGATTCGGGGTGGTCGCGTTGGGCGTGACGCTATCGAAGAGCGACTTCACGACGCCGGCAAGCGGTTGATTCGCGGCCTGGGCCCAAGCCTGATTCGTGGAGAGCGCAAGTGCGACGACGCCGGCGAGTGTGGCAATCCGTAGCGTGGACATGTGCGGTCTCCTCGTAGACGGCCCGGCCAGAAGCCCCACGCCGTGGCGAGAGTGCCAGGCGCTGGCGGTTGCATGCTAGCGGAAACGGTTCGGAGCGGGCAAGGTCGGAGACCGTTGCGCTCGTGTCGTGCGCCCGGTGTCCGGGTCGCGGTAGGCTGTTCGGATGGCGAAGCCAATTCTGGACGTGTCACCGCTCGGGAACCGCTGGCAGACGGCCGACCCCTTCCTGTTCTGCGTGCACCACATCGACCACTATCCGCGGGGGAACGACCAACTCGGACCCGACGCGCCGCTGGCCGGCCATGACATCGGGCAGGATTTCGGCGGCACGGACGGCTGGCGCATGTATCACGGCGACACCGTGCCCGGGTTCCCGCAGCATCCGCACCGCGGCTTCGAGACGGTGACGATCGTGCGCACCGGCTACATCGATCACTCCGACTCGCTCGGCGCCACGGCGCGCTTCGGTATGGGCGACGTGCAGTGGTTGACGGCCGGCGCCGGCGTCGTGCACTCGGAGATGTTCCCGCTGCTCCGCTCCGACGCGCCGAACGATCTCGAGTTGTTCCAGATCTGGCTGAACCTGCCCGCCCGGGACAAGCTGGTCGACCCGTACTTCACGATGCTCTGGGACGGCGAGATCCCGCGCTATCGCTCCAGCGATCCCAACGGCAAGCACGTGGTGGTGACGGTGATGGCCGGCGTGCTCCACGGCGTGGCGCCGCTGCCGCCGCCACCCAACTCGTGGGCCGCCAGGCCGGAGAGCGACCTGGCGATCTGGTCCATCGCGCTCGAGGACGGCGCGACGTGGACCGTGCCGCCGGCGGCGGGCCCGCAGACGGTCAGGACGATGCACGTGTTCTCCGGCCGCGCGCTTCAGGTCGGCGATACGCGCGTGCCGTGTCCTGCCGCCATCCGCGTGAAGGCGGACGAGGCCGTGGCGATTCAGGCCGTGGACGGCCCGGTCGAGATTCTCCTGCTGCAGGGCCGTCCGATCGGCGAGCCCGTGGCGCAATACGGGCCCTTCGTCATGAACACGCGCAGCGAGCTGGAACAGGCCTTCGCGGACTACCGGCGGACGCAGTTCGGCGGCTGGCCGTTCGACCAGCCAGCGCCCGTACACCCTCGCGCCCAGGGCCGGTTTGCCCGCCACGCTGACGGCCGCATCGAAAACGCTTCGGCTTCGCTCGCGCCGGAACCCTGACCCTGTGGGCCGTTCCAAGCGCGATCGTCTTTGCGCGGTCGCCATCTTGTTGGCCAGCGCAGGCTGCACACCCTCCGGAATGGCGAGACGTGCAGAGAGCATGGCAATCGGCGATGTGAAACCCGTGGAGAGCGGCCGCGCGCCGGTGAACGGTATCGACATGTACTACGAGGTGCATGGGCGCCCGGACGGGGTCCCACTCGTCCTGCTTCACGGCGGCGGGTCCACCATCGAGGGGACGTCTGCCAGGCAGCCGCGATGAGCTGGTTCCTTCTTTCACCGGCCGCCCGCGTCGACTGATTCGAAGGTCATCCATGAACGACTTCATTGCAGCTGCGTGAGCTGTCCACAGCTGTATTGATCGGGGGCGGCGGCACGGGCATTCGTGCACGAGGACCACATCGCCACTGCGCGTCGGCAGTTCGTCATTGACGTGGGGCCAAGCTACAATCCAGGCCACTCTGAATCGCGCAGATCCCCTCCTGCGCATCTTGGCCATGGCGCTGCGTCGGCCTCGGCGCTCCGTTCGGCTTTGGGCTCCAGTCGGGTGCTCGAGAGGCCAGCGGGCAGAGGGAACACAATGAGAGTGCGTTCGCTTGTCCTGTGCTTCGTCTTGACTCTGGCGTGCGGGGCCCCCGCTGGTGCCGACGTCGTCACTGATTGGAATACGGCGGCGCTGAACGCGATTCGTACGGGCAGGACGGCTCCCCCGACCGCCTCCCGCGCCCTGGCCATCCTCCATGCTGCCATCTACGACGCCGTGAATGGGATCAGGCGCACGCACGACAGCTATCGCGTCACGAGTGCCCTTCCGCGGAGCGCGTCGGAAGAGGCCGCCGCATCGGCGGCGGCTCACCGCGTGCTCGGGACGTTGTTCCCAATGGACACCCAGGCATTCGACGCGCTTCACGCCAGCACCTTGGCGGCCATTCCTGAGCGACCTCAGAAGCGCGCCGGCATTGCCTGGGGCACGGCGGTTGCCGCAGAACTACTGCTGTGGCGAAGCAACGATCTCTCCGACGCGCCGCCGTCCGCGCCCGGTGGAGAAGGTCCGGGCATATGGCAGCCGACGCCGCCACTCGGGGCGGCGTATCTGCTACCGCAGTGGGCGTTTGTGGAGCCTTTCACCATGCCGAGGACCTCCTATTTCCGAGCGCCGGGCCCGCCTGCTCTCGACAGCACGGAGTACGCGCACGATTACAACGAGGTGAGAGCGCTCGGTGCGGCCGTCGGTTCAACACGGTCCGCCGAGCAGGAGCAGATTGCCCTGTTTTGGGCTGACGGCGCCGGCACCGAGACGCCTCCCGGCCACTGGAACCACATCGCGCAGGACGTGGCGCGTCGCTCCGGCAACACCGTCGAGCAGAATGCCCGCTTGTTTGCACTCCTTAATCTTGCGATGGCTGATGCCGCCATCTACGCGTGGGACGCGAAGTACGTCTTCAACAGTTGGCGGCCGCTGACCGCCATTCGAAACGGCGATGCCGACGGCAATGCCAGCACGGCCGGCGACCCGGGGTGGAACTCGTTGCTGGTCAACCCGCCCTTCCCTGATTACGTGTCGGGCCACAGCGCCTTCAGTGGCGCGGCGGCCATCGTTCTCGCGATGTTCTACGGCACGGACCAGGTCGCGTTCGAGACCGAATCGGATTTCCTGCCCGGTATCACCCGTCGATTCGCCAGTTTTTCGGCGGCGGCGATTGAAGCGGCGGTCAGCCGGCTTTATGGCGGCATTCATTTCCGGTTCGCGATCCAGGACGGCCTGACCGGAGGCGCTGAGATCGGCGAATGGACGGCTTCGAATTTCCTGACCGCGAAGGCAATCGATCGCCTGACGCCGGCAGGCGCCATTGAGCAGGTGCAACCGCGCAGCTGGCGTCATCACTGAATTCGGGCGGCCTGGTTGATGGATCGTCGTCAAGGCGAATCAAAGGGGCTGCATGGCCGCGCCCAGCACACGCGGACGTCGGGCTGGCATCCCACTGCGGCGCGGGCGACGCATCTACCATCCGAAAAATGTGCGGAGACGGGCGACGAGGGCGTAGCCCAACACACCGGACACCATGATGGCCCAGACGATTGCAATCGCTATCAAGGTGAGTTTCGCGAACCATCTACCATACGAAAAGACGTAGACGGTCTGCACCGGTTCGCGGCCCTTTAGCGTCCGTCCGCAATGCTTACACACGATTGCCGCGTCTTGGATCTCCTCGGCGCAAAAGCGGCACGTCTTCATATTCCGAGCAGACTACCCGATCCTGAATGTGTTGGCTGCTGTGACATCGGTTCTAAAGCATCGTCTCGCCTCCACCCGTTAGCGGCCGTGTCCCTGGCCGTAGCCTTGGCCAGTCGCGCGTCCCGGCGTGCGCCCAGCCGGGTGCCGCAGTGCGGTCCCGCGTCGAGAGGGACCGCGGCGACACCCGCCGACAGCCGTGCGACGTAGCGCGGTCGGCGTCAAAGACTTAACGAAGTCTTCACCCTGTCTTAACATCCGACGGCATCCTCCGCCGGCCCGGTCCCGTCCAACAAGACAGGAAGGCAATGTTGAACGCTGCGACACCTTCGGTGTCGCAGGGTCGCCCAAGGCGCCTTCTGTTGCGCGCCCATGAGGCGACTTCTCACGGAGGTGTCGGAAATGGAACAGCAGACTCGTATCAAGGTGATTGGCGGCGTGGTCGGCGCCGCGGTCGTGGCAGTGGCATTGGCGGCCACGGTCGTGAGCGCGGCGGCGCAGGGCCCCGGCCCGGGCGGCCCGGGTTTCCATCGCGGTGGTCCCGGGGGGCCCGGCGGGTCCGGTGGTCGCGGCGGATTCGGCGTGGACCTGCCGAGCCTGACTGACGCCCAGCGGCAGCAGATCCGCGGCGTCATCCAGTCGCACCGTGAGGAGACGCGCGCGCTGGTGGCGCGTGAGCAGGCGGCGCGGCAGGCTCTGCAGGCGTCGGCCGAGAACGGTCAGGTGGACCAGACCCAGGCCTCCGAGCTGGGTGCGGCGACGGCGGCGCTGGCGGCGGCCCGCGCGCAGACCCACGCCGAGGTGCTGCAGGTCCTGACGCCCGAGCAGCGGCAGGAACTGAAGGCGCGGCGCGACGCCATGAAGAAGTGGCGCGATGCCCGGCCCGGTGGTCGCGGCGATCGCGGCCGAGGTTCCGCGCCGCCCCAGCAGTAGCGCCAAACGAATCCGACTCCACCTCGAACGTCGACGTGGCCCAGCATCTGGACCAGTCGGCGTTTCGACCCCAGCCTAGCGGCGAGGCGCCGGCGCGGTGCGGGCGAGCAGGCCCACGAGTACGGGCTGGGTCGTCGGCTGCGCGGCGCCGCCTTCGGCTTCTTCAGTCAGGGCGAAGCCGATTGGATCAGGCGCTGCGGCGGCGACGGGGTAGCGGCCGGTGAGGCGGCCTGCCGCGTCCGGCCGCAGCAATCCAGCGGATACCGGCATCCCCTGCGTCAGATACCACACCTGATACGTGCGGCCCGCGGGAGCAGCCGGCAGGTTGTCGATCGCGACCAGGAGACCGCGCGTCCGGCTCCAATCGGCGCGCCCCGACGCTTGCGCTGGCGCGGTCGCCGACAGCTGGACCCGCGCGGCGTCCGCCGCCATCAGCACGTCGAGGTGTTGCTGCACGACGGCCGCGGCCTCACGCGCTGTCTGCGCCTGCTCGAGACTGCTGAGGGCGTCTTGGCGGGCGGTGTCCAGTGCGGCTTCGACCGACGCGATCTGCGTGCGCAACGAGTAGGCATAGGTGCCCAGGCCCGCCGCCAACAGGAGCGCGGCGGCCAGTGCAAGCCACCAGGCGCGGGACGCACCATGGACGACGGTGGTCGGCACCGCGCCCGCCTCGCCCTCCGGCCCCAACGAGGCGGCCAGCACACGGGCCCGGAGCGCGGGTGGCGGATCGATCTGCGGCACGGCCTGCGCCAGCGCGACGCCCACGGGGTGCAGGCTGGCCACCTCGCGCCGGCACTCGAGGCAGGTCGCCAGGTGCGCTTCGAAGGCGCGGCGCTCGTCGCCGCCCAACGCGCCGAGCGCGAAGAGGGCGGCGTTCTCGAGCCAGTCGCGATGATCGTGGGTCTCTGCGCTCATGCCGTCCCGCCGCCGCTGGTCAGGGCGTCGCGGAGGCGCAACAGGCCCTGCCGAATCCTCGTCTTCACCGTCCCGAGCGGTTCTTCGAGCCGCTCGGCAATCTCGACGTGCGTCAGGCCGTCGTAGTACGCCAGTTCGAGGGCAACGCGCTGCGGGTGCGGTAGACCGTCCAGCGCACGTCGCACGGCGTCCGCCTGTTCGAGGCGCACCGCTTCGACGTCGGCGCCGGCCGCCGGGTCGCGCTGCTGCGCCAGCACGCCGGCCGCCTCGATTCCCTCGGGCCGTGTCCGGCGGCTGCGCAGCTTGTCGATGGCGCGACTTCGGGTCTGCACGAGGAGCCAGGCCGCCACCGTGCCCCGGCTCGCGTCGTACCGACCGGCTTGACGCCAGGCCTGCACGAACACTTCCTGCACCAGATCCTCGGCGTCCTCCTGGCTGCGCAGCATGCGCATGGCCAGTGAGAACATGCCACGACCGTGCTGGTCGTACAGCGTCCTTAAGGCCGTGCCGTCGCCCGACGCCATGCGCTCGACGAGATGCTGGTCCGCCGCGGGCTGGTTCGCCTGCGCTCCCCGACCCGCGAGCATTGCGAGCAACCACATGATGTCTACGTCGACCGATCGGTTCGGGATGGTAGCACGCGGTTTCAGCGCTCAGGGTAAGGAGCCATGGCGGCATCACGTAGAGCGGCACGAGAGGGCCGGACGATCTGCGGCAGCAACTGGAGAAGGGACACGCAATCGGGGGTAAGCTGCGCACCATGCCGCACCATCGCCCCGCCCTCGGGCTCGCGCTCGTCGTCCTGCTGGCGTCCTGGACGTCATCCGGAAGGCTCGGCGCCGCTCAGAACGTCGCAGCCGCTCAGGCGCCGGCGTCGCCGGCCCCTCGTGGCCCCGGCACCTCCGCGAACGCGTCCACGCCCGGTGAACTGGTCGTCGAGCCGCCCACGCTCATCAATCTCGGCTTCGAGTGGTTCATCGACGGCGACGACAACCGCGACGCCTCGGTGGCCGTCGCCTACCGGAAGGCCGGCGAGACCGCGTGGCGCGACGCGTTGCCGCTGCTGCGCCTCGGCGGGGAACGCATCTACGCGGAGTCGCGCGTCGACGTGGTGGTGCCGAACATGTTTGCCGGCAGCGTGCTCGACCTGTCACCGGACACGCCCTACGAGGTGCGTCTGACGATGAGCGATCCGGATGGCCTGCGCGGACCCGCCGTGCGGACGCTGGCCGTGCGCACCCGGCCCGAGCCGCAGCCGTACGCGGGCGGGCGCGTCTTTCATGTCTACCCCCACAACTTCAAGGGTGCGAAGGTGGAGCCGGCGTTCGAGGGCCTGATGTGCGCCTACAACTTCTGGTGCGCCGGCACCGACTGGGCCACGTCGGGCCGCCCCCGCGTGCGGCCGGGCGACACGATCCTCGTGCACGCCGGCCTATACCGCTACAACCGCTACGAATACACCAACGACGCGGCGGTGAACCGGACCACGCCGCTCGACGGCACCTACTACCTGACGGCGGACGGCACGGCCGAGATGCCGATCGTCATCAAGGGCGCGGGCGACGGAGAGGTGGTGTTCGACGGCGCAGGTGCGTTTGCGATCTTCGACGTGCGCGCCGCGGACTACACCTATTTCGAGGGCCTGACGTTCCGAAATGCGGAGATCGCCATCCAGGCCGGAACGCAGTTCATCGCCGGCTCGAAGGGCCTGACCGTGAAGCGCAGTCGATTCGAGAATGTCGGTGCCGGCATCTTCACCAACTACGCCGGCTCCAGCAACTTCTATATCGCGGACAACACCTTCCTCGGCCGCAACGATCCCGAGCATCTGATCGGCTGGAGTGGCGAGGCGCTGTGGGCGAAGTTCAACGGTGTCGAAGGCCAGGTGTTTCCGCCGAAGATGGCATCGTATGTCGCCGTGAAGCTGTACGGCCCCGGTCACGTGGTGGCGTTCAACTACATCAGCGACTTCCACGACGGGATCAACATCGAGACCTACGGTAACCCCGACGGCTCGGTGGCGAGCGGCCCCGGCATCGTGGAGGGGCCGCACTATCCGCCGCGTGACTACTGGGACCGGCGCCCCGTGGCCATCGACTTCTACAACAACTACATCACCAGCTCGCACGACAACCCGATCGAAGCCGACGGCGGCATGCACAACATCCGCGTCCTGCGGAACATGTTCATCAACCATCCGTCGCACGCGTTCTGCAACCAGCCGGTGCTGGGCGGTCCCGCCTACTGGATTCGGAACGTCGCGTATCACATCCCCGGTGGCTCGACCCGGCTGACCAACGGCTCGTCCGGCGTGCTGTTCTACAACAACACCGTCCTGGGCGAAACGCAGGCGGCTGCCGCGTCCAACGTGCACTGGCGGAACAACCTGATGTTGGGCGAGAACGGCGCGCCCGAGATCTTCAGCGTCACCACGATGACGCGCTACACGTCATCCGACTACAACGCGTTCAGGCCGAATCCAGGCGCCGCCGCGGCGTTCCGGTGGAATGCACCGGCGGCGGGCGTTCGATCCGACTACACCGGTCCGGGCCATGAGGCGGCGCTGCAGAGCCGGCAGTTTGCCGACCTGGCCGAGTACGCGGCGGCGACGGGACAAGACCGTCACAGCTTGCTGGTCGATTACGACATTTTCATGAACGTGAAGCGCCTGGATGCGCAGGACGTGACGGTGATCCAGAAGATCTACAGGGCAACGGACTTCGATTTTCGATTGAAGGCGGCCAGCGCACCGGTGGACCGCGGCGTCGTCCTGCCGAACGTGACCGATGGGTTCACCGGACAGGCGCCCGACATCGGGGCCTTGGAAGTCGGCGTCCCCGTACCGCATTACGGGCCGCGCTAAGGGGCGCTAAGGGAACGGGCCCGGAGCCCCTGGTCCCCGGCCCGCAGCCCTGTGTCCCTAGCCCGCCAGCCCGGCGATATCGGACCTGGCTTCCGCGCGAGCCCGGTTGGCTTCGATCGGCGCGTTCGCGCTCGGCTTCAGCGCCGCGATCGCCTTGTCGAGCGGCTTGCGCTTGTTCACCACCTGGTGTTTCAACACCATGAACGGCACTTCGGTGTTGCGCGCCGCATGCGCGACGGCGGCAAAGGTCTCCGCGTCGCGGAACCCTTCGGCGGCGATGCTCATGTCAGCGCCCTTGTTCAGCAACGGCTGCAGCCGGCCGAGCAACTCGGGCGCGTCCGGCGATACGCGCGGGAGCGCCGACACCAGTCGCAGCTGTGGCGGCGCCTTCGCAACCGGCCGCACGCTCGTGCCAGGAACGGCAGCGGTTTCCTCGGGTGGCAGCCCGGTGCCCCACACCGAATCCTGATCCGGCGGCAGCCCGGTGCCCCACACGGAGTCCTGATTCTCGGCGTGGCTCCACTGGCTGAACTTCGTCCCGATGCCGATGCCGAGCACGATTGCCAGCACGCAGCCCATCGTCACCATCCACCGATAGCCGATCGTCATGGCAACCTCCTTCGATCGAGTCCTGGCCCTTACTACTGCAAGAACATGTGCCAGGCATCGCGGTTCTTTCGAATCAACGGTTTGGCTGCCATACCAGGGCCAGTGTCGAGCTGGCTCGCGGAAGGATCTCCCTGCCGCGCCGTGTCAGATCTACACGCCAGTCATACGGTTGTGCCGGCGAGGACTGTCTATCGCGGCTCGTGTAGCATGGGCTTAGCCTCGTCGCAGGCCGGACGTGGCCAACCTCTCAGCGGGGGTGACATGGACGCGTCGTCGAACGGACACGTAGGGAACGAGAGCCGTACCTCCGGCAAGCTGATCGTCATCACAGCCCCACTCACCGAGACCATCGACCACGCCGGTTACTTCATCCAGATGAGCATGGCCTCGCTGCCCATCTGGCTGGAGGGCGTCCTCAACAAGAAGTATCCGAAATGGCGTGAGGTCGAACACAACGCTGACGGCACGGCACGCTACATGCCGGCCGGCGTGCGCGTGCTCGAGGCCTCGCTGCTGCGGCGCTTCAGCGAAGACGACGTCGTCTGCTGTTATCCCGCCGACCTGCCCAGGTTCGTCGGCCCTCGCACGCGCCTGGTGGCTGTGTCGACGCACAACCCGCTGGGTGTCACGTTCGCCGCCGGCGTCTACGCCTCGATCTTCGGATCGGCGAGGGTGCCCATCAACTCCCACTACGCCCGGGAGATGTTCACCGCGATCAAGAACCATCCCGATCGGAACACGTTTCAGGTGGTGGTGGGCGGCTCCGGCGGCTGGCAGATCACGCAGACGGATTCCTACGAGGCGTTCGGCGTGGACTGCGTCGTCGAGGGCCGTAGCGAATCGGAGGAAGTGCTGGCGCTGTTCGAACGGGCCATCGCCGGCGAGAAGCTGCCGCGCCAGATGAACGTCAGTCACCCGACCGACCGTGACGCCATCCTCTTCCCGGACAAGCGCACCACGTTCGGCGTCGTGGAGATGACCACGGGCTGCGGCCGCCGCTGTCAGTTCTGCGTGCCGGACCTGAACCCGCAGATCGATTTGCCCAAGGACAAGATCATGGCCGCGGTGCGCGCCAACGTTCGCGACGGCAACAAGCAGATATCGCTGGCCACGGAGGACATGTTCATCTGGGGCCAGGTGCACACCGACACGCCGTTCTACTTCCCGAACCGTGAGGCCCTGGTCGATCTGTTCAGCGAGGTGGTGGATACGCCCGGCGTGGAGCAGCACGTGCTCAGCCACTCCACCATCGCGCCGGCCGTCGTGGACCCGGTGATGATCGAGCAGCTTTCCAGCAAGCTGCTCGACAAGAGTCCCATCCACTTGCCGCTGCTCAGCAGCCACCCCAAACACAAGGCACTCGTCCCACTCATCGGCCTGGAGACCGGGTCGATTTCCGTGGCGAAGCGCGTCATGCCCAGCAAGGGCGTGCCGTTCCCGATCGAGGAATGGCCGAGCGTGATCGTCCGCGGCCTGGAGATCCTGAACCGGCACAACTGGTTCCCGGCGATGACGCTCATCATCGGAGCGCCGGGTGAAACCGACGATGACGTGAAGGCCACCATCGATCTGATCTACGAGGTGGAGCGCCGCGGCCTCTTCGCGTTTTTCATCCCGTCGCTGTTCACGCCGCTCCACGACACCAGGATGGCCAAGGCCGAGGGCGTGACAGAAACCAGGCAGCTGTCGCCGCTGCAGTGGCAGCTGATGATGAAGTGCTGGAAGATGAACCTGCGGCCGGGGCAGAACAGCTGGTGGGGGCCCACCGTGTGGCGCTTGAGCGCCCTGGGATTGTGGGCGTGGCGCCTGCGCAAGATGAACGGTCCCGGCTTCACCTGGCCCCTCTTCATGTTCGCCGGTGCGCTGCCCGAGTCGCTGATGGGCGCGATGGGCAAGATCCACGTCGGGCGCCCGCTGCGGATCAAGACGCGGCGCGAGCTGCTGGCGACCATCAAGCCGCAGATGCGCAAGTTCCTGCGCGCGGACGCCGGCGACCTGCCGGACGACTGGACGCCGGCGCCCCCGTCGGCGCCCAAGCGCGTGATCTCGCTGACACCGGCCCCCGGGGGCGCCTGACAACGCTTTGACGCCTCCATGGCCGACGGACCATGGACGAAGAACCATGGAAGAAGGATTGTCTTCTCGCATTCATCCGGATTGAGCGCTGATCCTGGCCGTTGACATCGGCCTCCTACTGGACCAGTATCTCGGCCTTGAGCGGCGCGTCCATAACAGGGCGCCGCACACTTCGGCGGAGACGTTCATGGCCGCGAAGTTGGCATCGGAGGTCCCATGTCCAGTCTCCCGCAGCGTGCCTGGCACGAGCTTTATCACGGTGTGCCTCCGACGATTGCACCGGCACATCGGACCGCGCTCGACATGTTCCGCGCCACCGCCGCGCGCGGTGGCCGCGACGCGGTGCTCGCCCATTACTTCGACCGTCCGCTGACCGCCGGGCGCATCGATGACATGTCGGACGCGCTGGCCTCGGACCTGTGCGTGCACGGTGTCGAGCCCGGCGATCGCGTCGCCATGTACTTGCAGAACATCCCCCAGGTGCTGGTGGTGGTGCTGGCGGCCTGGAAGTGCGGCGCCGTCATCGTGCCCTGCAACCCGATGCTGCGGGAGCGCGAGCTCGCGAAGATCCTCTCGGACTCGGGCAGCCGCGTCCTGGTGTGCCAGGAGGATCTCTACGACGAGGTCGCGCGCACGACCCTGCCGCAGACCGCCGTCCAACGCACCATCACCACCTCGCCGCTCGAATTCCTCGATCCGCAGGTGCCGCTGCCGACGGTGCTCGCGGGCATGACGCGGGCGCGCTCGGCCGGCGTACCGGATCTGATGGAGATCGTGGCGCGGAATGCCGGCCTGGTGCCGCCGCCGGTCGAACTGACCGTCGATGACGTGGCGTTCATGGTCTACACCTCGGGCACGACGGGTGCGCCCAAGGCGGCGATGAATACGCACGCCAACGTGGTGTTCGCGACCTCGGTCTACGAACGCTGGATCGGCCTCTCGGACGAGGACACCATCCTCGGCCTGGCGCCGCTCTTCCATGTGACGGGCCTGGTCGGCCACGTCACGCTGGCGATGTTGACCGGCAGCCCGCTGGTGCTCTTCTATCGGTTCGACGCCTCACTGGCGTGTCAGCTGGCCCAGACGCATCGTGCGACGTTCACCGTGTCGGCCGTGACCGCGTTCATCGCACTCCTCAACAGCGAGGCGATGAAGACCGCCGATCTCTCGGCGCTGACCAAAGTCTATACGGGAGGCGCGCCCACACCCCCGGGCGTGCTGGCCGACTGGCACGAGCGTACGGGCGTTCGCATCCAGCCGATGTACGGGCTGACCGAAGCCACCTCGCCCACGCACATGACCCCGCACGGCTGCGTGCCGCCGATCGATCCGCGGACGGGAGCCATGTCGGTGGGCGTGCCGGTATTCAACACCGACGTGCGCATCGTGACCGACACCGGACGCGAGGCCGACCCGTTGGAAATCGGCGAGCTGCTGATCAGGGGCCCGCAGATCATCCCGGCCTATTGGCAGAAGCCGGAGGAGACCGCGAAGTCGCTTCAGGGCGGCGAGCTGCGGACCGGCGACGTGGGGTTCTACGACGAGCGCGGCTGGTTCTACCTGGTCGATCGCGCCAAGGACATGATCGTCGCCTCGGGCTTCAAGGTGTGGCCGCGCGAAGTGGAGGAGGTGCTCTACCTGCACCCGGCCGTGCGCGAGGCCGCGGTCATCGGCGTACCGGACCCGTATCGCGGCGAAACCATCAAGGCCGTCGTCAGCCTGAAGCCCGGGCAGCACGTCACCGAGGACGAGCTCAAGGCGTTTGCGCGCGAGCGCATGGCCGCCTACAAGTACCCGCGCGTCATCGAGATCATCGAAGAGCTGCCGAAGACCACCAGCGGCAAGATCATGCGGCGGCTGCTGCAGTCGACGACGCGCGGGGCGATCCAGCCCTCGGCGCTCGAGTTGGTGCCGGTGTCCTATCCGCAGCTACGGGCGGCCATCGAGGCGCGTGCGGTGCTGCAGGCGGGCGCCGTGTGGCTACGGCTCAGCCGTGGCGGCGTCCCGCGGTCCACGGCCGAAAGCCTCTACGAGAAGCTGGGGTTGATGGGGGCACAACTCGACGAGGCCGGGCGCTTCGTGGACCGCGACAAGTTCCTGGCGGCCAACGAGTCGTACCACGCGTCCCTCATCGGCCTGGCGGAGAACGAGTGCCTGTCCCAGGGCTTCGGCCGGTTGCGCCTGCGCGAGATGTTCATGTCCGCGCTTCGCGACGTGCCCGGCGCTCCGTCGACGGTCCTGACCAACGCGGAGGAACTGCTCGACTCGATCGCGGCCGGGCACACGGCGGGGGCCGTGCGCACGGTACTGTCGTGGGGCAGCACCGTTCGCGAGAACATTCACGGCGTGATGGGTGCTGACGGCGATCCGGCGGCAGCCGGCGAGATGTCGCCGGCCGGCTTCTTCGAGGACATCAGCGCCTCGACCCTGAAGGAGCAAGGCAGCCTGGCAGCCGACGTGGATGCGCTGGTTGCGGCGCTCGACGCTCGGGCCGCGATGGAGATTGGCATCACCCAGGCGCTGGGCGACTGGCTGACCAAGGAATCGGACCGCGAGGGCCTCGTGACGCGGCTGCGGGCCTACACGCCTCTCGTGCGCGGCACCGGCGCGTCGCACGCGGCACGCTACATCCGCGCCGACGATGCCTTCCATCGGGTGTTCTTCAGCCTGCTACGCAACCCGGCGCTGTTCGACATCTACAACGCGATGGACGTGCCGGAGCTGATGCGGCGGGTGCTGGACGTGGCGCCAACCTCGATCCGCGAGGTCTTCGATGATCACAAGGGGCTGACCGACGGGCTGCGCAGCGGCGATCCGGACCTGACCTGCGCGGCGATCACCGAGCACGCCAACCGCGTGCGCGGGGCCCTGGCGGCGTTCCTCACCGACGCGGCGGTGCTGGCGCTGGCCGATCCCGGCTCGGCGGCCTAGTAGAACCAACAGGCTTCGCTGGTTCTCCTAGGCGCTCGAGACGTGCTTGGCCGCCTGCGACGGCCGGCCGCCGGCGCGCAGCCGTCAAGACCTTACTTCGAGGCGGTCCAGGCGGCGCCGCTGGCCGTCGTCCCGCGCATCGTGTTGCCGCTCACCTTGCCGGTGTACTTCGTGCCGCCCACGGTGAAGCTGATCTCGTCGCCCCGCAGCTTGCCCTCGCCGATGGGATTGCTGCCCAGCGTTCCGCTGACCATCTGGAACTGCTGCGTGAGCGTCAGCGTGTTGGCGCCGAGCTTCCACGCGCCCTCCACCTTGGCCGGAACAATCCACAGGTGCGCCGTGCACCAGCTGGTGCAGTCACCGCCGACAGTCTGCGATTCGTCGGGCTGCCAGTTGTCCATCGTGAACGAGTTGGAGACCACTCGCGTTCCCGGCGCCATGTTCAGAATGGTCGGGCGCAGCTTGAGGTTGATCGACGGCAGCAGGAACAGCGTGATGACCTGGGCTTTCGAGTAGTCGGTCTCGAAGAGGTCGGCCTTGACGAAGGTGGCCCTGGCGGCGACGCCGGCGGCCTCGGCGTTCTTCTTTGCCAGTTCCACCATGTCGGGGTTGTACTCCACGCCCATCGAGCGCGCGCCGCGTTTGGCGGCGGTGATCACGGTGCGGCCGTCCCCCGACCCCAGGTCCATGTGAAAGTCCTGCGGCGTCAGCTTGGCCATGTCGAGCATCTTCTCGACCAGGGCCTGCGGCGTCGGCACCCACACCACGTCCTTGCCGGGCTGCCCGACGACAGGCTCGAAGGGCTTGGACTGGGCCAGGGCCGGCAGGGCCGTCAGCGTGGCGATGGCGGCGGTGAGAAGCAGTCGAAACACGGTGGCCGTCTTCTTTTCAATGGGTGCGTGCATGCAGAGTTCTCCTGAGCTCGGACTGAACGTTGTCTTTCCGTATAGCCCTGGGCGGACACGATGAAGCCCGCGCCGGTGGACCCGGCTGGCTCGGGCCAAGGGTAACACCGGTGCAGCTCATGATGTTCGCAATACTGTCGAGGTCGAATGCGACTCATGGGGACATAACATGACGCGTCGCCAGATGCCGCCAGACTCCCGTCAGGACTCCGCCGATCGCGGCGTCCCCTCGTCGGTCGTCCACTCTTACGAACGCGCTGCCATCGGCAAGCCCCTCGACGAGCCTCTGGTCGGGCTGGCGTTGTCCGGCGGCGGGATTCGCAGCGCGACCTTCGGGCTTGGTGTTCTGCAGGGCCTGAAGCGGCTGGGTTTATTCGATCGGCTCGATTACGTCTCAACCGTATCGGGCGGCGGCTATATCGGCAGCTGGCTGCAGGCGGTCCTGGCCACCGACGGGCAGGCCCGGGCGCTGAACCTGCAGCCGCAGGAGCCGCAGGAGGTGCGCTACCTCCGTGGCTTCAGCAACTACCTGACGCCGCGTCTCGGACTGTTCAGCGGTGACACGTGGGCCGCGGTCGGGGTCAGCCTGCGCAACCTGATCCTGAACTTCACCATTCTCAGCCTGTCGCTGGCTGTTCCCTTGTTCGTCCCCTGGCTGGTGGCGCTGCTGTTCTGGACGGTCGTGGCGTGGCACATCTCCTACGGGCTGGTCAGCTGCGCGATCGTCGTGACGCTGGCGACCGTCCTGCTGGCGCTGCCCACCTTCACCGGCGCCGTGAACATGGCCCGGCCGATCAAGGATGGCGGGTGGACCAAGAGCGGCGCCTCGACGATGAGCGCGTCGCGCGTCTACGTCCTCTCCGTGGTGCCGCCGCTCGTCGCGTTCGGTCTCGCCAGCGGCGTAGTGTGGACGCAGGCGTCGGGCGCCAGCGTCGTGATGAGCGACCGGCTCTTTGTCATGTCCGGGGCCATCGCGTACGCGGCGGCGTGGTTGCTGGGCCTCGGCGGCGGCTTCGTCTTCGGCGGCCATCGCCCGGCCCCGGGAGACCCGCGGCCACTGGCGCGGGCCCTGTCGGTCGGCTTGATCCTGGTCCTGACGGCGTTCGTCGCCGGGGTGGTGGGGACGGCGGTCTGGCTGTATGCGTCCAGGGCTTTCATACGGCTCGTCGGCGACTACGCGATGGCGTGGCGCGGCGCGCTCCTGATTTTCCCGCTCGGGATCCTCAGCTTCTTCCTGTGTGTCACCACGCACCTGGGCATCGCCGGACGGCGGATGTCCGAGGAGACGCGCGAATGGTGGGGCCGCGTCGGCGGGGTGCAGCTGCTGACCGTGCTGCTGCTGACCGTGGTGGGCGTGATTGCACTGGCCGGGCCGCATCTGCCCGACTTCGTCGCCGACCGGTGGACGTGGTTCGGTGAGCACCAGGCCCCCATCGGCAGCATTGTCACGGCCCTGTGGGCGGCGCTGACTGGTGCGGGCGTCCTGGCCGGCAAGTCCGAGCGGACCCGCACCGGCGACGGCAATCCCATCCTGGAGTGGGCGGGGCGCGTCGCGCCGGTGTCCTTCGTCGTCGGCTACCTGTTGATCCTGTCGGGACTCATCCACCGCATCGTGGTGGTGCGCCCGTCCGGGCTCACGCTGCGCGGCCTCGAGCGGCTGCTCGAGGCCTACGCGCACGGCCTGCCGGATGCCGCGGCGTCGCGGCTGCCGATGCCGCCGCTGCCGACGGCGTGGCTCGATCTGGCCTCGATCGCGGGGCAGGGGATCGCGTTGGCCGCGGTGGCCTGGTGGGTATCGTGGCTGGTCGACCTGAACCAGTTCTCGCTGCACATGTTCTACCGAAACCGTCTGGTGCGGTGTTACCTGGGCGCGACGCGCCCGCGAAAGGCGAATCCGTTCACCGGGTTCGACAGCGACGACGACCTTCCGCTCACGTCGCTTGGCGCCCGCACCACTCGGCCGTACCCCATCTTCAACGCTGCGCTCAACCTCGTGGGTGGCAAGAACCTCGCCTGGCAGCAGCGCAAGGCCGCCTCGTTCGCCTTTACGCCCGGCTACTGCGGATTCGAGTACCGCGTGGACGAGCAAGGCGAGAATGGCGACGGCTACGTGCACGCCTACCGGCGAACCCGCGACCACGCGCAAGACGAGCACTCGTTGACTGTGGGCCTGGCGATGGCCATTTCCGGGGCCGCGGCGTCGCCCAACATGGGCTATCACTCGTCGCCGACGCTGGCGTTCCTGATGACGGTGTTCAACGTGCGGTTGGGATGGTGGCTGCGTAATCCCAGCCCGAAGGTCGCGACCAGTTGGACGGGCAAGCATGGCGGCCTGTCGCTCCGCGAGCTGTTGTACGAACTGCTGGGTATGACCACCGACGCGCGCAAGTGGGTCTACCTGTCGGATGGAGGGCACTTCGAGAACCTGGGCGTCTACGAACTGGTGCGCCGCCGGTGCCGATTCATCATCGCCTGCGACGCCGGTCAGGACGGGGCGGTCACGTTTGGCGACCTCGGCAACGCCATCGAGAAGTGCCGCGCCGACTTCGGTGTGGACATCGAAATCGACGTCAGCCCGATCAAACCGCCGTCGCTCGGCGGCCTCAGCCAGTGGCACTGCGCCATCGGACGCATTCGCTACGATCACGTCGATCCTGACGAGCTGACCGGAACCCTGGTCTATATCAAGAGCTCGGTGACCGGCGACGAACCGGCCGACGTGCGGCGCTACGCCGCCGAACACCTGGCCTTTCCCCACGAGCCGACCTCGGATCAGTTCTTCGACGAGTCGCAATTCGAAAGCTACCGCGCGCTGGGCTGCCACATCGCACACGAGGTGTTCGGGCCGGCGGTGGGGCGCGGCGTGGCCGCGGGCGCGGCGCTCTTTCCAGCACAGTGGGATCCGAAGCTTGGAATTCACGTGACTTGAAGTCGCG